>ERZ827150.1924-NODE-1924-length-24270-cov-42.634772_pt1 | contig 24270 bp, 16 predicted proteins | sample MGYA00519779_ERZ827150 | MGnify/ENA primary metagenome ERZ827150 (study PRJEB31778, sample SAMEA3449267) | human gut metagenome | biome: human gut; feature: human-associated habitat; material: faeces | place: United Kingdom | collected 2010/2012 ...
GTCCCTGCACCCTGCAAGGGAGTTCCTCCCTTGACCCTTTTTCGCGATTGAGTTGGTCGCATTTTCATACAGTGTCCGCGTGTTTATCCATGCAAAATAAGACAGCCCTCCCTGCCGATTGACAGAGAGGGCTGTTTGTGGCTTATTGTGCGTCGTCGTGCGGTTCGCCGCCAACCGGGATGGCATCATCCGACAGTTCGGGCTTGTCCGCTTCGGCGGGTTCGGTTTCCTTCGGCGCTTCCGGCTCTTCCGCGGGTTCGGGGTCAGCCGGGGCTTCGGGGGCTTCCGGCGTTTCAGGCGCTTCCGTAGTCGGTGCGTCAGCCGCTTCGGGCGTTTCCTTGCCCCAAATTTCCTGATAGTCCATTTCTTCCAGCTGATGGCGCAGTTCGGCGCGCTGTTCCGGCGTCAGCTTCGAGATGTCAATCTCGCCGCGCTTCATCAGCCCGTCGCAGAACTCCTGAAGCCGACGCTTGATGTCGTCCGCCGTGTCCTGACTGTTCCGGACAGTCTCCTGCCCTTTCTCCACCAGCGAGCGCGCCAGATCGCCGCCCTTTTCCACCAGAGACGCTGCCGCGCCGATTCCGCCGTACATGACGTTTTTCACAAATTTCTCCAGATCAGGCATGTTCGTCACTCCTTTCGTTCCACCTGACATGCTCAGTATACCCCATTTTTCCTTTGAATCGCAAGGGAAACAGATTAGAATTTGCTAAAAAACGCATGATGATGGTTACAACCGCAGCATGGCCGCTTCCACGAGCGTCTCCGCCCTCGTGTCGGGCGCGGAAAACCACCGCTGCCGATTTTCAGGCATCATTTGCTGCAGCGGCTTTTCTGCCCCGTCCGCCACGACAAAAATCGCCAGCTGCTCCCGTGCCTGCACTTGCATCAGCGCGTCGCAGAACGCCGGACATGCCAGCATTTCCGGTTCAATCCGGTCGATGAGGATGGGCGTGCGCGTGCTGAACGTTCCGCACAGCCCCGGCGCGGCGATTTCCTCCATCACCTGCGGCAGGAGCAGCCAGTCTTTTTCCGTCAGCCGGACGCGGCACAGCACGTCGTTCAGCCGCGGCTTCGGCGGCGGAAGCAGCAGGTGCAGCGCTTCGCCGCGCAGGCTGCCGCCAACGCGCACGGGGGTCAGTTGGAAGCCGGAAAACGGCACATTCAGCGCATTCATAAGCTGCGCGGCGCTTGCCGAAGCCCCGTCTCCTGTCAGGTACAGCTGCTGCATCGGACGATTCCTCCATCATGGTCTTTTCGGGCACTAATTGACGGATTTTCTCTATGCTTTATTGTACCCGTTCGCATTCGTTTTGTCAAGCAGTGCATTTTTCCGCCGTATTTTCCGCGTGGGCAAAAAAACCGGAAAAGTACGGAAATGCAAGGCTTTCAGCAGGATTTCCGCCGTTCAAAGTCGAATATCTTCCCTGTGCGTTTTCAAGCGCTGGAGAATTGTAAATAATCCGCCTGTTTGCTTGACACCGCCCTCGATTTGTAATACAATGTTAATAAACCATCTTTGCGCCTTGGCGCACGAACTTTGAGGTGAACCATTGATGAAGCACAGCTGGCATTGGATGCGGACTCTCCTGACGCTGACCCTCGTGCTGACGCTCTGCGGGCTGACTCCCGCCGCCGTCCCCGACGTGGGCTATGCGGAATCTGCTGCGGAAGGAACGACCGCCGTCGCCGCATATGGCATGGCAACGGCGGATGATGTTATCGTCCGCAAGCAGCCGTCCACGAGCGCGAACTACTGGTTCCGCATCAATACGGGATTCGTCTGCGAAATCCTTGATACCGTCGTTCGCGGCGACACAACGTGGTATAAGGTCAACAGCACGCATCCGACCCCCAATGGGCGCACCTACATCGGCTATGTGCGCGCGTCGTTCTTCCGTCCGCTGACGGCGGAGGAAACAGAGGCGTACCTTGCCAGCGGCCGCGTGAATGTGACGGCGACCCCTGCCCCCGCGCAGACACCCGCGCTCACGCTTCAGCCTTCGGCGGATGATGCTCTCGTGACCGCCACGCCTGCCAGCGGCAGCGATTTTCCGTTTGATACCAGCATCATGGGCGGTACAACGTCGACCCCGCTTGTCTCGATGATAACGCCCACCCCGACGACCTCTCAAGTCACTTACGGTACAGGTGAAATCACCGCCAGCGGCACGAACTTCCGCGTTGCGCCAAGCCTGAGCGCTGGGGTCATCGGCAAGCTGAACAGCGGTACGGTGGTGACGCTGCTTACCATTCCGGATACGATTGACGAAAATCACTGGTATCAGATTCGCTACAACGGACAGGAAGGCTATATCCAGTCCAACTTTATCCGTGTGCTGACCGCGGCGGTGACGGCGACACCTCAGCCTTCCGTCTACGGCACGGTGAAGCTGCTGTATGACTCCGCGAACCTGCGCGACGCGCCCAACGGCACGACCCGCGCGCTCTGGCAGGGCAAGGGCTCGACGCTCTCCGTTGCTGGGGTTTCGCAGGATAAGGGCGGATTCACCTGGTATCCGGTGTATTACGGCACGGACAACACAGTCTATTATGTCCGCTCGGACGTGGTGGAATACACGGCGGGCAGCGGCGTCATCAACACGCCCACGCCTACGCCGGCATCCGGCAGCGCTTACGGCTACGTCATCACCACGGCGGCAGGCGTCAACCTGCGCCTGAGCGCGGGCGGCGAAGTCATCGTGCAGGTTCCGCGCAATGTTGTGCTGACCTGCATCGGCGCGCCTGTCCAGACCTCTGGCAGCAGCTATCTGTGGTATTACGTCCGCTACAACAATCTGGCGGGATACATCCGCGGCGACTTCGTGCGCGTGTGCGACCAGAACGGCAATCCGCTGGGTGAAGCGACCGCTGCGCCTTCCGTTACCGCGACCCCTGTGGTCTATTCCGGCTATGTCAAGCTGACGAAAACCGGTGTCAACCTGCGTGTTTCCCCCGCGGGCAGGTCGCAGGGACAGTATGACATCGGGCTGATTCTCCCCATTGCGGGTGCAACGGTGTCCTCCGGGCGCTACCAGTGGTTCTGCGTCCGCACGCCCGATGGCAAGACCGGCTATGTGCGCTCCGACTGCGCCGTGCCGTGCGACCTGAACGGCAATCAGGTGACGGTCACGCCGACGCCCGCGCCGACCACGACCACGAGCATCAGCACCTACGGCTATATTCAAATTACCAAGCCCAGCACGAATCTGCGCCGCACCATCGGCGGTGAAACCATCCACCAGCTGGCGAAAGAGTCTGTCTGGCCGCTGATTGGCACAGTTATCACCACGAATGGTGTGACGTGGTATCCCGTCTCAGCGGACGGTTACACGGGCTTTGTGCGCGGCGACTGCGCCTACAAGCTCTCTGCCACACAGGAAGCCAGCTACCTCGCGGGCAAGGGCATCCCGAAGGAAACGCCCGCGCCTACGGGCAGCATTCAGCAGACCAATTATGTTCAGACGACGCTGGATTACGTCAACCTCCGCCAGACGGCCAGCCGCGACAGCAAGTCCGTCGCGAAGGTGCGCACGGGCACGGTGCTGGCGTTCAACGCCACGACCACGGCGGGCACGTCCACTTGGTACCGCGTTGTCTACAACTCCACGGAAGTGTGGGTGCTGGGCAGCTGCGTCAAGGTGATGACGCAGGCGGAATATCAGGAGTGGCTGAACAAGAACCCCGGCGCGGCAACGCCTCAGCCTGACGCGGCGAAGGGCTACATCGTTACCACGCGCGACGGCGTGAACATCCGCGCCACCGCGAACGGCAGCAGCATTCTCACCCGCGTGAAGAAGGGAACGGTGCTCCCGTACTATACCGAGAATATCAAGGCGGGCAGCTATACATGGTATCTCATCCGTCTGAGCAACGGCACGGAAGGCTACATCCGCTCCGATATGGTAAGCAAGAGTAACAATAACGGCGGCGCCCTGCCGACCGCGACGCCCGCGCCCACCGGCAGCCCCACCGCGAAGCCGAGCGCAACCTACACCACCCTGCGCCTTGGCTCGACGGGCGACGCTGTAACCCGCCTTGTGCAGGAACTCATCAATCAGGGTTACTACACCGGCAGCGTCACGAACGTGTACACCTCCGCGGTTCAGGCGGCGGTTCGCGCCTTCCAGAGCGCCAAGGGCTTGACGGTGGATGGCATTGCGGGCAAGCAGACGCAGCACGCGCTGTTCGGCACAGTTGAACCCGGCGCGGACGACTACACGGACTACAACTTCCAGTTCTACCCGGCAGAGAAGATTGACTGGTACACAGGCGGCATCCAGCAGCTGTGGGCGAAGGGCGCCAGCTACAAGATTTACGACGTGCGAACCGGCATCGTTTGGTGGGCGCGCCGCTGGGCGGGTTACAGCCACGCGGACATTGAGCCCGTGACTGCCGCCGACACTGCGCGCCTGTGCCAGATTTACGGCGTGAACAACGCGCAGGAAATCTGGGATAAGAACCTGTGGCAGCGCCGTCCCTGCCTGATTACCATTGGCAACAGGACGTTCGCGTGCTCCCTGTTCGGTATGCCGCACAACCCCGACGGCGATACCATCCCGGACAACAACATGACGGGTCAGATTTGTATGCACTTCACGAATTCGAAGGGTCACGAATCCGGCAAGGTGGATACCTACCATCAGCAAGCCATTGAGTACGCATGGCAGAACTGCCCGGCAGGACGCAAGTGACAAGGGGCGGCGCTGATTGACCTGCCCGCGCAATTTGCGGCGGCAGCAAAAGCGCAGGAAGCCATCCCAAAAGAAAAACGCGCCCGGCGAGTGGAGGAACAATAATCCTCCATCCGCCGGGCGTTTTGTTATACCACAGCCATGCCCTTTTCTTCCGTCAGGCGAAGAATCGCGCCGTCAATGCACTGCCCAATCTGCGTGCAAAGCCCAACTTGCAGCGCTTCGTCCTCTGCCAGCGCATCCCGAATCGTCTGCGCCATCTTTTTCTGATTGCTGTCGCTGAGCAGCCGCTGTTCATTCGCCGTCTTCCGCAGAAGTTTGGGGATGTTCATCTGCCGCATCAGCGGACGGGTCAGCTTGTCCAGCGCGGGACGGCTGACGAACATGGCAATCAGCCCAATTGCCGCGCCGATGACCAGCCCCACCGGGCCGGACGCAATCAGCGCGATCCCGCCGCCGCCGCAGAGGTTCGCCGCCATCATCGCGACGATAATATCCAGCAGCACCTCCATCAGCGGCATTTCCGGCATCGGCAGATTGTCCCGCATCGGCAAAGAGCTCGTTGTCACCATGGCTTGGCGAATCTGCAAGCGCTGCACGTCCACGCCATACTGCTCGCAAAGGCGGTTGAGGTCACGCTGCACGTCCATCAGAATGTTGTCCAGCCACGGCGAGACCACTTCTGACAGCGCTGCGCTCCATTCCGGTGACATCAGCAGCGATTCCGCCCGCTTCTGGCACGCATCTTCCATGTCGCCCAGCGTTGCCGTTTCGCCCTGCCGCCACTTTCGGTATTCCGGCACGAGCACGCTGTCCGTCAGCTGACGCGCCATTGCGGCGGAAAGCTGCTCCGTCAGCGCGGGCATAGCGGACTGCACCTTCTGCTCCACCGCATCGCTTTCTACATATGCCGCGGCATCCGCCTTCAGCCGCCTGACCATTTCGTCCACATGCCCCGCGTACGCCAATCCGCGCGCAATGTCAAATTCCGGCGTGGCGGAAACGTGCAGCACGCTGTCCGGGAATGTCTCACGGCAAAGCTGCTGGAAGAACGTCATCCGCGACGCGCCGCCTGTCAGCAGGACGACCTTCGGCGGACGCTGCGCCGTCATTTGCTGCGCCATCAGCAGACAGTTCATCATCCGGCTGCGGAAGGATTCACCCTCCAATAGCGGGGACGGGCGCTCGCAGAGCTCTTCGACGATGGCGGCACTGATGGTGAGGTTCAGCACATGCCGCCCTTCGCAGAAAATCGTCTCGCGCCTCGTCAGCTCTTCGCCTGTGCCGAGCGTGAAGAACTGCTCCTTGAGCCGCCGCGCGGACAGCATCATCCGGCTCTTCCACGCGCTTTTTTCGCGCAGGATTTCCCGCACAAGTTCCGCTTCCTCTGCGCACAGCGCGTCTACTGCCCGCTCCAGCAGCAGCTCATCCAGCATACCGCCGCCCAGCTGCACGCCCATTGTGCTGACGGCGTACTCCCGGCCGTCGCAGACATACGCTAAATCCATGGTGGAGGAGCCAAGGTCAATCACCAGCGCGCAGTCCATCAGCGCCCGGCGGAGCGTTTTGTCCTCTTCCACGGTCGACGCGGACAGGAATGCCGCCCGCGATTCTGGCACGATGCGCACATTGGGCAGCCCTGCCGCCATCAGCAGGGATGCATAGCGCGTGCGGTCGCTGTCCGCCCAATCCGCCGGACAGCCCACGATGAAGCTGACGTCTTCCGTCTCCATGATATGGCGGACGACGCTATGGTCTTGCAGGGCGGTCAGGACACCTTTTGCGAAGGCGGCGACGGTCTGGTTGACGAAATCGCTGTTGGTGCGGAAGTTGCGCTTGAAGCAGACGCGGAGGTCTTCAGCCTGGGGGTTGTCGCTGGCAAGTGCGCCAACGACGGGATGACCGTCATAGCGGGCGAGAGCGGTGATGAAGCTGTTGCGCCCGTGGACGGGGAGGATAACGGGAGCGATGTGCTGGTCGGAATAGAGGGCGACACAGCTTTCACCGTCGCCCAGGTCAAAACCAAAATAACGCATAATTCACCTCACTGGGATAGGAATAAGAGAATAAACACGCGGAAGAACTATGGTAGAGATGCCAACTCAATCGCGCGGAGGGGTCAAGGGGGGGGACTTCGTCCCTTTTCGTCTGCTCCTTGTGGGGTTTGGGGCAACGCCCCAACCGTTCCACGGGCGACCAATTCAAAGGGAAAAGCCAACAAAGGTGCAGGCAGCGAAGCGTCCCTGCCAGTAACTTTGCGCCTCCTCAGAAGCGCCCCCAAGCTGCTCTACTCACCACTTGCCCATTGGCGCGATCACGCTGCTGGTCTTGTAGACATGGCATGTCTTTTCTGCAAGCAGAGGATTTCGCCTCTGCGGAGGCGACAAGGGGGCAGCGACGGCGTTACCCCTTCCTTAAATACAGTCCCCTCTGCTGCACAATCCCGTCCGCCTTCTGCACAATCGCGGGGCGGCGCTGTTGGGTGATGTCCGCGTCCATCACGTCGTAGAACATGGCTGTTTCCGGCGTGTAGTCCACCGCTTCGCAGCCGACCGCATTCAACAGGCGTTTCGCATTCGACAGCGGCCACGAGAGCGCTTTTTCCTGATTCGCGTCGCCATCCAGCCGGGCATCCTGTGCCATTTCGTACAGCGAGGCATATAGCTCTGCCGCCGTTTCCGCGCCCGTGCTGATGATGGTAACAGATTCCTGCGCGAAAAGCGCTTCGATGGTCTGCGCGTCCAAAGCGATTCGCCCTTCCACTTCCACCAAGCGACGGCGAAGCTCAGGCTCATCCGCCACCACAACAGGCTTGGGAGGCTTGCGGCGCATGGCGCTCACAATGCTCCCGATGGCGGCGCAGAGCGATACCGACTGCGCAACGATGCACAGCGCGAATCGCCCCATCCAGCCGCTGTTTTCCGGCGTCACGCAGTTGGGCAGCGTCAGCCAGAGCGCAAGCGCACCCAGATTCAGCACTGCGGCGGCGAACGGGAAAATCAGCGGCTTCCAGTCCCGCTTTTGGGTGGCGGGAATTTCAGCGCGTACCAGTGTCATGGATTGCAGCGCGGCGGCTTCCCGCGCATAGAGCAGGTGCAGCAGCTGCCGGCGCGCAGGGTCGGTTTCGCTGGTCAGGCGCGCCTGCTCCGCGGTTTGCAGCTGCTGTACAGCGGCTTGCAGCATTTCTTCGGTCGATTTCATGTCGATTTTCTGCCTTTCGGGGGATGCTCTCCCCAATACAAGGGTACTGCATCTGACTTTCTTTGTCAAGTGCGGCGAAAAAAACAAGGATTTTCGGGACTTTTGCAGAATATTTCATTCGGTATGCTCTGAAAGGGCTTCCATGCGTAGAGAGAATGAGAAAGGCAGGGCAAATCCTATGGCGATGAGCGCCGAAGAAAGACAGCAAATGCTCCTGACGCAGCCGGTGGAGAAGATTATCCCGAAAATGGCGCTTCCCACCATCTGCTCAATGCTGATTACCTCCATTTATAATATGGCGGACACCTATTTCGTCAGCCAAATTGGCACGGCGGAAGCCAGCGCAAGCGGCACATCCGCCTCCGCCGCCGTCGGCATCGTCTTTTCCGTGATGGCGATGATTCAGGCGCTGGCGTTCATGTTCGGCATGGGCAGCGGTACGAACGTCAGCCATCTGCTGGGCATGGGCAAGCGCAAGGAGGCGGAAGTGTACAGCGCGGTCGGCTTTTTTTCCGCAGTGGCGGCGGGCGTGCTGATTGCGGTGCTGGGCAATGTGTTCAATGAGCCGCTGATGCGCCTGCTTGGCGCGACGGAGACCGCTATGCCGTATGCGCTGGACTACGCGCGGTATATTTTCCTCGCCGCGCCGTTCATGATGGGGTCGTTGTCAATGAACAACCTCCTGCGCTTTCAAGGCTTAGCGACGTATGGCATGGTCGGCATCATTTCCGGCGGCTTGCTGAATATGCTCCTTGACCCGCTGCTGATTTTCGTGTTCGACATGGGCATTGCGGGCGCATCGATTGCGACGGCAATTTCGCAGCTGACGAGCTTTGTCATCCTGCTGGTGATGTGCGGCACGCACGCCGACGCCATCACGATTCATCCGCGCAACTACCGCCCAACGAAGCAGATGTACGCCAAAATCCTGAACAACGGTCTGCCGTCGCTGGGGCGGCAGGGCATCATGAGCGTGTCGACGTCGCTGCTCAACAATGCCGCGGCGGTCTATGGAGACCCTGCGATTGCGGCATTCGCGATTGTCAGCCGCTGCCTGAATTTCGTCAACTCCACCGTCGTCGGCTTCGGGCAGGGCTTCCAGCCGGTCTGCGGCTTCAATTACGGCGCGAGAAAATATGACCGGATGCACCGCGCGTTTTCCTTCAGCGTCAAGGTAACGACGATTGTGCTGCTGGTGCTGGGCGCGGCGGGCTTCGCCTTTGCCGAGCCGGTCGTCACGCTGTTCCGCCGCTCCGACCCGGAGGTCATCCGCATCGGCACGGAAACCTTCCGCATTCAGATTCTGACCGTGTGGGCGTGGGGCTTTATTACGCTGAGCAACATGTACACGCAGGCGATTGGCTACGGCATCCGCTCGACGATTCTGGCGGCGGCGCGTCAGGGCTTGTTCCTGATTCCGACGCTGCTGGTGCTGCCGAACGTGTGGGGGCTGCGCAGGCTGGAAGTCTGCCAGCCGCTGGCGGATGTGCTGACGCTTGCCCTCGCCGTTTGGATGATGACGAAGGTCATTCGTGCGCAGAAGGCGCAAATGGCGCAGGAAACCGCGTGAAGCCCTTGCAAATCGCATGACAGAATGGTATAATAGCCCTTGCGATTGACCCCATTTTGTGCGAATTTGAAGGGAGCAGCCTTTATGAAGCAGATTACATCCGCCCAGCTGCGGGAAATGTTCCAGCAGTTCATGGAGTCCAAGGGACATCATCGGATTCCCTCCGCCTCCGTTATTCCGGAAAATGACCCGACCGTCCTGTTCACCACCGCCGGTATGCACCCGCTTGTGCCGTACCTGATGGGTACGCCCCACCCCGCCGGCACGCGCCTGACCGACGTGCAGAAGTGCATCCGCACGGGTGATATTGACGACGTGGGCGACCCCAGCCACCTGACCTTCTTTGAAATGCTGGGCAACTGGTCGCTGGGCGACTATTTCAAGAAGGAAATGATTCCGTGGAGCTGGGAGTTCCTGACGAGCGAGAAGTACCTCGGTCTGGACCCCGACAAGCTGGCATTTACCGTCTTTGAGGGCGACGAGGACTGCCCCCGCGACGAGGAAGCCGCCAATCTCTGGCGCAGCTGCGGCGTGAAGGATGACCACCTGTTCTATCTGCCGAAGGAGCACAACTGGTGGGGCCCGGCGGGCATCACCGGCCCGTGCGGCCCGGATACCGAGATGTTCATCATCACCAAAAAGCCCTGCGGCCCGAACTGCTCGCCTGCCTGCCACTGTGGCGCGTATCTGGAAATCTGGAACGACGTGTTCATGCAGTACAACAAGCAGAAGGACGGTACGTTCATTCCGCTGAAGCAGAAGAACGTCGATACCGGCATGGGCCTGGAACGCACGATTTGTGTGCTGACGGGCAAAAAGACCGTCTATGAGACGGACGCCTTCACCGACATTCTGGCGAAGATTGCCGAACTGTCCGGCAAGGAGTACGGCGCGGATGAGGAAACGACCAAGGCGTTCCGCATCATTGCCGACCACATGCGCACGTCCACCTTTATTCTGGGCGACGACCGCGGTGTGTCCCCGTCCAACACGGATCAGGGCTATATTCTCCGCCGCCTGATTCGCCGCGCAGTGCGCTACGGGATGCAGCTCGGTATGCCCGACGGCTTCACCTGCGAAATCGCGAAGGTTATCATCAACCAGTACAAGAATGCGTATCCGGAGCTGGAGCGCAACGCGGCGTTCGTCATCGATCAGCTGACGCTGGAGGAAGGCCGCTTTGCCCGCACGCTGAAGCAGGGCAACAAGGAGTTCGACAAGGTGGCGTCCCGCGCGGCGGATGGCAAGATTGACGGCGAGACGGCGTTCCACCTCTACGACACCTACGGTTTCCCGATTGAGATGACCGTGGAACTGGCGAAGGAGCGCAATCTGACGGTGGACACCGCCGGATTCGAGGAAGCGTTCCGCAAGCATCAGGAGCTGAGCCATCAGGGTGCGGAGCAGAAGTTCAAGGGCGGTCTGGCGGACACGAGCGAGGAAACCGCACGCCTGCACACCGCGACTCACCTGCTGCACGCGGCGCTGCGCAAGGTGCTCGGCGACGAAGTGGCGCAGAAGGGCTCGAACATCACGGCGGAACGTCTGCGCTTCGACTTCTCCTTCGGCCGCAAGGTGACCAAGGACGAGCTGGCGCAGGTCGAAAAGATGGTCAATGAAGCGATTCAGGCGAAAGTGCCGGTTGTGTGTGAAGAGATGACTGTGCCGGAAGCGAAGGAGAAGGGCGCAATTGGCCTGTTTGAGTCCAAGTACGGCGAGAAGGTTCGCACCTACAAGATGGGCGATTACTCCTTTGAAATCTGCGGCGGCCCCCACGCGCAGAACACCGGCGATTTGGGCACGTTCAAGATTCAGAAGGAAGAATCCTCTTCCGCTGGCGTCCGCCGCATCAAGGCGGTTCTGATTCCCGACCAGAAATAAAGGACGGGGGAGACCCAAGGGGCTTTGCCCCTTGACCCCAGCAGGGCGCTGCCCTGCACCTGCGAAGGGTCTTCGACCCTCTCGACACCCTTTTCGCGATTGAGATGAGCGCATCTGCATACTGTATGCGCGTGTTGCTCCCAAAGATCTACGAACGAAAATGCACCCCTCTTTCGGTGATTTGCCGAAGGAGGGGTGCTTGCTATCAGAATCAGGAATATCAGTAGTTTTCCGCCTTGACCATGAAGTAGCTCTGCGGATGCGCGCACACCGGGCAGATTTCCGGCGCTTTCTTGCCCACAACGATATGGCCGCAGTTCGCGCATTCCCAAATCACGTCGCCGTCCTTGGAGAACACAAGGTCATTTTCCACGTTCGCCAGCAGGCGGCGATAGCGTTCCTCATGCGCCTTCTCGATGGCGGCGACCATGCGGAATTTATGCGCAATCGCCGGGAAACCCTCGGCGTCCGCTTCCTCTGCCATGCGGACGTACATGTCTGTCCACTCGGCGTTCTCGCCCTCGGCTGCGTGCAGCAGGTTCGCCGCGGTATCCTTGATTTCGCCGCCCTCCAGCAGCTTGAACCACATTTTGGCGTGTTCCTTCTCGTTCGCCGCGGTTGCCTCGAAGAGTTCGGCAATCTGCACATAGCCGTCCTTGCGTGCCTTCGATGCGAAGTAGGTGTACTTATTGCGCGCCATAGATTCTCCCGCGAAGGCTTCCAGCAGGTTTTGTTCGGTTTTCGTGCCCTTAAGTTCCTTAGCCATGGTAAAAATCCTCCTAATCGTTGGTTTAACGTGCATTTTGCAGAAGTCTGCTGGAATCATTATACCACAAAATTGAGGAATTTGAAACAGGATTTTTGCCTCCGCAAAGGCGAAATCCCTGCGCTGCACGCGCATATAGCATATAAGTATGAAAGCAAAGTCAACTGAATCGCGAAAACTTGACATTGACGCGGCATGGAGTTCGTGGTATAATTCACAATGTATTCATATGCCAAGATAAAGGAGCAGTATGGATAAGAAGAACTATTGGGTCATTGCGCTGATGGTTGCACTTGCCGTCGGATTGCTGGCGGCGGTAACGCTGCTGCGTCCGAGCGGGGGGCAAAATGGCGAAATCGTCGTGACGGTGGATGGCGCGGAGTACGCCCGTGTGCCGCTGGGGCAGAAGCAGACATTGACCGTCACGCAGGAGGACGGCAGTGTCAACGTGGTTGAGATCAGCGAGCGCGGCGCGGTGATGGCATCTTCAACATGCCATAATCAGCTGTGCGTCCAAATGGGCGAAGTGACGCTGGACAACTGGGAGACGCGCCCCAATCAGCAATTCATTATCTGTCTGCCCAATCGGGTAAGTGTGGAATTGGTGGTGAAGGAATGAAAAAAACAGCGGTGCTTTCGGGGCTGATGGCGTTGACGCTGCTGCTGGGCGGATGCAGTGCGCAGCAGGCAGGCGGCGAAACCCCGACGACACCCCCCGCCGCGGCCGCCACGGTTGACCCGGCAGAAAAAACAACGGGCGTGGGTTTCTACTTCGACACAGTTGTGACCATCACGCTCTACGGCGCGGACGACACCCTGATGGAGGACATCTGGGCGGCTTGCAAGCGTTACGAGAACATGCTCTCCAAAACGGTGGAGGGCAGCGACGTCAGCCGCATCAACAACGCTCACGGGCAGACCGTGACCGTTGATGCGGAAACGTGGAACGTCCTCAGCGAAGCGAAGAAGCTCAACCGCTTGACCGGCGGCGCGTTCGCCATCACGATTGCGCCCCTGACCGCGCAGTGGGACTTCACCGGCGGCACGAACCGTATGCCGACCGATGAGGAGCGAATCGCCGCCCTGCCGCTGGTGGACGACGAGCAGCTCACGCTGGGCGAGAACAACACGGTTACGCTGCCCGCTGGAATGCAAATTGACCTCGGCGGCATCGCCAAGGGCTACATTGCAGACCAAGTGGCGGCACTGGTGCGTGGGCGGTGCAGCGGCGCAATGCTGAATTTCGGCGGCAATGTCTACGCCGTTGGGACGAAGCCGGATGGATCGGCATACCGCGTCGGCGTGCAGGATCCGGACGATCCCAACAACAGCAGCCCTATCGGCGCCTTTTCTGTCATCGACCCCAGCGCCGTGACCAGCGGCCCTATCGGCGTCGTTTCTGTCATCGACCGCAGCGTCGTGACCAGCGGCATCTACGAGCGCGGCTTTACCATCGACGGCGTGCGGTATCATCACATCCTCTCGCCGTGGACGGGACTGCCGTCTGATTCTGATTTGGCATCGGCAACCATCATTGCGGAAAGCTCCATGGACGCGGACGCACTGGCGACAGCGTGCATCGTCCTCGGCAGCGAGAAGGCGCTCCAGCTCACGCAGGAGAACGGCTATCCCGCGCTGATGATTCTGCGCGACGGCACGGTGATGATGAACGACCTGATGAAGCAATGGGGCTACACGTCCCTGCGATGATACGCTATTTTCCTTTGAAAATAGTATCAGCTTTCAATTTCACTTTTTCATAGTTCTCAGGAGGAGGCAATAAACCATGAGTGAAACCAAGACAACTCGGAAACAGCTTCCGGCGTACCTGATTCTGGCGCTGATTGCGCTGGCGGCGGCGCTGCTGCTGGCGGTAACGAATGCGATTACGGCGGGTCCCATCAAGGCGCATGAGGAAGCGGCGCAGAACGCGGCGTTCCAGAGCGTCATGGAGGCGGATTCCTTCAGCACCATGAGCATTCCGGATGGCTGCAATGTTACATCGCTGGTGGAAGCGAAGAAGGACGGCAAGACCATCGGCTACTGCGCGGTGTCCTCCGCCAAGGGCTACGGCGGCAATGTCGCTGTGACGCTGGGCGTTGATATGGATGGCAAAATCGTCGGCTGCCAGATTGGCGACACGAACTTTGCCGAGACGGACGGCTTCGGCGCACGTTGGAAAGAACCGGCTCGTGCGGAGGCGTTCATTGGTCTGAGCGCGTTCGGCGGCGACACCATCGAAGCGATTACCGGCGCGACCGTCACCTCCAAGGCGGTGCTGGCGGCGTCCAATGATGTGCTGAAGTGCATCAGCCATGTGCTGGGCAAGGACGTCGAAGGCGACGTGCTGGCGTTTGGCGTGAAGGAAGAAAAGCCTGCGCAGACGGTTGAGCTGACAGGCGACGTGCATCAGGGCAAGGCTGTTGGCTTTGGCAACGGCGAAGTGACCGCGCGTTTGACGCTGAATGATGATGGCACGATTGCGGCGCTGGTTATCGACGCTTCCACGCAGACGCCCGGCTTCGGCACGCGCTGCGCGGACGAAGAGTTCACGGCGCAGTTCATCGGCAAGAGCGGCCCGTTTACCCTGAATGAAAATGTGGATGGGCTGACCGGCGCGACCATCACCTCGACGGCAGCGGTGGAGGCCATCAACGCGGCGCTGACTTCGCCCGCGATGGCGGCGGAGGATCTCGAACCTGTGGCGACGGAAGCACCTGCTGCGACGGAAGCGCCCATGGTGCTGGAAAACGCGAAGACCGCGACGATTGCGGGCTTCGGCGGCGCGGACATCACGGTGCAGGTGACAGACGAGAACGGCGTGATTACGGCACTGGTGGTGGATGCGTCCAGCCAGACGGCGGGTCTGGGTCAGAAGTGCGCGGAGGAAGCGTTCACGGCGCAGTTCATCGGCAAGAGCGCACCGCTGACGCTGGGCGAAGGCATTGACGCGGTTGCAAGCGCGACGATTACGTCTCAGGCGGTTGTAGACGCGGTGAACAGCCTGTATGCAGCGGCTGAACCTGTGGAAGAGCCGACGGAAGCACCTGCCGCGACGGAAGAACCCGCTGTGCAGACTGCGGAAGTTAAGACGGCAACGGCTGCGGGCTACGATGGCAACGAAATCACGGTGAACGTGACGGACGAAAACGGCGTGATTACCTCCCTGACGGTGGATGCGTCCACGCAGACGGCGGGTCTGGGTCAGAAGTGCGCGGAGGAAGCGTTCACGAGCCAGTTCATTGGCAAGAGTGCGCCGCTGACGCTGGGCGAAGGCATTGACGCGGTGGCAAGCGCGACGATTACGTCTCAGGCGGTTGTAGACGCGGTGAACAGCCTGTATGCAGCGGCTGAACCTGTGGAAGAGCCGACGGAAGCACCTGCCGCGACGGAAGAACCCGCTGTGCAGACTGCGGAAGTTAAGACGGCAACGGCTGCGGGCTACGATGGCAACGAAATCACGGTGAACGTGACGGACGAAAACGGCGTGATTACCTCCCTGACGGTGGATGCGTCCACGCAGACGGCGGGTCTGGGTCAGAAGTGCGCGGAGGAAGCGTTCACGAGCCAGTTCATCGGCAAGAGTGCGCCGCTGACGCTGGGCGAAGGCATCGACGCGGTTGCAAGCGCGACGATTACGTCTCAGGCGGTCGTTGACGCGGTGAACAGCCTGTATGCGGAAGCGCCCGCGAAGGCGCTGTCCACGAAGGTCAAGGGCTGGCACGAGGGCGTGGCCGTGACGGTGGAAATTGACAAGAATCATGTCATCACGGCGCTGACGGTGGATGCTTCCGGCGAATTCTACGCGCTGGGCGGCAAGTGTGCCGATGAAGCGTTCACGAGCCAGTTCATCGGCAAGAGTGCGCCGCTGACGCTGGGCGTGGACATCGACGCGGTGACGGGCGCGACGCTGACCTCTCAGGCGGTTGTCGATGCGGTCAACCAGCTGGCGAAGTAATACATGAAGAACGGGCAGGACGTGTGTGATGCGTCCTGCCCGTTTTGTGTTGCGGTGATATGCGGTTATCAGGCTATTTGGTCGCGCCCATCTGGCGCGACACAGCATAGGTGATGGAAAGAGTGGCTTGGGGGCGCGTCTGAGGACGCGCGAAGTTATACTATTTCCAGATTCACCTGCGCCATCTGCTTGCGCCTTTTCCCTTCTGGCGTCCGCTCATTCCACTTAGCGTAGCGCTGCTACGCTGCGTTTCATTCACGTTAGCCAGAATGAAAAATTCGCGGCGCATCTTGGCGCATTCTTATCTGGAAATAGTATTACTGGCAGGGACGCTTCGCTGCCTGCGCCTTGTTGGCGGCTTCCTTGGAGTTGAGCGTCCGAGGAACGGTTGGGGCATTGCCCCAAACCCCACCAGAGGCGCTGCCTCTGGACTCCGCAAGGGGGGATCCCCCCCTTGACCCCTCCGCGCGATTGAGTTGGTTTCACTCCCATACTGCTTCCGCGTGTTTATTTTTTCGGCGTCAAGCCCAGTTTCGCCGCGCATTCATCCATATCCAGCGTCGCAAAATAATCCTGTGCGGTCTCCGCGCGGCGAATCAGCTTATAGCCGCCCTCCTGCGTATACAGCACCTCTGCCGACCGCAGGCGACCATTATAATTATACCCCATCGCATGACCGTGCGCGCCGGTGTCATGAATCACCAGCAGGTCACCGATCTTGATTTCCGGCAGGGCGCGGTCGATGGCGAACTTGTCGTTATTTTCGCACAGACTGCCGACGACGTCATAGATGTGGTCATGCGGCAGGCTTTCCTTCCCGCAGACGGTGATGTGGTGGTACGCGCCGTACATCGCAGGGCGCATGAGGTTCGCGGCGCAGGCATCCACGCCGATGTAGTCCTTGTAGGTGTGCTTCTCGTGAATCACGCGCGTGACAAGCCAGCCCATGTTGCCGGTCATCCAGCGACCGAGTTCGGTTTTCAGCGCGACGCCGCCGTTCGGGAAGATTTCCTCGTATACCTTGCGGACACCTTCGCCGACAGCAAGTACATCTGTCGCGGGCTGGTCGGGGCGGTAGGGGATGCCGATGCCGCCGGAGAGGTTGATGAACGCCAGCTCCAAGCCGGTTTCGGCGGCGAGGTCGCGGCCGCAGGTGAAGAGAATCTTCGCCAGCGCGGGGTAGTAGTTGTCGTCAGTGTTGTTGGAGGACAGGAAAGCGTGCAGCCCGAAGCGCTTTGCGCCAAGTTCTTTCAGGCGCTTCAAGCCCTCCTGCAATTGGGCATAGGTGAAGCCGTACTTCGCGTCGCCCGGATTGCCCATGATTTCGTTGCCGATTTTGAAGTCTCCGCCGGGGTTATAGCGGCAGCAGATAGTTTCGGGAATGCCGCCATGCTGACGGAGAATGTCAATGTGGGTAATGTCGTCGAGGTTGACGAACGCGCCGAGACGGCGGGCATCGTCGAACTCATAGTAGGGCATGGCGTTGGCGGAGAACATGATGTCCCGCCCGGAGAATCCGCAGGCGTCCGCGAGCATCAATTCCGTGTCGCTGGAGCAGTCCACGCCGCAGCCCTCTTCCTTCAGAATGCGGAGGATAGCGGGGTTCGGCAGGGCCTTGATGGCGAAATATTCCTCAAAATCTTCGCACCATGCAAACGCCTGCTTCAGCGTGCGGGCATTGCGGCGGATTCCGGCTTCGTCGTAGAGGTGGAAGGGGGTCGGGTACTTGGCGGCGGCGTTTTCAAATACCGCGTCAGAAAGCGAAAAATTCGGCATGGCAGTTCACTCCGATTAACTTATTGGATTCCGCGTCAATATAGCACAGAATGCGGGGGAATGCAAGTTTTTCTGCTGTACAGGTGAAGAAAAGGAAAAAATGCGGCTGGGAAAAATCAAATTCAGGTATGATTCCGGCGAAACCCCAGCAAAATACTCGATTTTTTCCGCGAACCCTTGTAATTTCGGGGGAATGCCGTTATAATGGTGCAATACCCGGTATCATATTTTCTCGGGTGATACTACTTCCGGATTCGTCAGCGCCGCCTGCTTGCGCCTTTTTGATTCTGGAAATGGTATAGAATGGAGAAGGAGGAAACGATTCTATGGAAGAAGCAACGACTCGCAGTAATTTTGTCTGGGAGGCCGTCGAACAGGATTTGAAGGATGGTCGCTACACGCAAGTGCATACGCGGTTTCCTCCCGAACCCAACGGCTATATGCACATTGGCCATTGCAAGGCGCTGATTACGGACTTCCTGACGGCGGAGAAATTCGGCGGCAAGTGCAACCTGCGCTTTGACGATACGAACCCCGCGAAGGAAGACACCGAGTTTGTCGAAGCCATCAAGAACGACATTCACTGGCTGGGTTTTGACTGGACGGGCGGCCTGTATTACGCTTCTGATTATTACGATAAGTGCTACGAAATCGCGGAGGACTGGATTCGGCGCGGTCTGGCGTATGTGGACGAGCTGAACAAGGAGCAGATGCGCGAATATCGCGGCACGCTGACCAAGCCCGGCAAGAATTCGCCGTGGCGCGACCGTCCCGCCGAAGAGAGCCTTGACCTGTTCCGCCGGATGCGCGCGGGCGAATTTGCCGAGGGACAGTATACCCTGCGCGCCAAGATTGATATGGCGTCGCCCAACATCGTCATGCGCGACCCCACCATGTACCGCATCCTCTACAAGGAGCACTGGCGCACGGGCAAGAAGTGGTGCATCTACCCGATGTACGACTTCGCGCACCCGATTGGCGATGCGCTGGAAGGCATCAGCCACTCCCTCTGCTCACTGGAATACGAAATTCACCGCCCGCTGTATGACTGGGTGGTGGAGCACAGCCAGTCCATGCTGCCGGCACGTCCTCGCCAGATTGAGTTCGCCCGCCTGAACATGACCCGCACCGTGATGAGCAAACGCAAGCTGCGCGCGCTGGTCATGGGCGGCTACGTCAAAGGCTGGGATGACCCGCGTATGCCCACGCTGTCGGGTCTGCGCCGCCGCGGCTGCACTGCCGCTGCGATTCGTGATTTCGTCAGCCGCATCGGCTTGAGCAAGGCGGATTCCACCGTGGATACCGCGCTGCTGGATGCCTGCATCCGCGACGATTTGGGCGAAAAGGCTGCGCGTGTGATGGCGGTGCTGCACCCGCTCAAGGTGGTGCTGACGAACTGGGACGCTGACAAGACGCTCACGCTGACGGTCGAAAATCACCCGAAGCACCCCGAAATGGGCAGCCACACAGTCACGTTCGGCAAAGAGCTGTACATTGAGCAGGAGGACTTCATGGAAGTGCCTGCGAAGAAGTTCCAGCGCATGTACCCCGGCTTCGAGGTGCGCCTGAACGGGGCGTACATCGTCAAGTGCGAGGGTTGCAAGAAGGACGAGAACGGCAATGTCACCGAAGTGTACTGCACGGTGGACATGGACAGCCTGTCCGGCAGCGAGGGCGCTGACCGCAAGATTAAGGGCAAGACACTGCATTGGGTGAGCGCGGCGGACGCTGTGCCGTTTGAGGCGCGCCTCTACGATCCGCTGCTGGCGGATGACAGCGCGCTGGAGGACGAAGCCGAGCCGACCGCCGAGGATGCGGTGGATGCGGAAGAAACCGAAGAGGCAGAGGAAGCGGACGCGAATCTGTCCCGCGCGGATTATGACTTCCTGAAGAAGCTGAATCAGCACAGCCTGACGGTGGTGCGCGGCGTGATTGAGCCGTACGCGAAGGAATGCGCGCCGGGAACGGCACTGCAGTTCCTGCGCACGGGCTATTTCTGCAAGGACCCGGATTCCACGGCGGAGCTGCCGGTGTTCAACCGCACGGTTGGGCTGCGGGATGCGTTTGCGAAGGCGGCTAAGTAATTTCTAAGTAGGTAGAATTGCTTTTCTGCGGAAAAGGGCTTTTGTGAAGCAGGGGGTTCGCCTCTGCGGGAGCGAAATCCCCGCATAAACACGCGGACACAGCATGAAAGTGCGCTCAATCCAATCGCGAAAAAGGGTCAAGGGAGGAACTCCCTTGCAGGGTGCAGGGACAGCGTCCCTGCTGGGGTCAAGGGGCAAAGCCCCTTGCGCCTCCCCACCTTACTTCATGAACACGAACTTTTTGAACTCCATCAGGCAGCGGCCGGCGAAGAAGTCGCCCGTCCAGCCGGAATAGTGCGTCGTGACGGCGAAGTAGAGCGCGTGCCGCCCCGTGACCGCCTTCACGCGCGCCTTGATGCACTCCGCGCCGCGCCCAACGTGGAAGCAGCCGATTTCCTCGCCATCCTCCGCGTCCAAACGCACATGCACGTCGCACGCGCAGCCGAAGCCCATCACATCCGCGAAAAGCTGCATCGTCTTGCTGCCGTAATCCGCGCCGAAATCAAAATACTTGTAGCCCATAACGCAGCCGTCCTGAATGTTCGTGATAACGCGCTCGAATGGCGTCCGCTCGGCAATCAGCGCGCCGCCCTTCAGCACACATGCCAGTTCCGCGGGCGTTTCCTCATACGGATTCAGCGCGTCCGAGAAGCCCAGCGACGTCATCTCCACCGGCGGAATCGTGCCGTCCGGCAGAATCTCGATTTTTTCCACGCACGCGCGGCGGCTCATCACCGAACCGTTCGTCATGCGGTGATAGAAGATGTACCACTGATTCCCGATGCGGCAGATAGACCCGTGGTTGTTGCCTGCCGGGTAATCCACGCCGTTATCGACGATGTAGCCGCGGTAGGTGTAGGGTCCCATCGGCTTGTCGGACGTGGCGTAGGCAAGGCGGCTGCCGCGCTTGGGGGAATAAATGAAGTAGTAAGTATCCCCGATTTTGCGCAGCGACGCCGCCTCATAGAAGCGGGAATCGGGGTCGGTGAATCCGCCGTTTTCCGTCACTTCGCAGGGGATGATGTGCTCCAGATAGGTGCCATCCAGCACATACGTCATATCCTGCGGTTCAATCTTCGCGATGAACGAGCGCTCGAAGCCGCACGCGATATACACCTGCCCGTCATCATCCACCAGCACACCGGGGTCGATGAACCAGCCGTTGACGCACACAGAATCCGGAATCGTATACTTGTAGCGCCCCAGCAGCGTGAACGGGCCTTCGGGACGGTCGGACACAGCGACGCACCCCTTCGCGCCGATGATGTAGGCGAAGAGGTAATACTTTCCGTCCTTCTCCACCACGTCCGGGGCATACAGCTCGTTGTGTTCCTTCGTCCAGTCGGTGTCGGCGGGATGGTCGAACGTGTCGCGCGTGCGGAAAATAACGCCGTGATCCGTCCAGTGACCAAGATCGTCCACAGGCGCGGACCAGCACTTCAGCACATAATCGCAGAATTGGTCGTGCCCGACTCGGTCATGCGAGCCGTAGACGTACACGCGGTTGCCAAACACGCGCGGTTCGCCGTCTGGAATGTACTCCCACAGCGGCAGATAGGGATTCGGCATGGATAATTCCTCCTTTTTCGTGGGAATGAAAGTCTTTATCAACACTATAACGCCCAAAAAGCAGGAAGTCAAGCGGTGAATGGCGAATAAATAAACTATGCACCTTTCCGATGATGCGAAAGGTCACAAAGGAGGCACAACTTATGTCTTTGACCCCCCATGATATTGCCCGTATGCTCGACCACAGCACGCTCCAGCCTTTCCTGACGGAGGATGATATCCGCCGCGGCTGCGAGCTGGCACTCAAGTACAACACCGCGTCCGTCTGCGCGCGTCCCTGCGATGTGCCGATTTTGGCGGAAATGCTGCGCGGCAGCGACGTCAAGGTCTGCACCGTCATCGGCTTCCCGCACGGCGCACACGCCACGCAGATTAAGGTGGACGAAGCGCGTCTGGCGCTGGATCAGGGCTGCGAAGAGCTGGACATGGTCATCAACATCGGCGAAATGATTCGCGGCAACGAAGCGTATGTGCAGGATGAAATCAAGCAGATTTGCGACCTTGCGCACAGCCGGAACGCGATTGTCAAGGTGATTCTGGAAACCTGCTATCTGACGGACGCGCAGAAGAAGCGCTGCTGTGAACTTTCGGAAGCGGCGGGTGCTGATTTCGTCAAAACGTCCACAGGCTACGGCACAAAGGGCTGCACCATCGACGACCTGAAGCTGATGCGCGCGTCCGTTTCCGACCATGTGCGCGTGAAGGGCTCCGGCGGCATCCGCGATTTGGACACCGTGCTCGCCGCCCGCGCCGCCGGTGCATCCCGCTGCGGCGTTTCCGCAACCGAGAAAATCATGGCAGAAGCCGAAGCACGCTACCGCGAAGGGAAGCTGTGAGAGAGGGAGACCCAAGGGGCTTTGCCCCTTGACCCCAGCAGGGACGCTGTCCCTGCACCCTGCAAGGGAGTTCCTCCCTTGACCCTTCCGCGCGATTGAGTTGGTGACACTTTCAGGCTGTGCCCGCGTGTTGATTGGGGGAACCCAATGGGCGTTGCCCCTTGACCCCACAAGGGACTTCGTCCCTTAACCCTTTCGCGCGATTGAGTTGGTGACACGCTCATGCAGTGCCCGCGTGTTGATTGGGGACACCGCGCAGTCTGCATAAAAACCAAGATGCAAAAAGACCGCTGCACATCTCATGCAGCGGTCTTTCTGATTGTCAATTAGTGCGTCAGCAGCAGCATCGCCACAAACAGCGCCGTAATCACCCAAGTACCGGCCTTGATGTTCTTCACCTTGCCCGTGCAGAGGTTAATCACCACATAGGACAGCAGGCCGAAGCAAATGCCGTAGGAAATGTTGTACGCAAAGGGCATAATCGCCAGCGTCAGGAATGCCGGAACAGCTTCCGTCGCGTCCAGCCACTTAATGTCCTTGACGCAGTTCATCATCAGCACGCCGACGTAAATCAGCGCCGCCGCCGTCGCGCAGCCGGGAACAAGCTGCGCCACCGGGCTGAGGAACATGGCGACAAGGAACATCAGCGCCGTCACCATCGAGGACAGACCCGTACGGCCGCCCTCCGCCACGCCAGAGGAGGATTCGACGAACGTCGTCACCGTGGACGTGCCGCAGATTGCACCCGTGGTGGTCGCAATCGCATCCGCCAGCATCGCCTTGTCCATGTTCGGCACTTCGCCGTCCTTGGTCAGCATGTTGCCGCGCGCGCAAGCGCCGTACAGCGTGCCGATGGTGTCAAACATATCCACCATGCAGAACGCCAGCGCGGTTGTCGCAATGGTGAGGACGGTGTTCGCCACGCCATGCGCCTCAACATAGGGCGCGAAGTTGAAGCCCTCGGTGAAGACCTTGCCGAACGCGCCGGAGAAGAATTCGTTGAACGCCGCGAAGGGGCTGGACATCGTGATGTCCGCGCCGAAGTTCGGAATCGTCAGGAAACCCAGCACATAGTACAGCACCGTGCCGCCGACAATGCCCAGCAGGACGGAGCCTTTCACGTTGCGGTGGCTCATGATGGCAATCGCCAGCAGCGCGACAATGGTCACAATCATTGCCATAACGCCTGCATTCCAGCCATGTGCCAGCAGGTTGAAGGACGCCAGCGTGACGCCGGTGGACTCGCTCGGAATGATGATGCCCGCATTCTGCAAGCCAAGGAACGCGATGAACAGACCGATGCCCGCCGGAATCGCGACGCGCACCGCCTGCGGAATCGCCTGGAAGATGAGCTTGCGCAGACCCGTGACGGTCAGGAGAATGAACAGAATACCGTCAAAAAGCACCAGCACGAGGGCGTTGGCATAGCTGAAGCCCAGCCCCAGCACGACCGTGTAAACGAAGTAGGCATTCAGACCCATGCCGGACGCCTGCGCAAGCGGCAGGTTCGCCAGCAGACCAATTGCCACCGTGCCGATGACAGCGGAGATGGCAGTGGCGATGTAAATCGCGCCGTAAGTCACGCCGGGGATGCTGGAGAACATGCCCGCATTGACCATCAGGATATACGCCATTGCAAAGAAGGTCGTCAGACCCGCCAAGCATTCGGTCTTGAACGAGCTGCCCTTGGCGGTGTAGCCAAAGTGCCGATCAAGCGCGCTTGTGTTCTTAGAAGTAGCCATTGAATCAATTTCCTCCCTTGATTCCTCGTTTTTCCCCTTTTTCGGGGCAAGCATTCCTATTATATCATAATTCGCGCCGCATTTCCACATGTTTTTCTGATTTTCTCGTCTTTTGTTCGGATTTACAGAGAAAAGCGACCCAAGGGGCTTTGCCCCTTGACCCCAGCAGGGACGCTGTCCCTGCACCCTGCAA
>ERZ827150.1927-NODE-1927-length-24220-cov-5.192055_pt1 | contig 24220 bp, 22 predicted proteins | sample MGYA00519779_ERZ827150 | MGnify/ENA primary metagenome ERZ827150 (study PRJEB31778, sample SAMEA3449267) | human gut metagenome | biome: human gut; feature: human-associated habitat; material: faeces | place: United Kingdom | collected 2010/2012 ...
GCCGCAAGAAGCTGATGAACAACATGAAAATCCAGTCTGCCCGGAAAGCCACCCATACATGGCTGGCGGGAAAAATCAAGTGCGGAAACTGCGGGTATGCCCTTATGAGCATTAACAATCCTGTGGGAAAGCAATATCTCCGCTGCACAAAACGGCTGGACAATAAAAGCTGTGCCGGGTGCGGGAAAATCATTACTTCGGAACTGGAAGCGGTTGTTTATCAGCAGATGGTAAAGAAACTGGCAAGCTACAAGACGCTGACAGGCAGAAAGAAAGCGGCAAAGGCAAACCCGAAAATTGCCGCCCTGCAAGTGGAACTTCTCCATGTGGACAGCGAGATTGAAAAGCTGGTGGACAGTCTGACGGGTGCAAACAATGTCCTGCTCTCCTATGTGAATGTGAAGATAGCAGAACTGGACGGGCGCAAGCAGGAACTTCTGGCGAGGATAGCGGAACTGACGGTGGAAGCCATTAGCCCGGAACAGGTCAGCCAGATTTCCGGCTACCTCGACACTTGGGAGAATGTATCCTTTGACGACAAGCGGCGGGTGGTGGACTTGATGATTACCACCATAGCCGCCACAAGCGACAGTTTGAATATCACATGGAAAATCTGACGGGCGGCACACCTCCCGTCAGACCGTTACCCTGTGTAGTCCCTTGTAAACTGTACTTTCTAACTATCAAAACAAAGAAGCACCATGGAACACCTCTTTCCACTCCGCGCTGCTTTCAGCGCACTGACCCCTACTCTTTCCGGGAGGTTCCCTCATGAAACACCCCCGCCGTTTCTTCCCCCTGTGGCTCGCCGCCACCCTGATTTTGCTTTTTACCATGCTCCTTTGCACCTGCATCGGCAGCGTGTCCATTCCCATAGATTCTACCCTCGCCGCCCTGTGGAACGCCCTCTGGGGGCTGCCTTTGCCGGAGGGATTCCCGAAAGCCGTTGTTTTTTCCGTGCGGCTCCCACGAGTGCTGTGCGTAGCGCTGACCGGCGCTGCTCTCTCCCTGTGCGGCGCAGCCATGCAGGGACTTTTGCGGAACCCGCTGGCCGACGGCTCTACGCTGGGCGTGTCCTCCGGCGCGTCGCTGGGCGCAGTGGCGGCGTTGGCGCTGGGGATCACCTTCCCCGGCCTGCCCTATGGCGGCACCGCCGTGACAGCGATCGTCTTCGCGTTTCTGTCACTTCTGATAATCCTGGGGCTTGCCTATGCCCTTGACCGCAGCCTGAGCACCAACAGCATCATTCTGATCGGCGTGATCTTCTCCATGTTCGCGTCCAGCCTCATCAGCCTGCTGATTGCCTTTTCGGGAGAGAAACTGCGCACCATCACCTTCTGGACCATGGGTTCGCTGGCCGGGAGCAACTACCGCCACGCCGCCCTGCTGGGCGCCGTGCTGCTGACCTGCGGCGGCTGGATTCTGTCCCGGGGCCGGGAACTGAACGCCTTTGCCGTGGGCGAAGAAAATGCCCGGCACGTGGGCGTTTCCGTCCGCCGGGTCAAGCTGGAGATCATGATCGCCGTTTCCGTGCTGATCGGCACGTGCGTGTCCATTGGCGGGACCATCGGCTTTGTAGGGCTGGTCACACCCCATATGACCCGGATGCTGACCGGCCCCAACCATAAACGGCTGCTGCCTGCCTCCCTGTTTCTGGGCGCGGTATTCCTGCTGTTGGCCGACCTGACCGCCCGCACAGTGCTTTCCCCCATCGAACTGCCCATCGGCGTGGTCACGTCCCTGATCGGCTCGGTGGTGTTTGTGGTCATCTTCTACCGCAGCAGAAAGGACGGATAGACCATGCTGAATGCGGAAAATGTCACGGTGCGTTACGGCGCGCATACAGTGGTAGATCGTCTTTCCTTTTCGCTGGAGGAGGGCCAGTGGCTCATGCTGGTCGGGCCGAACGGCGCGGGGAAAAGTTCGCTGATCTCCGCCATCGCCCAAGGCGTGCCCTATGAAGGTGAAATTCGTCTAAACGGGCGGAATTTGCGCGAGTTTCGTCCGGCAGAGCTGGCGCGGAAGATCGCCGTGCTGGCCCAACAGCATACGATCAGCTATGGCTACACCGTGGAGGAGATCGTCCAGCTGGGCCGTTATGCCCATCAGCGAGGGCTGCTGGGCCGCCTAGACGAAGACGGCCCCGAAGCAGTCGAACGGGCGTTGGAGCTGACCGGCATGAAAATGCTGCGAAAAAGAAGTCTGCTGGAACTGTCCGGCGGCGAGGTGCAGCGGGCCTTTCTGGCTCAGGTGCTTGCTCAGGAGCCGGAAATTCTGCTGTTGGACGAGCCCGCCAATCATCTGGACCTGGTGTACCAGCAAAGCCTGTTTAGCCTGATCGGCCAATGGCTGCAAACGCCGGGCCGGGCCGCGTTGTCGGTGGTGCATGACCTGAGCATCGCCCGTCGGTACGGCACCCATGCCGTGCTGATGAACGAGGGCCGCGCCGTGGCGCAGGGGCCAATTGAAGCGGTCTTCACCCCGGAAAACCTGCAAAAGGTCTACAGTATGGACGTGTACGGCTGGATGAGCGACCTGTATGCGCTCTGGCAGGATCCTGTGGAAACGCTTCGCCGTCCCGGGTGACCGTGCGTATGAGCTTTGCCTTGCCGGGGCATCCTTTCCCTGAAAGTCCCATTCATGGGCTTCGGGAAAGGAGCAATGTTTTATGAAATACCGTGTCAACAATGCCTGTATCGGCTGTGGATTCTGTGCCTCCACCTGCCCGGAAATTTTCGAGATGAACGACGATCGCCGGGCGGTGGCTGCCGACCGGGAAGTCCCCCCGGAGCTGGAAAGCGCCGCAGAGGAAGCCTTCACGGGCTGCCCCGTCGCCGCCATTGAGACGGTGGAGTGAGGGCGCGTCGATGCTGAAAAACATTCCCCAAAACGAAGCACTTTTGCTGACGGAACTGATCCCCTATCAGGCCGGACAGGTGGTCAGCCGGACGCTGAGCCAGAATCCCCACGTGAGCGTAACGCTGTTCGCCTTTGACAAGGGCGAGGAGATCAGCACTCATGACTCCGACGGCGATGCGCTGGCGCTGGTCTTAAGCGGCCGGGGCCGCTTCACGGTAGACGGCAAAGTTCACTCGCTGGAGCCGGGCGAATGTGTAGTCATGCCCGCCCAAAAGCCCCATGCCCTCTACGCCGAGGATGCCTTTCAAATGCTGCTGGTCGTAGTTTTCCCCGAATGACGAAACGCCTCTTTTTCAGAAATTTGTGAAAAAGAGGCGTTTTTTCAAAATTCAGGGAACCTTTTTTCGGGATGACCGTCTGTTTCAGTGAATGCGGTGAAACGTCGCATTCATCCCAAAAGATTTTGAAGAAAAGAGGTCATTCTCAATGAAGAAACTGCTTTGCATCCTGATGGTCTGTCTGCTGGCCCTGACCCTGTGCGCTCCCGCGCTGGCGGAAGAATCCGAACCTCTGGTAGGCGGCTGGACTCCCACGGAAGGCGACCCCACCCAGATTCCCGAAGAAGTGCTGACCGCCTTTGCCAAGGCCACGGAAGACTTGGAGGGCTGCACCTACACGCCCGTGGCGTTGTTGGCCGCGCAGGTGGTGGCTGGAACCAACTACTGCCTGCTGTGCCAGACCCAGATTGTCACCCCGGACGCGCCTATCGGCTATGCGCTGGTGTACTTCTACGAAGCGCTGGACGGCAGCGCCCATCTGCAGAAGGTGCAGGAGATCGAGTTTTCCGCCTTTGACACGCTGGATTAACGCCAAACACCCGTTCCACGCTTTCCCGTGGAACGGGTGTTTTTGCATTTCAGATCCACCAGTTGGGCGTTAGGTCGCCAAGAGGAACGACCCATTCTTTTTCGGTGTCCAGCATGACTTCGATCTTGCGGTAATCCTTCGGCATCAGCTGAGTCATCAGCTCCCGACAGGCTCCGCAGGGCGCGAGTACCTTTCCGTCCCAGTTGATCGCGACCACCCGGCGGATCGCGTCCTCTCCATAGGTCAGCATCTGAAAAATGGCGTTTCGTTCCGCGCAGATACCTAAGGTACAGCCGCCGTCCACACATACGCCCACGTAGATTTTGCCGGATACCGATTCGATGGCGGCGGCCACGCCGGCCGTCTCCATCATTTCAGATACCCGGCGCGGTTTCAGCGCTTTTTGGCTTCTCCGATCATGCGGGTCCAGACTTCATCCATGGTTGTTCCCTACTCTTTCATTTTGTGTTTCAGAATTTTCAATACAATCAGGAGAATGGCGGCGACAACTGCCGTCACCGTCCCCGACAATAGAATCTGACCATACCACGGGGCGGAATCCATGGCGTAAAGCTCAGGCCGTTGAGCATAATCCCAGCACCGGTAAAGGGAGCTTCCCGCAAATACGCCGATCAGGCACCCTAATAAGGTTTTCAGAATGGAATAGAGACGCTTCATATGATTTTCCCTTCTGAATGTTCCAAAAAGGCCGCAGATTTTCCATCCGCGGCCTTTCAGTTTTATTTTCCTACGGCTTCCTTCAGGGTGCGCCAGCCCAGCACAGCGCACTTGACCCGGGCGGGCATATGGGAAATATCCCGCAGGGCCGAGGCTTCTTCCAGACTGTCGATCTCCGCTTCGCTGGCCTCGCCCTTGATCATCCGCATGAAGGTATCGGCCATCTGCAGGGCCTTTTCCTTGGGCTGACCGATGACCATGCCCAGCATGATATCGGCGGACGCCTGCGAAATGGCGCATCCGTCGCCCACGAACGCGCCGTCGGTGATCTTATCGCCGTCGGTCTTCAGCTTCAGCCAGATATGGTCGCCGCAACTGGGGTTCACGCCTTCCAGCACGATGTCCGCGTCGGGCAGGTCATGCTTAAATTCCGGGTGAATATTGTGCTCGGTCAGAATTTCATTATAGAAGCTTCTATTTTCCATAACCCATCCGCTCCCTCATCGTCGAAAGGCTGTCCAATAGCTGGTCTACTTCCGCTTCGGTATTGTAGAAGGCAAAGCTGGCGCGCACGGTGGAGCTGTAGCCCAGATGGGCCAGCAGCGGCTGCGCGCAGTGATGGCCCGCCCGGACGGCCACACCGTCCGCCGACAAAATTTCGCTGATATCGTGGGGATGCACGCCGTCCATGGTGAAGGTCACGATGCCGGTGTGTTTCTCGGGCTTGTCCGAACCGATCACGTGAACGTAGGGCAGCTTCTTCATGCCCTCCAGCGTCCGGGCCACCAGCGCCGTTTCCCGCTCATGCATGGTCTCAAAGCCCACGCCGAGCATATACTCAATGGCGGCCTGCAGACCCGCCGCGCCTGCCGCGTTCACCGTGCCCGCCTCAAACTTGTGGGGCAGTTCGGCATAAATGGCGGATTCCCGGGTGACGGACTCGATCATTTCGCCGCCGGTCAGGAAGGGGGGCATGTTGTCCAGCAGCTCCTTTTTGCCGTACAGAACGCCGATGCCCATGGGTCCAAAGACCTTGTGGCCGGAGAAAGCGAAGAAATCCGCGTCCAGCTCGCGCACGTTGACGGGCATGTGGGGCGTGCTCTGCGCGCCGTCCACGACGATAACCGCGCCGTGACGATGCGCCATATCGGCGATCTCCCGCACGGGATTGACCCGGCCCAGCACGTTGGACACCTGATTGATAGCCACGATCTTCGTGCGGTCGTTGATCAGGGCTTCCACCTTGGCCAGATCCACCGTGCCGTCTGGCTCGCATTCGATAAATCGGAGCTTCGCGCCGGTCTGGCGGCACACCATCTGCCAGGGCAGCAGATTACTGTGGTGCTCCATAATGGACACCAGCACCTCGTCGCCCTCCTTCACACGGTGAAGGCCATAGCTGTACGCCACCAGATTCAGCCCCTCGGTGGTGCCGCGAGTGAAAATGATCTCCTCCGTGGAGGACGCGTTCAGGAAATCCCGAACGGCCTCCCGGGCGTTTTCATAGATCTCCGTGGCCTCCACGCTGAGGGAATACAGCCCCCGCAGGGGGTTGGCGTTGGAATTGCGGTAAAAGCTGCTTTCCGCGTCGATAACGCACTGGGGCCGCTGGGCCGTGGCCGCGTTGTCCAGATAGGCGATCTTGTTCTGCTGAAGCAGCGGAAAGTCTTTTCTGAAATCGTATGCCATGTTAAAGCTCCTCGTTCAAAAGCGCTGCGGCTTTTTCTTCCGTTTCGGCGTCGCCGGTCTTCCGGGCCAGCCGTTCGATGGAGGCGCGGGCCAGCAGGTCTTCTGCCGCTTCCCGGCCGATGCCGCGGCTTTCGAAATAGAACAGCGTCTCGTCGTCCAGTTCGCCGATGGTCGCGCCGTGGTTGCCCACCACGTTTTCTTCGGCGCACAGGATGAGGGGCACGGTCTTATTGACGACGTTTTCGCCCAGCATGAGGACGGTTTCTTTTTCGTTGCCCACAGAGTCGCTGGAGCCGTTCTTGAAGTCGATGGTGCCCCGGAAAACCTTCGCAGAGGAATCCATCAGCGCGCCGGCGGCGTTGATCTCGCTCTCCGTATGCTTGCCGAAATGGTCTACGGCCATATTCATATCCAGCTTCTGCTCCCTCCGGCCCAGATAGCCAATGTCCGCCTCCAGCCCGCTGCGGTCGCCCTGCAGGATGAAGCGGCTGTCGGAGTACAGGTGTCCCCGGCCCACGAACATCTGGATCAGCTCGATATGGCCGTTTTCCTCACAGTGGCCATCGATCTGATTATGCAGAAGGGAACCTTCCCGGGTGTCCTGCAGCTGCACCAGACGGATGACCGCATCCTTGTGCGCTATCAGTGACGTGCGCAGGTTGAAATTCTGCCGGGCCTCCATCTGCTCATAAACGGTGATGCGGGTTCCGGGCGCGGCCTCCACCTTCACCTGTTTGCGGCTGAACTCGCCCTCGCCGCAGGCGGCGATGCGCACGGGCCCGTCCGATTCGGCGGTATAGGTTTCCGTGCCCAGATCGGCGGTACGGTCTTCGTCCCATTCGATCACGGCTTCATTCACATTCAGCCGGTTCCACGTCCTGACCGGGAGCTGATCCACGGCCAGGCGATTTTTCGTATTCATCGTTTCTTCCATTGTCTTTCCTCCTTCCGCAAACGGTGTCAGCCGATGCTGCCCTTCATTTCCAGACGGATCAGATTGTTCATCTCCACCGCGTACTCCACGGGAAGCTCCTTGGACACGTTATCCGCAAAGCCGCTGACGATCAGCGCCCGCGCGTCCTCCTCGGACATACCGCGGCTCATCAGATAGAAAATGGCCTCGTTGCTGATACTGCCGATTTTGGCCTCGTGGCCCACGGAAGCGTTCCGGGTGCGGATATCCATGGCGGGGATGGTGTCGGAGCGGGACTCGGAGTCCAGCATCAGACTCTGGCAGGACACGGAGGATTTCGCGCCCTGTGCGCTCTTTTCCACCACTACGCTGCTGCGGAAGGTGCTGATGCCGCCGCTCTTGCTGATGGACCGGGTGTTCATGTAGGAGCTGGTGTTCTTGCCCACGTGAACCACCTTCGCGCCGGTATCCAGATTCTGGCCCTTGCCCGCAAAGGTCACGCCGGTGAACTCCGTGCGGGAGTTGTCGCCCTTCAATACGCTCATGGGATACAGGCAGCCCACATGGGAGCCGAAGGAGCCGGACACCCATTCGATGACGCCGTTTTCCTCCACCAGAGCGCGCTTGGTGTTCAGATTGTACATATTCTTGGACCAGTTTTCGATGGTGGAATAGCGCAGCTTGGCGTTCTTCTTCACATACAGCTCTACGCAGCCCGCGTGCAGGTTGGCCACGTTATACTTGGGTGCGGAGCAGCCTTCGATGAAATGCAGGCTGGCGCCCTCATCCACGATGATCAGCGTATGCTCGAACTGGCCCGCACCCTTGGCGTTCAGCCGGAAATAGGACTGCAGCGGAATGGACAGATGCACGCCCTTGGGCACGTACACGAAGGAGCCGCCGGACCAGACCGCGCCGTGCAGCGCGGCGAACTTATGGTCCCGGGGCGTGACCAGCTTCATGAAATACTTGCGCACCATATCGGCATATTCGCCCTTCATGGCGCTCTCCATGTCGGTGTATACCACGCCCTCGGCGGCCACTTCCGCCCGGACGTTGTGGTACACCAGCTCGGAATCGTACTGCGCGCCCACGCCTGCCAGAGACTTCCGCTCGGCCTGAGGAATGCCCAGCCGGTCGAAGGTGTCCTTGATGTCCTGAGGCACGTTTTTCCAGTCGTTCTGCATCTTGGTATTGGGGCGGACGTAGGTGGCGATATGATCCATGTCCAGCCCTTCAATGGAGGGGCCCCAGTTGGGGACCTCCAGCTCGTTATAGATTTGAAGGGCCTGCAGCCGGAACTGCTGCATCCACACCGGGTCGCCCTTTTCCTTGGACAGCTTATCAATGATTTCGGGGGTCAGACCCGCTTCCATGCGGTAAGCGTCCTTTTCCTCATCCCGAATATCATAAATGCTGCGGTCAATATCCTCTACCAGGCTCTTTTCTCTCATCCTTGGTCACCGATCCTCGCTCAGCTTTCCGAAACCGTGTTCGTTGATCTCCTCCACCAGAGACGCGCCGCCCTCCTTGACGATAACGCCGCTTTCCATCACGTGGGTCTCGTCCACCTGAAGGGCTTCCAGAATCCGGGTGCTGTGCGTAATGATCAGCAGGGAACCGTGGCAGCGCTCCTTAAACAGCCGCACGCCGTTGGAAACAGTGCGCACCGCGTCCACGTCCAGGCCGGAGTCCGTCTCGTCCAGAATGGCCAGCTTGGGCTCCAGCATGAGCATTTGCAGAATTTCGGCCTTTTTCTTTTCGCCGCCGGAGAAGCCCACATTCAGGTCGCGCTCGGCATAGGCTTCGTCCATGTTCAGCAGCTTCATGGTCTCCGCCAGCTTCTTTTTGAAGTCCCACAGGCGCAGACGGCTGCCGGTCTTTTGTTCCAGCGAAGTACGGATGAAGGCGCTCAGGGTCACGCCGGGAACCTCCAGCGGGTTCTGGAAGGACAGGAAAATGCCCTTCTTGGCGCGCTCGTTGACGGGCAGGTCAGTGATGTCCTCGCCGTCGAAAATGATTTTTCCTTCGGTGACGGTATAGTTGGGGTTGCCGGTGATGGCATAGCCCAGCGTGGACTTGCCGGTGCCGTTGGGGCCCATGAGCACGTGGGTCTCGTCCCGGCCCAGCGTCAGATTGACGCCGTGCAGAATTTCGGTTTCATCCTCGGCGCTCACATGCAGATTTTTAACTTCCAATAAAGCGTTCTGTTTCATTTTGCTTCAACCTCTTTCCCGCCGCAGGCCGTGCAGCCGCCGCATTTGTCGTGATTTTTTTCTCCGGATTCCAGCAGATCCTTCAGCGTGTAGCTGTTGACGTAGGAGTTAATGTGTTCCTCCAACCCGATCCAGAAGGGCAGTGTGTAGCAGGAATCCACCTTCTCACACTTCTTCCCGTCCTTGGTCAGGCAGGAAACGGGGGCCAATTCACCCTCTGCGGCGCAGAGGATCTCGCCCACCTTGTAGTCCTCGGGCTTCCGGGTCAGCTTATAGCCTCCGGTTTTGCCCATGGCGCTTTCCACCAGACCATGCTTGGCCAGATCGGGCATGATGCTTTCCAGATATTTCCGGGAAATATTCTGGCGATCGGCAATATCCTTCAGCGGGAGGAAGCTGTCGCCGCCCTGTTCGGCCATGTCCAGCATGACCCGCAGGGCGTACCGCCCTTTCGAAGAGATCATCATAAGGCAGCCGTTCCTTTCGCGCTTCGTATTTTTCAGGAAAGGAAGGGTTAATTCCTACCTTTCCGGTGGACATTATACTTCCTATCTCCTATAGTGTCAATGGGAGTTGAAAAAAATACACGAAAAGGAGAGCCGGCTGCGTCCTTACCGACTCTCCACAGAAAATGAAATTGGAACAGAACAGGTTTTCTGTTTGTTTCGCACAAACCAGAAATCAAAGTTGAAAATCGCACAACACTTGCCGAAGAAGGGGGCCTGAAGCCGCGTCCATCAGCTCCCGCCCAGTTTTCTCCGTTACGGCGGAATCACTCCGCCAACGCCTTGCCCAGCGCATCACAGCTGGCCAGAGCATCCCCGTCAGGCTCGTCCTGACAGATCACGCTGTCGCAGGCCAGTACCGCACCGGCCGCCACGCAGTCTTCTTCCCAAGTCCGCATCCATTCGCCGTCGCCCCAGCCATAGGAGCCGAACAACGCGATCTTCTTGCCCTTGAGCTGGGGCTTCACGTCGTCGAACATGGGCTGGAATTCGCTTTCCTCCAGCACTTCCGCGCCCATAGCCGGGCATCCGAAAGCGATGGCGTCATATTCCGCGACCTGATCGGGGGTAAATTCCGCAGCGGTCATCAGCTTGCCGCTGCAGGCACTGGCTACTGCTTCGGCCATGGCCTGCGTATGGCCCGTGCCGCTCCAGTAGACTACTGCTACTCGATTCATTTTCTTTTCCTCCTGATTGAAATTGTATGTCAAGCGGCTACCGTCAGCCGTGCGACATCAAAGCCTTTGCCGTAACAGTTCAGATAAACTTCCCGGCATTTGCGGTACAGTGCGAAGGTCTTTTCCGCCGCTTCGGCGTTGGAATAGGCCTTCCAGCATCCCAGGCAGCAGAACCCGCTGCCCCGGTTGCGGATGAAGCCGATCACGTCTTCCAGCGGATAATCCAGAAAGACGCCGATCTCATGAGGGAAATCCTCGCACTGGGCCAAGCGGCGCGTCAGCGTGGCGAGACAGCCCTCCCCGGAGAAATCCGTGTAGCCCTGCGCGGAGAGAAAATCACGAACCGCAGGATCCTCCAGCCGTCTCGCCAGCTTTCGCGGGCGGTACACATATAATAGACCGCCCCGTGCGCAGCCCCTCAGCAGCCGGACGCGCACGCCCTTGTCGGAGAGATGAACGTTGACCGGGTTCACATTTTCTTCCATAGTTTCCCCCGCCGCCAAATGGTACGAAAACAAACTGCCGCACTTATGCCCCGCCAGCGTTGCCGCGCAATGGCCGATCAGCGTTTTCTCAAAGCGTTCCGTCATCCTCCACCCCTCCTTTTTGGTTAGTCATGTTTAACCGACCTCCCAAAAGAAAGCTCCTCCCCGGAGCTCCTTCGGTTAATCTTAACTAACCGCAGACACATACTACCATACTCCCCCTCTGCTGTCAACTATCTTTTTTCATTTTTTGACAAAAAAGTTTCAGCCCCCAGCCGCTCTGTCCAAGGTCTGTTTCTGCTGCCTGCAAGCAGAACGTACTTCCATGTCATTCTGAAATGGCGGCATTTCCCTTTCCGTGCTATAATGGAGCGGCCTGAACGGATGAAAACACACGGCGGCCATCCGCGCTCCTTTTGGAGCAGCACTTTCAACGCCGCAAGCCGTTTTTTCAGGTATTCATGGCCGTATCCGCCGCAAGCTGCGAAGGATACGTTTCGACGTTTGAGCACACCGGGAGGAGCATCTTGGACAAGCAGATCTGGTTTGCAAAAAAGGCCCTGAAAAAACTTCAGGCGGCAAAAGAGCTGAGAATGAGCGTCTATCTCTACGGCGCTACGGGTTTTGGCAAAACAAGCGTCGCGGAGCAGGTTTTTGACCGTACTTCCACGCGCTGGATCAGCGGGACGGAGCCGGAAGAAGTGCTGATGGAAAAGCTTTCGCACTGCACCGCCGATGAATATACCATATTGGATGACCTTCATGGTGTGGAGGGCGATACCCTGCCCCAAAAGCTCGTTCCAATGATCGGCAAGGAGGGCTGCCGAATGGTTCTGATCGGCCGCGCTTCTTTGCCCGCATGGGCTTCTTCTCTGGCGCTTCAGGCCAAAATCATGGTGATCCCGGAGGACGATCTGCGCGTTACCGCCGACGAATTAGCGGAGTTCTGCCCTTCTGTGGGCCTGAAGCTTTCCCCGGAACGGATCCGGCTATGGCTGGAGGCAACTGAAGGAAATATCATGGCGCTGAATCTTTTTCTTCGCCGGATCCAGCAGGGAGCCGCCGACGGAAATGCTCTGGAAGCCGACATCAAAAGAGTTTTCATGGATTATCTCCAATCGGACATCATCAGCCATTGGAAGGAGGATATCCGAAGCTTTCTGATGCAGGTCAGCGTTGTAGACGCTTTTACGCTGGAACTGGCGGAAGCCATCACCGGAGAGGACGACGCCGCTTCGCTGCTCCATCGTGCGGAACAGGCCGGCAATATCCTCCAATGCGACGGCGGAGAATGGCACATTCGTCCGGTACTGCTGGAAGCGCTGCGGGAGCAGGCTCTGGTGGTTTTCGGGCACAAATGCATCTATCAGCTGATGTACAATGCGGGACGATACTGTGAAACCAGCGGTCAGACGATGCGTGCGCTCAGGCTCTATCAGCGCTGCGGCGACGCGGACAGCATCCGTTCCCTTTTGCTCCGGGAAGCGCGGAAGCATCCGGGCGTCGGCAGCTACTGGGCGCTGAGGCAATACTATCAGGCGCTTTCAGAGGAGGACGTCCAAAACGAACCGGTTCTGATGAGCGCGCTGAGCGTCCTATATTCCGTGCTGATGAACACGGAAAAAAGCGAATACTGGTACCAGCGCCTGAAAGAATATGCCGCTGCCTCCCGGGGCAATGCCCGCAGCGAGGCCAATGGGCAGGTTTTTTATCTTGATATCGTCCTTCCGCACAGGGGTTCGCGAGAAATTGCCCGCATCCTGCCCACCCTCTTCAGCGCACTGCACGGCAGCGGGAATGTTCTCCGGCCCGTATCCCTGACCAACAATCAGCCCAGTCTCATGAATGGCGGCAAGGATTTCTGCGAATGGAGCAAAACGGATCTGTTTCTGGCCAACACGCTGGGCCCTGTGGTGGAGAAAATGCTTGGGAAGGCGGGCATCGGTCTGGTACAGACCGCATTGGGAGAAAGTGCCTATGAAAAAGGCGAAGACCGCTTCAAGGTGCTCAGCCGTCTGACCAAAGCGCAGAATCAATGCGAGAACAACGGCATCGTCGAAATGCTGTGGGTCGATATTGCCCTTCAGGCAAGGCTTGCCCTAAGCACGGGCGATATGGAATACGCCCGGAGGCTGGCAGCCGGAATGCTCCAGCGATGCGAGCGGGAAGGGCTGTCCCACCTGTCTGATTCCGTCAGCGCATTTTCCTGCTGGCTGGGGCTTTACCAAAATGAAACGGGAAAAATCCGCTCCTGGATGGAAAGAGTCCCGGACGAGACCGTGGAATTCTGCACGCTGAACCGTTATCTGTACATGACCAAAATCTATGGCTATATCGCGCTCGGCAAGCATACGGACGCGCAGGCGCTGATCCGGCGGATGCTTCTGTATGCCGATTATGCGCAGCGCACCTATATCCAGATGGACTGCCGGCTTTTGAACGCCGTCATTCTGCGGCGAACCGGAAAGCCGTGGAAAGAGGAATTCGTTCAGACCCTGCTGAAAGTCGGCGAATACCATTTCGTTCCCATCATCAGCGAAAAAGGGGCGGCCATCCTACCGATGCTGGCGGAGATCAAGACAGCCTTTTGCCAAAATCATCCCAAACTGGCGGAATGGTTTCAGCAGACGATGCGGGAAACCGAACGCATGGCTCAGCTTTACCCCCAATATTTGCAGGGAATGGGGATCGACATTTCCGCTTTTTCGGAGACGGCGCTTCAGGTTTTGCGCTTGCAGGCGGCCGGTTATACCGCAAAGGAAATCTCAGAAAAGCTGCACATTACGCCCCGAACCGTCAAATATCACGCTTCGCAGAACTACCGAAAGCTGGACGCCAAAAATCTGGTTGACGCCGTACAGATCGCTCAGGCACTCCATATTCTGTAGGACAGACTGTACTATGGTACAGTTGCGGTCCTGGTGTCGCGGTGGTATCATTCCCTCATCGTTAAGGGTGCGCTTCGCGGATAAGGCGACACCTGACAAACGATCATTTGACAGTGCGCTGTCACCATACTGAGGAGGAAACACCCATGAAGAAACTCGTTGCCCTTTTTTTGACCGCTGCCATGATGCTGTGCGCCCTTCCGGCCTTTGCCACTGAAATCAACTGGGCTGATCTGGAAGCGCAGAGTGCAGAGACCGTCGCCAAGGGAGAATTTGTCACTTTTGATGAAATTTCCATCAAAATGTGGATGCCTACCGTTCTCTCCGCTGTGGAGCTGACCGACGAGGATAAAGAAGGCGGCTACATCGGCTATTACATGACCGAAGACGAATCCGCCGCCATCTCTGTGGTGTATGCGGATGTGGACGGCATGTCTCTGGAAGACTACAAGGCTGCGCTGGCTGACAACGGCGCCACCGAGGTGGAGGACGTGACCGTGAATGGTCTGCCTGCTGTGACCTACGTTCTGGAAGAAAGCGACACCGCCTGCATCGCCTTTACGACCGAAGCCGGATATGTTCTGGAGGTTGCAGGCTCTCCGAAGTCCGACGAAGGCTTTGCCGCCATCCTCTCCTTCGTGATGGCTTCCATTCAGTCCGCTGAGGGCGAATAATTTCGGTTCCTTTTTCAAAACACAAAAACAAGGCTGCCCGAAAGGTCGTTCACCGATCTTTCGGGCAGAAACGTTGACGGAGCTTGTCAACGAAGAAAGAGCGGCGCGTTCATGTAGGCGCGCCGCTCTTTCTTTTTTCTTTTTCAGCCTTCCAATTCGCTGTACCCCATCAGATATCGGTCGATCCGGCAGGCGGCTTCCCGTCCCTCCCGGATGGCCCAGACCACCAGCGACTGTCCGCGTCGCATATCGCCCGCGCAGAACACGCCCGGCGCTTCCGTCTGATAGTCCTCTGTGACCACCCGTCCGCGTTCCGTCACAGCCACGCCGAACGCCTCCGGGACTTCCGGCACGCAGCCTACGAAGCCCGCCGCAATCAGCAAAAGGTCGCAGGGCAGCTCCGCTTCACTGCCGGGGACAGGCTCCCGCCCCGCCAGACGCACGGTTTTCAGGGCGCGGATATGGCCCTTGTCATCCTTCACGATCTCCTGCGCCGTCGTTTCAAACAGACGAGGATCCTGCCCAAAGACCGCAATAGCCTCCTGCTGACCGTAGTCGGTTTTCAGTACCCGGGGCCATTCAGGCCATGGGTTGCTCTCCTGACGCTTTACCGGCGGCTTGGGCATCATTTCCAGCTGGGTAACGCTGGCACATCCCATGCGAATGCAGGTGCCTACGCAGTCGTTTCCCGTATCGCCGCCGCCCACGATGACCACCCGTTTGCCCTTTGCATCGATGGAAGGCGTAACGTCCAGCAAATGCCGGGTGGCGGCGGTCAGAAAGTCCACGGCGAAATACACGCCCTCCGCATCCCGGCCGGGCAGCTTCAGATCCCGGGGCTGACCTGCGCCGCAGCAAAGCAGCACCGCGTCATACGCCCGGCGGAGTTCATCGGCGGAAACGTCTTCCCCCACCTTCATGCCGGTACGGAAGACAACGCCCTCGGCCTCCATCAGGCGAATGCGGCGCTCCACGATCTTCTTGTCCAGCTTCATGTTGGGAATGCCGTACATCAGCAGCCCGCCGGGGCGGTCTGCCTTCTCGAATACCGTCACGGAATGACCCCGGCGGTTGAGCACATAAGCCGCCGCCAGCCCGGAGGGGCCGCTGCCAACGATGGCGATCTGCTTTCCCGAACGGGTCCGGGGCGGCTGAGGCTGCATCCAGCCCTTTTCGAAGGCTTCTTCGATGATGGAAAGTTCGTTTTCCCGGACGGTCACGCTGTCGCCGTTCAGGCCGCAGGTACAGGCCGCTTCGCAAAGCGCCGGGCAGACTCTTCCCGTAAACTCCGGGAAGCAGTTGGTCTTGGTGAGCCGATCCAGTGCATGGCGGGTGTTGCCCAGATAAAGCATGTCGTTCCATTCAGGGATCAGATTATGCAGCGGGCAGCCCGTTACCATGCCGCCCAGCTCCACGCCGCTCTGGCAGAAGGGCACCCCGCAGTTCATGCAGCGGGCCGCCTGTCTGCGCCGCTCCTGCAGCGGCAGCGGCGTATGGAACTCCTCAAAGCTGCCGATGCGCCCGGCAGGCTCCTGCGCCGGAGTATTGCGGCGCTCATAGAGCAAAAATCCATCTTTTTTTCCCATCTGCGCTCACCTGCCCTCCGTCGTTTCCCGGAACGCTTCCAGTTCCGCTTCCTCCCTGGTCATGCCCTGCCCTTCGTAGCGGGCGATGGCACCCAGCATTTTGCGGAAATCCCGGGGTATGATCTTCTTGAATTTTCCGGCGGATTCCGCAAAGTTTTCCAGCAGGCGGCGGCCCTTTTCGGAGCCGGTCTCCCGCACATGGGCTTCGATCATACCGCGCAGGGCCTCCATATCGTGCTCGGAGGTCAGCTTCTCGATCTCCACCATCTGTTTGTTCACCCGCAGGTACAGGTCATGGTTCTCGTCCAGCACGTACGCCACGCCGCCGGACATGCCCGCGGCGAAGTTCCGCCCCGTTTTGCCCAGTACGGCCACGCAGCCGCCGGTCATGTATTCACAGCCGTGGTCGCCCACGCCCTCCACCACGGCTACCGCGCCGGAGTTGCGCACGGCGAAGCGCTCGCCCGCCACGCCGCAGACGTAGGCCTGTCCGCTGGTCGCGCCGTACAGCGCCACGTTGCCGATGATGATGTTTTCATCCGCCCGGAAGCGGGCGTTTTCCGGCGGGCGGACCGCCAGTTTGCCGCCGGACAGGCCCTTGCCGAAATAATCGTTGCTGTCGCCGGTCAGGCGGATGGTCACGCCCTTCGGAATAAACGCGCCGAAGGACTGGCCGCCGCCGCCTGCTGCCCGGATGGTGTAGGTATCCTCTTTGAGGGATGTGCCGTGAACGCGGGTCACTTCGCTGCCGAAAATGGTGCCGAAGGCCCGGTCCGTGCTGGAAACGTCCAGCTCGACGCTCTGCGGCTTCACACTTTTCAAGTTCAGCTTTTTCAGCAGCACCCGCTCGTCCACCGTCTTTTCCGTATGGAAGTCGAAGGTGTCCTCCGGGCGTCGGTATTCGTTGATGCACCGGCCGACGATCCGACTCATGTCGATGGACGCGGCCCGGCGGGTAACCTGATGCTGCCGTACCCGCAGCAGGTCGCCCCGGCCGATCAGCTCCTTCACGCTGCGTACGCCCAGCCGCGCCATAATCTCCCGCAGCTCCTCGGCGATGAAGAGCATGAAGTTCATCACATATTCCGGTTTGCCCTTGAAGCGCTTGCGAAGCTCCGGATTTTGGGTGGCGATACCCACAGGGCAGGTGTCCAGATTGCACACCCGCATCATCACGCAGCCCATGCAGACCAGCGGCGCGGTAGCAAATCCGAATTCCTCTGCCCCCAGCATACAGGCGATCGCCACGTCCCGGCCGCTCATGAGCTTGCCGTCGGCCTCGATGGCGACCCGGGAGCGCAGCCCGTTCAGCGAAAGGGTCTGATGCGCCTCCGCCACGCCCAGTTCCCACGGCAGACCCGCATTGTGGATGGAGGTGCGGGGGGCCGCGCCGGTGCCGCCGTCGCTGCCGGAGATCAGGATCACCTGTGCCCCGGCCTTGGCTACGCCCGCGGCCACCGTGCCCACGCCCGCCTCACTGACCAGCTTGACGGAAATCCGCGCCCGCCTGTTGGCGCACTTCAGGTCGTAGATCAGCTGCGCCAAATCTTCAATGGAGTAAATATCGTGGTGCGGCGGCGGGGAGATCAGGCTCACGCCGGGGGTGGACAGCCGGGCCTTGGCGATCCACGGGGACACCTTGCCGCCAGGCAGATGGCCGCCCTCGCCGGGCTTCGCACCCTGCGCCATTTTGATCTGAATTTCTTCGGCGCTCATCAGATATTCGCTGGTCACGCCGAAACGGCCGGAGGCCACCTGCTTGATCTTGGAACCGCGCTCCGTGTTCAGACGCTCTTCCATTTCGCCGCCCTCTCCAGAGTTGGAACGTCCGCCCAGCCGGTTCATGGCCTCTGCCAGACATTCGTGGGCCTCCTGCGAAATGGAACCGTAGGACATGGCCCCGGTCTTGAACCGCTTCACGATCTCGGAAGCAGGTTCCACCTCGTCCAGCGGCACGGGCGTGCATTGGTCAAAGGCAAATTCCAGCGTGCCCCGCAGGGTGTGAGGACGGGTCTCGTCGTCCACCATGGCGGTGTACTGGCGGAAACGCTCCATGCTGCCCTCCCGCACGGCTCTTTGCAGCGTGACGATGGTCTGGGGATTGTAGAGATGGTCTTCCTTGTCACAGCCGCTGCGCAGACGGTGATTGCCCAGCGAATCCAGCGTGGTGTCCGTTTCCAGATCCAGCGGGTCGAAAGCCCGGTTATGGCGGTACTCCACGTCCTCGTTGATTTCTTCCAGCCCGATGCCGCCCACCCGGGAAACAGTGTTGGTAAAATAGCGGTCGATCACGTCCTGACGGATGCCCACCGCTTCGAAAATTTGGGCGCTCTGGTAGGACTGCAGCACGGAAATGCCCATTTTGGACGCGACCTTGCTCACGCCCTGCACCACCGCGCCGATATAGTCCTGCTCAGCGGCATGACGGTCCTTGTCCAGCAGCCCCTTTTCGATCAGTTCGTCCACGCATTCCAGCGCCAGATAGGGGTTGATGGCTCGAGCGCCGTAGCCCAGCAGCAGGGCGAAATGATGGACGTCCCTCGGGTCGGCTGTTTCCAGAATCACGCTGATAGCCGTGCGGCGGCGGGTATTGATGAGATGATGCTCCAGCGCCGACACCGCCAGCAGGGACGGAATGGCCATGTGGTTTTCATCCACTCCCCGGTCGGACAGGATAAGCACATTGGCCCCGTTCTTGTAGGCACGGTCGCAGGCCACAAACAGATGATTCAGTGCCCGTTCCAGCGGCTCAGCCCGATAATACAGAATGGAAATATTCGCCACCCGCAGGGACTTCTGCTTGGCGCTGCGGATGCGCAGAAGGTCGGCATTAGACAGGATCGGCTGTTCCAGCCGCAGCACGGCGCAGTTTTCCGGCTTGTCCTCCAGAAGGTTGCCATCGCTGCCCACGTACACCGCCGTATCGGTGACGATCTTTTCCCGAATGGCGTCGATAGGCGGGTTGGTGACCTGTGCGAAAAGCTGCCGGAAGTAAGAGAACAGCACCTGATGCTTTTCCGAAAGCACGGCCAGCGGGATATCCGCGCCCATGGAAGCGGTCGGCTCCGCGCCGGTGCGGGCCATGGGAAGGATGACCTCCTTCACGTCCTCATAGGTATAGCCGAAAGCCTTGTACAGCCTGTCCCGTGCGGACTGCTCCAAGGGCGGAATGGCATGATTGGGCAGGGGCAGATCGTTCAGGGACAGCAGGTTGCCGTCCAGCCATTCGCCGTAGGGCTGACGGGCGGCATATTCTTCCTTCAGTTCGCCGTCCTCGATGATGCGCTTCTGCACCGTGTCCACCAGCAGCATCTGGCCGGAACGCACCCGGGCTTTCTTCACGATCTTTTCCGGGGGAATGTCCAGAACGCCCACTTCGCTGGAAAGCACCAGCATTCGGTCTTCGGTAATATAGTAGCGAGAGGGCCGCAGCCCGTTGCGATCCAGCACCGCGCCCATCACGTCGCCGTCGGAAAACAGAATGGAGGCGGGGCCGTCCCAGGGCTCCATCATGGTGGCGTAGTAGCGGTACAGATCGCGCCGGGTGCGGGAAATATCCCGTTCGTTCTGCCACGGCTCCGGGATGGTCATCATCACGGCCAGCGGCAGGGGCACGCCGTTCATCATCAAAAATTCCAGCGTATTATCCAGCATGGCCGAGTCGCTGCCTTCGCCGTTGATAACAGGCAGCACCTTGTCCATATCGCTTTCCATCAGCGGGGAGCTGAGGGTCTCCTCCCGGGCAATCATCCGATCTACGTTGCCGCGGATGGTGTTGATCTCGCCGTTGTGCAGGATGAGCCGGTTGGGGTGTGCCCGCTCCCAGCTGGGGAAGGTATTGGTGGAAAAGCGGGAATGCACCATGGCAATGGCGCTGGTGAAGTCTTCGCTTTGCAGGTCAGGATAAAAGGCCCGAAGCTGGCTGACCAGAAACATTCCCTTATAGACCACGGTACGGCTGGACAGGGAGCACACGTAGGTATCGGCGTTGCTCTGCTCAAAGGCCCGGCGAACCACATACAGCCGCCGGTCAAAGTCAACGCCCTGCTTCAGATAGGCAGGCCGGGCGATAAAGCACTGCTCGATGACGGGCATACAGGCCCTTGCCCGTTCGCCTAATACCTCCGGGCAGACGGGAACCGTCCGCCATCCCAGAAAACGCAGTCCTTCCTTCTGGGTCACGATCTCCATCAATTTCCGAGCCTGCGCCCGTTTCAGATGGTCGGCGGGCAAAAACAACATTCCCACGCCGTAATCCCGCTCGGCGGGCAGGTCGAAGCCCAGCTCCAAACGGCTGAAAAAAGCGTGGGGAATCTGCGTCATGATGCCCACGCCGTCGCCGGTGCTGCCGTCAGCGTCCTTGCCCGCGCGATGCTCCAGCTTTTCTACAATTTTCAATGCCTGATCCACCGTGCTGCGGGTCTTGAGGCCCTCTATGCTGACCACGGCTCCGATACCGCAGGCATCGTGCTCCATCTGGGGAAGATACAGGCCCTGACGGGCGGCTTCTTCTTGCGTTTTCACGATTTCAGCCCCTTTGTCGGTCAATGATCTCCGCAGCCACCTCCGCCATTTTCCGGCGGGTGGTCATGCTCCGCTTCTGCAGATAACGGTGGGCTTCTTCCTCCGTCATCAGCCTGACTTCCTGCAAATAAATTTTCGCCTGACGGATCAGCTCCTGATCGGCGGCGCTCTGCTTGGGACGAGCCATTTCCATTTCGGAAAGCTGTTCCAGCATCCGCACAGAGGCGGTCAGGTCATGCTGGTTCACCGGCAGCGGCAGTCGGAAAATTCGCGGATTTTCGCACATTTCCAGCTGGTTGGGCTTAGCCACCACCAGCATACAGGCCAGCCCGTCCAGATCATCATAGAGCTGGTCAGCGGTGCAATCCGCCAGCTTCACGCCGCAGACCACCACGCCGCCGCCCATGAAATGCACGGCCCGCAGCACCTCCGCGCCCGTGCGGCAAGAGGCGCGCACAGGAAAAGAGGAGGCCGCAAACAACTCGCACACCCGCTGCCTGGTCACTTCCGATTCAAAGGCAACGATCAGCCGACTCATAGGGCATCCTCTCCTTATTCCAAAAAGATTCAAAACAGGGCTTTCCTTCCGCCGGGGCGTTCGTCCTCGGCAGCCCCGGCGGAAGGAACGGAAAGCATTTCTTAGTAGGCGATCAGGTACTTGTCCAGTTCCCAATCGCTGACATGGGTGCGGTACTCATCCCATTCCTTTTCCTTGCCCGCCACATACTGGCTGACAATGTGCTCGCCCAGCGTGTCGCAGATCAGCTTATCCTTCTGGAACGCCACTACCGCGTCATGCAGAGTTCCGGGCAGACTGTGAATGCCCTTGGCTTCGCGCTCGGCGGGGGTCATGGCGAAGATGTTCTCGGTGATCTCGGCGGGCGGCGTCAGCTTGCGCTCGATGCCGTCCAGACCGGCGGCCAGACACACTGCCAGCGCCAGATAGGGGTTGCAGGAGGGATCGGGGCAGCGCAGCTCCACGCGGGTCGCCTGTCCGCGGGCGGCGGGGATGCGGATCAGTGCGGAACGGTTGGAAGCGGACCATGCGGTATAGCAGGGCGCTTCATAGCCGGGCACCAGCCGCTTGTAGGAGTTGACCAGTGGGTTCAGGATGGCATTCATGCTGCTCACGTGGGTCAAAAGGCCCGCGATGAAATGATACGCATCGGCAGACAGCTTCTTCTCGCCGTTTTCATCGAAGAACACGTTCTTGCCGTCCTTGAACAGGGACATGTTGGTATGCATACCGCTGCCATTGATGCCGAAGATGGGCTTGGGCATGAAGGTGGCATGAAGTCCGTTCTTCTGGGCCAGCGTCTTAACGGCCAGCTTGAAGGTCATAATGTTGTCGGCGGCAGTCAGGGCCTCGGCGTACTTGAAGTCGATCTCATGCTGACCGGCGGCCACTTCGTGATGGGAAGCCTCAATTTCGAAGCCCATCTTTTCCAGCGTCATGCAGATTTCCCGGCGAGTGCTTTCGCCGTGATCCAGCGGGCCCAGATCAAAGTAACCGGCTTCATCGTTGGTGGCGGTGGTGGGCTTGCCCTCTTCATCCGTCTGGAACAGGAAGAACTCGCACTCCGGGCCTACGTTGAAGCTGTAGCCCATATCAGCCGCCTTCTTCAGCACCCGCTTCAGCGCGCCCCGGGGATCGCCCACGAACGGCGTGCCGTCGGGATTGTACACATCGCAGATCAGGCGGGCCACCTTGCCCTGCTGGGGCCGCCAGGGCAGTACGGTGAAAGTATCCAGATCAGGACGCAGGTACTGGTCGGATTCCTGGATGCGCACAAAGCCCTCGATGGAGCTGCCGTCGATCATGATCTCATTATTGACCGCCTTCTCGATCTGAGAAGCCGTAATGGCCACGTTCTTCAGCTGACCAAAAATATCGGTAAACTGCATACGGATAAACTCCACATCGTCCTCATGCACCATCCGAATGATGTCATCCTTGCTGTACCTGCTCATGATGAAACCCTCCTTAAAAATAAGCAGAGCAAGGCGTGCCGTACACAGCACCCTTGCTCTGCAATGCGTGTATGATAGCAGATTCCATTTTTCCCGTCAAGAGAAAATGAACGATGAAAGTGTTTTTTTTTCGTTTTTCGTTTTGTTTTCAAATAGCAAAAAAGGCCGCGTTCCCCGGATTTTCCCGGAAAATGCGGCCCGCTTTTTCGCCCTTACAGGACGTTAGTTACCAACCAGCCCACGGCCACCAGAGCCGCGGCGTAGCCAAGTCCCACCAGTTTTCTCTTCAAAATACGCTGTGCCATTGCTCCGCCTCCATTCGTTCTGTCAAAAATGCATTGTAGTTAGTTTTGATTAACCACAAGATGATATTATCATTTCTATAACGGATTGTCAACCATTGATCTTCGTTTTTGTTCCTCCTATCAGCAGGGCAGCTTTTTTCAAAAAAGAGCACAGAAAAACCGCCGGGATTTCTCCCGGCGGCGATGATTCGATTTTCAGCAAACCTTAGCGGCTCAGCAGGGTCACTTCGGTCTCCTTGTCGAAGAAATGCAGGTGGTTCACGTCGAAGGCGACCTGCACGTCCTGACCGGCGCGGCTGGTGGTGCGGGGGTTGACGCGAGCGATGATGTTCTCGTCCTTGCCGCTGGTGGACAGGTACAGATAGGTCTCAGAGCCCATCAGCTCGGTCACTTCAACCTTGGCGTTGATGACAGCGCTGCTGGCGGTCTGCACGAACACGTCTTCGTCATGGATGTTCTCAGGACGGATGCCCATGATCACTTCCTTGCCGATGTAGCTCTCGTCAGTGAACTTGCTCAGCTTGCTGGTGGGGATGGTGATCTTGTTGTCGCCGAACTTGGCCACAACGTCATTGCCTTCCTTCTCCAGGGTCACGTTGAAGAAGTTCATCTGGGGGCTGCCGATGAAGCCGGCCACAAACAGGTTGGCGGGATAGTCGTACAGGTTCTGGGGGCTGTCCACCTGCTGGATGAAGCCGTCCTTCATAACCACGATACGGGAAGCCATGGTCATAGCTTCGGTCTGGTCGTGGGTAACATAGATGAAGGTGGTCTGCAGACGCTGGTGCAGCTTGGTGATCTCGGTACGCATGGCAACGCGCAGCTTGGCGTCCAAGTTGGACAGAGGTTCGTCGAACAGGAAGACCTTGGGCTCACGGACGATAGCACGGCCCAGAGCAACGCGCTGACGCTGGCCGCCAGACATCTGGCCAGGCAAAGCCTCAAGAACGGAGCTCGGCAGACCGACCATTTCAATAAGCTCTTTAATACGAGCCTCGCGTTCAGCCTTCGTACCCACGTTGTGAACGATCATGGGGTCGAGCAGCTGATCGTGAACGGTCATGCGGGCGTTTAGCGCCGTGGCGGGGTCCTGGAAAACGACCGAAATAACGCGGCCGATGGTCTTGCGCATATCGGCCGTGCGCTTCGTAACGTCAACACCCTTGAAGTACACCTTGCCAGACGTAGGAGCCTGCAGACCGCACATAACATTCGCCGTAGTGGACTTGCCGCAGCCAGACTCGCCAACAATACCGATGGTTTCGCCAGGCATGAGCTTAATGGTGAGCCCATCAACAGCGGTTACCTTATTGGGATGCAGAATGGAGCCCGTGCGCGTATTGAACACTACGCGAATATCATCGAGGAAAATGATAGGCGTC
>ERZ827150.1929-NODE-1929-length-24202-cov-3.845281_pt1 | contig 24202 bp, 18 predicted proteins | sample MGYA00519779_ERZ827150 | MGnify/ENA primary metagenome ERZ827150 (study PRJEB31778, sample SAMEA3449267) | human gut metagenome | biome: human gut; feature: human-associated habitat; material: faeces | place: United Kingdom | collected 2010/2012 ...
TGGATTGTATTTTTGATTGATGTGGCTCTTGCTATTATGGCAGTTAGCGTTGCCTATCTGATTTGGGTCAATTTTCAGATTGACCGGATGAGATTGGATTTTGTTTTGACCGGGGCTCTTGTAATTGTGGGTATCCGGGTAATTAGTTTCTTGTTGGGACATACTTATTCCGGAATAGTACGTTTCACTGGAACGGAGGATGCTTTGCGCATCTATTACGTGTTGACGGCAGGGGAGATTGCCCTTCTTTTGGGGAGTGGCGTGTTTTTCTTGTTGTATGATTATCTTTTTATACCGGTTTCCGTTTTACTCACGGAGTATGTTCTTCTAACCAGTTTGATGGTTATGAGTCGGGTGATCGTGAAGAAAGTGTTTGCGCAGTATATTGGTGCCGAACGTACTAAAAAGAACGTAATTATATGTGGTAGCGATGAATACGGTATCATGGCAAAACATGCTATGGATAACGTGGAGGATGCCACGTATAATATTCTTGCTTTTGTTGATGTAAATGATCGGAAAGCGGGAAAGATTATCGAGGGAGTTAAGATTTACAAAATGTCATCTTTACCCGGTTTATTGAAACGTAACCGGGTGGACAAGGTGGTTATTGCCAAAAAGATGATTTCTCCTGATAAAAAACGGGAAATTGTCGAGATCTGCTTGGCCGCTGATGTGAACGTACTCGAAGTGCCTCGTTTTGAAAGTTGGATTAACGGGGAGTTGAGTATGCGACATATCCGGAATATCAAGATCGAAGATTTGTTGGAGAGGGACGTGATTCACATGGAGGAGACCAATCTTCGAAAACAATTATTGAATAAAGTGGTTTTGGTGACCGGAGCGGCTGGTTCTATCGGGAGTGAAATTGTGCGGCAGTTGACGCATTTTAATCCTTCTTTGATTGTTTTGTTTGATCAGGCCGAATCTCCACTTTATGATATTGAGCTGGAATTGAAAGAAGAGTGTGGTTTCACGGATTATAAAGTCGAGATCGGGGATGTACGTGATGCGAGCCGGGTGGAAGGAATCTTTAAAACATATCATCCCAATATCGTGTATCATGCGGCTGCTTATAAGCACGTCCCTATGATGGAAAAACACCCGATTGAAGGAGTGAAAACTAATATTTTCGGAACGAAAAATGTTGCCGATTGTGCTGTGAAGTATGATTGTCAGCGTTTCGTGATGGTCTCCACTGATAAGGCAGTGAACCCGACGAATGTTATGGGTGCAAGTAAGCGTATCGCAGAAATTTATACACAATCATTGAATCGCATTGCGAATACTCGTTTTATTACTACTCGTTTTGGGAATGTTTTGGGATCGAATGGTTCGGTGATCCCTCGTTTCAAGAAACAGATTGAGGCGGGTGGTCCTATAACAGTTACTCACCCGGAAATAACTCGTTTTTTTATGACTATACCCGAGGCGTGTCAACTCGTTTTGCAGGCGGGAGCGTTGGGAAATGGCGGTGAAATATTCGTTTTTGATATGGGCAAAAGCGTCAAAATTGTTGATCTGGCCCGTAAGATGATTAAGCTTTCCGGTTATGAAGTGGGGAAAGATATTCATATCGTCTTTACCGGTTTGAGACCGGGAGAGAAATTGTACGAGGAGGTGCTTAACGTGAAGGAGACGACTTTGCCGACCGTGCATGAGCGAATAAAGATTGCCAAAGTACGTGAATATAATTATAGTGAAGTTACGGATGCGATAAAGGCTCTTGATATAGCTTTGCAGACAAAAGATAATTTTGCCGTGGTGAAACAAATGAAATGTATCGTTCCTGAGTTTAAATCGAAAAATTCAACCTATGAATCTATTGATTTCCAGATGGAAGAGGAAGGTGTAGAGCATCATATGGAAGAGGTTTTAAATAAAATTCAGGTAGCCGAAAATTTAGAAGTCAGAGAGTAATGAAGAATACGAATTGGTATGCAGTTTTCACTGCTTCTCGGGCGGAAAAACGTGTGAAGGAGCGTTTGGAACAAGCAGGAATTGAGAACTATTTGCCTGTGAGAGCAGTTGAATTTGTGAGAGATGGGCAAAAGAGAAGATTGGAAATTCCTGTGATTACGGGGTGTATTTTTGTCCGTGTTTCTGAAGTGAATTTACCTTCCGTGTTATCAATTTGGGGAGTGATTGCGTTGTTACAGGAGAAACAGGTTCCGGTTGTGATTTCGGACGAGCAGTTAGAGAGTTTTAAAATCTTGAATGAACGGGCAGAGACGCTTGAAATCGTGAATGAAGGATTACCCGTAGGATCTGCTATACGAGTGCTCCAAGGTGAATTAGCTGGGGTACAGGGTGAGTTGATTGAGGTGGCCGGAGGACAACGGGTTGTGGTTCGTATTCCATATTTGATAGAATGTGTGGCAAGGGTAAAAGTGTGATTACTTATCCTGTAAAATATAAGAAAAGTGTATTTTTAACATGACTCATTCGTTGGAAAAGTGTATATTTATATTCATAAACCAAGGAAAATGATATTATGTTTTTTGAACCGGGAACCAAGGTTGTGGGCAGGTTGTGATATATAGCTATGCTTAAATCATCGTGATTCTTACCTTTTTTGCGGAGGGGGAAAATGTTTCTCTTGACGTAGAACTAGGTTTATAATGAGAGCCTGTTGAGAAGCTAAGGAAATCCTAGGGAAATAATCCCCCTTATTCGAAGCTCATTCGAAGATTATTCGTGGCTCATACATTACGGGATGTCTAAGCTCTGAGTAAGCATCGAATGATCTCTGAATATGTGGGATTATTTGGGTTATATTACTTCTTAATTTGGGTTGAATTTATGTTACACTATATTTTCTTGGCTGTAATTTTATTTGCCATGCTTGTTTCTAGGGTAATATTACCTTAATTCAATGTTTTTACTACTTCTCGGGCCTTACCGGGCGCTTTCTCTTACGTTATGCACCCATCACGTGGCGGCGGGATAACGATTTGGGATGTGGGGAGTAACGGTTGAGAGGTAGTTGAACGTTGGAAAAAGGGTAGTTAAATCTTAGTAGAATGATTAATGAAGAATTTCGATTTTATTACGAGTTTGACTATAGATGTAAATTTTATCTTTGTAAATTTTGCATTGAAATAAAAACAAGAGGCAATCCTTTGTTTTATCAAATTAAATCCGTTTTTTTGTAGATAAAATGCAAAAATATGATTTTAGACATCCAATTTAAAAACTATCGATCATTTAAAGATAAATGCAGTTTTTCAATGGAAGCCTCTTCAACAGAAACAAAAGCGAACAATGTTTTTGTTGCACCGGTATCAGAAAATGACGAAGAAAGACTATTGAAAATTGCTATTATTTATGGGGCAAATGCTTCTGGGAAAACTAATATAATCCGAATGCTTTATGCCTTAAGGTCTATGATCTCCAACATGACGGCAAATCAAGGAGGTGAAGGAATATATCTATATGAACCGTTTGTTTTAGATGAAGATTCTAAAAATGAACCGACAGAAATTTCTATCAGCTTTATTGTAAATAATATCAAACATTTATATGAACTGACATATAATGGAGAGGAATTTTTATCGGAAAAACTAACTTATTTTCCAAAGGGTGTTGCTGCAATATTATTTGAAAGAGTACCGGTAGAAAATGATTCAATAATAAAAGTTTATGAACCCAAATACTTCACTTCAATACCTAAAAGTAAGGTACAAAAATTCGCAGTGTTCAGCAATAAATTGATCCTTTCCAAATTTCTTTATGATATTCCTTTTGATTTAATCACTCCCGCTGCGAAATATCTTGCTAATATTCATATTGCCAATGGTTACCATAGTCGAATGATTAATCAATTATGGGATGAATTTCGAGACTGGTTAGCAGAAGATGAAAGCAGAAGAAATAAATTAATGAAATTATTAGCCTTTGCCGATCTCGGAATAAAAGCATTTAAGATAGACATAAAGGAAACAAGTCTTCAAAAGGTTTTACTTACACACGAAAGTTATCGTGGTGCTCAAAGGGTTGAAGATATCGATTTTTCTTTTGACAATGAATCTTATGGAACCCGTCAATTATTTATACTTGGTGGTAAAATCTTGCAATCACTTGAAAGTGGAAGTCCATTATTTGTGGATGAAATGGATACAGGTTTTCATACCTATATTTCTTCTTTCATCCTAGATATTTTTAGAGATAAGGAAATAAATAAAAAGAATGCTCAATTAATCCTCACTACACACGATATAAATTTACTTAACGAAGATAAATTACGAAGAGACCAAATTTGGTTTACCGAGAAATCAGAAAGGGGTACGTCAGATTTATATTCTCTTTCAGATTTTTCAGGTGTTCGAGAAGATACCCCTTTTGCGAAATGGTATATGGCAAATAAATTTGGAGCGGTACCATCCATTAAACCCTTACAAAAATTGTTCTGATGCGATCGACTGATACGAAACAAACACATTATTCGATGCTTCTTATTTGCGAGGGAACTCACACCGAGCCCAATTTTTTAGCACTTATGATTGAAGATTTTAAAGAAACTGGAACAATTGATTTTGCTACCACGATCAAACCTAAACCGACCATATCCCCAAGCGATGATGTTCTAGATTTAAATCGAGGCAAAGAGAAGAGAAAAAAACGCTTGCTTAAAAATACGACACAAGAACAGCAAGAAATAGAGAATACGGATTTTTTCCCCGGAGAACAACCTTTAAACTGGGTAAAAGGAGGCATCGACAATTTGAAGGTATACGACGAAGTTTGGGTGTTTTTTGATAAAGATGGTCACCCGAAGGCAAAAGAGGCTTTCGAAATGGCAAGAATTACCGAGATCGATGGAAAAAAGATCAATATAGCCTTTTCAAGTCGCTGTTTTGAGTATTATTTACTTTTGCATTTTGAACCTTTATACAGAGCTTTCGAAAAATCCGAATGCAACGGGAAAAATTACTCCAAGGGAAAAAGAAAATCCAAAACAGTAAGCTATTATTGCATGACAGATCGTGCTGTAGAAGGCAAAGCTTGTAATGGCGATGTATGTATTAACGGTTACGCAAGGATGAAAGGTTACTGGCAAGATAGTAAAGGAGGCCTTTCTACTTATACTTTCGTAAAAGATAAATATGGACCGGTGTATACAATGCACATCTTATTCGCTGGAAAAGCAACACATTGCATCAAAACGAATATTATGAAAGAAACCCGTATGTTGATGTTGACAAATTTGTTTGCCGTTTGATGGGATTTTCAACAATCAATTTTGAGGAATCTTATGACGTAACTGAAGACAAAATAAATTATCGCATAACAAGGGAACTCAATACGATTACTCTAACTCTGCTCAATGTTAAAACTTTGATTCTTCCCCAAGGTAGTATTACCGTACATGATTACAAAACAGGAGATTATAGAGAAATGAATATATGTGCCATTCTAACAGAAGATAATCCAGATTTCTCAATTAATTTAGAGAAAATCATCAATCCAAACGAATTCTGTGTAATCTCGATTCTTTCAAAAAAATATTATTGTCCCCTATTTTCCCAGCAAACGATAATATGACATTAATTCTCTGTCTTTACCAGAAACTTACTCTAATAATATCTAATAAATTTAGACTGACACCGAAGTCTTGGTTACTTTTTTTCGCAAAAAGAAAGTGTATATTGTATGACGTAAATGTTTCCCTATTAAACGGATTATACTCTTCATCATCAAATTAGCTCCGAATTCTACAATATTAATTCGTCCTGAACGATACATGAACTTCAACAATTTACTTTCTGATACAACATATTTCCATCCACCTCGCCTTTCCAACATCGTATAGCCTCCTCTTGCCCATAATAATGATTCTCCAATATTGGCAAAATAATAATTGGCATTAGCTAATCTATTCCAAAGATAGTAATCTTCTAATAGATAAAATGGTTGATAACCGCCAACAGCAAGTATATCCTTTTTCCTGAACATGACGGTCATGTGATTAAATGGGTTTCTCCATTTCATAAATATTTTTAGTTGTTTATCTTCTTGAGGTAATTCTCTTATCGCCTCTATTTCTTCTTTACAATCAGAAAATTCTTCGATCCAACTTCCAACAATAGTTATTTCTTTGTGTTCTTTTAGAAAAGCTATTTGTTTTTCAAAACGATATGGTTTACATATGTCGTCACTGTCCATACGTGCTACTAGATCGAAAGAGCAAGCATTCAGACCGATACGTAGAGCTTCTCCTAATCCTTGGTTCTTTTCTAAAGTGATAACTTTTAATTGTTCGTTTTTACTAGAGAAGTCAACAATTATTTGTTCCAATTCTTCCGTTAGAGGACCGTCTTTCACTAACACGACTTCATTCGGAATTAGACTTTGTTCAAATACACTACGTAAAGCTTCTTTGAAAAAAAGTGGTTGTTCTTTTTTGTAAACAGCCATTAATACTGAAAAACAGTTTTCCTTATTTACCTGTAATTCCTGCATAAATTCCTTTTAATATTTGCTTCATGTAACTTATACGCGGGGGAACGCATAAAGGATAATAAAAAAACTTTATACTATATTTAAATCCATTTGACACTTTCCAATACAAAGGTACATAACCTCTATGAACCAATCGGAAATAATTTCGAAATTGATAAAATGTACGGAAAGGGGTGGGTATTGCAACTTTCCTAAAAATGAATGGGCGGTCTCCTTCTCCTACTTGGTGGCTTAACTGTACGCTCTCCGAAATGAAAAAACGCCATCCACCAATTTTTTTAGCTCTCCAGCACCATTCATGATCGACTCCATCAATAAATAAACTTGATTCCATCCCTCCAACTTGTTTGAAATGCGGTATTGGAATCAATGATGCAGAACTGATAATTTCCCCAACTTCCGTAATTTTGGGTAGGATTAATTTTCCTTTTTTTACTGCACCTACATACGGTTTTCCTTCTCCTCGATTAAAAGGACGTGGGCCAATTCCTCCGATTGGGATTCCTATTTCTTTTAATCGATTATAATCGGCCAGAAGGGAGGAAACTAAATTATTTGGTGCTAAACTATCTTGATCCATGAATAACACAAAATCAAATCCTTTCTTTTGGAAGTAAATAATTCCTCGGTTTTGGGCTTCGGCAATTCCCAAATTTTTGTTGAAACTATGATAATATGTATTGGGATATAAGTTAAGTAATGTCGTTATAAAGTCCGGCATATTCACAGAATTATCCCCCAAAAAAATTTCATCCACTTGTTCATTCAATGCATTTAGGGAGGCTGTTAATAACTCCCGTTGAGGATTATACATTACAAGTACACACCCTATTTTCATCTTCTAGTATTTTATTTGCCATTACTAAAGTCAATATTACAATCACTTGATTCGAATCTAGAATATAAGGATTCGTGAACGCATAAAGAATATAGCATAAATAAACGAATAGTAATCTAGGATCTCGAATTTTCGTGTAAGCAAAAAATAAATTCAATAATATGAAACTAATAAAATTTATAATTCCTAGTTGATTAAAGAAATAAAACGTTTGTAATTCAAAATAAATATTGCCCGTGTAATCCCGATAATTTGTTTTTTCTGAAACCGTATTTCCTAACCCTTTTCCCAACCAGATTGTTGTATTTTCTTGTCCGATATCCCGTAATAAAACTTCTACTTGATCTTGTCTTGTACCCATAGAATCTACTTTTTTAGACATAACGTTTTCAACAAAAATTAATCCGGGGATAAAAAACAATATAATTAAAAAAGATAATGCCAAAATCTTTAATTGTAACTGCCGGAAAGATTCGTTTTGTAAGAAAAAGAGCATAAAATGAAAAACAAACAAACTGATTAGATAAGCAAAATTTCCAGCAAACACGATTGCCAATAAATAGATACATCTAAAGAAAGACTTTCGTTTTTGAGGGAATACGGGTATAAAATACGATAACATATACACGAAAGGTAACAATGCATTTCCTTTTACCGGTATATTATAAAAATGCCCTGTGAAAGTATAAACATCTCCCCAACCTTGATTGATAAAGTAATGTCGTAAGGGTTCGTAAGTTTCTAAATTGAAAAAAAGTAAAAGAATGAATTCCAACCCAATTAGAAATATACATTGTAACAATGTAAGAGCGAATAATAGCTTGACCATTCGGGAAGGTAAAATGATAAAATAGGCTGTAAGTAAGAAAAAAATAATCAAGATAAAGCGAGCTACGAGTGTTACTTCATTACCCTGTAGTAAAGCGTAAAATACTAGAAAAGAACACCAACAGAGGATAGGCAGAAATGTACGATAAAATCCGGTTGCATCATAACGCATATTTAATGCAACGATACCTAGTAAAGCTAAATTACCGAGTATACTATATGATACAAAAGGAACTTGACGAGTGATGATAAAAATCAATACTCCCCATAGTACCATCGATAGTGTGTTCTTCAATTTGTTTTTTCTTTCTTTGCTCATTTTAGCCCTTATAACAAAATGCAATCATTCTCAATAAAGCTTGTCCTACTCCTACAACAAAAAATAAGCACCACCCTGCAAGTAAATAGAACGTGGGAAATTCTGTGAGATATTCTAATAAAAAGACAAATGGAAATAATAAAATGAAATTTGGATATTGATACATTTGTCGGAAAATGTATCGAAGCACAGAAGGGTTGTCAACACTTTCAGTTCCTGTTTCTTTTCGATGATAAGCTTGGAATGTTAACAACGCTCTATGTTGAAATTCCATAGAAATAAATACAATGAAAATGAACGCTAATAACCACTCATGATATCTATCGAGTTGCCAATAGGAATACCAAAGTGCCAAATTCATTAACGGGTGGCAGGTTAGATGAGCCCAGTAATCCATATCTCGTCCGTATGTTGAGAATTGTTTTGTGATTCTAGCTACCTCTCCATCACTACAATCCATTATATACCATAAATAATAACAGATGATTCCTAAAACTTTAAATTCCCACTTAGGTAAGGCAAAAAATAGAGATCCCACGATTCCGAAGAAAATCATGAATAACGTGATTGTATTTGGTCTTAATTGCCACTTTACGAATTTTGTTGAAAAAAAGGGCGAGAGAGGCATGCAAAGCCAATCTGCTACAGACCTGGAATTCCACCTCCCCATAGGAGAATAAGTTCGTATTTCTTTATAACTTAAGTTCATTTCATTGTTTTTTTATTATACTTTGTCCGTAAAGTTGATATTTATATCCACCCCAAGCTCTAATGAATAATAATGATGTTTCTGTTATTACCACGACCCAAGCTACACTATAAATAGATATCCATCCGCAAGTCCATAAACAAACTATTATTACGATGTGCATCAATGAAACTCCAACTAATGAATAGTTTGTGAAATTGGGGTGTCCCAATGCTGCCAAAAAAGGATATCCTAGTAGAGTATTGGGTAAAGCAACTAAACAAGCGAAGAGAAAAATATGCATAACTTTCACACTAGATTCATCTACGTTTCGAAATAGTAAATGCATAATATCCGATATTCCTAGTGCAACGATCACTACTAGGCAAATGTTGGCTAAATTCGACCAAATGAAAATCTTTTTGAAAAGAGTAATTCGTTTATTTTTTGTCATATAAGGAAATATTGCAGCTACTAAGGGTTGGTAAATCCCTGTCAGTGCTTGGTAAACTTTATCCGCTAAAGAGTAGTAACCGACAATAGTGTTACCTAAAACTAATCCTAGAACAAAAGTGTTGGTATTTGTAAACATAGAAACTGAAATTCGCGAGAGGAAATAGTTGGCACTATCTTTTGTTACGATCACAATATTTTTTATTTTTGGGAAAAAGAAATTTACCCCGAATTGCTTTTTCATCAAATAAAGGCAAATGATTCCGCTCCCAATACTTCCTACACTATAACAGATCGGGATGTAAAAATAGTCTACACTATCTTTTACCACGAAGAATAGGGGAGTCAAACTCAAAATTTTTGTTATGACTGTCATCATTGTGATGAATCTCATTTGTTCCATTCCTTGAAAAAACCAATAAGGGGACATGATATTTCCGATTACTTGCCCAAAAAATAACAAGAAAAACACTTTTTCTTGTCTTAAAGAAGGAATTAAGAATAAACAAATCAATAAGACAGCAAAAGAGATGATACAAATTCCTATTCGAGAAAACGTTGCACTATTGACATAGGTATCAATGGCCTCTTTGTGGTCTCTGTTTTCGGCGATATAACGGGTTCCTGATAGTCCGAAGCCGAAATCTGTTACAATTAGGAAATATTGTATAAACGAGATAGCAAAATTTACCAACCCGTAACGTTCTACTCCTAGATGGTTGTAAAGATAAGGTATTGTAATCAACGGCAAGAGATAATTTATCCCTTGCAAAATAGTCAACGAGAGAAAATTCTCGATCAACGGATTGCTTATCAGTCGCTTATTTAACATCTTTTTCTTGATCTTCTTTGACTGGAAAATGATGCATTAGAAATTTACTTCGAGTTATTTCTGCTATATAAGGCAATGTAATCACTAATACCATTCCGAGGAATAGTCCTAGTGCAACGAAAGCGGTTATAATAATACCTTGTTTAGTATTTGATGCTTGATAAGGTACGTAAATTTCTTCTAACATAGTAAATACCGGAGTAGTATCTTGTTTTTTTAATTTTAATCTTTCTAGTCTTTGATTTAGATTTTGGTAATTATTGAAAATCTGTTGATATTCAGCTAAAAGAAAACTTTTTGTTATATCTATATTCTGAGTAGGAAAGGAATGTTGTGTAGTTTGTAAGTTTGTCATTTCCTTTCGTTTGGATTCTAGTTCTTGTATGGCAGTTTCCTGCTGCTGTTTTAAAAATGCCCATTGTTCTTCAATTTTTGTAGAACGGTAATTTGTTACTTCTTCTTTCAGCAACGATAGTATATTCTGAGCTAGACGAGCCGTAATCAATGGGTCTTCTGTAGTTACGTTTAATAAAGCGTTATCCTCTCCGATCCATAAAGTAACTCCTTTTTGCAACATATCAATGGCCTGTTTCTCTCTCCGTGATAATGTAATTAAAGAAGTATCCTTCCCCGTATTTTCGTTTACAGTATCTTCCCCGTTTGCCATTCGGATCGTTGCAGGCAAATCTATCGTATATTTCCTGATCCATTGTCCTAGATGAAAAGGACGATACTTATTGGAACTTAGATATTCGACTAAACTGATTTTTTCTCCGTTGTGACCCTCACAAACTGGCATGTATATAATTTTTTTTCGAAAAGAAATATTCTCTACTACTTGTGGGTACAAGTTGGCGTTCAGGATTTCATTTGTTTCGTAGATATTTGGATTTTCTTTTTGTAAATAAGCATCTAATGCTCTTTGATCTGAGTTTGTTCGTGGTTTTTGGGGAATAAAAGTGGAAACGGAAGTATATTGTTTATGACTCAATAACACTACCAATACGCCAAGACATAAACATATAAGCGTAGTTTTTAGAATAAAAGATTTTCTTTTCCATAATAATCGGATCAAATCCGTTACATCAAATTCTTGCATAAAACATTTTTAAAAGGTTACCTAACTTACTAAGGATGTTCTATTCATAAAATAGTTGCGTAAACTTGTAATTATTTTTATTATGAGAGTGTAAAATTGGATACTCTCTATTTTTTCTTAGTGCAAAAGTACATTATTTGTTCTCAACTCACAATTGCGTGAATGAAATTATATGATATTACATATATTTACACTACTTGAAATTTTTTAAGGCATTTATTAATGTGTTGTTATCATTCGTGTCCCGAATTGCAATACGTATATAATTGGAAGAATTAAAGGCTGATTTGGTACTACAATCCTTGATTAATATATTGTAGTGTTTTAATAGTAATCTGGTTAATTCTTTTGATGTATATTTTTTTACAATTTCGCATAAAAAGTAATTAGCTTGCGATGGGATGACTCGTAAGAAATCTATTTGTTGTAATTCAGATAGAAAACGTTTCCTTTCGGTGATAAATTTTGAACAAGCGTTTGAATAGTCTTGTTCGTATTTGCCGAAAATTTGCATATAGAATTCTGCAAATGAGTTGATATTCCAAATGGAAATATCTTTTTTCATCCATGTAATTAATTCTTTATCACTAGATGCCAGTATGCCTAATCTGAGTCCGGGAACCCCAAATGATTTTGAAATGCTTTTTATGACAACTAAATGGTTATGGTCGTTTAATGTTTTATTATGCAATAATGAATTCTTGGGATAACCTTCGGAAAAATCAACAAAAGATTCGTCTACGATGAATCGAATATTCTTTTTCTTTGTCCATTCAACGAGTTCTAACACTTCTTCTGCTGGAATAAAATTGCCGGAAGGGTTGTCCGGATTTATTAATAGTAGTGTTTGAATATCTTTTTCAGCAAAATAATTCATAATGTCTTTTGCCGTATAGGAAAAATTATGATTTTCTGGAATATAGGTAACAAGTTCTTCTTGCTTTTTCCGGTTGGGATATTCTTCGAACGTGGGGAATATAACTCCGATTTTTCCATCTAATTTCTCCATTAGACTTTTTATTAGTTCAGCGGCTCCATTCCCGATGCATGTGTAATCACTTTTTATACCAAAGTATTTTCCGGCTAGTAAGGAGTTTATTTTCATCCCAGAAGGATATTCGGTCAATAATATGTCAAAATTGGCCTTTAATTCTTCTATCATCTTTTTGGGCGGGAAATATGGATTCACTAAATAACAAAAGTCCAGTAATGATGGAAATCTCCAATATCCACCGTATCTAGACTGATATTTTATTAGTTGATCTTCATCGCATGCGAAAATTGTTTCTGCAATGTCTAAATCTTGGATATCGTCAATTTCATACCATTTTTCCCCGTTTAATGGTAATGCTTTTAAATGAGTGTCGTCTAGACGAGAGATGACTTTTAGGACTTGTTCGTAATATTCATTGTGTCCTAAAGCTTTGCAATAGGCGTCTAGAAAGGGAACATATTTGTGTTTTGAGAACTCTTTGCTGAATTTGTAGATATTGACAGTTTTGTAATAATTATGTACATCTGAATATTTAAATGCTTTTTTGGAGACAAAATTTTCAATATTATTTTCTTCATCCAGCGTGACCATTGTACCATCCATCCAAGATTCATATTTGTCTACCAATGTAATATCAGGATATGGATTATCAATTATTTTTCTGAACAATGAATCATCAAATATTAAATCAGATTCAATTAAAAGAGAATCATCTTCTTGTAATGATTCTTTGGCTAATGCAAGTGAATATATATTGTTGGTCTTATCGTATATAGGATTGTAGATGTATTCTATTTTTGTGTTTAAATAATTCTCACCTAAATAAGAACGTAGTTTTTCCCCTTGATACCCAATGACGATGATGATTTTCTTTAAACTCAATTCGGAGAGTTGAGTCATTAAGCGATCGATTAAAGTAACACCGTTAACTTTAACCATGCATTTCGTGTTATTTTGGGTTAGTTCGCCAAGTCTTTTTCCCATTCCTGCTGCTAGAATAATTGCTTGCATATATTTTATTTTGAATGGGCAAATATACGAAGATTTTGTATGCAGAAGAATAGATATCTTTAATTGGCTACATATTCATGAGGAGGAGATGGTAATTTGTGTGTTAGATTTGTTAATAGTTTGTTAAAAACAAAAAAATACCATTTTATGACGCAACCATTGATGTATTTTTGCATCTTGATTAAAAATAACACACACAACACTATTATTTAATTATATGAGAACGAATAAAACATCTGAGGTCTATACGACGTAAAAGGGGGGAGCAAGATAAGAGGAGAGAGCGAATCCTGTTTATAAACACGCTAATATGAGATAGATAATGATGCTCATGTATGTGAGCAAGTTGGAGGTTTATGCCGTTTTAAATGGATCAAGGAATGAAAAGAATATTGATTATTGGAGGAGATAGTTTTATTGCCGGGCAATTTATAAAGAAATATGTATCAACGGATTCTATCACGTGTTATAGTCGCAGGCCGACTGGGTACGAGAAAGAGATTGTTGTGAAAGCATTTCGAGATATGCCTGTTGAAGCATTTTCAGGGTTTGATGCGGTAATAAATTTTGCAGCTATCGTACATCGTCCGGAATTGAAAGACCAAGAGCTTTATGATGATGTGAATTATCGGATGGCTTGTTTATTAGCTCAGAAAGCAAAACAGGCAGGGGTACGTCAGTTCGTGCAGATGAGTACGATTGCCGTGTTCGGTAGTGCCAGTCGAATTTCTGAGACAACACCGGAAAGACCACAGACTTATTACGGGAGTTCTAAGCTTAAAGCAGATAAAGAGTTAGTTGCAATGAACGACCGGGAATTTAAGGCCGCAATTATTCGTCCGCCGATGGCATACGGGGGTGGAATGGCTCCGGGTAATATGTTGCGTTTGATTCGTTTGGTAAATAAACATATTCCGCTGCCTTTCGGTTCTGCCCGGAATAGTCGTGATTTTATTAATGTAAAAAATTTGGTTGAGTTTATTCATTTAGCCGTAGAGAAAGAGGTTGAGGGAGTATTCTATCCGACGGATAAAGTTCCTTATTCTACGCGTAACGTGGTCGAGGAAATTTCTCGTCAATTGGGAGTACACACGATAAATCTACCTTCTCCATCTATATTCTTGAAACTGATAGAGAAGGTTCGTCCTGATCTTTATCAGAAACTCTGGGGAGATGTGGTTATTGATCGTCAGTTAGCATTAAGCGCTATCGGTTACGAGCCTCGTTACACTTTGGAGGATGGAATTCGAGAGATGGTTGAATCGTTTAAGCGACAGAAATGATAAATTGGATCTATGGATTTGTTCTCCTGCTTCTTTTCGTGCTGGAGAACATTTATTTTAAGATTGCCAAGAGATATAATATTTTGGATGTTCCTAATGTAAGGAGTTCTCATCATACAATTACCCTACGAGGAGGTGGGGTGATTTTTTATTTAGGGGTACTTGTGCATGGATTGATCTTTGATTTTTTTGCACCTTGGTTTTTATGCGGAGTGACGTTGGTGGCTTTGGTGAGTTTTATTGATGATATGCACCCGCTTTCTGCAAAGGTTCGTCTTTTGTTCCAGACCTTTTCTTTGTTATTGTTGCTGTTACAGCTAGGGGTTCATGAGGTTTCGTGGGGATACGTGGTTGTGGCTTTGTTCGTCGGGTTGGCCATACTCAATATATATAATTTCATGGATGGTATAAACGGTATTACCGGAGGATATAGTCTGGTTGCCATGTTGGCGTTATGGGGGATCAATGCATTTGTTTTCCCGATAGCGCCGGCGGGGTTTATTCCTGTGGTAATACTGTCATTGCTAGTGTTTAATTTTTATAATTTTCGTTCTCATGCCAAATGTTTTTCCGGGGATGTGGGAGCAATATCAATGGCTTTTATTATACTCTTTTTGTTGGGTGGCTTTATAATACATACCGGTCACGTGTCAGCATTAGTGTTTTTGGCGGTTTATGGAGTGGATGGTGTGCTGACTATTATACATCGTATCTTGTTGAAAGAGAACATTGGTCAACCTCACCGGAAGCATTTATACCAGTTGTTAGCCAACGAGGGAAAGTTTGCTCATTTGCCTGTTTCTTTGATCTACATGGGTGTACAGGCTGTTGTTAATTTGGGGTATTTGTTGGTGTTGGTGTATACTCCAGGGTATACATTGATTTATTTTATTATTTCTATAGTGGTGCTGGTGGTTGTTTATTTACCTTTGAGACGTAAATTTTATGCGTTACGAGAGCAAATATGAGATTTGAAGAAGCATTATAGGTTGAAAACTATAATAAAATTTGATTTTCGATTTTTGATTTTCAATTAATGCTGTATCTTTGTGGCCGATCCGGCATGTCGGTTTATCAGGTTTGATTTGCGAATCAAGAAAGATGAACCTAGGGGATGGTTGCATAAAAAACATTCAAAAAAAGTAATATGAGATTTTTAATTTTTGTTGTACTTATGCTTGGCGTCACGGGAATTGCTTGTGCGCAGATGACCGATGCACAAGTTATTGAAGCCGTGAAGTCCGCACAGGCTCAAGGGAAAAGTCAAGACGAGATTATTTTGATGTTATCGCAAAAAGGCGTCACGAAAGAACAGGTATTGAGAATCAAGGAGAATTACGAGAGAGAGAATTCTGGAAAGCAGGGAGGTTTGACTCAAGAAAATAGAGAGCGTATTGAGACTATCTCGTTAGAGAATCGAGATGTAGTGTTGGTTACAGAAGGGAATAAAAATAGTATTTTCGGGCGAAATTTGTTTAGTAATAAAAATTTAACTTTTGAACCAAGTTTGAATATTCCTACACCGGAGAATTATGTGTTAGGACCAGGAGACGAGGTTATCATTGATATATGGGGAAATTCGGAAGCGACTGTTCGGCAGGTGATTTCTCCAGAAGGAAGTATAAATGTATCGAATATCGGACCGATTTATTTGAATGGAAAACGGATTCAAGAGGCATCTTCTTATTTGAAAACGATGTTTAGTCGTATATATTCAGATTTAGCGTCGGAAAATCCATCAACATTTTTGAAAGTGTCATTGGGACAAATTCGAAGTATTCAGGTGAACGTGATGGGGGAGATTGTCATGCCCGGGACCTATATGTTACCTTCTTTGGCAACGGTGTTTCACGCATTGTATGCGGCAGGAGGTGTGAATAACGTGGGAACTTTGCGTGATGTCGTGTTGTATCGGAATGGAAAAGCCTTTAAGCACGTGGATGTTTATGATTATATCATGAATGGTAATAATAGTTTTGATATTACTTTACAGGATGGTGATTTGATTAACGTGGGTACTTACGAGAAAATTGTCACCGTGGCTGGTAAAGTGAAACGTCCGATGCGTTACGAGATGAAGGGAGAGGAGAGTCTGAGTAAATTATTGGAGTATGCTGGGGGATTTACTAGTGATGCTTACAAAAAGAATGTAAATGTGAGCCGTAAGGGAGACTCCGAGTTTCAAATATATACAGTAAATAACGAGGATTTTGTTGACTTTACGTTGGCTGATGGTGATTCTGTTATGATTGATCCGATCATAAGTCGGTACGAAAATCGGGTATCCGTGACTGGGGCGGTATATCGGCCGGGAAATTATGCGATAAATAATTCCATCAAGACGGTGAAGGATTTGATAAATGTAGTGGAAGGGCCTCGGGAAGATGCCTTTTTAAATAGAACGATTTTATATCGAGAGAAAGAGGATTTAAGTCAAGAAATGCTTGCGGTTGATTTGGGAAAATTGTTAAGAGGTGAGATTGACGATATCCCATTGAAAAAGAATGACCGCTTGTATGTGCCTTCTGCAACTGAATTGCGGGGAGATTACGTGATTGATATTCTAGGAGAGGTAAAGAATCCTCGGAAATATCCTTTTGTGGATAACATGACGTTGGAAGATGCCGTTCTTCAGGCTGGAGGGTTGTTGGAATCGGCTTCGATGGTTCGGGTGGATGTTTCTCGGAGAATTAAGGCTCCTAATAGTACGGAGGAAGCGCCGGTAGAGGCTGAATTGTTCACATTTGCTTTGAAGGATGGCTTGGTGGTAGAGGGAGATCCTGGATTTATCCTTGAGCCTTTTGATGAGATAAAGGTGCGTCGTTCTCCGGGATACAGCGAACAACAGAATGTTGTGGTGAGGGGAGAGGTACTTTACCCGGGAGTGTATGCCAAACGTTCATCAAATGATCGTCTTTCGGATCTGGTAAAGCGGGCTGGTGGTGTGACTTCTAAAGCTTACGTGAAAGGTGCCCGCTTGTTGCGTCGTATGAATGCAGATGAGTTGGAAAGAGTGAAGTCTGCAATGCAGTTGGCTAAATATTCAAGACGTGATTCAGTTGTTATTGATAGTATGTCGTTTGAACAGGTATATTATGTCGGTATTGACCTGAAAGATGCGTTAGAGAATCCAGGAGGGGAATCTGATTTGATCCTTCGGGAAGGAGATGTGTTACAAGTTTCTAATTATGTGAATACTGTTAAGATTAGGGGGGCTGTGATGTATCCTAATGCTGTGACATATTTCAAGAAAATGAAGTATAAGGATTATATAGAAAATGCGGGAGGATACAGTGTTGATGCGAAAAAACGAAAGGCTTACGTGTTGTACCCGAACGGAACACTAGCTGTTTGTAAGGGAAATCGTACAAAGATAGAGCCGGGAAGCGAGATTATTGTTCCGTTGAAATCCGTGAACAAGAATCGGATGGGGTTGCCGGAAATTTTGAGTCTGGCATCATCAACGACCTCGATAGCGGCAATGGTTACTGCAATTCTTAACAACACGAAATAGTATGGAACAGGAAGTAAAGCAGGCAAATCAGATGCCACAGGAGGAAGAAATTGATTTGGTTGAGGTGGTCCAAAAGCTATGGAAAAACCGGAAACTGATACTGAAGATTACAGTCGTGTTTATGGTACTAGGGGTATTAGTTGCCCTGTTTAGTCCGAAAGAATATACTGCCGGATGTACGATGGTCCCTCAATCCGGGGATAAGAAAGTCGGTGGAAATTTGAGTGGACTGACCTCTATGGTCAGGATTAATTTAGGTGGGGCTTCTGGTGGTGAAGTTTTATCTCCGACAATTTATCCTAAAATTGTGGCAAGTATTCCTTTTAAGAAGGATTTGATGGCAACCCCGTTAAAGTTTGAAGAGTATGATCAACCGATCACGTTGTTGGATTATTATACAAAGGATGAATACCAAAAATTTAGTTTAGGAGGAACAATTGTAAAATACACGATTGGTTTACCGGGAGTGATCATAAATGCAATCCGGGGAGAAGATACAACTATGATTTCTGCGGGTCAAGGGAGTGCGATACAGTCTCTTTCAAAAGATGAGAAGAAAATGTCAGAGATGTTGAATGATATGATTTCTTTGAACGTGAATGATAAAGACGGTTATGTACAGTTGTTTGCGTCCTTGGGAGAACCTTTGGCTGTAGCTCAGTTGGCAGAACGGGCTCAAGAGTTGTTACAGACTTATATTACGGATTTCAAAATCGAGAAGGTGAAGTCAAATTTGACATTCGTGGAGCAACAATATGATGCTGCAAAAAAACGTTACGAGAAGATGCAGGATAGTTTGGCTCGTTTCAGAGATGCGAACAAGAGTTTTTCTTCTGCCGTGGCCAAGACTCAGGAGGAGGCTTTAACGAACGAGTATAATCTTGCTTATAGCGTGTATTCCGAGTTGGCAAAACAGATGGAACAGGCTAAGATTGCTGTGAATGAAACTACACCGATTTTGACGATCGTGGAACCGGTTGTAGTTCCGATTGAACGTTCTAAACCTAAAAGGGGATTGATTTGCGTGTTGTTTACGTTCTTGGGAGGCTTTGCTGGAGTGGGTACGGTTCTGGCATTACCTTTTGTGGCTAATATTTTTGGAAATGATAAATTGAAACGGTTTATAAAAGAATAAGCTTGTAACCGGGAATCCGGTTTTCATATTACAGGAGGTGTGTCAAAATGTATTGGCATACCTCTTTTTATGAGAAGTTTTTTACCTTTGCGCTACGTGGGGACCGGAGTGTGTGATAAAATATTTGATAGTCTTTGAAAATGATTGATTTTGAACAGTTAACACGAAATATGAAGGGAGACGTGATGACGGACTCTCTTCATCAAATGATTTATGCGACAGATGCATCGGCTTATCGGGAGATGCCATTAGCTGTTGTATATCCTCGGGATGCTTCGGACGTGAAAGAATGTATCAAGTTTGCCAGGAAAAATGGGATTACATTGATTCCCCGTGCTGCGGGAACTTCTTTAGCGGGGCAGGTGGTAGGGAAAGGGGTGATCGTTGATGTGTCCCGGTATATGAATCACGTGTTAGAGATAAATGAAAAAGAACATTGGGTTCGAGTTGAGCCGGGGGTGGTGTTGGATGAATTGAATATGCGTGTAAAGTCGTTGGGCTTGTTCTTCGGTCCGGAGACTTCTACTTCTAATCGTTGTTGCCTAGGAGGAATGGTGGGAAATAATTCGTGCGGTTCTCATTCTTTGGTGTACGGGAGTACCCGGGATCATCTTCTGGAGGCAAAAGTTATTTTGAGTGACGGGGAGGAGGCTTGGTTGAAGGGAATGGAGAAAGATGAGGTGAGGGATAAAATGACGGAAGACACGTTAGAGGGAAAGATATACAAGTGTTCTGTGGAGATGTTGGAAAATAATAGAGAGGAGATTATTCAACATTTTCCGGACCCAGCTTTGCGGAGAAGAAATTCTGGGTATGCTATTGATCAGTTGTTGTACTCGGATTACTTTGATGTTGCTTATGAGGGAAAGTTTAATTTGTGTAAGTTATTAGCGGGATCGGAAGGAACTCTGGCATTTGTGACCGAGTTGAAATTGAATCTTGTCCCGTTACCACCTAAAGAAAAGGCGGTAATTTGTGTACATTGTAGGACATTAGAAGAAGCGTTTGAGGGAAATCTGGTCGCATTGAAACATCACCCGGTGGCTGTCGAGTTAATGGATCAGAATATATTAGAACTAAGTAAAGGAAATATAGCACAAAATAAGAACCGTTTTTTCGTTCAAGGTGATCCTGCTGCTATACTGATTGTCGAGTTGGCACAGGAAAGCAGGGAAAAAGTGGATCAGGTGGCAGACCAGATCGAAACGGATATGAAGATGCATGGTTATGGGTATCATTTCCCGCGAGTGTACGGGAGTGATATTAGCCGGGTGTGGAGTTTACGGAAGGCGGGACTAGGGTTGTTGTCCGGAATGCCGGGGAATGCGAAACCCGTGTCCGTGATTGAGGATACAGCCGTGGCTCCGGAACGGTTACCTGCTTACATGAAAGATTTCGGGGAGATGCTGGAACGACTGGGGTTGAAGTGTGTGTATCATGCGCATATCAGTACGGGTGAGTTGCATTTACGTCCCGTGTTGAATTTGAAAGATGAGAATGATCGGGTGTTATTCCGGCGAGTGGCGGAAGAGACAGCTAGGTTAGTGAAGAAGCATCGCGGGTCTTTAAGTGGAGAACATGGTGACGGACGTTTACGAGGGGAGTTTATTCCATTGTTGTTCGGGGAGAAGGTGTATGGCTTGATGCAGGAGACTAAAGCTTGTTGGGACCCGGAGGGCGTTTTTAATGCGAGGAAGATTGTGAACACGCCGCCTATGGATACTTCGCTTCGGTATGAGGCCGGGGATTCGAATGTGATGTGTCGCACTTATTTTGATTTTTCGAAGGAAAAAGGCTGGTTGTGCGCTATTGAGCAATGTAACGGTTCGGGAGATTGTCGGAAATCGTATGCTTTTGGAGGTACGATGTGTCCGAGTTTTCGTGCCACAAGGGAAGAGAGTCATATGACACGCGCTAGGGCGAATACGTTACGGGAGTTGATGACTCGTCCGAGAACGAAAAAGATATATGATCAGCGGGAGATTTTAGAAGTGTTAGATACCTGTGTTTCATGTAAAGCGTGTAAATCAGAATGTCCTTCTAACGTGGATATTGCTCGTTTTAAGGCAGAGTTCTTGCAACAGCATTATGATGTGTGCGGGGTACCGATGAAGGCTTTTTTGATTGCCCGTTTGACAGAAATTCAGCGTTTGGGTACGATCTTACCGTGGTTTTATAATGCCATCGTTCGAAACCGGATGACTGGGAATATGTTGAAACGAATATTGCATTTTGCTCCGAAACGGACGATACCTACTCTTTATAAGACCACGTTGAAACATTGGCTTGGTCGTTATCGGCGAAAGAATAGGGGAGAGACCGTGGGAAAAGTGTTTCTTTTTGCCGATGAGTTTACCAATTATATGGACGTGGAGATTGGAATAAAGATGATCGAATTGCTGGATTGGTTAGGGTATGAGGTTATTATTCCGAAACACGTAGAAAGTGGACGGACTGCGATTTCGAAAGGTATGTTGGAGGTGGCGAAAGGAGTGGCCCGGAAGAATGTACTATTGTTGAAAGACTTGGTTACAGAAAATATTCCATTAGTAGGTATTGAGCCTTCGTGTATATTATCGTTCCGGGATGAATATCCGGATTTGGTAGGAGAGGATTTGAAGGAAGAGGCCGTGAGATTAGGAAAAAATTGCTTGTTGTATGACGAGTTTTTTACCCGAGAGATTCGTGCCGGAAGAATACAGGCAGAACAATTTACTGATCAACCGTTGAAGATTATGTTGCATGGGCATTGTCACCAAAAGTCATTGGCTTCCGTCGAGCCTTCTCGAGAAATGTTATCTTTGCCAGTGAATTATAGCGTGGAGGTTATTCCTTCCGGATGTTGTGGGATGGCGGGAGCTTTCGGGTACGAGAAAAAACATTACGAGTTGTCCATGAAAATCGGGGAACAAGTGTTGTTTCCAGCCGTGAGAGGTGCTGGGGAGAATGTTTGTATTTCAGCCCCGGGAACGAGTTGCCGACAACAAATAAAGGATGGTACGGGGAAACAGGCGTTGCATCCGATAGAAGTTTTGTACGAGGCATTGAAATGTACGAAGGAAAAATAACTTCGAATTTCGTCCTTCTTTCGTTTGATGTAAAGTATTAAAGTTATATTTTTGAAGTTCAAATTTTTAATTTGACCAAAAGGTAGACGTGAGTAAAGAATTAATAAAATGGATATGAAGAATTTTGCAATTATTGGCGTGGCAGGATATATAGCTCCAAGGCATTTGCGAGCTATAAAAGACACGGGGAATCAGTTGGTAGCTGCTTATGATAAGTTTGACAGCGTGGGCATCATGGATAGTTATTTCCCGAATTGTTCTTTTTTCACGGAGATGGAGTTGTTCGATCGTCATTGTTCAAAATTGAAGAAGACAGACGAACGGGTGGACATGGTATCAATCTGTACGCCGAATTATTTGCACGATGCTCATATCCGTTATGGTTTGCGTTTGGGGGCTGATGTGATTTGCGAGAAACCATTGGTATTGAATCCTTGGAATATAGATGCATTGGAGGACGTGGAGAAAGAGACTGGACATAAAGGGTACACGATCCTGCAACTGCGTTTACATGAGTCAATAAAAGCTCTGAAAAAGAAGATCGAGGAAGGACCGAAAGACAAGGTGTATGACGTGGATTTGACTTATATTACTTCTCGTGGAAATTGGTATTACACGAGTTGGAAAGGGGACGAGCGGAAGAGTGGGGGTGTCGCCACGAATATCGGTGTCCATTTTTATGATATGTTGTCATGGATTTTTGGTCCGGTAAAGGAGAATATCGTGCATGTGATGACTCACGACCGAGTCGCCGGTTTCTTGGGATTGGAAAAGGCTCGTGTACGTTATTTTTTGAGTATAAATGTTGACAATTTGCCGGAAAATGCCGTGCAAGGGGAGAAAAGAACCTATCGTTCTATCCGTATTGAGGGGGAGGAATTTGAATTTAGTCAAGGATTCACGGAACTACATACCGAGAGTTATCGGAAAATTTTGGCAGGAGAAGGGTTCCGTATAGAAGAAGCCCGTAATTGTATCGGGATTGTTCATGATATTCGACACGCAACCCCAATTGGTTTAAAAGGGGATTATCATCCCTTGGCAAAATTACCATTGGTAAAACATCCTTTCGGTTGGGGAAGGTGATAAAAACTAAAAGATAAAAGTTAAAAACTAAAAGATAAGAATTAGAAGATAAAAACTAAGGGGTAAAAACTAAAAATAAAGGGAAAATGAAGATTATTGATAATGGGTTGTTAGATGAGGTTTCTCGGCAAGCTACAGAGAGTCCGCGTTTGAGGATGAATTATAATTTTCACGATACGTTGGAGGCAAATGCTCAACGCTTGTTGAATGCTCTGGAGCCGGGGACTGAATTACCTGTGCATAGACATTGTTTTACTGCAGAGACTTATATCGTGCTGCGCGGTGAAATTAACGTGTTTTTTTATGATGATGACAAGCGGGTGACCGAGTCCGTGACCTTGAATCCGTTGAAAGGTGAATATGGTATTCATATACCTGCCGGGCAATGGCACACGTTGGAAGTCGTGGAGAAAGGAACCGTGATTTTTGAAGTGAAAGATGGACCGTACCGTCCGTTGGGGCCGGAAGATAGACTTGATTAATTTTAGATTTATGATTTTAGATTTTAGTCGCACGAGCGTTCGCTTTGGACGAGTTACAGATTCTTTCTCCTCTAAATTCTAAACTCTACATTTTAAATTGTTGTGTATGT
>ERZ827150.1932-NODE-1932-length-24169-cov-4.695944_pt1 | contig 24169 bp, 16 predicted proteins | sample MGYA00519779_ERZ827150 | MGnify/ENA primary metagenome ERZ827150 (study PRJEB31778, sample SAMEA3449267) | human gut metagenome | biome: human gut; feature: human-associated habitat; material: faeces | place: United Kingdom | collected 2010/2012 ...
ATTATACAATAAATAACATAAAAGAGGGTGCGCCATAGACTTATGACACACCCCCTTTTTTATTCTTATTTCTGGTTCTTCAGGAGATCACGTATTTCCATGAGGAGTTTTTCTTCATTGCTTGGCTCCGGAGCCTTAGGAGCTTCTGCCGGTTTTTCCTCTTCCTTCTTCTTGGAAATCTTGTTCACCACCTTGATGAGCATGAAGATACAGAAGGCAACGATGAGGAAGTCGAAACAGGTCTGGAGGAAGTTACCGTAGTTGATGGTAGCCGTCTTCAGTTCCTCACCCGCTACATTGACGGTAGGGAGGGTGAATTTGAGGTCGGCGAAATTCACGCCGCCAATCAGCCATCCTATAGGAGGCATGATGACGTCATCTACAACAGAGCTTACGATTTTGCCAAAGGCACCACCGATGATAACACCGACGGCCATGTCGAGCACATTGCCACGCATGGCGAATTCCTTGAATTCATTCAAAAATTTACTCATACTTTTATCTTTTTAATTAAAACTATAGTTTGATTGTTTTTCTTTTTCTCTTTTCTTATATATATAATAAGGTATAGAATGCAGAGTTTTTTCTTTGCTTTTTGCAATATGGAGTTGTCAGTATGGCATGTAATGAGTGAAAATAATGCCAATATTAAAACTCTACTATTCTTTTTTAACTTATTTAATACTCATTCTGGTTGCAAAGTTAGAAAAAAATTAGTAACTTTGCGCTCGAAAAGAAGAAAAATGCTCTAAGGCGTAAAATTTTGAATGTTTCAGCATCAGATGAACGCTCGAAAGCAGTTAAAAAAGGTAATTTTTATTAAACTTTTAATTTAAATATTAAGAACAATGATTAAGATTGGTATTAACGGATTTGGCCGTATCGGTCGTTTCGTATTCCGTTCTACAGTTGAGGCTGAGAACGCAAAGGAAGTACAGGTAGTAGCTATCAATGACTTGTGCCCAGTAGATTACATGGCTTACATGTTGAAGTATGATACAATGCACGGTCAGTTCGACGGTACTATCGAGGCTGACGTTGAGAAGAGCGAGTTGATCGTTAACGGTAACCACATCCGTGTTACTGCTGAGCGTGATCCTGAGAACTTGAAGTGGGATGAGGTTGGTGCTGAGTACGTAGTTGAGTCTACAGGTCTCTTCCTCGCTTATGACAAGGCTGAGAAGCACTTGAAGGCTGGTGCTAAGTACGTAGTACTTTCTGCTCCTTCTAAGGCTGACGCTAACGGTAACCAGGCTGATATGTTCGTTTGCGGTGTTAACACTGACAAGTACAATGGTCAGAAGATCGTTTCTAACGCTTCTTGTACAACAAACTGCTTGGCTCCTATCGCTAAGGTATTGAACGATAACTTCGGTATCGAGACAGGTTTGATGACAACTGTTCACTCTACAACTGCTACACAGAAGACTGTTGACGGTCCATCTATGAAGGACTGGCGTGGTGGCCGTGCAGCTGCTGGCAACATCATCCCTTCTTCTACAGGTGCTGCTAAGGCTGTAGGTAAGGTTATCCCTGAGTTGAACGGTAAGTTGACAGGTATCTCTATGCGTGTTCCTACTTTGGACGTATCTGTTGTTGACTTGACAGTTAACTTGAAGAAGGCTGCTTCTAAGGAGGCTATCTGCGCTGCTATGAAGGCTGCTTCTGAGGGTGAGTTGAAGGGTGTACTCGGTTACACAGAGGATGCTGTTGTTTCTTCTGACTTCTTGGGTTGCGCTTTGACATCTATCTTCGATGCTAACGCAGGTGTTTATTTGACAGACAACTTCGTTAAGGTTGTTTCTTGGTATGACAACGAGATTGGTTACTCACACAAGGTTGTTGAGTTGATCAAGATCATGAAGAAGCACAACGGTTAATTCGTTGCCTTTTAACGATTAAGTATATGGCCGTCCAGCATTTTTTCAATGCTGGACGGCTTTTTGTTTTTATAAGTGAGAATTTCTTTTCATTTTATTTTGTTTTCTCAATAATTTCATTTAACTTTGCGGCATGAAATATTCGATGATAACCATATTGGGACCTACAGCGAGTGGTAAGACGAGTCTTGCTGCCGCTCTTGCAGCCAGGATTAATAGCCTGGGTGCCCATTTGTCGGGTACCCCTGCCAAGGGCGCTGAAATCATTAGTGCTGACAGCCGGCAGGTATATCGCGGCATGGATATAGGTACGGGTAAGGATCTGGCTGACTATACCATCCATGGCAAGCAGATACCTTATCACCTCATTGACATCTGTGAGCCTGGTACGAAATATAATCTCTTTGAATATCAGCAGGATTTTTATGATGCCTATCAGGATATTCAGAAGAGAGGGGCTTTTCCGATATTATGTGGAGGTACAGGACTCTATATTGAGTCGGTGCTGAAAGGTTATCATCTCTCACCTGTTCCGCAGAACCCGGAACTCCGTGAATCATTGGCTCATAAGAGTTTAGAGGAACTTGCGCTGATACTGAAAGAGCTGAAGGCGAAAACGGGTTCTAATATGCACAATCGCACAGACGTGGATACAGCACAGCGAGCTATCCGGGCGATAGAGATTGAAAGCTATAATCTGGAGCATCCGATGCCCGAACGTGAACTCCCTGCGGTTGATTCGCTGATTATCGGTGTCTGCATAGACCGGGACGCAAGAAGGGAGAAAATTTCACGGAGACTGAAACAGCGATTGGATGAGGGAATGGTAGATGAAATCAAGGGACTGCTAGATCGTGGTATTCCTGCCGAAAATCTCATCTATTATGGTTTGGAATATAAGTTTATTACAGAATATGTGATTGGTAAGACTTCATACGATGAGATGTATCGCGGTCTGGAAATAGCAATCCATCAGTTTGCCAAAAGGCAGATGACGTGGTTCAGAGGTATGGAGCGCAGAGGCTTTACTATCCATTGGGTAGATGCATTGCAGCCAATGGAGAAAAAGGTGGAGACGGTTTTGGAGCTGCTGAGGAGCTAGGCTGCGGCCTGGAATCTGGCTAGAGCTGGCATCCGATGGAATCGGATGCAATGGTGGCTAGGCGGAAGTGATATTTCTACAACTTTCAAATTACAAAGAAGAGACAATGGTAAACGAGAATAAATGGGGGTTGCTTTATTGCCCTAGAGGAGGCTGGCGAAGTAACAAGCGCTGGGAAAAAATAGAGAAGGTGCTCAAGCAGCAGGGCGTGGATTACGACTTTGTGCAGAGCGAGAATCAGAAGAGCGTAGAACGGCTCATCAGAATGTTTATCAACAATGGTTATAAGACCATTGTCATCGTTGGTGGAGATTCTGCGCTCAATGATGCCGTAAACTGTCTGATGCAGATAGATCCGAAAGAAAGAGAAGAGGTGGCACTGGGTGTTATTCCTAACGGACTGATGAACGACTTTGCCCACTTCTGGGGGTTCAGCGACAGCGATATCGAGAAGACGGTGGCGTCGCTGAAAAAACGTCGTATCAGAAAGATTGACCTCGGTTGTATCCGCTATGTGAACAAGAAGGGGGAGAAATGCCGTTGCTATTTCCTCAACTGTATCAATATCGGACTCATCGCCGCCATCATGAACCTGAGACGAAAAACCCATCATATCTTCGGTTCACGTACCCTGTCGTTTCTCTGTTCCTTCATCCTGATGATATTCCAGCGTCTGGACTATAAGATGCATGTGAAAATCAATTCGGATGTTATCAAGCGTAGAGTGATGACGATGTGTATAGGCAATGGAACAGGATATGGACAGACTCCGAATGCTGTGCCATATAACGGACTGCTCGATGTGTCGGTGGTATCTCATCCTAAGACAACCCAGCTCTTCGAGGGAATCTATCTCTTTGTGAAAGGTAAGTTCCTCAACCATAAGAGTGTGCATCCTTACCGTACCCGAGAGGTAGAGGTGCTCGATGCCCAACATGCCCTGATAGGTATTGATGGCAGATTGATGAATACACCGGTAGGCCCATTCCAGATTACTGTAATTCAGGAGGTTATCAACTTCCTGATACCCGTATAACCAGTATGCCCGTAATAAGGGAAATGTATCAAGAAAAACGTATAATGTAAAACATATAAATAAAAAATAGCAGAACTTTATCCGAGTTCTGCTATTTTTATGATTTCTTCTTCCTGTAAGATTTTGATTTTCCTTCCTTCAGTATTGATGAGTCCTTCTGCCGTAAAGGCTGAAAGCGTACGGATGGCATTGCTCGTTGTCATGTTACAGAGATTTGCCAGATCTTCACGACTCAATCGGATGTCAAGAGTTTTACCATCTTTATCTAACCCATAAGAGTCTTTCAGAAATATCAGTCCCTCGGCAAGTCGGGCACGGATATGTTTCTGGGTGAGGTTCACGGTACGGTCGTCCGATTTACCTATTTCCACACTGAGATATTTGATAAAGAAGAAGCCGATGTTGAAACTCTTGGAGATCAGTTTCATGAGAACTGCCAGCGGGAACTGGGCAACGAAGCAGTTTTCCAGCGACATGGCTGCCGTCTTGTATATCTCATCCGCAAAATAGGCTCTGAAACCAAAAAATTCAATCGGTTTGATAACACGGATAATCTGGCTTTTGCCACCGATACCTTCTTTGTATATCTTCACTTTTCCCGCTATGAGACATAGTGCATATTCGGGAGTACCCTCGTTCTTGTAGATGATTTCGTTCTTCTTATACTTCTTGATTTCCAGATGTTCTTTCAGTAAATCGAACTGGTCATCAGTGATGCCTCCCCATAGCTTAGCAATCAGCATTGCTATATTTTCTTTATCGTATTTTCCTCTAGCTGCCATGTGTACAAATCTTTTAAACTGAAAACTGAGTGCAAAAGTAATGCTTTTTCTCGAAATAATCAAGCATTTTTGTCTAAAAATATGTTTTAAAACATAAAAAGACAATTTTTTCTAAAAATGGCATACAAAAAGCTTTGTTATACCACAAAAAAGTGTTACCTTTGAAAGCAATTAATTTAGTCAACAAAAATATAGAACCTTAATATAGATCTATGAGTTATCTAAAATTCGAAAAGGCCCTTATGACGAATCTTCAAGAGTCGTTGCCTAAGGAGTTGTTGAGGACAAATCGCTCGGGTGCATATTCGTGCTCAACGATTGTAGACTGTAATACCCGCAAGTATCACGGATTACTTGTCGTGCCGGTTCCAGAACTGGACGATGAGAATCATGTGCTCTTGAGTTCGCTGGATGTTACGGTGATTCAGCATGGAGCAGAGTTTAACCTCGGCTTGCACAAGTACCAGGGCAACAACTACAGTCCGATGGGCCACAAGTACATTCGTGAGTTTGATTGTGATAAAGTGCCAACTACCCTTTATCGCGTAGGTGGTGTTATCCTGAAAAAGGAAGTTGTATTCCAGCATTATGAGAATCGCATTCTGATTCGCTATACCCTGGTAGACGGCCATTCGGCTACAACCCTTCGTTTCCGTCCTTTTCTGGCTTTCCGCAGTGTCCGTCAGTTTACTCATGAGAATGCTACCGCATCTCGTGATTATGCTGAGGTAGATCATGGCATCAAGACCTGTATGTATGCAGGTTATCCTGATCTCTACATGCAGTTCTCCAAGAAGAACGAGTTTAAATTCTGTCCAGATTGGTATCGTGGCGTGGAATATCCAAAGGAGCAGGAGAGAGGTTATGCTTCTAACGAAGACCTCTATGTTCCTGGCTATTTTGAAATGGATATCAAGAAAGGCGAAACCATCGTCTTTGCTGCTTCTACATCAGAAATCAAGGCGGTCAGCCTGAAGAAACTCTTCGACAAGGAAGTGGATGAGCGTTCGCCTCGTGACAATTTCTTCCACTGTCTGGTCAATGCGGCTCATCAGTTCCATCGTCGTGAAAAGAACGGTGACCGTTATATCCTGGCAGGTTACCCTTGGTTCAAGTGTAGAGCCCGCGATACATTCATCGCTCTTCCGGGTCTCACCCTCTCTATCGAGGAAGATGACTACTTCGAACTGGTGATGAAGACTGCCATGAAGGGATACTACGAGTTTATGGAAGGCAAGCCGGTCAGCGTTCATATTGCTGAGATAGAGCAGCCTGACGTGCCATTGTGGGCTATCTGGGCTTTGCAGCAGTACGCCAAGGAAACCAGCAAGGAAGAATGCTTCAAGAAGTATGGACAGTTTATCAAGGATGTTATCAGCTTTATCCAGGGTAACAAGCATCCGAACCTGAAGCTCGAAGAGAACGGATTGCTCTATACCGATGGTAAGGACAAGGCTGTTACCTGGATGAACTCTACTGCCAACGGCAGACCAGTAGTTCCACGTACCGGATATATCGTAGAGTTTAATGCTTTGTGGTATAACGCTTTGTGCTTCTGTGCTTCTCTCGCTGCAACAGCAGGTGAAGAAGACAGCCAGCAGAAACTCCTGGCTCAGGCTGAGCAGACCAAGCAGGCATTCCTCGATACCTTCCTCAATGAATATGGCTATCTCTACGATTATGTTGATGGAAATATGATGGACTGGAGCGTTCGCCCGAACATGATATTTGCAGTGGCTTTCGACTATTCTCCATTGTCGCAAGACCAGAAGAAGCAGGTTCTTGATATCTGTACACGCGAACTCCTTACTCCTAAGGGATTGCGTTCACTCTCGCCAAAGAGCGGTGGATATAATCCTGTTTATGTAGGTCCACAGACCCAGCGCGACTATGCTTACCATCAGGGTACGGCATGGCCATGGCTCGGTGGCTTCTATATGGAGGCAAGTCTGAAACTCTATAAGCGTACCCGTTTGAGCTTTATCGAACGCCAGATGGTAGGTTATGAGGACGAAATGTCTTCCCACTGTCTCGGTACCATCAGCGAACTCTTCGATGGAAACCCTCCATTCGCAGGTCGTGGTGCCATCTCTTTCGCCATGAATGTGGCTGAGATTCTGCGTGCGCTCGAGTTACTTGAAAAATATCAATATTAATAATAGGAGGACTGCTATATGAAAGTTTTAATGTTTGGATGGGAGTATCCTCCTCACGTATTTGGTGGTTTGGCAACTGCCAACTTTGGTATCTCCCAGGGACTTCATGCCCAGGGCGATGTTGATATCACATTGTGTCTGCCTCATCCTTTCGGTGATGAGGACCGCAGTGCCTGCAAGATTGTGGCAATGAACAGTGTGCCTATCGCCTGGCGAGATGTAAATCACGACTATGTGCAGCAGCGCGTAGGCAATATCATGAATCCGGATGATTATTTCCGCTACCGTGACCACATCTATGCCGATTTTAACTATATGCATGTAAATGACCTCGGCTGTATGGACTTTGCTGGTGGTTATCCGTCAAATCTTCATGACGAGATCAACAACTATAGCATCATTGCCGGAGTTGTAGCCCGTTCAGAAGAATTTGATATTATCCATGCTCACGACTGGCTTACATTCCCTGCCGGAATTCATGCCAAGCGCGTGAGTGGCAAACCATTGTGCATCCACGTTCATGCTACTGATTTCGACCGTAGCCGTGGAAAGGTGAACCCTACCGTTTACGCTATCGAGAAAGACGGTATGGATAATGCCGACTGCATCATGTGTGTATCCGAACTGACCCGCCAGACGGTGATTCACCAGTATCACCAGGATCCACGCAAGTGTTTCGCCATGCACAATGCCGTATACCCATTGAAGCAGGAGTGGCAGGATATTCCACGCCCAAATCATAAGGGCAAGGAGAAGGTAGTAACCTTCCTGGGACGTCTTACCATGCAGAAGGGACCTGAATATTTCGTAGAGGCTGCCAACATGGTATTGCACCGTACCCGCAATGTGCGTTTCTGTATGGCAGGTTCGGGCGATATGATGGATCAGATGATTTATCTCGCTGCCGAAAGAGGCATTGCCGACCGGTTCCACTTCCCTGGCTTTATGCGCGGCAAACAGGTTTATGAATGTCTGAAAGACAGTGATGTCTACGTGATGCCATCCGTGAGCGAGCCGTTCGGTATCTCACCTTTGGAAGCTATGCAGTGCGGCACACCAACCATTATCTCCAAGCAGAGTGGATGTGGAGAAATCCTGTCCAACTGTATCAAGGTAGACTACTGGGATATCCATGCCCTTGCTGATGCCATCTACAGCATCTGTCACAACGAGAGTCTTTTCGATTATCTCTCAGAGGAAGGCAAGAAAGAAGTAGACCAGATTACCTGGGAGAAAGTGGGAGCCCGCATCAAAGACCTGTACCTCAAAACCTTAGGGTGGAAGTAGGTTAAGTGAAGAGTGAAGAACGAAGAATGAATAATTTTGAGGCTTTACTCATCTTACAAGTTAAACGTTCAAATTTTAAATTTTTATGAAAACAATTTGTTTATATTTCGAGATACATCAGATTACCCATCTGAAACGCTACCGCTTCTTCGACATCGGTACCGACCATTATTACTATGATGACTACGAGAACGACCGTAGCATCAACGAGATTGCTGAGCGCTCTTATATGCCAGCCTTGAATGCCCTTCAGGAGATGATTGAAAAGAACGGCAAGTATTTCAAGGTAGCTTTCTCGCTTTCGGGTGTGGGTATGGAGCAGTTGGAACTTCATGCTCCTCAGGTACTGGAGAAGCTTCAGCAGCTCAACAATACGGGTTGTGTAGAGTTCCTGGCTGAGCCTTACTCTCACGGACTTGCTTCTCTGGTTAATGAGGCAAGTTTCAAGGATGAGGTGATGCGCCAGTGTACTAAGATTGAGGAATATTTCGGAAAGAAGCCTACCGTATTGCGCAACTCTTCGCTCATCTATAGCGATGATATCGGTAACGATGTTGCCAACATGGGATTCATTGGTATGCTCACCGAGGGTGCCAAGCACGTGCTCGGCTGGAAGTCTCCTCACTATGTTTACCATTGCGCCCTGAACCCTAAGTTGAAGCTCCTTTTGCGCGATGTGAACCTGAGCGATGATATCTCTCTGCGCTTCAGCAACAGCGATTGGGACGGTTATCCACTCTTTGCCGACAACTATATGAACCAGATTGCTGCCTTCCCAGAGGAGGAGCAGGTTATCAATATCTTCATGGAGCTTTCTGCTCTTGGTATTGCCCAGCCTCTGTCAAGCAACATCCTCGAGTTTATGAAGGCTTTGCCTCAGTGTGCCAAGGACCGTGGCATCACCTTCTCAACACCTTCAGAAATCTGCAAGAAGATTAAGTCGGTAGGCGAGGTGAATGTGCCTGATACCTTGAGTTGGGTAGACGAGGAGCGTGATGTAAGTTCATGGTTGGGTAACCCGATGCAGCGTGAGGCTTTCAACAAGCTTTACAGTGTGGCAGACCGTGTACGTATCGCCAACGATCCACGTATCAATCAGGACTGGGATTACCTGCAGGCAAGTAACAACTTCCGTTTCATGACTACCAAGCCAAGCAATGTGGGTCTTGACAGAGGTATCTATTCAAGTCCTTTCGATGCTTTCACTAACTATATGAACATTCTTGGCGACTTCATCACCCGAGTAAACGACCTCTATCCTGCTGATGTTGATAACGATCAGCTTGAGAGCCTGCTTACTACCATCAAGAATCAGGATGAAGAGCTTGAGATGAAGGACAAGGAGATTGTCCGTCTTCAGGCTAAGATTGAAAAGATAGAGAAGGAGGCCGAGAAGCACCATGGCGAGAAGCCTGCTAAGGCTGCTCCTGCCAAGAAGGCCGCAGCTAAGCCTGCAGCCAAGAAGGCTCCTGCCAAGAAAACAACAAAGGAAGAGCCTACAGAAGAAAAGAAAGATTAGAATTTTTAGATTACTCATAATGATTAATCCCCCTCGCTGCATTGATTTGCAATGAGGGGGATTTTTTTGTTTCCCAAAATATTCTCAGAAATAACGCGTTAGCTGGAAAGCGTTATTTTTCGAAATGAATCAAGTCTACATCGAAGAAGGCAGCATCGTTCTTCTTGGCTGTGCGGGTGTTAAAGAAACCGAGCTTGGCACCAATCCACTTGCCTTCACGCACAGTGAAAGGATTGCCTATCTTGGTGAATTTCTTACCATCCAGACTGTAGCTCCATTCAGCGATAGCCTGTATCTGGTTGGCGATGCCTTCGCTATGAACCTTCACGCGGAGCCATACATCCTGAGTAGCGATGCGGGAAGAAGGAATATCATCTACGGCATACTTCACGGTGTAAGGTTGAGGCTGCTTGCTGGTCTTGATGGCCACTTGCTTTACCACCTTCTCAGCCTTTCCCTTCTCTGCCTTCTCGCAGGTTACATATTGCAATACAACCCCCTCTTCCTTGGTATCAGCAAACTTGAGTGCCGCATAGTCCATGCCTTGCATGATCATGCCGGCGCTTTCGCCCAATACCTTATCATTTTCCTTGTAAGCCTCGGTGCGGTTAGGTATGAACTTCACCTTGGCAGTAGCAGTAAAGTTCTCGGTAGGGAGTTTCTGGAGCAGTAGGTTTGGCAAATCATACAGGTTCTTTACATCTTCAGCCTGCTGCACACCATAGAGACGCAACTTGGAGTTCTTGGCATCACAGAAGTACCAGTACTGACTGTAAGGACCGTTCCACTGCCATTGCAGACCTAAATCTACGCTGTTGAAATCATCCGATTCCTTAGGCTGGAAGTTACCGCTTGATGGCAGGTTTGGCTTCTTCCATTGCTGAACAGGGTCACCGCAGCCATCGCCATCCTTGTCGTCACCGATGACGAGCCAGTCGTTTACCCATTTGGCTGGTTGAAGATGAACCACACGACCATAAGCGTGCTTATCCTGGAAGTGGAGGAACCAGTCTTCGCCGTTCTGGGTATCTACCCACGCACCCTGGTGAGGGCCGTTTACCTTCTTGTTCTTTCCCTGTGCCATACCCACATACTCCTCGTAAGGACCGTATGGATTCTTGGAACGCAGTTCTACCTGCCAGCCATACTTTACTCCGCCCGCAGGACTCATGATATAATAATATCCGTTGCGCTTGTAGAATTTGGTTCCCTCGATGGTTGGCTGGTCTTCATGACCATCATATACGATGCGTGAAGGACCGATAACCTTGGTGCCGTCAGGTGACATCGGAGCTACGAAGAGTACCGACTTGATACCGGCTCTTGAACCGGCGCATCCATGCGAAAGATAAGCCTTGCCGTCTTCATCCCAGAGAGGGCAGCAGTCGATAAGACCTTTTCCCTTCATCACCCAGGTGATAGGCTCCCAAGGACCGCGTGGGTCTTGTGTCTTGGTCATGAAGAGACCCTGGTCAGGATCGCCACAGTAGATATAGAACCATCCGTCATGGTAGCGGATAGAGGGTGCCCACACGTAGTTACCATGCTGAACCTTCTTGCGCCAATCCAGTTCGGTGCCCTGGTATTCAGGCAAAACCGGATAGTCATCGAGTAGGGCAGCACCGATAATCTCCCAGTTTACCAGGTCGGTGCTGTGCAGAATCTGCAAGCCTGGGAAACATTGAAAGGAAGAGGAGGTCATATAGTAGTCATTGCCCACACGGCATACGTCAGGGTCTGAGTAGTCGGCGTCAATAACCGGGTTGCGGTACATTCCGTTCTTCAGGTTCGGATTCCATGTCTTGGATACCGCTTTCTGGGCATTCACGCTCAGTGCAGAGAGCGGGGAACTCAATGCGATGGTGGCGAGAATGCACAGGAGTGAATGCGATTTTATTTTCATTGTTACCGATGTTAAAATGAATTATTTAGCTACGTATTTCTTGTTGTTGTAGATATAGATACCTTTTTTGAGACCTTGCAGGTCTTCTGCCTTGGCATTGAGCTTCACCATGCGACCGCTGAGGTCGTAAATGTTGTTATTGTTTACCTTGGCGGTTAAAACAACATTGTTGATACCTGAACTTGTTACCTTTACACCTTTCAGAGTGATAACCCAAGCGGCTTGTGCATCTTGTGGTGTGAAGGTAAGAACGCCAGTAGCAGGAGTGTCAAGTGTAATATCAAACTTTGTGCTCGTATCCGTTTGGGTTAAACGGCTAGGGAATACGTATTTGTCGCTGGCAAAGGTTGCTCCGTTCAGTTCGCCGAGATAGCAGGTTTTGTTGTCTTCATTGGCATATCCTGCAAATATAGCCGATGTAATGGTAATATTCTCAGGCAGGTTGATGGTAAACTGTACGCCCTTGCTATACTTGATGGTATTGCTTTTAGCTGTAGCATAACCTTTGCTGCTCTCTATGCTGCAACCATTATTGAACGTCCATGGAGATGGAGCTGTGCTTGAAGAAGTGCTGGTTGATGCATCCAGAATATAGCTTACTTCTGTTGTCTCACCTGGATTGGGAGTGGGATTTGGATTTGTACCTGCCCCTGTAGCATCACACTGGTCGTCTACTGTAGAATCGTACTGGCGAATCCAGAGTTTGCCGGACTGGCATGTAATCTTAGAGTTGTTCTTGAACACGAGATTATCTACGAAGCGGATGTCGATGCCCTTCTTGGCTGAAATCTGCACGTTGTCGAGAGTCACGTTCTTGATGTGGCTTTCAGGGCGGCCAATCAGGAAGATTGCGTTACCTTCGCAAACATCTGTTGTCTTCACGTTCTGAAGCAGAATGTCGGTGTAGGTTGGGGTAGTGCTATCCAAGGCTCTTGCATTTGCCTTATCTACGGCAGGATCGCTGTTGTAGTTCTTGTCGTAGAAGCAGTCGATAGAGAATGGGTTCTTCACCTTGGTCATGGTGAAGTTGGTGAACTTCCAGTCCTCCTCGCCACCGCCACGCAGCGTACCATCGCTATTGATACCCGTCTTCATGCGGATACCTGCTGTTGTTCCGTTCATGGTGATATTGTCGAACCATATATGCTTGATGTTCTTGGTGAAACTACCGATAGAAGCACCATGACCCGTTCCGAAGTCGCAGTTCCAGACATGGATATACTGTGCATTGTCATCGCAAACTACGTTATCATCACCTGTACTGATGTTGCAGTTATAGATATTCATGTGGTGTCCCCAGATAGAGATACCGTCTGTGTTATGAGAAGGTTGCTCTGTCTTGGTTTCAGAAGAAGGGTTATAGATGGTTACATCATGAACAGTACCATTGCTGGCACCATTGCTGTTACTCAAGGTGATGTTGACACCCGGAGTATTCTGAACCTTGAGATTGCGAATCAGGAATCGGCTGCCTTTCTCGAATCGGATCATAGCTCCAGGATTGAAAGTCTCCTTGTTGTCGCGAGCCTTCCACCAGCGGGTTCCCTGACCATCGATAATAGAAGTTTCACCTTCGCCCTCTATAACAATGTCGCTCTGGTTCTTGTTCTTGCAACCGATAAATACAGTCTTATTATTTGGAGCCTTGCCGTATTCTACGAGCTTCAAGGTGGCTCCAGCGCAAAGGTGGAGAATAGTCTTAGACTTGATGCTGAGTACCTCGGTCTTGCTTGTTGTCATCTGGTCGGTACTACCAAACATCCATGTACCGGCAGGAATCACGACCATACCACCGGTAGAAGGCACAGCATCAAGTGCTCTTTGGATAGCCTTGGTGTTGTCTGCAGCAGATGTAGAGGCACCATAATCCTTGATATTAAATGTGTTTGCCGAAGTGATGGTAGGCAACTTTGGCAGTTCTACGGCAGTCCATCCTTCAGGAGTGTTTTGTGCGTTCTGCTCGGCTGTGATACCAGCGAAAGTTTGTGCTTTAGCGAACATTGGCAGAGCCATGAGCGCAGCCAGCACGACTGTCTTAATGATTGATTTCTTCATTTCTTCTTAGGTTTATTTATTTTATTATTTTCTTTTCTATAAGATTTTCTGCAAAGTTACGACATTTTTGCTTATCACATGCAGATAGTGGGCGAAAAACTACGAAAACGATTACGTATACCTTGCCGATAGAACCAAAAGAAAGACCGTATCCATCAGGAATTATCTCCCTAGAATACGGTCTTAAACCTAATGATTAACGTATGTCCTGATAGGTTTTCTTTTCAACATAATGACTTTGATTAGTAACCAGGATTCTGGTCGGCTAATGTCAGTTGGTCATTGGCATCAATTGCAGCCTGTGGGATAGGGCGAAGCAGCTTCTTGCCGATATACTGGGCAGCCTTGTCTCCCATCTCATGGTTATATTTGGTGCAACGTGTTACCAGGGTCTGGGTTCTGCGCAAATCCATCCAGCGTGCCTCATTACCGAAGTTCTCGCATGCATTCTCATCAAGGATGTCATCGATAGTGATAGTTCCTGTAAGTGCAGAAAGACCAGCGCGCTGGTGAACCTCATTGAGTCGTGCCAATGCCTTAGGACTATCACCAGCCTTCAGATAAGCCTCAGCTGCTACGAGATACATCTCTGGCAAAGTGATGATATGGATGTCGCGATAGCAGGTGTTCTTCTCTGTCTTAGCAGTCTTGCTGTCGTCAAACTTCTTGCATGGACTGGAACCATATACCAGTTGCTGGTTATCGTAATATTCCATATCTCTGCCGTCCATATTCTGTGCTTCCTTGCTCAGTGAATCCATCGGAATGCGATAGGTGTTTGCTCTGTTTGCAGGATCTTTAGCCTTCCATGAATCAAAGTCGGCATCAGTTTCATACCATGCTGAATAGTATCGCGTTACTGGCTTACCTACCAGACTCTCACCATTCTTGTACCAGGTCCAGTAACCGGTATTTGCAGCATTTCCCTTGTTTATATCTGGCAATTCCTTCATGAAGGTAGCATCGTAACGCTGGTCTCCCTTCTTGAAACAATGCAAGGCATAGAGGGTTGGCACATAGCTGGATGTTGTAGCCTTGATGTTATCCTCGTTTCCACCCAGATAGTTGCAGTAGTAACCGCTCCATTCTGTACCGCCTGATGTTGTATTGTTGGCTGTAGCCAAATCATATTCCACATCCCAAAGGAACTCTTCGTTGTCATCGCCCGATCCGTCTGCCTTCCAGAGCTTGGCAAATGGGGTAGTCAGTTTTCTGCCTGCAATTACTTCATCGGCAAGAGCAGCAGCCTTAGAGAAGTATTCCTGCTTGTTGAGGTCCCATGCTGCAGAAAGGTAGGTCTTGGCAAGGATCGCCTTGGCTGTTTCCTGGCTGATTCTGCCGCCACCCTTGGTAGCTGTTGAAGCCTGAAGCACATTCTTGCTGATAACATCTTCGAGCTCGCTGATGATATAGGCATATACATCTGCAGCAGAAGACTTAGGATATCCTGTGTCTGCTGTGGTGAGGAAGTCCTTCATGATAGGGACACCACCGAAGTTGTTTACCAGAAGATAATACTCGTAGGCTGCCAATACACGGGCTTCGCCTATCAGCTGACCTTTCGTCTTGTCATCAACTTGGGCTGTCTGTGCATAATATGAGACAGAGTTGGCTGCACGGATACCTGCATAGAGGTAAGTATAGAGATTCTTGATATCCGTATTTTCTGGAGTCAAGGTCTCGTAAGTGTTCAATGCCTCGTTCATCTTGTTACGGGCATCGGCATACATGTCTGTACCTGCTGAGAAACAGCTAGTGAACAGAGGAGCAGCATAAACGTTTTGCAGATGCTGATAGGCATTATTGACGAGGTTGTTTAATCCCTCTTTTGTCGCAAAACTCTGTTTAGCAGTTACATTCGACTTGTTGCTAGCATCCAGAAAGTCGCTGCAACTTGTCATGGTTCCCATGCAGCAGGCTGCCAATGCTACGCTATATAATATCTTTTTCATAATTGTTTACTTCATTTAATGAGATTAGAACTTAAGATTTACACCAAACTGGTAGGTTACAGATGATGGACCGCCATTCTGCAGATTCTGTGATGCCCACTCTGGGTCGAAGCCCTTGTAGTTGGTGAAGCAGAATGGGTTCAGAACGTTTACATAAACACGGAGATTTCTGATACCTGCCTTGTTTACTACGCTCTTAGGTAATGTGTAACCCAGGGTAATGTTCTTAACCTTGGTGAAAGAGGTCTTCTGATACTGGAAGCCTTCTCCCTTGGCTGAACCCTTGTCGCCGAAGTAACCACCAAAGGAAGTATCGCTGTTGTTTGGATAAGGATACTTTCCGTAGTGGGTCTCTGTGGCGGTTGTAATCTCACCTGTTGCATGATCGATGATTGGTGCTCCCTTTGGTATGTAGTAGTCCAGCTGCATGTGGGCATTACCACGGTCGCTATACTTCATATACTTTTCATGGAAGTAGCTGCGTGACCAGAATCCGCTCTTTGTATAGAACATGATAGAGAAGTCGAAGCCCTTGAAGTAAACATTGGTAGTGAAACTACCGGTCCAGCGAGGATCTGTGCAGCCATAAATCTGCTTATCGTTGTCGTCAATCTTACCGTCATCGTTCCAGTCGTTTACTGCCATCTGACCTTCATACCACTTATACTTAGTGCCATACTTCTCGTAGAATTCCTTCAGGGTATAGTGCTTGTCACCATTCATGGTGTGCATGGTTACACCCTTGTCGGTGATGACATCGGTATGGGTATAGTCACGGAGTACGTTCAGTGGCTCGCCGATAAACCAGTTGTTGGCTACCTCATCAACCTTACCATTACTCAACTCCTTAATCTTGTTCCAGTTGCGGGCGAAGTTTACATTCGCACTCCAGGAGAAGTCTTTCTTGTTGATGATGTTAAAGTTCAAACCGAGTTCAATACCTCTGTTCTGGACAGAACCTACATTGAAGGTTGAAGTCTTCTCACCAGTTTCGATAGGCACTGAACGTGACATAATCTGACCATCAGAAAGACGGTTGTAGAAGTCGGCTGTTACATTGATGCGGTTTTTCAGGAAACTCAGGTCGAGACCGAGGTCAAACTCTTTAACCTTCTCCCAGATGAGTTCTGTATTTATCAATCCGTTAGGATAATAACCCTGTACCTCTTTGCCGTCAATGGTTACATAAGATGGACCTGTAGCAGAAGCGATAGTTACATAGTCACCCACATTGTTGTTACCGGTAACACCATATGACAGACGGAGTTTAGCATTGTCTAACCAGTTGTTGAACTGCTTCATCCAAGCTTCATCAGAGATACGCCATGCTGCAGCTACAGAAGGGAACCAGCCCCATCGGTTGCCGTCTGCGAAGCGTGAACTGCCATCGGTACGGAGTGTAGCTGTAGCCATGTAACGGCCCTTGTAAGAATAGTTGGCACGGAAAGCGAATGACTCCAATGATGACTCAGTATAAGAGCTTGAGAGCGTCTTGTCGCCGCTGGCTGTTCCCAGGTTGTGGAATGTAGTAAGGTCGCTAGCGATTCCCTTGCCTTCCTCATACTGGTATTCTGTATTGCTCTTGTAGAGTGAGAACAATGCCATAGCACCAACAGTGTGGTCGCCAAATGTGCGGTTGTAGTCAAACTGGTTGTCCCAAGTCCAGTCTACACGGGTAGTATTGGCTACTGAACCAAAGTTGGTCTTGTTCTTCTGGTAGTAAGTAGAACCTACATCATTACCCTCGTTCAGACCTGTTGCGTAGAAGATTCCCTGACGCTTGTGAGAGTAGTTAGGAGAGAAGGTGGTTGTAAACTTCAATCCCTTGATGATGTTGGCACGCAGGTAGAAGTTACCCATCAATCGGTACATCTTAGTCTCATTGGTGTAGTTGCCGTCATTCAAATCGATGAGTGGGTTATATGTAGATGTAAACTGTGCATCTGAACCAAAGGCTGCCTTTGCTCCCGGGTTAGGAATCAGGTTGCCATCTGTATCTGTTGGAGAAACGAATGGGTTAAAATAGAATGCATTCACATATGGAGAATAAGTACCATCAGTACATACGTCCTGGGTGCGGCTCATTGACATGTTGGTAGAGAAACCTGCCTCGAATATCTTGGAGAGCTTGGCATCCATTGCTCCCTTGAAGTTGAAACGCTCATAGTCGTTGCCTTTGAATACGTTCTCTTCTCCCTGATAACCCATACCTACACGGTAGTTGATCTTATCTGTAGCACCGGCAGCACTGATAAAGTGGTTCTGCTGGGCGGCAGTACGGGTAACCAGCTTCTTCCAGTCGTAACCGTCGAAGCTTGGATCCATCATCAGTTCATAAAGTTTGGAGTCTTTGTAGCTGGTTGCTCCCTTGCGGGCAAGGAAGGCAGAATTCAAGTCGGTATTCTTGATGATGTAGTGTGGATGTCCTTCGGCATCAACACCCTTACGGCTAGAGCCATCGTAGCTCTTACCATCGAGCGTGGTATATCTGGCAAAACGATAATCCATAAACTCGTTGGCATCCATAAACTCAGGCATGCGCGCCAACTTCTTGATACCATAATATCCGTCATAAGAGATAGTTGCCTTCTGTGCCTTGTCTGCACCCTTGCTGCCCTTGGTGGTAATCATGATGACACCGGCAGAGGCACGGGAACCATAGATGGCGGTAGAAGATGCATCTTTCAATACGTCGATGCGGTCGATATCATCAGGATTGAGGAAGTCCATGTTGTCGCAAACTACACCATCGATAACATACAATGGCTGTGCCTGCTTGTTGATAGAAGCCTGTCCACGAACCTGAATATTGAAGCCTGCACCTGCGCGGCTACCAGACTGGGTGATGTTGACACCAGGAACAGAACCCTGCAGAGACTCTGCAAGATTGGTAGTACCACGAGCGGCTATCTTTTCAGAGTTGACAGATGCGATAGAGCCGGTTACGTCGCGTTTACGCATAGTACCATAACCAACGACAACGACCTCGTCAAGAGCTGCATTGTCATCTTCAAGTACGATGTTCCATGTTTTCTGACTTCCTACTTTTACTTTCTTAGGCTTGCAGCCGATGTAGCTGAAAGTCAAGACCGTATTAGGGTCTGCGTTCTGAATGGTAAACTTACCGTCAAGGTCGGTGATGCCACCTGCCTTACCATTCTGGTCAGTAATGGTTACACCAATCATTGGGTCGCCATTAGCATCCTTAACGGTACCTTGGATTGTTTTCTGCGCAAAAGCGAGGAAACAAACCGAACTCAAGGTCAGTGCCATGCTGGCACGTTTCAGTTGTTGATACATAACGATGTTTGTTTTGTAGGTTATTATTAATCTTGTTAAGTTTCTCTGGTCTAATTGAACTTACTAGCGATTAGTTGTTGTCGTGTTTGATTCTCAATAGATCATAAGGAATCTTCGATTTTTGGTTATAATCTTAGATTTCTGCTACAAAGGTAATTAAAATTTTTAAATGTTGAATAAAATAAACGAAAAATCTAACGTAAACGTTTTCGGAAGTGTTGGTTTTACAATATAGCCTTTAATGGTGTTGATTCTGGCTTGCAAGTGAGGCTTATTTGATGGGGCAGGAGGTAGCCGGAATTACGTCACGACGTATCTGTTGCTGCGTCGCGACGCACTGGTTATTACGTCGGGACGCAGCAAATGCTACGTCGTGACGTAATTTCAGCAGCCCATGGTAAGCGGAGCCGCTTACCATGGGGCGTGGCAATAGGTTACAATAGGTGATAATAAAAATATCGCTTATTGCCACCCATTATTCATTTATAATCAGAGAGTTATAGCACGAGTGGCAGATGTGACAACAAAATCGAAGAAAAAAAACTTCTACAGAAGTCTTTCACCACAAGAAAACAAGTTAGAAATAGCATAAAGAGGATTGACTAATCAGTTATTTATAAAAAGTCAGAGGCTTCAGTTGGCTTGTAGATTCGACTGTGCTGGCCTAAAGATTCGACTGTGCTGGCCTAAAGATCCGACTGCGCTGGCTTGAAGATTCGACTGTACTGGCTTAAAGATCCGACTGCGCTGGCTTGAAGATTCGATTGCGCTGGCTTGAAGATTCGAATTCGTAAGCAGAATGAGACGGATTTGTTTGCAGAATGAAGTAGCTGAATTAGCTGACTAAAGTGGCTGAGTTAGCTGACAGAAGTGGCTGAAATAGCGAAAAAAAAGAGGGCATGTCATCCCACTTATGACACACCCTCTCTATTAATAGTATTATTGTTCCAATTTCTTAATCTCTTCGATAGATAAGTCGGTGAGATTGGCAATTTCGTCTAATGGAAAGTTGTGCGCCAACAACTTCAAAGCAAACTCTTTTCTACCTTCTTCTTTGCCTTCTTTTCTACCTTTTTCTATTCCTTTTTCTATTCCTTTTTCTATTCCTTTTTCTATTCCTTTCTCTTCAGCATGCTTATATACAGCATAATTGTCCCACATGACCATCATGCTGTTGTCGTATTTCTCCTGTTCCTCTTTGGTCAGGCTCTTGGAGTCGGCGATTTCTGCCAGCCTCTTGAATATCTTATGCTGAGCCTCGAAAGGCATTTTTTCCAAAGTCTCCATATGCTTCAAATTATAAATCCAACAATCTAAAAACGTAGTACACTCTTCCTCTTTCTTCTTGAAAAGAGGCATTACCAAGTAGATGAAGCGGATTTTGTTAGAATAAACCTCTCCGCTATCCTTGTCTGCCAGCACAACGTCTGTTCTGAACTTCTTAGGTGTATTTTCATCTACATCAAAGTTCATGAAACAGATAACATAAACAGGTGTGAGATGATAATCCCATTGTCCTTTTATGCCTTGGTCTACTATCGTTTTCGATGCATAGTAGAGAGACCGGTCGATAAAATAGGACTGGCTCCTGTTTTGCATTTCAACGATAATGTGCTCACCTGTGTCAGTTTCACAAAAGACGTCGTAGATGATACCTCGTTGGTCTTTTGTTTCTGGCAACATCTCCTTGTCCTTAAACTTCACATCCGTGATGTGCTGTTCTCCCAGGAGCAGCTGGTTCAAGAACTCAATCAGCAAGTCTTTGCTGTATTCCTGGCCGAAGATTCTTTTGAACGACCAGTCAGAGAATGGGTTGATGTATCTTGCCATATCTTTGCGATTTTATGTTCTCGCTGCAAAGATACGCTTTTCTTTCGTAACTTCCAAGAAAATAATTGTAAAAATGAGATAGAGAATAAGAGAAAATAAAAAAAGTGCAATGCTTATATGGAACATAGCACTTTTTCTTAAATTTATATGAGATGTTAATCCTTGTAGATTAATCCTCTACTACATACCAGCGTGGGTCACCAGCCTTTTCCTTCAAAGTACCAGCCTTGATGGTGAAGTTGCCATTGGCTGGGTCAGTGAACAACTGGGTAGAGCTGAACTCTGTATCATTCACGCCCTTAATCACCTTGAAGAAGTCTGTTGTTCTGAAGCTGTTTGCTACAGTTGCTGGAGTCTTGCTTCTAATGTTCTTATTAGTAGCTTCATCAGCACTCTTACCGAAGATACAGTTCTCAATAGTGAAGGTGCTTGGTCCGAATGTGTCAGCGTTGAAGTCAACGAAGAACTGACCATTACCATTACAGTTGTAGAATGTGCTGTTCTTGATGGTGATGTCTTGCATATCTGTCTTCTTGCTGAAGATAAATACCTTACCGGTTACACAGATACTGTTGAATGTACAGCCGTCAATCTCTACGTTGTCGAGATGACCTTTACCGCTGCCTGCATCAATGTGGATGAAACCATAACCTGCACAGAGTTTGGTGAAGATACTGTTCTTCAAGGTAAGTTTGCCGATAGACTTAGCATCACTTCCCTGGATACGGAAGAATGATGTTTTGATATTGCTAACCTCGCAATCCTCCAAAGTGAACTCGCTTATGGTACAAGCTTTGCTCTGGTTGATGAAGTAGCCAGCACCATTCTCTTCCAATTTCACGTTCTGGAACTTGATGAATGCATGAGAACCTGCAACATCGAAGTTCTTGTCAAGATTGATGGTAGGCGCATCACCACCTGCCAAACCGAAGAATGTAACAGACATTCCGTCTGGGATGGTTACGTTGGTCTTGCCACCATCTGAATCATTTGTGCCGTAGAGAGAAACTGTGGCACCAGCAGGAATACCGATGGTTGCACTATAGTTAGTCTCGTTTCCTGCTGCAGCTTTGGCCTGCTCTGCAATCTCTTCAATGAGAGTCTGGGAGATAACATTCACATCGCTTGGGAGCGTGTACTTATAGTTTGCAGATGGCATTGCTGCAGGTGTGGTAAACTGCAACTGACCACGTTTTGCCTCATTGTTATATAATGTGGCGATGTAAGTCGTTGTTGGTTTCACGTTAGAGTAAGTAACTTTACCAGCAGCAATTTGGTCTGCGGTAAGTTCATGCTTGCTCTTATCCTCTGGATCTGCTGCGTTAACAATTGTGATATGGGTAACTGTCGCACCTGGAGTCCAAGAGAAATTAACGTGGTCTTCAAAGAGGTCGGCTGTAGTAAGCTCGTTGAATAACTGTTCAGCCTTTGTCTTGAATGATGAACCATCCTTGTAGTAAACCCACTTAGACTCATTGCTTGTTGAAGACATAGCCTTTACACGCATGTAGTACTTGCTGTCGCCATCGAGACCAGAGAGAACTACTGGAGATGAAGTCAACGACTTATCTTCTCCGAACTTGATGATGTTAGCATTCTCAACACCTTCGTAAAGAGAGTCCTTGCTTACCTCGAATACATAGTACTCTGGTGAAGAAACTGCTTTTGATGTGAAGGCAGAGAATGTAACCGTAGCTGATGTTTCGGCAGTTTCAACGGTGATTTTGTCACCGTTGAGACCGAACAATCTTGACAGGCTGCCATCTACGTCCCAGTCATTGCCATCGGTACAAGAAGTAGCCGACAGAGCCAATGCAATCATAGACGCTGTGCCCAATATGTTTTTAATGCTCTTCATTTTCTTTTCTTTTTTGATTAAAGATGAATTAGTCTGCATAACCATAAGAGTTGTGAATCTTACCGTTGGTTGCAGAGATGGTTGTTGAAGCGATTGGCATGAGGTAGCGGTTCTTCACTTCTACGTTGTCGCCAACCAAACCGCTGCTGATAGAAGGCAGGTTTACGTCAACCTGTGTATCAGAACCTGAATCCAACTTAGCTGCACCGAATGAGTCGATGCTGCCATCGTAGTCAGCAGATGTTTTTCCGTCAGGAATACCATACCATGTTACGCTAGAGAAGTCAATCTTGGTTTTCTTCTCATCCAGGTAGTTGAAGTAGATGGTCTTCTGGTAAGTACCATCTGCAAGTTCAGCCAGATAAGTCTGTTTGAACTCTTTGATCTTCTCTACGAGGAGGTTCCAGCGAATCAGGTCGTATTTACGGATACCTTCACCAGCAAACTCCCACATGTTCTCCTGAACGAGAGCATTAAAGAATGCGTCTTTGTCAGAGGCAATGTTGTTGACGTATGCCTTGGCATCGTTCTTGTCATCCTTATTGAAGGCACGAGTGTGAACTGCTTCCAGAGCCTGGCGGGCTGTCATGCCGTTTGCTGAACCTTCGTAGTTGGCATCTGGATTGCCAGCCAACTCGTTCATGCACTCAGCATAGTAGAGCAATACCTGAGCATAGCGCATCTTTACAGGGTTGATACCTGTAGTGTGCTTAGCTGTAGCCTTTAGGTTGTTCTGCAACCAGGTGTTGTTCATTTTGCGGGCATCCCACTTTCCTACATATATACCGAAAGGAGCATTCTTGAGCATGCTCTCTATGGTGTTGCTGCCATCCTGCTTGATTTCAAAGTTGGCGCAAGTGATGTCACGGCGTGTATCCTTCTTGTCGTAAGAATAGAGCAGAGGTGCAGTAACCTTCATCTTACCAGATGAGTTGCCATAGCCATATTCTGTTGTAACACCACTCAGGCGGACACCTACAGTGTAACCCAACTCACCAGTTACGTTCTCACCGAAAGGAATCTCGAAGAGGTTCTCGTGGTAAGTCTTGTCGAGAGAGAGCTGGTTAATCAAGTACCACTCGTTCTCGAAAGATGGGTTGAGATTGTGAGTATTGTCGTTGATGATAGCAGACCAGTGCTTCAGGGCACGCTCGTAGAGAGCCTTGCGGGCTGCTGCACCAGGGCGCTGTGTTGGATAAGTAGCATCGCTGTAAGATGCTGTCTCATATCCGTCCTTTGACTTCTCACGGATGGCGTAGCCGGCACGTGTCATGGCAATCTGTGCCAGGAGAGCGTGAGCATAACCCTTGGTTGTGCGCTCTGTGGTATAGCCTGTTGCCTGATCTGCCCATGGTAAGTATTTGATAGCCTCATCCAGGTCGTTCATCAGGGAATCCATAATCACGTCGCGGTCGGTCTTCTCCAGGTAAGCGTTGCTCAAGTCAGACTTTGATGCTTCAACCTTGAAAGGAATATCACCGAAAATTCGAACCAGGTCAAAGTAAACCA
>ERZ827150.1940-NODE-1940-length-24089-cov-7.537738_pt1 | contig 24089 bp, 18 predicted proteins | sample MGYA00519779_ERZ827150 | MGnify/ENA primary metagenome ERZ827150 (study PRJEB31778, sample SAMEA3449267) | human gut metagenome | biome: human gut; feature: human-associated habitat; material: faeces | place: United Kingdom | collected 2010/2012 ...
GGCGTCACGACCAGTCAAAGAACGCTCTCAGACGACACCGTCTGGCGTGCCAAACTGACTCTTGGCGAGGTACCTGCACACCTTGCCTTCAAGGCAGACATCAGTTTTCCTGACCTCCATCATGAGGCCTCCCAATCCTGGCAGATTGAAGCCTGGCCAGATCGCACATCGATGCAGGAGGCCAGTCCCTCTCTGCTCGTCTCCAAACTAGGCATTGATCCCCTGCCTGCGGCCTTCGCCTGCCTGATCTCTGCGCTCCTGCTGGCATTGCTCTACCCCGCACTCTACTTCATCGACAGGAGAACACTCGCCCGGAGCGGCTGTCTTCGCGTCTTTCACGCCCGCACGTCAGGGCCCGACACACTCCTCTACTGCGTTCAGCCTGTAAGAGATGCACCCGTTCGAGGCACTGCCTACCGGGTGCTTTCCGCCACCGGGCAGCTGCTCGGCATGGCGGTCCTAGCTGACTCAGGCCGACGACACTGCGTATTCAGACTGCATGCGGCCCGAGCCCGCGCAGGGCATTTTCGTCAATTTCCCCAGCGTCATGCGCTCCACCCGCAAGAAGCTGCCCGCCGGTATCGCTCAGATCGGTAAATCCTTCCGCAATGAGATCACTCCCGGCAACTTCATCTTCCGGGTGCGCGAATTTGAGCAGATGGAGCTGGAGTTCTTCTGCAAGCCCGGCGAGGATCTGGAGTGGTTCAACTACTGGCGCTCCTACTGCCGCGACTGGCTGCTGAGCCTTGGGATGCAGGAGGATCACCTGCGTCTGCGGGATCATGAGCCCGAGAAGCTGGCCTTCTATTCCAAGGCCACCACGGACTTCGAGTTCCTGTTCCCCTTCGGCTGGGGCGAGCTGTGGGGCGTGGCGGACCGCACCGACTATGACCTGACCCAGCACCAGAACACCTCCGGCAAGGACCTGACCTATTTCGACCCCGAGACCAACCAGCGGTACATCCCCTATGTGGTGGAGCCGTCTTTGGGCGTGGAGCGCAGCGTTCTGGCGGTGCTGTGCGACGCCTATGACGAGGAGGTAGTGGGCCAGGACAAGAACGGCAAGGACGACGTTCGGGTGGTGCTGCACCTGCACCCGGCTCTGGCCCCCTATAAGGCGGCCATCCTGCCCCTGAGCAAGAAGCTGTCGGAGCCGGCCATGGAGATCTATAACGACCTGTGCAAGGACTTTATGCTGGACTTTGACGAGACCGGCTCCATCGGCAAGCGCTATCGCCGGGAGGACGAGATCGGCACCCCCTTCTGCATTACCGTGGACTTTGATACCGTAGGCGACGGCGAAAACCCCGGCGACCGGTGCGTCACCGTCCGTGAGCGGGACACCATGGAGCAGGTGCGCATCCCCATCAGTGAGCTGAAGGCGTATCTCACCGAGAAACTGACGTATTGATTATGAACTTGAAAAAGCAACTGGCCGCAGGCGGCGCCCTGTTGGCTGTCACCGCTGCCGCCTGCCTGAAGCTGGCCCAATGGGCCGGCAGGCAGATCGAAAAGCGGCAGCGGAAAAAGTGATCTGCCGCGCTCTCCGGCCGGCAGAGAAAAATAAGAACGGCTATCCCGCCGTTCTTATTTTTCATTTCCCGGGAGCGAAAAATTTTGCCCCGGGGGCAACAGGGGAATTGACATTTTCTCCCGTAGAGGTTATCATTATAGTACACGGCACAAGCACAAAAAATAGTTTTTTGTATATATAACAAAACCAAGGAGGCAATCATATGATCTCTATGGAAATGCTCCAGGACGCCCGCCGGGTGCTCTCTCCCGTCATCAATCAGACTCCCGTGCTGCACGCTCCGGGCCTGGTGCCGGACTGCAGCTTCTATCTGAAGGCCGACTGCCTGCAAAAGACCGGCGCCTTCAAGCTGCGGGGCGCATACTATAAGATCGCCACCCTGTCCGACCAGGAGAAGCGCCGGGGCGTCATCGCCTGCTCCGCGGGCAACCATGCCCAGGGCGTGGGCTTTGCCTCCCGGGATATGCACATCCCCGCCACCATCTGCATCCCTGCCGCCGCCCCCATTTCCAAGATCCAGGCCACCCGCAGCTACGGGGCCAATGTGGTGCTGGTGGACGGCGTGTATGACGATGCCTATGCCGAGGCTGTGCGCCTGCGGGATGAGCAGGGGCTGACGTTTATTCATCCCTTTGACGACTATCGGGTCATGGCCGGACAGGGCACCATCGGCCTGGAGATTCTGGAGCAGCTGCCGGATGTGGACGTGATCCTGGTACCCATCGGCGGCGGCGGGCTTATTTCGGGCCTGGCCTATGCCGTGAAGCATCTGAAGCCCTCCTGCCAGGTCATCGGCGTGCAGGCCGCCGGAGCCGCCAGCATGGTGGACTCCCTGGAGGCCGGACACATTCTGACCCTGCCCAGTGTCCACACCATCGCCGACGGCATCCAGGTCAAGACCCCCGGCGACCTGACCTTCGAGATGTGCCGCCAGTATGTGGACAAGGTGGTCACCGTCAGCGAGACGGAAATCGCCGGGGCCATTCTCTCTGTGCTGGAAAAGCAGAAGCTGGTGTCTGAGGGCGCCGGAGCCGTGGGCATCGCCGCAGCCATGTACGGCAAGGTAGACCTGCGGGGCAAGACCGTGTGCGCCCTGCTGTCCGGCGGCAACGTAGACGTGACCATGCTGGAGCGCATCATCACCCGGGGGCTGGCCAAGGCCGGGCGCACCGCCAACTTCGCCACCGTTCTGCCCGACCAGCCCAAAACCCTGGCCACCTTGTTGAACATCGTGTCCGATATGGGCGTCAATGTGCTGGAGGTAAACCACGAGCGGGGCAATCTGAAGGCTCCCGTGGGCTCCTGTGTGGTCCACCTGCTGGTGGAGACCCGGGACGCCGCCCATGTGCAGGAGATGTACGAGGCGCTGCGGGCCCAGGGCTACCCCATTATGGAGCGGTAAAGCAAACGTATAAAAAACGGGACGCGGCGTCCCTGCTGATAAGACAGTAAAATTCAAATTTCTTGGAACAGGCATGATCTCGGTCATGCCTGTTCCGCTTTTAGCAGCTCATCCGTGGGAATGCAGCCCACAAGGTCGTACTGGATAGCCTGTGCACAATGGCAGGCAGACGAAAAACGGGAAACAAACGGCAGACAGAGAAAAAACAGCCACAAGTACGATAGCACGGAGGCTATATCGCTCATGGCTGCTTTTCACATTGCGGAGAATTTTTACGCTTCGGAAATCTCACACGGGGGTAGATAGCTCTGTTCCTCATCGCCGGCGATCTGCCAGAAGGGCATATCCTGTACAGCCGTCGCGGCAGCGTTTCCGGCCTTGACTATGCTCTGATGCTTGCCGATGGCCTTAATGTCCTGATACAGCTGCTCCGATACTTCCGGGTCAGCGGAGCTCTTGAACATGAAGTCAATGTCCGAGCGCTTCAAATCGGACACGTTATGGACTATCCACGTCAGGATATAGCTGGAATAGTCGTCGTCTCCGGAGCCAAAGTGACGCAGGAACTGCGTGGACAGGATGGTGCCCACGCCGAACTCGCGGCCCTCCTTCATAATGCGCTTGAGGGCGGGGAAATTCTGCGACATGAAGTTGTCCGCCTCGTCCACCAGAATGAACCGGGTCAACTGGCGGAAATCCCGATCGACCTGGCTGGACCCGGTGTTCTGCATCTGGGAATAGAACAGTTCCAGCGTAATGGCCACGATGAGATTCTGGATATCGGTATCATAACCGGACAGATCTATCACCACAACGCCGCGAAGCAGGCCGAACAGGGAGGATGTGCGGTCGGGATCGCCCTCCAGCACCTGGAATTGAAACAGCTTGTCCATGGCGGCATACAGCGAGTCGTTTTTCTTGATGGATTCATCGTCGGCATACACCTGATATACCTGTTCAAAGGTTGGCGCGGTGCGGTCCCAGGTGGACGGGTCGGAGGATTCGATGCCGCAGCTCTGATAGGCGCTGACGACGCAGCGCAGCAGCGTGGCGCTCTGCTTAGGCCCCAACCCATAGATCCGGGCGATGATATCCGTAAAGGCATTGGCCGTGTGGATGGGAAGCTGGGGCTTGCGGCGCACGCCCTGCAGTGAGAAGGGGTTGAAGGGCAGATGATACGGCTTGAGCACCCGAGCGCCGGCGGCCTGCACAAAATCAGGCTTTGTCTCGTTATAATCCCCCTTGTAGTCAAAGATCAGGATGCCCAGGGGATGGCCGTCGAAGTTGTTGGGCTGCTGGCGGCAAAGTTGGGTTACCAGAGACTTAGTCAGCTGCGTCTTGCCGGTGCCCATGGTGCCGATGATCCCCATATTGGGATGGAAGATACGCGCCGTATCATTGGGATACCAACACACAGGCGCTCCGTCCCCCAGCGCATGCCCGAACAGGATCCGCATGGTCCGAGGGCAGCCGTCCCAGGCAGGAGGCGTATACACAGGCAGCGCATCCTCTGGGGCAGATTTTTCCTCCGGTGCAGCAGGTCCCGCCGCTGGCGCGGCAGCTTCTTCCTCCGGTGCGGCAGACTCCGTCATTGGCAAATCGGGCTCTGTCCCCAGCGCAGCCGGTTCTGCCGCCGGCACAGGGCACTCCATCTCCAGCGCAGGAGCCTCCGATTCCGGCGCGGCGGGCTTGTCCTGTCCCAACACCTGGGTCAGCAGCGCCCTGCAATGGGGGCAAAAGGCGCTGCTTTCAAAAAAGCGATAGCAGTCGCAGGTGTAATCCGTGACTTCACTGGCGCGAAGCCGAAGCCGGGGATGGTGGACAAAGCCGAAGCTGCACAGGACCTTCCCCTGTACGTAGCGCTGTCCCTCGTCGTTTTGCCCGTCCGACAGAACGATCACGCGGTCAGCCTCCGGCTTCTGCTCAAGAGCGGAGTCTGAGCCGCCGGGAAGGCCGGTCTTCTGCTGGTATACCAGCTCGCCTTCGCCAAAGGCCCGCATGGCCAGGGCGGCGCAGTGGCTGCAAAAGTCCGAGTTGTCGTTGTACTCATAGCAGTCGCAGGCGTAATCTGTAATGACGGTCTGGTCTCCCAGCAAGACGGCCCGCAGCCGAGGGTGATGGACAAAGCCAAAGCTGCACAGGACTTTACCCTGTACGTTGGAAACGTGGTCCGTGTGCTCCTGGCGTTGGGTAATGCGGACCTTATCATTCTGGCAATACCGTTTCCCGGCTTGCCGCGTTGTATTGGGCAGCGATTTGTGCATCAATACGCACTCCTCTCGTTGATGAGATAGGGATTTATTGGTTGAGGCAGTTAAGCAAATGCGCTTTGTACTCCGACGCGTCCATATCCTCGGGCTGCTTTTGAACCGGCGTCGTGTTGCCCAAATAGGAGGGTGAGATCACGGGCCTAACTACTTGCAGCACGGGAACGGTCTGTGCGGGTACGGCGGTCTGCCCGTATAGCTCCAGCATGTCCAGAAGAAGGTCCTGAGGCAGCGGGACCTGGACCGATCGGCCCTGCCCCAGGTCAAAGGATACCGCCTCTGACCGCAGCATCAGCAGCAGGGCACGCAGCTCGGCGCAGCTTCGGCCCTCAGTCCGGGCGGTCAACTCCTCCACGGTGATGCCCTCGGGAGAAAGCGTGATGGTCTGCTGAGAAGGCGTCGTCCACCGAAATCCCTCCTCCAGGATCATCCGGCGCTGGCGCGGGCCGGGGTTGGGGCAGCGGCAAAGCATCAGCAGTCCCCGCATAGCGGATGGAATGACGGACTCATCCTCCGTGATGCAGATCACGGCATTCTGTCCCTCCAGGTCGGCTACCTCCCGGGCAACACGGCTCATCAGTACCTGCGCATGGGGATAATGCTCCGGCCGGTCCAGCACGATAACGCCAAATCTGACGTCTTCATCCGGGGTGGAAACCTCCTCAAACAGCTTGCCCATCAGCTCTGCCGACCCAGCGGCGTCCAGGCCCTCCGGAAGCTGATCGGGGGTAAGCCAGAACAGGCTCACCTGGTCGCGTTCAATGTACCGGCTGCGCCACAGCGTGGCCAGCAGCGCACGGGCCAGGGTGTGCTTGCCGTTGCCCGCAGGGCCGGCAAATACCGCGCCCCGAAACGCGGGAAGCCCAAGGGGTGACGGGTCCGTCAGGGCGGTCATCCGGGTCAGTGGACGGCGCCAGATAAAGCTGTCGGGCAGCTCGTTCAATGCGGCGTCCTCCTCCGGCGGGATCTCTACCAGTTCCTCCAGCCACTGGAGCATATCCGATTCATTCATGGCGTTCTTCCTCCGGCTGAGCTCACAGAGCATTCATCTGCTTCTCGAACTCATTGAGCTGCCGCTCGATATCGTCCTTGGGCGTGGGCGTATAGGAGGCCAGGGCTTGGTCGAACAGCTGTCTGGTGGTGCGGAAGTCGCCGCTTTTCAGCCGCTCCACAGCCATCTGTCCGTCGGCGCAGCCGTCGGCCACGCTGGTGCGGATGAGCTTCTTCAGCTTTGTGACGATGCGGTTGATGTCGCGCTGGTTATAGCCCTCGGTGGCCTCGGCCATATCGGACCACCGGAAGCCGTCCTCCAGCTGGGTCACGCAGCCCAGCTTGTCCTCGAAGGCCCGGCGGCGGACCTCGTCGTCCGGCAGAGGGATCTGCACCAGCTCCACGCGGTCCAGCATGGCGGCGTCCACGTTGGCAGGATAGTTGGTGGCCCCGATAAAGATAACGGACTTGCGCTCCTTATTGGCCCGCTCCAGATCGTTGTAGGCGGTAAGGAATGTGGTGGTCAGCTGCATGTTGAAGTCGGACAGGTTGGGCAGATTGCGGTTCTGGCACACGCCGTCCACCTCGTCCATGAACAGGATGCACGGGGCGTTGTCCACGGCCTCCTTGAAAGCCCGCTCCACGATCTTGTCCGCCTCGCCGGAAAACTTGCTGTGGATATCGGCGCTGGACAGGGACATGAACTTATATCCCTGCTGCATCAGCTCGTGGGCAAAGGCCTTGATGATAAAGGTTTTGCCGCAGCCGGGAGGTCCATAGAAAAAGAAGGACTGCACCGTGGGAACGCCCATATATTCGTTCAGGGCATCCATGCGGATGTCCCGGACGCAGTCAGACAGCAGGCGCTTGACCTCCTCCATGCCGGATACCTGATCGAAGCCATAACCGGGATCAGGCTTATACCAATGGTCTACAGTCTCCTGGGGAACGTCGGTCTTTTTGGCGGCGGGCCTGGCGGCCGGCTTGGCAGCGGGCGTCTCCTTGACCGGCTCCCTGGGGTTCAGCTCGGCCCAGATCTGGCGCATCTTTGCCTCACAGCGGGACTGATTGTCCACCCAATACTGTGCCTCGGAGCCGGTGGTCATGCTGGCCAGCTGGCCGCAGATCTGGGCGGCCCGCTGGTAGCTGAGTCCCTCCTCCCGGCTGGCTACCCCCGCCCGGGTAATGCGGTGAGACTCCGCCTCATAGATATACGCGCGGTATTCGTTGTTCAGACGGTTGATGTTCTGAATATTCATACTACTCCTCCTGACGCGTGCAGGACTTACCAGTCCTGGCCGGTCTGATCCTGCAGGATCTTCAGGTCCTCGGCTGTGGCCCCGCCGGCAGGCGGCTCAAAATTGATGGGACCCATATCCGACTCCAGCGGCCCTGTGGACCCCACAGGAACCGCCTGCAGGCAATCCGCGATGGATTCCCCCTGGATAATGCGCTCCACAAAGCGCTCATCCACTAGGGCGGCCCGCTCGGAAAAGGCGATGGGCTCCACCGTGTTGTCAAATTGCAGATTCCGGGCCTCCTTCAGGTCCTTCTTGGTCACGGAAACGTTGTGATCCATCCGGTACATCTGGCGCAGGATACCGCCCAGCTTCTTCATAGCGATCTCCATATCCTGGGCCGTGACAATGGAATTTACATCAAACTTGGCCTCCTGCACCGCCAGCTGACCCACCACGGCGTCGCGGATCCGCTCCTTTTCACCGGCGTCGCTCAGGTGCGCCTGGCGGCGGCGCAGGGCATTGATGCGGGAAATGCGAATGGCGTTGTCAAAGGCCCTCTGGCAGTGGTCCAGCTGGCTGGACATCTGGGACACCGTCTTGATCAGGTCGTCGCGCTGGCGGATCTCCTTGAGCACGGACTCAACGTAGATCTGCTCCGGCGTTTTCTTGGAGAATACGTTCTTCATCTCATCCATAAATGACATGGTGCACACTTCCTTTCCTTGTTACAGCACATCGAAGTTCAGCTGGGCGTTTTCATCCTCGGCTGTGTTCTCCTGAACGCTTTCCGCCGTATTGGCCAGCACCTCGTTCAGCTTGGCCTGCTGCGCCAGGCGCTCCTTTTCAGCGGCTTCGTCCTGCTGCCGCTGAAGCTCTTCGCGCTGAAGCCGTTGGCGCTCAGCCTCGATAACAGCCTTGTCCTGCGGTGAAATCTTATTTCCGCGGAGAATGGCAGTCAGGTATGACTGGTCGTCAGCTTGGAGCTCCTGAGCGTCGCTGCTGTTCATGATGGCTTCCATCCGGGAAATGCTGTCGTTCATTTTGGTGTTGATGATCTTTGCCACACTGATGACATGGGCCTGCTCGTCCTCCATTTCCCGGAGGATACCGGCAACCCTCCCCGCCGGCTCCAGGCCGGAGAGATCGGGATTTTTCTTCAGCCTCAGGAGCACAGGCTCCAGCTGCTGCCGGGCGGCGGACAGCTGTGTCCGATCGCTGGCAAACTGATTTTTCAGCATGGCAATGCTCTGCGAATTGATGCGGTTCTCCCGCAGACGAATGCCAAATTCCCGGTCCTCACCATCCAGAATGCCTACATTGCCGATGGCGGCATAGCTTCTTGCAAACCGGGCCTCCCCCTCGGGGGTCTTTGCCATTTCCTTCACCTCTGCGGCAAATGCTTTCTCAGCCTCCCGTTTTTTGTCTATCTCCTGCTGGATGCCAGCAATGCTCCGGTGGAGGCGGTCGATGGTCTCGTTGAGCTGGATGGCGATCTTGTAATTTTCTATGTATTGCTCACGCCGCTTCAGGATCGCGTCCCGCTCCTCTTCCTTATCCTCGGGAATGTTGCTCCACAGACGGGTGGCACCAGTGGCAATGGCCTTCATGGCGCAGTCAGCCTTGTTGGGCAGCCCGTCCTGAACGGCCGTTTTCCACGCCTTGGCTGCATATGCCATGGTCTCCCCGATGCCCTCTACCTTGTCAAAAATGGTGGGCGCGTCCATCAGAGCCTTGACCGCTGCGTCGCGGACTAGGCTCATAGTGCGATAGCTGTCTTCATCGGCCATGCTCTGCAATCTGCCATGGGCAAAGTCGATGCTGCGCAGAATGCTGATGACCTCGGCTCCGGTCTCGCGGTTGCTGGTGGCCGTCTGCCCTGGGGTGACCTCAGATTTTTTCTTTTTGCCCAGGCCCAGGGCGTCCACAAGGGAACTGCCGGTTTTGCGTGGTTTTTCTTTGGGTTTCATGTACAGTGATCCTCTCTTTCTGTGTGGTTGGTCGTTATATGACAGACGAAACGGCGCCCCGTGCGCCAGGCGTCAGGTAAAGTAGGAGAAGCCCTTCAGCAAAGCGTCGGCTTTGTTATGGCTCTGTTCCTTGGCCCGCTCCACTGCACTCTGAAGATCCAGCGGGTCGGTATCGGCCACAGACCAGAACAGCCGATCCTGCTCCCACAGCAGACGGCGGCAGTCCTCCAGTTTCTCAGGGGGCAGACCCGCCTGCTTCCGCTCCATTTCAAAGTACTCCCGGGAACTGGCAAGGTATGCCCCCAGAGCCTCAAAGTTTGTGTCCTTGCCGGGTGCATACAGTCGCCTTCCGCAGCGAAGCAGGACCCGGACGGTGCGCCGGACGGTGCGGCTGTCGCCGTGGGCGCCGGCGGTGTTGAGCACATCCAAAAAGCGATCGATCCAGCCGATACGCTCCTTTGGCGGAGGACATAGGCGGGGACTGCGCAGCCGCCGCCGCATCAGATACCAGTCGCCCGGGTCCACCGGGCAGATCTGAAACACAGGATCCTCTGTCTGGCTGGAGATGTGGGGCAGCTGAAAGCTCAGCAGCTTGTCCAGGCTGGGCTCCCGCACCGAGATCCAGCACTGGTCCAGCACCTCCTGCGGCAGCGGGCCGAACTTCTTCTCCAGCATCTGCGCGGAAGACAGCGTGTCCGGTGCCGTGCGCCGCAGCATAGCGGCGCATTCGCGCAGCTTCTCCGCTCTATCCCGGCACAGCAGCGCATACATTCCGGCACAAGTGACCGGCTTTGGCAGATCGGAAAACAGGCCCTTGCAGTATGATTTTACGGTGCGCATGTGTACCCATCGCAGCAAAAGCAGGGCGTAAAATTCCAAAGTATCCTCGTCCCAGCTTTCACCCAGCGCAAACCAGACGCACCGCAGCATGGACAGCAGCCGCCCGTAGGTGGGACGGCCAAGCTCAATAAACTGATCGCCCAGCCGCTCTTTCAGCTTTTCAAAAAAGCAGACGTCCTGCTCCCGCCGAAGAAGATCGGCAGCAGCCTGGCAAAGGCTTCGCCCCGTGGGCGAGAGATAGGCCAGGATTCCGTGGAGATTCAAATAAGCGTCCAGGTCGGAGGCTTCCATGTCCATGGGCCCGGTCAGAATAAGAGCGTCCGGGCGCTCCTGCCGCGCCATGCGGTCCAGCAGCCCATCCACGTCTTTTGGCCGGCGGATGGAGGCAAGCCGTGAAAATGCCTGCGCGGAAAATACATAGGCACAGTCTCCAGGTCCGTCATATATCCGGTTCCACAGGCGCAGGAACTCCTTATCGCCCATAACCCGGCGCAGCGGCCGCCCCCGGTACTCCTCCATAACAGAGAAAATGCCGCCGGGGTTATACTCCCGCCAGGTGTCCCGGTCCCGCAGAGTCAATACCGGGCGGCCGGTGTCATCCAGATCCACAAAGTAAATATTCGAATAGCCCCTCTTACGCAGCGTCAGCCACAGCCATTCGGAGAAAGTCAGCTGCAGTGTGCTGTCCTGAAAGTAGCGTTCGCTCCGGTCATGAAACACAAAGTACAGGGGCTTACGGGAAGAAAACAACAAGGGAAACCCCTCCCTTACCCCTGAGCGCCGACCAGCGAGACCGGCTGGGACTCGACCGTTTGAATGCCATTGCACAGCAGCACACGGACATGCAGCTTTTCGCACAGACGCAGACCGATCTGCTGCAGCCGGGGCTGCTTCAGGTTGGGTACGGACACCGGGATGATCCGGCGCTGGCCGGCCTTTTCCACCACCAGGCGGACGTCGACCCTGTCGCCATCCGGCTGGCGCGCCAATTGACGGTCGCACCAAATATCCGCTCCCTGGACGGCAGAACCGTCCGCGAAGAGCTCGCATCCCTCCCGGTCAGCAGTCAGTGTGTCGCCGTCCGCCTTCCACATAGTGTACATCACGCCAAGACGGATATCGGCCAGGTACTCCTTTCTATAGCCTGCGGCCATCTCATCAAGTACAGCCTTGTCGCCCAGCACCGTGATCTCCGGAAAATTGCAGTAGGGGCAGTTGGACTGCGGCTGGAAAGAGCCGCCGCATACGATACATGTATTCATAACTTTTCCTCCTTAATCCGTATGGCTGCCGCCGCAAATCTCTTGATAACTGACAATAGCCTGGCGCAGGCCGGAGATGGCGGTTTCCGCCTGCTGGAAGCCCGACTGAAGGACGTCGTCCAGCGCAAAGGGCTTCCGGTCATACATAGGCTCCAGCAGGCCGCTGTCTCCGCGCAGTGCGTCGGCTACGTCCCGCATCTGCTTGAGCCGTTCCGCCACTTCAGCCAGCTGCCGGTCCTGCCGCGACAGCGCGTCGGCCTCCTGCCTGGCCTGGCGATACTCCTGCTCCAGCTGCTGAAGCTGTGCCGTTTTTTGGGCATTTTTCGTCTGCACGGCCTCCAGCTCGGCGGCGGTATCCTTCAGTGCCTCCTCCTTGGCAGCCAGATCCATTTCCTGTTGGGCCAGCTGATTCCTGCACAGAGCCAGACGACTGCGCTGCTGCTCCAGCACATCCTGCAGATCCTTCTTATTTTCCTCCTCCAGCAGACGGGATATCTGGGCGATCTCTCGCTGGAGGCTTTCCGCGTCGGCGCTGGTGCTGGCCAGTCTCTGTGTGATCTCCGTTTTCTGTCTTTGGGCCTCCTCCCGACAGGCCTTGGCCTCCTGCAGCTGGCCGGTCAGACGGCTCAACGTTTCCACAGCTTCTGACTGCTGGTCCTCCGCCTCGTGGATCTGGTCGTTCAGAGACGCGAAACGTCCGATGCAGTCGTTGATCTTGTCTTGAATCTCCCTCAGCCGCGCTTCCAGCTGCGGCTGCTCCACTGTTTGCAGCCGGATCAGCCGCCGCTCCTGCTCCCGGACCTGGTCCTGGAGCTCATTATTTTGCTGCTGCAGCACCTCATTGCTCTGTCGCCGCTGATCCACCTGGCAGCTCTTCTTCCGGTTATCCTCCTCCAGCCGGCTATTCTCCCCTTCCAGCTTCTGTTCTTCCACCGCCAGGTCGCCGGAATGCCTGGCCAGCATCTCGTTCTCGCTGCGCAGGCGCTGGACCTCCGGGTCGAGCTTGGACAGCTGATCCTTCAGCGTCTCATGTCTAAGCTCCAAGGCGCTCTGTTCCTGCTGTAAATTCTGAAGCTGCATCTGCCTGTCCTCCAGCTCCCGCTGCAAAACGTCATATTTCTCCCGGCTGCTCTCCAGGTCCTCCTGGCACCGGACCAGCTCCGCTTTTTTCGCGGCCATCGTGCCCAACCGTTCCTTCTGCTGGCGGACCTGATCCTCCACCTGTCGAAGCGCCGGTTCGGCGCTGTCGATCTGCTGCTGTAAATCGGTCAGCTGGCTCTGCTGCGCGGCAGTCTGCCGCTGCAAGTCTGCCTGGCGGCCCAGCAGCTGCGTTATCTCGGCCTGCCGGGTATTCAGCTGACCGGACAGCCGCTCGATCTCGGCCTGTATCTGCCGGGGATCGGTCTGCGACGCCATCCTCAGGCGGCGCTCCAGCCCTTCCTTTTGCTCCGTCAGCCGCTGTATCCGGTGCAGGGCTTCCTGCTGCCGCGATGCGTCCTGCTCCAGCTGGTCCACCTGGGTCTGCAGCTGGCGCAGCCTGGTCTCGGTCTGCTGATATGCGCCGGCCTGCTCCTGCAGCGCGGAAAGCTTATTCTGCAGCCGGCCCCAACGGCCCTCGCCGGACAGGGCATCCGCATGGCGGTCAGCGATCTTGGCGGACAAATTGCAGAGCCAGATCAATTTGCTGGTCAGTTCGGACAGGTCCTCCGGCTGACAGTCCTCTATAGCATGGCCGCACTCCCGACGAATATCATCACTCAGATCCTGCACCGTTCCAAGAATATCGTTCAAGGAAAGGGCCGCGGAATGTTCAAACTTGGTGATATCGCTCCGAACTGTCTCCATTCTCATTTTTTCTTCCTCCCGGAATTGTCGATGGTCCGCGCCTCCGCCAGGCCGAACATCTGGCTATAGCTGGCCAACTCAACAGGCGGAAGAGTCAGCAGCGGCTTACCGTTCATATCCACGCTGCGCAGCAGCAGGGACACCACCTCGGACTCGTCCATACTGAAGCCGATGTTGTGAAGCGGGATCGGGTAACGGCCGGGGAACCTGGTCCGATAATACTCATCCATCTGTGCGTAGGCCCGGGTGATCCGCTGACACATGGCCGGAAGCAGCGGCAGGATCGTGCCTGCCTGAGGGTTCTCATCGGAGCCGATGAGCAGCTGAGGGATGGTATTCTCGCTGTTCACGAACTTCACCGGCGGCGTATCCGGGCCGCCGACTCGGATCCAGTGCTCCTGACCGGGCTTGAACTCCTGGCGGAACATGATGGCATAGTGCAGCCTGTCATCGGCCTCGGAATAAATACCGATACCGAAGGGCGCGGTGCGCCGGATGGTCATCACGCCGGAAGCCAACAGAGCTGCTCCCTTGGACACGGCGTATTCCCGGTCCTGGCCCAGGCCGTGCTGAAACCGGCGGTCGCCCGTATTGGGGCGGTGGAAAAACCACTCCACCTGCTTCTGCACCAGCAGAAACTTGCCGAACCCTCCCACCAGAACGATATGAAATGCGTCGGTGTTGGGGTTTTTGTAATCGTATCTGCGGGCCCTCATCCAGTCGGCCGTCTCCTGAAGGCACTTGCCCAGCTCAGGCTCCACCACGGCTCTGTACGCGCGCATGAGATGCGCATAGGTGACAGGATATCTTTTTCCCCCATATCGTATGGCGGCAAACGTCTCGTCGTTGTTCAGCAGGTCGGACAGGTCCGCACCGCACTCGTCCACGGTATCCCACAGCTTCCGATAATCCTCTCCCACGCTTCCGGCCTGATCGGGGGTATTCGGAGAGATCTGCTCCATGAGCCTGTCCTCCAGAACATCCACCGCCTTCCGGAATTCGGGGCGGCAGGGAAGGAGCTCCGCCGGATCGCATCCGCCCTCCTCCAGCGCCAGGTGCACGGCATGCTCCATATAGGCGATGCCGGCGTTGCCGGTGCGGCCCTGAACGTTTTCTCCGGCGCCGGTGCGGAATAGAACCTTGATCTCCACAGACGCGTCCTGGGGATGCACCTCCGTCAGCGTCAGGTCCAGCGTACCGCCGCCGTAATCCACGATCAGCAGACAGCCGTTAAAATTCGACCCCACCGCGCGGCGGTATTGATAGGCAAAATATGCGCTGGCGGCGGCAGGCTCGCTGACGATGCGGATACGGTCGCGGTCCACGCCAGGAATACGGGAGCAGATGTCCCGCAGGATGGTGCGCCCGTCCAACTGGCCCCGGCGCACGGCGCTCTGGGTGGTCCACACCTCAGGCGCGCAGATCACAAGGTTGTCCACTCCCGGATCGGCATGACTGCTGAGAATCTTATTCACCTGATCGCGCAAAAATGTCTCCGCCACAGCGCTGGGCGTATAATCGGTGCCAAACCCCCGCTCCTGCAGCAGTTTTTCGTTGCTTTCGGTCAGCAGCATTTTGAACGCGGAAAACGTCCGGGCTGAGGGGTCGTCCAGCTGTATATATTTGCGTGCGGTATAGCCAGTGAGCATTTTCCCGTCGTCATTCAGGCATGCGATGGAGGGGATGGCCTCCGGCTCACTCATGACCGGCTTGCATAATTCTACATTCTTGTTGACTATGTCATAGGTCGAGAAACTGGAGTAGGTGCTTCCCAGATCCACCCCGAGATTCATGGCTGTGTGTCCTCCTTCTATCTTTTACAGGCGTGCCGCCCGACGCGGACGCCGTTCCGACAATTAAACATTTTTATTGTAACACGGAACCCCAGGAAAGGGAATAGCCCATTCCCTTTTTCTGCAATTTTTTCGCAAAACGCCCGGATTTCGGTGCCTTGTGCAGGGCTCATTTTTTGCGCACAGCGCGGTTATCCCTATTCCAATAATCGACATTTGATGCTATAATATTCTTGTATATCCGCGCCTATTTTCGAAAAATAATACAAATCGGAAAAACGAGGTATTCTTATGAAAATTCTGGCAATTTACTTGGCGGCGATCAATGCGGCAGCCTTTGTGGTCATGGCTGTGGACAAATACCGGGCGCAGCACCAGCAATGGCGTGTGCGGGAGTTTACGCTGATGCTGCTGGCTCTGCTGGGCGGCAGCCTGGGGACGCTGCTGGCTATGTGTGCTTGTCATCATAAAACGCAGCACAAAAAATTCACCATCCTTGTCCCGCTCCTTCTTGTGCTGCAAACCGTTCTGGTGGTAGTCCTGGCCATTGCTTCCAAGCAGTAAACCGGTAAAGGAGAAGATAAACCATGTGGAAATGCCCGGTATGTGAAACGGAATACGATGAAGTAACCGTCTGCCCCAAGTGTGGGTTCGACGGCAGCTGCGATTATGAACACTATCCCACGGCCTTCGCCGTGGCAGGCGCGAAAAGCACCCGCGCCCTGCGGCGGGAGTGGGAGCAGAAGCAGATCCCGCCGGTGAGTGGCGGAAACCGGAAGCGGACCGTGTTCATCACCCAAGACCAGGCGTCCCAGGGCTGCCGGGTCACGGCGGGATATGTGGACGGCAAGCGGCTGGAGCTCACCGTTCCGGCGGGCACGAAGGACGGCAGTGCCCTGCGCTGCAGCGGCCTGGGCCAGTCCGGCAGAAACGGCGGCAAAAGCGGCGATCTCCTGGTCACCGTGCGCGTGCAGGAGCCCCCGGAGCCGGACGGCCTCTATGACGCCCCCAAGGACCCGCCGGTAAAAGGCGGCGACCTGCGGGCAACGGTGTATATCACCCCGAAGCAGGCCGCCCAGGGCTGCCAGCTCCGGGTCACGCTCTCCGGCGGCGGCACGCGCCAGGTGACCATCCCCGGGGGCTGTACGGACGGGAAAAAGCTGCGCTATACCGGCCTGGGCCAGTCCGGCAGAAACGGCGGCAAAAACGGCGACCTCCTGGTCACCGTGCGCGTGCAGAAGCCGGAGGCCCCCAAGCTGGAACCTGCCCGACCTCCAGAAAAGCTGACATGGCAATCTGAACTGACGCCGACGTTGGCAGCCCAGGGCTGCACCAGGTCGATTCCCTTCAAGCACAACGGCAAGGAGACCAGCTTAACGCTTTTCATCCCGGCCGGTGTGGTCTATGGAGAAAAGCTACACTATCCGCAGGTCAGAGCGGATGATGGCACATTATGTGATGTGACGTTATCCGTTGTGGTGCAGAATGATAGTTTTCTCGGGAGTCTGGCTTTCCTCGCTCAAGTAATTGCCACTTTACCATTTATTATTTCACTTATTGTGTGTATTTTCACCAGTTTTTCGATATCTATTTTTACGGACATATTTAGCATATCGCTTGTTGTAATGATACCCGCAAGCATCATTCGAAACATTAGCCAGTCACGCAACAAGAAAAAATACGGTCCCAAGACGCCGGAGGAGAAAAGACGCTGCGAGACGCCCCGGGAAATGCCGCCCCAGCGGTAGCATAGATCAAGGACGGATAACTAAGGAGGACCCACCATGTGGAAATGCCCGGTATGTGACCGAGAAAACACCATAGCCGCAGTCTGCCCCACCTGCGGGTACGACCGGACCTGCGATTATGAACACTATCCCACGGTCTTCGCCGTGACAGGCGCAAAAAGCACCCGTGCCCTGCGGCGGGAATGGGAGCAGAAGCAGGGCCCGGGAATGGATCAGCTGCTGATGGAATGGTTTATCGGGAGCCACCAGAAAAAGGACGCCACTGCGGCGGAGCGGTGCTTCCGGGAAAAGGCGGAGGCAGGCGATGCGGCGGCCCAATGGTGGCTGGGCGCCAGCTATCAGTACGGCGTCGGTGCGGAGAAGAACCATCGTCAGGCCCTGCATTGGTATCGCTTAGCGGCCCGTCAGGGAAGCCAACCGGCCCAGGACATGCTCCAGGCGCTCTCCGGTCAGGCCTATGACCAGCAGCAGCTGGAACTGCTGCTGGAGCGAGCGGAACAGGGCATCCGAGATGCCCAGTATGAGGTGGGCAGACGCTTCTGGAACGGCGACGGCGTGGACCAGGACCACAAACAGGCTGCGGATTGGTTTGATCGTGCGGCCCGTCAGGGCCTGGCCGCAGCCCAATGCGCACTGGGGCTCTGCTATGAACGCGGTGACGGCGTAGAGCAGGACATGTGGCAGGCAGCGGCCTGGTGCCGGTGGGCGGCACAGCAGGGCGACGCCGAAGCCCAGTGCCGTCTGGGCCGTTATCTGGCCGCAGGCTTCGGTGTGCGAAAGGATGCCGCTGAGGCGGCAGTCTGGTATCGCAACGCCGCCGACCAGGGCCTCGCTGAGGCGCAGCACCGCCTGGCTGAATGCTATGAAAAGGGTCAGGGCGTACCAAAGGATATGGATGAGGCAATCCGATGGTATCGTAAGGCAGCAGAACAAGGAAACAAGGATGCAGAAAAACGGCTGGAAGTCCTGGAATTCTAAGTGACATCTGATAAGGGAGATTACTTATGTGGAAATGCCCGGTATGTGAAACGGAATACGGCGATGTAACCGTCTGCCCCAAGTGCGGGTTCGACGGCAGCTGCGACTATGAGCGCTACCCCACGGTGTTCACGGTCCGAAACGCAAAAAGCACCCGCGCCCTGCGGCGGGAATGGGAGCAGAAGCAGGGCCCGGGGCTGGATCAGCTGCTGATGGAATGGATGCTCCTGAGCACGGAGGTGCCTTCCGCCGCCGGGGCGGAGATGTATCTGCGCCGGAAGGCGGACCAGGGCAGTCGAGAGGCCCAGCTGTGGCTGGGCAACGCCTACCGTTATGGCGTCGGCGCCAAGCAGGATGATGTCCAGGCGGCGCAGTGGTACCAAAAAGCGTCGGACCAGCAGTACGCCCTGGCACAATACATGCTGGGCCGCTGTTATGAGGAGGGCCGCGGCGTACCCAAGGATATAAAGCGGGCCGTGACACTATATGGCAAGGCAGCAGGCCAGGATTGCCAACGGGCGCAGCTTCGTTTGGGCCAGTGTCTTGCGGCGGGACGGGGGGCCGAGAATAACGCAGTGGCAGCAGCCATTTTGTTTAAGATGGCAGCAAACCGCGATTATCCGCCGGCCCAGAATCAACTGGGCTATTGCTGTTACAAGGGCGAAGGCGTTGCACGTGACTATACACAGGCGGCAGCGTGGTTCCGCAGGGCGGCGGAGCAGGGCTATGCGCCGGCTCAGTGCAATTTAGGGGCGTGCTATAAAAATGGCACCGGCGTGCCCCAGGACACGGCTCAGGCGGTGAAGTGGTATTCCCTGGCCGCCCAGCAGGGCAGCGCCGACGCGAAGCAGCAGCTGGAAGCATTGGAAAAAAACAGCAGCCCGAACAAGCCGAAGGCCCCCGAGCAGCCGCCGGTCAGCGAAAAAACGGCGGAGCAGTGGTATAAGGCATATCTGGATGAGAAGGACGAGGAAAAGAGGACTGCATATCTGGTGCGGGCTGCCGCGATGGGCTGCGCGCCGGCCCAGAATCAACTGGGCTATTGCTATGATTCCGGCACCGGCGTGCCCAGGGATCCGGCCCAGGCGATAAGCTGGTACCGCAAGGCGGCGGAACAAGGCTTTGCCACGGCCCAGTACAACCTGGGCGTATGCTATAAAAATGGCACCGGCGTACCCAAGGATGCGGCCCAGGCGGTAAGCTGGTACCGCAAAGCCGCCGAGCAGGGGGATGTTGATGCCCAAAACAACCTGGGCGTTTGCTATGAAAGCGGTGCCGGCGTACCCAAGGATGCGGCCCAGGCCGTGGTCTGGTACCGTAAGGCAGCAGAACAGGGCCTCGCCCGTGCCCAGTGCAACCTGGGCATATGCTATGACGATGGCACCGGCGTGCCCCAGGACACGGCCCAGGCCGCGGCCTGGTACCGCAAAGCCGCCGAGCAAGGCTTTGCCCGGGCGCAGTGCAATCTGGGCTACTGCTGCGAATCCGGTACCGGAGTGGAAAAAGACCCCGCACAGGCAGTGGTATGGTACCGCAAGGCAGCAGAACAGGGCTTCGCCCGTGCCCAGTGCAACCTGGGCTACTGCTATAAAAACGGCATCGGCGTACTCAAGGACGAGAGGCTGGCAATAAAGTGGTATCGCAAGGCAGCAGAACAGGGCTTCGCCCGTGCCCAGAACAACCTGGGCGTGTGCTATAGAGACGGCACAGGCGTGCCCAAGGACCCGGCCCAGGCCGTGGTCTGGTACCGCAAAGCAGCCGATCAGGGCTATGCCACGGCTCAGTATAACCTGGGCGTATGCTATAAAAATGGAAAAGGCGTACCCAAGGATGCGGCCCAGGCCGTGGTCTGGTACCGCAAGGCTGCCGAGCAGGGCTACGCCGACGCCCAATGCAATCTTGGCTATTGCTATGAAACCGGTGCAGGCGTACCCAAGGATCTGGCCCAGGCAGCACGCTGGTACCGCAAGGCGGCAGAACAGGGCCAGACCATCGCTCAGTACAATCTGGGCATATGCTATAAAAATGGCACCGGCGTGCCCAAGGATGCGGCCCAGGCGGCGGCCTGGTACCGCAGGGCAGCCAATCAGGGTGACGCCGACGCCCAGTACAGTCTGGGCCGCCTCTATGAAAACGGCACCGGCGTGCCCAAGGATACAGCTCAGGCAGCCGCCTGGTATCGCAAAGCCGCCGACCAAGGCCATGCCAATGCAAAGCAGCGGCTGGAGACCCTAAAAAATTGAACTAAAGACAGCGGGAGCGTTGAAAGGGAAAATCAATTATGTGGAAATGCCCGGTATGTGAAACGGAATACGGCGATGTAACCGTCTGCCCCAAGTGCGGGTTCGACGGCAGCTGCGACTATGAGCGCTACCCCACGGTGTTCACGGTCCGAAACGCAAAAAGCACCCGCGCCCTGCGGCGGGAGTGGGAACAGAAGCAGGCGCCCAGGGTGGACGGCGGAAACATAAACCGCGAGATCGTCATCACCCCGGAGCAGGCAGCGCAGGGCTGCCAGATCACCGCAGGGTACTTTGGCGGCAAGCGCGTGGAGGTGACCATCCCCGCCAATTGGAAGGACGGCGGTCTGCTGCGTTGTGCGGAGCAGGGCTACCCCGGCAAAAACGGCGGCAAAAACGGCGACCTGATCCTGACGGTCCGCGTGCAGCAGCCGGAACCGTCCCAACAGGCAAAGCAGTCAAAGCTGCAAGCCCAGACGCAGCAGCAAGCCCAGCAGCCGAAGCAAGCCCAGCCCGCTCCGGCCAAGGCCCCGGCGGCGAAGAAAAAATTCCCGGTCTGGCTGTTGATTATCATCGCAATAGCCGCTTTTGTGTTCTATAAAGAAAACAGCGGAAATGACGTGGTAAACTATAAGGACGCAAAAATTGTCGATTGCGAGATAAGCTATGAAACGCCCTCAGGCGGAAGCAATTATGTGCGGCTTGCCGTGGCGGAGGACGGTGTGATCGAGAAGAAAAAGCTCAAGGAACTGAAAAAGCTCCTCAATAAAAACCACTGCTATAATCTGCAGATTGAGGGTCTCAACAAGCGCGGCCAGCTCGGGAAAGACCTGCTGAAGCAGGTCTCAACCCTGCGTTATGTTTTTCACCTTCAAATTTATTACTTTCAAGCAGTGGAAGGGTTGGATGCCCTGTCAGAGAGCAATGTGTATGAGCTCACAATTGTTGACTGCGACTCGGTGGACCTAAAAGGGCTCGAAACCGTGAGCGATTTGCACGAACTCAACATAAGCTCTGTCCGTCAAGTTTCTAATTTGGGGGTATTGTCCGAGCTGGTGGGTCTGTTCGAGCTGGATATCACCAACAGCTATATCAGAGATCTGCCGTCCCTGGATAGTCTGACGAAGTTAACGAGATTGTATCTTTCTGATAACCAGATCAGCGATCTGACGCCTCTGGCTGGTCTACCCCAATTGTATAGCCTGGATATTGGCGATAACCAAATCAGCGATCTGACGCCCCTGGCTGGATTGACAGAGCTTCAGTCTCTTCGCATGGAGAACAATCAGATCCGCAGCCTGGCCGGATTGGAGAATCTCACAGCCTTGTATGCCATCTACGCCGCCGGGAACCCGCTGACGGACACCAGCGCCCTGGAGGTATCCGGATGCATGAGCGCTTTGCGCACAGACTAAGCACGCGAAAGGGTACGCCTTCCCCCCCATACCGCAGTTTCCATTTCCCGGAAGCTGCGGTATTATTTTTCTTCTTCAAAATCAAAGGGGCATGTGCCTTAATGGCACATGCCCCTTTTGTCAGCAGCCCTTGTCTGGCAGCTATCACAGTATTTGTTTTTCAAAACCTGTTTTATGGACAGCTGCCCCTTGGCGTCCCGTTTTTTTACATATTGCGGATTTCCTCCAGGAGGGCGTCCAGGCTCTCCCGGTCCAGGGGCTGGGCCTTTTCCTCGGATTCCGGGGTTTCCGGCTCCTCCGGTGTGGCAGACTCCGCCTCCGGGGCAGGGGTCTCCGGCTCCGGGGCAGACTCCGCCTCCGGGGCAGGGGTCTCCGGCTCCACAGGGGCAGGCTCCGACTCGGCGGGTGCCGGGTCCGGGGCTTCCGGCTGAGCAGGCTCCGGGGCCTCCGGGGCTTCCGAGGGCTCCGGCGGAATCTCCGGCTCCGGGGCTTCCGGTTGGGCGGACGCCGCAGGCGCAGGCTCCTGTGCGGATTCCTCCGGTTGGGCAGTCGGTTCGTGTTCAGGCTCCGGCTGGGGCTCCTGGGGCTCCGGCTGCTCCATCCGGGCCAGACGATCCAGGATACGGCGGCGGCTGCGGGAAATGCCAACGGACCGCCCGATAAAGAACAGCGCCACCAGCAAAACCACCAGCTGCAAAGCCAGGATGGCGTACAGCGGCACCCAGCGCCCCGTCAGCAGGGGCAGATCCACCGGTGCGCACAGCGCCGTCCACAGGGAGCGGAAGGGGCCGGGCTGCTGATCGTCAGGCTCCGGCACGGGGGCCTCCGGCTCCGGTTCTCCGATCTGGGGCAGGGTCCCGGCAAAGCCAGGCATCCGCACCACATGGACCGTATAGTCCCGGGTGGTGCCGTCTTCAGCGGTGCAGGTAACGGTCAGCACATTGTCGCCCTGCTTCAGGGCGGCGTCCGGCTGGGTAACACCCAGGGCCTTGCTGTCCTTGGCGGTGGCGGAAAGGGAGAGCTTGGTGGTCTCATAGGGGACATACACGGCATATTCCGTGATATTGGGTGCAAAGGCCGGGGACAGCTTCCCCTCGGAGGGAGTCAGATCCGCCAGATCCGCATCGCTGCTGAGGGTCGCCGTGGGGTCTGGCTGGCGGGTAACGGAAATGGTATAGCGGCGGGTGGCGCCGTTGGCGGCGGTGACGGTGAGGACCACCGTGTTGACGCCCACGGACAGCTGGTTGCCGCTGACGGATACATTGGCGCCGCCGTCCGCCGCACTGTAATCCAGAGGCAGGCGGGACACATCATAGGGCACGGTGACGCTGTATTCCGTTGTGCCGGCGGAAAAGGACGGCGACAGGGCGTAGCTCCCGCAGGAAAGGCCGGACAGATTGGCGTTGCCGGAAGGGGGCGAGGCCACGCTGGCCGACCAGGAGGCATCGTTGAGATTCTGGTCACTATTGCCGTCGCTGGTCACGATATCGGTGATGGTGGCGCTGACCTTGGTCCCGGCAGCCACGCCGGACTTCACCCGGAACGTGACGGCCAGAACGGCGGAGCTGCCGCTGATGGGGTTGTTAAGAGACTGGTCATAGGCCAGCAGGTTGCCGCCGCTCATGTCCACGGACCAGGTGTCACCGATGAGCTGGCGAGTGCCGGTGAGGGTCAGGGTACTGCTGTCGTAGTGCAGCACAGCGGTGATGCCCTGGATATTGGAGCCGCTGACGGAAAAGGTGACGGTGACGCTGTCGCCGGCCCGGACGCTGCCGGAGCCGGAGAAGCTGGCCCCGGCGGCCTCCGCTGTCACCGGCAGCAGACACCACAGCAGCAGTGCTGCCAAAAAGCCCGCCAGGGCAGATGAGATATTCTTTCGCATGGTGTGGTCCCTCATACTCAGTTGGGTTGTATGGTACCCCGGCCCAGCAGGTACGCCTGAAGCCGGACCATATCGGTGATGGTGACCTGACCGTCGCCGTTGAGGTCCGCCGCCTGAAGGGCCGCGCCGGTCAGGGGTGTCTTGCCCAGCAGGTGAGCCTGGAGCCGGACCATATCGGTAATGGTGACCCGGCCGTCGCCGCTGAGGTCGCCGGTGACCAAGGTGGTCAGGGTCTGGATGGTCTGGCCGTCCCTGGCATAGGTGACGGTCATGCCGGTGCCCACCAGGCTGTCGCCCTGAACCGGCAGAGTAATGTAATCGCTGGGGGACAGGTTTGCCAGCAGCTGGCGGGCAGTGGTGCCCATGGGGATGGCCCGCAGATAGCTGTCGGCGATGCGGTAGGCCCCGGTGGTGATCTCCTTGGGGACGGACTCCACGGCCTTGGCCGCATACTGAGCGGCAAAGGTCACGTTGCCGGAGATGGTCATGCCGTTGGTGTAGCCCTGCCAGCCGGTGAAGGTATAGGTATACTGGCTGTCGGCGGGACGGGTAGGCGTTCCGGCGGGACGGGGAATGGTCTGTCCCGCGGTGAGCTTCCCCTGGGCATACACGGAACCGTCGTAGTTCACAAACTGATAGGTATACTGCCCCTGATAGTGGGCATAGAGGGTGATGTTGCCGGCCC
>ERZ827150.1942-NODE-1942-length-24071-cov-3.031812_pt1 | contig 24071 bp, 20 predicted proteins | sample MGYA00519779_ERZ827150 | MGnify/ENA primary metagenome ERZ827150 (study PRJEB31778, sample SAMEA3449267) | human gut metagenome | biome: human gut; feature: human-associated habitat; material: faeces | place: United Kingdom | collected 2010/2012 ...
CCGTTGTACAGGTTGCCTATCTGGGGATGCAGCGCCTAGTTGCCCGATGCCGTGCCTTGGCTCGAGCTGTCAGATGCCGTGCCCGATGTGGTGCCACTCGAATTGCTGTTGTTGCTGTCTGCTGTGCCCGTTCCCGACGTGGTGTCGCTTGTCTGGCCGCCCGTGTTCGGCTGCGAACCGTCAGTCGTTTGGCTTGAGTCGGTCGTGCCGGACGGCGTGCCGCTGTTGGACGTAGAGGAATCGGTGCCCTGCGATTGGTTTTGGGTGTTCGAGGACGAATCGGCAGGGGTGGAACTGTCTTGCGTGCCGTCCGTCTGTGCCTGCTGGTCTTGCGAATGGGTGTTGCCATTTGCATCACTTTCTGTCGTGCGCGACGACAGAATCGGCTCGGGGCGCTCGCCCAGACCCTCACCGGCGGTGGTGATAAGGATGGCACCGGTGCAGACGATGACCGCGACGATGGCGATAGCGATCGAGAAGACGATGACCTTCTTTTGCGTCTGGCTGCGCTCTGCCGCCGCCTTGGCGCGCAGGCTGTTGGGAGCGACGCGTGCCGTGGTCGCGCGCCCCGCAATCTGGCGCATCTCTTGCGTAGTCGCGGCGCCGCCCAGGTGCTCCTCGGCATTAAATTCAACGGGCTCATAGGCGCCGGCGGGGTAGTCGACGTCGGCGTGCGTACCTTTGAGGGCTTTGGCGCTGGCAGAGATAAAGTGGCGGTAGACCTGCGAGGACACAACGGTGATGACCGAGCTCACGGCGGCGCCGATCACCGATCCGGCGATACCGATTTTGGAAGCAAGCGCGACGCTCGTGGCGGCGGCTGCAGCGCCGGCGATGATTTGGGGAATGGAAATGTCGTCGAACAGGCCCTTTTTGGGCGCGATGGCCATGGTCTGTCCGATGGAATGGTTTTCGTGAACGCCGTTGTTGAGCGCGGCCGGTGTCATGACGCGTGTGCGCGGCGCGTCGGTGTACTTGGTTGTCATACGGGGTCCTCCCGGTGTAAATCTGCTTCGTTTCGTGTAGCCATCAGGGTACCCACCAGATGTGAATCGTACGTGACATTTAACAGATACCATCAACTCATCAATAGCTCACCAAGTTGGTGGGATGCGGTTGCACCCGGCGGTTGAACTACAATAGGGCTTGCTAATTGTTGTGAATGGCGTCTACGCACGGGAGCATTCTTATGAATCTTCACCTTTCTCAGTCTGATGGCTTTTTGCGTGTGGCGGCGGCGTCGCCGCAGATTCGCGTGGCCGATGTCGAAGGCAATGCCGAGGTTGCGCTGGCGGCTGTTCGCGAGGCTACCGAGCGCGGCGTTCGCGCGCTGGTGCTGCCCGAGCTCAACTTGTGCGGCTATACCGCGGCCGACCTGTTCCATAACCGCACGCTGCTGCATGCCTGTGAGGCCGCTCTGGTACATATCCTCGACGAGACTCGTGAGCTGCCGATTGTCTTTACCATCGGTCTTCCCGTTGCAGTTGCCGAGAATATCTACAACTGCGCCGCCGTGTGCTGCGCGGGCGAGCTTTTGGGTCTTACGGCTAAGAAGTATCTGCCCAACTATGGCGAGTTCTATGAGCGTCGCTGGTTTGCTCCGTCGCCTGCGGATCCCGTGTGGGTTGAATTTGCCGGTCAGGGTCCGGTTCCGCTGGGTTCGGGGCTTGTCTACCGCTGCTGTGATGAGGGTGCCGAGGATATGGTGCTGGGCGTTGAGGTTTGCGAGGACCTGTGGGTGCCGGCGCCGCCTTCGACCGAGATGGCGCTTGCCGGTGCGACGGTGATTCTCAACCCGTCGGCCTCGGACGAGATTATCGGTAAGGCGGATTACCGCCGCAGCCTCATTTCCAACCAGAGCGCGCGCCTGTATTGCGCCTATGCCTACGCGGACGCGAGCGAGGGCGAGTCCACGACCGACATGGTCTTTGCGGGCGAGAACCTCGTCTACGAAAACGGCTCCAAGCTCGCCGCGACCAAACTGCTTACCTGCGATATGGCCATCGCCGACGTTGACCTTGACCGTCTGGTTGCTGAGCGCCGTCGCTCGACGACATGGACGCGCGCGGACGATGCGCCGGAGGCCGTGACCGTCGAGTTCTCGTTTGAGGGCTCGCTCGCCGAAGAGCCTGTCCTGCGCGATGCGCTCGGCATAGACCGTGTCTTCCCCCGCGCGCCCTTCGTGCCTGCCGACCATGGTGACCTGGCTGAGCGCTGCGAGACCATCCTCGACCTGCAGACCGCGGGCCTCAAGACCCGCCTTGCCCATACGGGCACCAAGGCGGCCGTTATCGGCCTTTCGGGCGGTCTCGATTCCACGCTGGCGCTGCTTGTGACCGTGCGTGCCTTCGATGCGCTGGGGCTGCCGCGCACTGGTATCACAGCCGTGTCCATGCCCGGCTTCGGCACGACGCATCGCACCAAGTCGAATGCCGAGTCGCTCGCTCGCGACCTGGGTGTGAGCTTCCGCGAGGTTTCGATCCACGCGGCTGTGGAGCAGCACTTCAAGGACATTGAGCATGATCCGGCCGTGCAGGACGTGACCTACGAGAACAGCCAGGCGCGCGAGCGTACGCAGATTCTGATGGATCTGGCCAACCAGGCTGGCGGTTTTGTCATTGGCACGGGCGACCTGTCGGAGCTGGCGCTCGGCTGGGCTACCTATAACGGCGACCACATGAGCATGTACGCCGTCAACGCGAGCGTGCCCAAGACGCTTGTGCGCCATCTGGTACGCTATGCTGCCGATGTCTTTGGCGGGCGCATTGCCGAGGTCTTGCTCGATATCCTCGATACGCCGGTGTCCCCCGAGCTTCTGCCGCCCACGGGCGACGGCGAGATTGCGCAGAAGACCGAGGATTTGGTGGGCCCGTACGAGCTGCACGACTACTTCCTCTACTACCTGCTGCGTTTTGGCTTTGAGCCGGGCAAGATCTACCGCATGGCGCTCAAGAGCTTCGAGGGCGTCTACGACGCCAAGACCGTCCACACGTGGCTACGTACGTTCTACCGTCGCTTCTTTGCCCAGCAGTTTAAGCGCAGCTGCCTGCCCGATGGTCCCAAGGTGGGCTCGGTGACGCTCAGCCCGCGCGGCGATTGGCGTATGCCGAGTGACGCCAGCTCGCGTCTGTGGCTTGCGCAGATCGACGCGCTCAATCCAGTTGACTAAGGTTGGCTAAATTGAACCAATACGGGGGTTGCAAGCGTTACACTTTTGCAATCTGATGGCCCGTATCGCGCGGCGCTCTTGTCGGAGCGCCGCGTTTTTCATATCGAAAGGTGGCACCATGCAGGCATCGCAGCGTCTCGACCGCTTTGGCGCGGAGGTCTTCGCCTCGCTCAACAACAAGCTTCTCGCGCTGAAGGCTCAGGGCAAGACCATTTACAACATGAGCGTGGGCACGCCCGACTTTAAGCCGTACAATCACGTGGTCGAGGCACTCACGCAAGCAGCCCAAGATCCCGAGATGTGGAAGTATGCCCTGCGCGACCTGCCCGAACTCAAGCAGTCCGTGTGCGATTACTACGAGCGTCGCTTTGGTGTCTCCGGCATTACGCCGTCTATGGTGCAGTCGTGCAACGGCACGCAGGAGGGTGTGGGCCATTTGGGCCTGGCCCTGCTCGATCCGGGCGATACTATTTTGGTTCCCGATCCGTGCTACCCGGTCTTCGAGGCGGGTGCCAAGATCGCCGATGCCAAGCTCGAATACTATCCGCTGGTTGCCGAGCATAATTACCTGCCCTATGTGGCGGGTATCGATCCCGAGGTGGCCGATCGTGCCAAGTATATGATCGTGTCGCTGCCCGCCAACCCGGTCGGCTCGGTGGGCACGCCCGAGGTCTACGAGGAGATCATCGCTTTTGCCCGCGAGCACGACCTGCTCATCGTCCATGACAACGCGTACTCCGACATCGTGTTCGACGGCGAGCCGGGCGGCAGCTTCTTGCAGTATCCCGGTGCGCTCGAGGTGGGCGTGGAGTTCTTCTCGCTTTCCAAGTCGTTTAACGTCACCGGTGCTCGCATCGGCTTTTTGGTCGGCCGCGAGGACGTGGTCTCTGCCTTTGCCAAGCTACGCAGCCAGATCGACTTCGGTATGTTCTTCCCGATCCAGAAGGCTGCTATCGCCTGCCTGAACGGTCCGCGTGATGAGGTCGAGGCGCAGCGTTTGAAGTACCAGGAGCGTCGCGATGCCCTGTGCGACGGTCTTGAGGGCCTGGGCTGGGAGCGTCCCAACGCGCATGGCTCCATGTTTGTGTGGGCCAAGCTTCCCGGTGGTCGCACCGATTCCATGACGTTTTGCGAGGAGCTCATGGAGAAGGCCGGTGTTGTGGTGACGCCGGGCGCGAGCTTTGGTCCTTCGGGCGAGGGACACGTGCGTATGGCGCTGGTTTTGCCGCCCGACCAGATCGCTTTGGCTGTCGAGGCCATTCGCGAGGCGGGCCTGTATTAGAAAGCTATTTCGCCTCGTCAATAGCTCGAAACCGATTTCGTGCAGTTATTTTACGAATCCTGCAAACAATTTCGGTAAACGGTCGATTTTTGGCTGCGAATAGGAGCATAATCAAAGTCCCGATTGGATGTATTGGGATTACGGCAAGCCGCTCGGGTCGTTCCCGGGCGGCTTGTTTGTGGAGAGAGATGGGAGTTTCTAATGGTTAACGAGAAGAAGGTCGCTATTGTCGGCTGCGGTTTCGTCGGTTCGTCTTCGGCGTTCGCGCTGATGCAGAGTGGTCTGTTCTCCGAGATGGTTCTCATCGACGTGGACAAGAACCGCGCTGAGGGTGAGGCTCTGGATATTGCGCACGGGATGACGTTTGCCGAGCCGATGAAGATCTACGCTGGCGATTATTCCGATGTCGCCGACGCCGCCATGATCGTCGTCACCGCTGGCGCTGCCCAGAAGCCCGGTGAGACTCGCCTGGACCTGGTCAACAAGAACGTCAACATCTTTAAGTCCATTATCCCCGAGATTAAGAAGTCCGGCTTCGACGGCATTCTGCTCATCGTCTCCAACCCGGTCGACGTTCTGACCTACGCCGCCATCAAGATGTCCGGCCTGCCCGAGGGCCATGTCATCGGCTCCGGTACCGTGCTCGACACCGGCCGTCTGCAGCAGATGCTCGGCGCTCACGTCGAGGTTGACCCGCGCGACGTTCAGGCTTATGTCATGGGTGAGCACGGCGACTCCGAGTTTGTCGCTTGGTCCAGCGCCCAGGTTGCCGGCGTGCCGCTGAACACCTTCTGCGAGCTTCACGGTCATCTGGAGCATGAGGCTGCCGAGAAGCGCATCGCCGAGGACGTCAAGAACTCCGCCTACACCATCATCGAGAAGAAGCACGCCACCTACTACGGCGTCGCCATGGCCGTTAAGCGCATCTGCACTGCCGTCATGCGCGATGAGCAGACCGTTCTGCCCGTTTCCTCGCTCATGGTGGGCGAGTATGGCCTGTCCGATCTTGCCATCTCCATGCCGACCGTCGTTGGCCGCGACGGCGTTGTCTGCCGCGTCCCCGTACCGCTGAACGATGACGAACAGCATGAGCTCACCGTCTCCGCCAAGGCCCTCAAGGACATCATCGACAGCGTCGACTTCTCCTGCTAAATCAAGCTCTTTTGGGCAACAGGCTACAATGAAAGGCGTCCGGGCCACACGGTCCGGGCGCCTTTTTGGTGCGAGGGGGGTCAGGTTACTTTGCACCACCCCAATGCACCATAGTTGATGGGAGGGCCATGTCGGATTCGCCTAATTTTTTGACCTATGCCCAGACGGCGTTTGATCCGTTTGAGGAGAGGCCGTTCTGCGCGGTGGATAGCCTCGTCTTTGCGTGGTTGTCCTATTTGCGTTTGCCGGGTGATATGGCGGAGCTGACGAACTGGCGGGGCCTAGATGTACGCGAGCTGCTGCGTGCCGAGTGCTACCGGGACATGATTGACGACTTGTGGGATCCAGAGGGGAGCAGGGCCTTGTTGGAGGCCGTGGCAGCAAGCCCTCGCTACCGTGGCGTGCACGTTTGCGGCTATCGTGCCGTGAGCGATGTGGTGGCGACAGAGCAGTTTGCAGCCATGGCGTTCCGGTTTCCGGCGGGGTTTAGTTATCTTTCCTTCCGGGGGACCGACAGCACGATTGTGGGCTGGAAAGAGGACTTTAACATGGCGTTCCGGTGTCCTGTGCCGGCCCAGGAATCCGCGGCGCGTTATGTGGACGAGGCGGCGGATGCGATTGACGGGCCGCTCTTGTGCGGAGGCCATTCCAAGGGCGGAAATCTGGCTGTGTATGGTGCAGCGATGTGCTCAAGCGGTGCTCGTAACCGGATTGAGCGGGTCTTCTCCCACGATGGCCCTGGCTTTGTCGAGGAGTTTCTGAACGGAGACGCCTTTGCGAGCCTTTCTGGTCGTATCGATAAAACCCTGCCCCAGTCTTCGATCTTCGGCATGATGTTCGAGACGCAAGAGGACTACGCTATCGTCGAAAGCACCGAGTTTAGCCTGCTGCAACACAATCCCTTTAGCTGGGTGGTCGACGGCTGCGATTTTGTGTATTGCGAACGCCTGTCTGCTGGCGCGCGATATGTTGATGGCTCTATTCGCGAGATGCTGCTTGCAGTGTCACCTGGCGAGCGCGAGCGTTTTGTAGAAGCGTTGTTCTCCGTGTTTGAGGCTACGGGCGCCGAACGTTTTGCGGATATCGCCGGGAACATGCGCGAGAACCTGCCTGTGATGCTCCGGGCCGCCCAAGGCTTTGACAAGGATACGCGCCATTTTGTTTCGCAGACCATCGCGGCAATCCTTAGATGTGCATTGCTGCCCAAACGCCCTCAGATCGACATGTCCGCTGCCGGTAAGAGTCTGGCAGAACAACTCGAGGCCTGGCAGTCCGAGCTCCTGCGTTAACCATTGGTGCAGAGAAACCTGGCCCCAATGCAGCAATCTTCGATGCGCTTGGGGCGGGCTCGACCGCTATACTGGTTCGTGCCGAAATCGATCTAGAACGGAATGCCGTATATGAAAATCAATCACGCGATTCTGCATATCCTGGACTTTGACTCTGCCGTCAACGTTATGAGCCAGCGCGAGCTCGATATCGAAAGCCGTACCGTGCGCAACTTCGTGACCACGCATCTGCGCCGCGCACGAACCTCGGCCGACAATAAACGTGCCACGTTTGCCGAGAACTCTGCGTTTGGCGGCGAGCTCAAGGGCTATTTCTTTGGCGAGCGCGAGTTCGTGGACCTGTCGCAGCAGATTGCGGAGTTCATCTCTTCCGAGCTCACCAAAGCCGAGAAAGCCGAGTCCACCGACGTGCTCGTGGCCGATTTTGACGACGATGAGGATGCCCGCTGGTTTGCCGTGATGCTGCTGGGCTCCAAGCAGGCTTTTATGCACGAAGTGGGCCGCGAGGAGGGGGAGGTGCGCAACGACATCGCGCGCCATTACGCCATTTTGCCAAACCCCTCGCAAAAGGTGCCAAGCTATGCCATCGTGCGCGCGAGTACCATGGAGATCGGCTACGTGGACAAGAAGCGCAAGATTGCCGGCGAGGACCGTATGCTTATCCCCGATGGCCTGCTGCAGTGCGACACGGGTGTATCGGGCAAGGAGGTCATCGACACCGTGACGCGTGTGGTCGAGGAAGTCGCCGAGGAGCACGGTGCCAACACGGCTGTAGCGCTCGCTAAGGTTAAGGCTGCCGTTGCCGAGAAGGTTGAGGATGACGAGGAGCTGCCGCCTTGGGATATCGTCGATGAGGTCTTTGAGGACGAGCCGGTTATCAAGGAGAGCGTGCGCGCGGCACTGACCGAGGAGAAGGTTCCTGAGCGTGTGCCCGTGGAGCGCAAGCAAGTCGAGCGCGCGGCGGTGCGCAATCACAAGATCCGTACCGACACGGGTATCGAGATCAGCTTCCCGGCCGAGATGGGTTCGAACTCCGAGTATATCGAGTTCGTCAACGAGCCCAACGGCCTTATCTCCATCGAGCTCAAGAATATCGGGTCAATTGAGAATCGATAAACTGCGCTTGAACTTCAGACAAAGCAAAGGCCGAAACCCTTCGGGACTTCGGCCTTTTTGCTTGGAGCTGAATTGAGTTGCAGACTGAGCATAAGTCAGCGAAAACGCCCCTAGGCGAGCAAGGTGACGTGAAAGAGGAGGGAAGCGTACTTCGGTACGCGACCGACGATTGAACGTCAGATTGCCGCTTAGGGGCGTTTGCAGCGTCGAGAGATCCGTCGTTCGTTAGAACGACGGAACCAAAGGTGCAGCGTCGACTAGTTACGCGGTTTGGTAAAACTGCGCAGCCCTAGAGTTGACGTAAGCCCTCTTCCAGGCCGGTCTTGCTGTCGGTCTTCTCGTCGCGCATCTTGATGACGCGGGCGGGGACACCGGCCACGACGGCACCGGCGGGGACGTCCTCGACGCACACGGCGCCGGCGGCAACGACAGCGCCCTTGCCTACGTGCACGCCCTCCAGGACCACGGCATTGGCGCCGATCATAACGTCGTCCTCGATGATGACGGGCGTGGCACTGGCGGGCTCCACGACGCCTGCCAGCACGGTGCCGGCGCCGATGTGGCAGTTCTTGCCCACGGTGGCGCGGCCGCCCAGCACAGCGCCCATGTCGATCATGGAGCCTTCGCCAATGACGGAGCCGATGTTGATGATGGCGCCCATCATGATGACGGCGCGATCGCCAATCTCGACACGGTCGCGGATGATCGCGCCCGGCTCGATGCGGGCGTTGATACCCTTGAGGTCGAGCATGGGCACGGCGGAGTTGCGGCAGTCGTTCTCTACGTCGTAGTAGTCGATGGAGTCGGCGTTGGCGTCGAGGATTGCCTTGAGCTCATCCCAGTCACCAAAGACGGTCTTGCCACGACGACCGCCGTAGACGTGCGCATTGCCCCACTGGACCTTCATGCCCGGCTTTTCGCGCACGTACAGTTTGACGGGCGTTTTCTTGGGCGCGGTTGCGATGTAGTTGATAATCTCCTGTGCGTCCATCTCGGCTGCATTACTCATTTGCTGTCTCTCCTTTGAGTGGATCCGGTTGATGCCTGGTTAGACAAACATGACCTGGTCGAACGTATAGAAGCCAGGCTCGCGGGTGACGAGCTTCTGCGCGGCTGCCAGGGCGCCGTTGACGAAGATCTGACGGCTCGTGGCGCGGTGCGTGAGCGTGACCTCCTCGTCCTGGCCGAAAAAGCTTACCTCGTGCACGCCGGCGACGGTGCCGCCGCGCAGCGAGTGCATGCCGATCTCCTTGGGGTCGCGCGCGCCGCACATGCCCTCGCGGCCATAGACGGGGTGGTAGCCTGCCTCGGGCTCGGCTTCGACGACGGCGTCGAGCAACAACTTGGCAGTGCCGCTGGGGGCGTCGACCTTTTGATTATGGTGCGTCTCGACGATTTCGCAGTCAAAGCCGGGCAGCTCGCGCGTGGCCTGGGCAACCAGATGGCGCAGGGCGGCGATACCGATAGAGTAGTTGCCCGAGTGCATAACACGGGCGTTCTGACCCAGCTCGCGCAGGCGATCCACCTGCTCGGGCGTATAGCCCGTGGTGCCGGAAACGAGTGCGGCACCCGTGCGCTCGACATAGGCGACAACGGCATCGAAGGTCACGACGTTCGAGAAGTCGATGATTACATCGGCGGCCGGTGCGCTCTCGAGCTCGGACAAGTCGAAGCCGATCTGGGCGACGATGTCAAAAACGGGCTCTCCAGCGGTGTTGACAATGCCCTCGGCGGTGGTGCGGATGAGCGAGCCCATGCGGCCCGTTCCCATAATGACGGTCTTAATCAAGCAGACCAGCTCCTTTCAGAGCATCGGTAAGTGCGGAGCGCGTGTCGTCTGCCATGGGGCACAGCGGCATGCGGTAGTTTGCCTCGATCATACCCATCTGGGCGAGTGCTTCCTTGACGGGGATGGGGTTGACCTCGCTAAAGAGGGCATTGATGAGCGGCTGGCCGGCAATCTGGATATCGCGGGCGCGCTCCACGTCGCCGTCCAGATAGGCGCGGCACATGTCGTGCACGAGCTGCGGCTGAACGTCGGCCCACACGCTGATGGTGCCCGAAGCGCCCAGGCTCATGAGCGGCACGGTGAGGGCGTCCTCGCCCGAGTACATGCGGAAGTCGTCGGACAGCAGGTGGGCGATCTTGGCCGCGTAAGCGACGTTGCCAGAGGCTTCCTTAATACCCATGATGTTGGGATGTGCGGCCAGGCGCTCTACGTTGCGCTCGCTGATGCCGCAGCCGCAACGGCCGGGGATGTTGTACAGGATGCAGGGGATGTCCACAGCATCGGCGACGGTCTTAAAGTGCTGATAGATACCCTCTTCGTTGGACTTGTTGTAGTAGGGGGTAATGAGCAGCAGGCCGTCGGCTCCCAAGCCCTGGTAAGTGAGCGACTTGGTGAGCATGGTTTGCGTGGAGTTGGAGCCCGAGCCGGCGATGACGGGGACGCGTCCTGCAACATGCTTGACCACGGCGGCGACGACGGAGTTGTCCTCGTCATCGGTCATCGTGGCGCTCTCGCCGGTGGTGCCCAGGGTGAGGATGGCGTCGGTGCCGTTTTGCAGGTGGAAATCGATAAGGCGCTCGAGTGCGTCAAAGTCGACGCTGCCGTCCTTTTTAAACGGCGTGACGAGGGCGACGATTGAGCCCTCGAGGTTGCGGATATCCATGTTCTTCTCCTTCGCTTCCGCGATCTGGATGCGCTTATTCCATTGGGCGGCGACGGCCAAGCGCTCGTCTTGGGCGCGACGGCGGGCACTTTCGGCGCGCGACTTGGCCAGCAGCTCTCGGCCGCTCGGCAGCACGTCGAGCGTGGCAAAGTAATCGCCCGGGCGCTCGGCACGGCGGATGAGGTCGGCTGAGCCATCGGGGCGCAGCAGAACCTCGGCGGAGCGCAGACGTCCGTTGTAGTTGTAGCCCATGGAGTAGCCATGCGCACCGGTATCGTGGATCACAAGCAGGTCGCCCATGTCGATATGCGGTAACTCGCGATCGATGGCGAACTTGTCGTTGTTCTCGCATAGGTTGCCCGTGATGTCATAGGTGTTCGTGACGGGCGCTGTGGCCTTGTCGGCGCCGCCCGGCTGACCCATCACCGTAATGTGGTGGTAGGCGCCATACATGGCAGGGCGGATCAGATCGACGGCGCTTGCGTCGACACCGATATAGTCCTTGTAGATCTGCTTCTCGTGGATGGCCTTGGTGACCAGGCAGCCGTAGGGGCCTATCATATAGCGGCCCATCTCGGTGCAGATGGCCACATCGCCCATACCGGCGGGAACCAGGATCTCGTCGTATGCCGCGTGTACCCCCTCGCCGATGGTGTGGATGTCGTTGGCCTGCTGCTCGGGCAGGTAGGGGATGCCGACGCCGCCGGACAGATTAATGAAGGCGACATGTGCGCCGGTCTCGCGCTCCAGGCGCGCGGCAAGCTCAAAGAGGATGCGCGCGAGCTTGGGGTAGTAGTCGTTGGTGACGGTATTGCTGGCAAGGAATGCGTGGATGCCAAAGTTTTCGGCGCCCTTGGCCTTGAGCGTGCGGAAGGCCTCGAAGAGTTGCTCGGTGGTCATGCCGTACTTGGAATCGCCGGGGTTATCCATGATGCCATTGGAGAGCTGGAACAGGCCGCCCGGATTAAAGCGGCAGCTGACCGTTTTGGGGATGGGCCCCGCAACACGCTCAAAGAACTCGATGTGGCTGATGTCGTCAAAGTTGACGATGGCGCCCAGCTTGTCGGCGAGCTCAAAGTCGGCAGCTGGCGTGTCGTTGGACGAGAACATGATGTCGTGTCCCGTGATGCCCAGCGAGCGGGCGATCATGAGCTCGGTATAGCTCGAGCAATCGCAGCCGCAGCCGTATTCGTTGAGAATGGAGATGAGCGCCGGGTTGGGGTTGGCCTTGACGGCAAAGTATTCCTTAAAGCCCGGGTTCCATGCAAAGGCGTCGCGCACTTCTTGCATGTTGCGGCGGATGCCCGCCTCGTCGTATAGATGAAACGGCGTGGGGAACTGCTCGACGATATGCTCGAGTGTCTCCTTGTCCACAAACGGCTGCTTGGCCGCATATGCCTCGTTGGGGGTCAATGCCATGTCCCGTAAACCTCGCTATCCAGACGGCGCCATCTGCGCATCGAATCCGCATAGCGTGGACCCAATGTCCGGATAGCGCTCCCGCATTGCTGCAGACAGTCCTGTGGGTGTTTCCCGCAGGCCCACCAGGTTGTTCGTGCCCGAAAAACCCAGTTCGGCGGGTTTCGCCTCCCCACGGGGTCAAAGCCTGCCGGCTCGCCCGCGGCTCTTCGTGCCCGCGCCTCTATCAAGTGGTAACGACCCTATCACGTTGCACTTTACCAAACAAGAGTATTCGTATATAACGTTTAAAAAATGCAGCAATATGCTGGAAACATGTGTGCCACAATCCTGTATCACAATAAGTTGCAACAGATGTGCCTCACGAAGGGATTCTCTATGACCGAGCTCCAAGAACTCCGTCGCTATCGCCGCGATCTCCATCGCATTCCGGAGCTCGATTTCGATCTTCAGCAGACTATCGCCTATATCGAGGGCGTGTTGGCGCCGCTCGCTTGCGAGGTGACCCATCCGTGTCCCAGCTGCGTCTGCGCTTTCTTCGACGCTGGCGTTGGTGCCGCGCGTGCCACGGCGATTCGCGCCGATATGGATGCGCTGCCCATCGCGGAGGCGACGGGAGCGGCCTTTGCCTCGATCCATCCCGGCAAGATGCACGCTTGCGGACATGATGGACACATGGCCATGGCACTTGCCGCCGCGACGTATGTCGACCGTACGATTCGCGAGCAGCCGGGCGCCATGAGGCGCAACGTGCTCTTTGTGTTCCAGCCGGCCGAGGAAACGACCGGTGGCGCCAAGACGGTGTGCGAGAGCGGCGTGTTCGAGCGCTACGGGGCAGATCGCATCTTCGGGTTCCACGTATGGCCCGACCTGCCTGCAAACACTTTGGTGAGCTGCTCCGGTCCATTGCTGGCGCGCTCGAGTGAGACGCACGTGCGCATTCACGGGACAAATATCCATATCGCCAAGACTTACGGCGTTCCAGTCGAGGAGTCGCACGATGCGGCGCTGGCGGCTGCCAAGTTCATGGTCGCCGAGCGCGAATTGATGGACGAGTTGGGTGCCGACGAGCCCTGCATTGGTAAGTTCGGCCTGCTGCAGGCCGGCACCGTCTGCAACGCGGTGGCGGGGGAGGCCCATGTTGCCGGCAGCCTGCGTGTGTTTACAGACGACATGTTCGACCGTGCACGCGAGGGCGTGCACCGCGTGCTTGATGAGGCATGCGCTGCAACGGGCTGCACGTACGATCTCGACTTTGCCGAGGGCTATCCGCCGGTCGACAACGACCCCGAGCTATTTGCCAATGTCGCGCCTGCTTTGCCCGAGCTGCAGCTCGTGGATGAGCCTTTGCTGATTGCCGAGGACTTCGCTTTCTATCAGCGCCATCTGCCGGGTGTGTTCTTCTTGCTGGGCACGGGTGTGCCAGAGGGGCAAGAAAACCCGATTGACGCTGATGGCTGCCCAGCCTATGCGATGAGTGCCCTTCACACCGATACCATGCTCTTTGACGAGGAAGTCCTGCTCAAAGGACTCGATGTCTACAAACGATTGCTTGACTTGGAGTGACGATGGAACGACGTCGACAGTCTGCCGTGTATAGTCCGGGTGGGTGCGGGTGCGGCTTGCTGCTGCTCCCGGTTATTGCTGTGAGCATTGGCGTGATGTTTGCGCTTGCTGGACTGGCGGCAGCGGCACTTGTGCTGTTGATTGTGGCCATTGGCGTGACGATTTGGCTCTGCCGCAATCGCGAGCAACGCCGTGCCGACGGTAACACCAATGTCGGCTGGGTCGTCTTCCTGATTATTGCGTACCCGCTGAGCATCAGTTACTTGGCGTTCTTTATCCTGCTGCTCATCAGCACCTTTACTGGGGAATCCATCACGGTGGGGTAGGCTTCGACAAGCTTCTTGAGGATGAAACGAAAAAGGGGTCGGATGGGCGCTTTGCCCATCCGACCCCTTTCGCACGGTAGTTAATTCGGTCTCCTACTTTGCTGCCTCGCGGCGAGCGACCTCGTCGATCAAGATGGCATCGCCGTGCTTGGCGGCGGCAATGCTCGCGGCCATAATCATGCCCATTGCCGTGATGTAGGCGAAGAGCATCGACGGCGCCACGTCCATAACGATGCCGGAGAGAATCGGTGTCGCCACCTGAGCCGCCATGCTCACGGTGTAGTAGTAACCGGAGTAGCGACCCACGCTTTGGGAGCTGCAGCACTTCAGAATCATCGTGTACACGCACAGGTCCACGCCGCCCAGCGCAACGCCCATCAACAAAAAGACGCCGTACAGCACGGGCGAGAAACCGGGTGCCAGCCAAAGAAGCGCGGGGCATAAAACCATGATGACGGCGGTGCCCAGGGCGACCTTTTTACGGCCGATTTTGAGCGAAAGATTTGCCAGGGGTACGTAGCTTAGCAGCGCGCCTGCAATCGTCACGATATTGATGATGGCATAGGAACCGCCCTCCATGCCGTAGAACATATCGGCATAACGGCTGATATTGGTGGTCATGGCGTTATAGCTCATGTAATAGAAAAACGTTGCGGCGAGCAGCATGATGATGGAGCGGCGTACGCCGGCGTCTGCAATGCGATTTTTACCGCCGGCCTCGGGGGAGTCATCTTTGTCAATCTGATCCTCGTCGATGCCCATGGACAGCGATTTCTCGCGCATCTTTTCGACGAGGGCGGGCTCACGGACAAAGACGCCGTAGACAACGGCCGACACGAGGATAAAGACGGCCTGCAAGATAAAGAGCGGGAGATAATCGGGTTTGTCGGCCTTGGGAACCATGACCGAGATGGCGACGAGCATAAGGCCCGTTCCCGCATAGCCGACGATCTTTTCGATTGAGTCCGCCTTGGTTCGAAGTGGGCGAGGCGTAATATCGGCCACAATGGCAACCGTCATGGTGCGGTAGGCGCATATTGCAAAAAGCGTGAGGATAATCGCGCCAATGAGCAGAGGTAGGCTGCCCATGTTGTTGGCGATCGCGATGAGCGGGACGGAGAGCATTGCCACCGCGGAGCCGCCCAAGATAAAGGGCGTTCGACGCCCGAGTTTGCTTGCGCAGCGGTCCGAGAGGATGCCAAAGAGCGGAAGCAGGAACAGGCCAAAGACATTATCGATGGCCATGATCGCGCCGGTGAGCGAGTTGGATAGGCCAAAGGTCCCTGTGAGCATCTTGGGAACGATGCCGTCGTAGACCTGCCAAAAGCTGATCATGCCCATAAAGGGTAGGGAGGCGAGGGCGACGGCCTTGGTGTCGAGCCGGGCCGCCCGCTTAAGATTTGGTTGGGTCATGCTGGTTCTCCTGGTCGGTAAAAGCGGGGAGGGGTGCTATCGGCCCCCGTTCTACAGTTGTTCAAGGTTGGCGAGAAACGCCACATAGAATTCGATGCCGCGCTTGTAGACGTCGACGCCGATGCGTTCGTTGGCGGCATGGATGAGCTTGCGCGCCTCGCCCGAGTAGATAAAGCCGCAGAAGCGGTAGACGCGACCGCAGATCTCGTTGAACTCGCGCGAGTCGGTACAGGAGTTCTGCACGTAGGGAGCAAAGCCGGCCTCGGGATAGACACCCGACACGCAGCGATGGATGTAGTTGAAGGCGGCATCGTCTTCGTAAGTCGAGATGGGCGCGGGCTCGGTGTAGGGAATCGCCTCGTTGATTTCGACGGTGACATGGTCGGGGCTTACGCCCGAGGCGCGGCACTGCTGGGCGGCGAGCTTGCGGGCGCGCTCAACGGCATCGGCGATGGTCTCGAACGGAGCGATGCGCACGTTGAAGTTGGCGCGAGCAACTGGTGGCAGCACATTGTGCGCATTGGAGCCTTCGAGCTGCGTGAGCGCATAGGTTGTGCGCAGCATGGCCGAGGTCTCGGGGCTGGCGGCCATAATCTTGGTAACCGCGGGGCGCGTGAGCCACAGGTTGCCAAAGATTGCCTGATACGTCGCGCTGCTACGGGCACCCAACTCGGTCAGTGTGGCCTCGACGGCGGGCGTGAGCTGCGGCTTGCCGGGGTTGGCCGAGATAGTCTCGCATACACGGCAGAGAAGACGGCAGGCATCGTTTGCCGCAGGCGTAGAGGCATGGCCGCCGTCGGCGCGCGCCGTGACGGTAAGGTCGACGTGGCCCTTCTCGGACACGCCTACCATGGCAACGGGTTCGGTGACGCCGAGCGGGGCGTCGGTTGCCACGGCGCCACCCTCATCGAGCACCATGTAGGGATGGATGTTATGCTCGCGAAGCCACTGCACTGCATGGGTTGCAGTAGGTGCGGCGATTTCCTCGCCATCGCTCGAGAAGAACCAGACATCGCGCGGGGGAACGAAGCCCTGGGCAATCAAATGCTCGGCGGCCTCGAAGAAAGCCGAGACGATGCACTTGGTGTCGAGTGATCCGCGGGCCCAGATCTCGCCGTCGAAGATCTCGGCTCCAAAGGGATCGTGCTTCCAGTCTTGGCCCTCGACGGGCACGACGTCCTGATGCGCCATCATGACGATGGGGTCCAAGGCGGAATCGGCGCCAGGCCAACGCAGGAGCATGCCAAAGTCATCGATGCGTGTGAGCTCGGCGACTTTAAAGAAATGCGGATAAAGTCGCTGAAGCGTGGGAATCCACTGGCTGAAGGGCTCATCATCGCGCTCGGCGATGTTCTCACGCGAAACGGTGGGGATGCGCAGCAATTCGCAAAAGCGCTCGACGGCTGCCTCGTCTGCCTTGTAGGTGCCTGCATCAAGAGGCGCGCCCTGTGCGACCGATACCGATGCTCCCATGGTGGGACTCCTTTCGTGTTGTATATCGAATACGTCAAGATTATCGCCCGCACCGCGCGTGGGAAATGGCGAAACACGTTGTTCATTTGCGGGCGGCGGGTCGGATAGCCTTAGCCGACGATGACCGTGCCGTCTTCGGTCACGGTGATGGCGTCTCCCGTCGACACAGCATCGAGAAACTCATCGCCCAGGTTGTCAATGGTGGGCATGGGGGTGTCGGTCCATACACCCGAGAGGATCGCGCCAGCGGCGGCAAGGCTGTCAATGGGTTTGGAAAACAGCAGGCATGCGGGTTGGCGCCCCATTTTGGTGGCGCAGAAGAGCACCATGCCGCCTGTGGTGGAGCCGATAGTCTGCGGAAGACACAAGGCACATCCCGCCAAAGGTTTGCCGTACAAGTCGGGATTGTTTTGGTCGGAACACGTGGCCTTTTTGTCGCCAAACATCAGTGCCTTCTGAAACGATGCGAGTGTGTTGAGCCCTCCGTGAGAGACAAGTGCCTTGGCGTGGGCAGTTCCGGGGACAACGACGCGGCCGTGAAAGATTTTTTCCATGAGGAGTCGCCTTCCTATTTGATTGGTTTTCCGGTGGTGACGTAGGCGAGCACCTCGTCGTCGGTGTAGTAGCGCGATGCCGAGTACGTACGCAACTTGTTGGAGTTGGTGATGATGGGCATGATGCCGCACAGCGGGTTGTTGGTGTACATAAGCGGGCAGATGCTCGAGACGACGGCACCGGTAGTCGAGAGGCGTCTGTATGCCGCAGTCTTGCGGAAGGCGTCTGCCACGGATGGGGCGGCGGTCAGTACGGTGGGTACTTGCACGCGGCACTTGCCGGAGGCGCTCAGCCCATCGCAGATGGCGTCTGCCCAATGGGCGAGTTGTGCAGACGAGAGGTGGGGGCAGCCGATGAAGGCAAGCTTGGGGCGCGCGCCCGGGTTCTTCCACATAACGGGGTAGCTCGAGCGGATGCGTTCCAACTCGGCGTCGTCAATGCGATAGATTTGGGCGTCTGGTGCTATGAGGTGTTCGCCTTGTTCGACGGCCTCGGGCGTGATGCCGTCCACGTGGTAGAGCCCGACAGCGCCGTTCGATGCGCTGGCGGCGCCCATGTCCTTAAGGTAGTCCTGCGTGCCGGGTGTGAGTTCGCGGCCAAGCCAGCGGTCGAGGCCTTTAATGTAAGGGACGTCTTCCATCACCTTCATGCCAATGGCGCTGCCAAGCACTTGCGCTTCGGGCTTGCGCTTACAGTCGACTTCGATGATCCAGGTCGCCTTGCGGCCCTCATCGGTGAGCAGGCCGAATTCCGGGACAAAGCCGGCAATTGAGCCGAACATCTCGATGATGCCGGAGTTGCGATTGCAGCGAGCGCCCAGCACGGAGTTGGCAAAGACCACGGCGCTGCTTTCTGCCCAGCTTAGGATGTCGCCACGCCGAGGTCGATTGCCAACCTCGGGCTGGTAGCAGGTGCAGGTGAAAGCATCGTTGTCCAATAGACCCATGCTGCGCAGCTGTGCCTCATAATCGTCTTGTTTGGAATACATAATCTTGAACAGCAGCTTTTGCAGCGGGTTGGCCGGGACGGCGGGGTCGAGGGGCCTCGGGTCGACCGAGAATGACTGACCGGACAGGGCGCCGTCTTTCAGCAGCTCATCCATAAGGTCATAGACTGGACCGAGCATGGAGAGGCCAAAACTTGTGACAAGATGACCGTTTGCGCCGGTCACGGGAACCATACGCTCGGCGCCAAAGCATTCGCCGTACATAACGAGGGTCTTGACCACTTTGGCCATGGCGGGGCCCTTGGCGCCATCGAGCAGGGCTTGTTGTTGGGAGGTCAGGTTCATCTGTGAGCCCATCCTTTCGTGTTAGATATTGGTGCCGAGTCGGTATGCCGCACGGACCGCTTCGAGCACACGGCCGGGCGCAAACCCATCGCCGATGTTATGCAGCTCGTCAGCGGCGTGCGTCTGCTGCAGTTTGTAGAACAGCGCGTCGTCGGGGTGTCCGCCGCAGGCAATGATTACCAAGTCGCAGGTTAGCTCGAGTGACTTCCAGTCGTTGCCGATTTTGGGTGCAAGCGGGTTTTCGACGTTCTCGGGCAAGACCGGTGACCACGAGACGTAGGGGTCGGGAACGTTTTTGTGGCAGTTGCGACTCAAGTGGAGACGCGCACACCTCGATGGGGCTCCAGACTCGCGTTTGCCGCCGACTTCCGCGCGCTCGACGCGTGTCATATTGAGGAGCCGCACATTGCGTCCCCTGAGCGTATGGAGTAGGTGGCCGCGATTTGCCGTGCAGGCGCCCTGCATCATGTGAGGCAGCATTTCAATTACGCTGACCTGTGGTATGCCGTGTTCGACGGTGAGCCATTGGGCAACCTCGCAGCCCACGGCCCCTCCGCCAATGATGGTGACGGTTTTGGCGTTGCCAAGCAGCGCGGGTTGGCGCAGTAGCTGCGTTGCCAGCACGGCATGACCCGATGCTGCAAGCTCCGTAAGACCGGGGATGGGCGGTATTGCATTGGAAGTGCCTGTCGCGCACACGATTGCGTCGAAGCCTGCTTTTGCAAGATCTTCGGCGCGTGCTGCCCGTCCAAGTTCGAGTGTCAGGTTCCCGTTGGGTTTTTCTGCCTGCTCGCGCACCTGTCGAACAAGATATGATCGGTAGTTATCGAGGTCGAACTTGATCCGGGCGGCGCTGGCGGAGAGGAGTTTTCCTCCAAGTTCATCTTCGGCATCGATGAGCTTTACGTCGTGGCCACGACGCGCGGCGATTAGCGCACAGACCATCCCAGCGGGTCCGGCTCCTATCACCGCTATGCGTTTGGGTTCTTTGGCGGGAGCGGGTGTCTGGGGCATGAGGTATTCAAAGCTGCAGCGTGGATTGACGGCACACTGCGGATGGCCCCCTTCGACAAACTCGTTGAGGCATCCTTCCTGGCATCCGATGCAGGGGCGAATATCTGTCACGCGACCGGCGTACGCCTTGTTAGGCCACTCGGGATCCGCAAGCAGCGGGCGTCCGAGCATGATCATATCGGCGTCGCCATTGCGAAGGGCGCGTTCGGCAATGTCGGGGTAGCCCAACTTACCCACCGCGACAACGGGTACGGGAAGGCCGGCATTGGAGCGGATATTGTCGGCGGCAAAGCGCTCCCGAACGGCGCGCGCCACGGGAACGAAGCAGCCTGCGGGCATGCTCGCAGGCGGGTGGGGCATCCACCAGTTGTCATAGCAACCAAGGTCGACGTCAAAGATGTCTACTCCCGCCGCCACGAGCTCTTCCATATAACCCAGGGTCTGTTCGACTGTGCGGCCGCCGCGCATGCGTCCCAGATAGGTCGAATTCATGACCTGCTCGTCATAGGTTTCCTCGAGTGCAAGCGAAAGGTCGATGCGGTACATGATGGGGTAGTCGGGCCCAACGCGGCGACGGATTTCTTTGATCATATCGAGGCCAAACTGACGCCAATCGGCATAACGTCCGAGCTTGCGATGGTTAAAGGCGGGGTTTCCGAGCTGCTCGATAAGATAACCCTCGTGCCCGTGCAAATAGACGCCATCGATGCCCATGGCATGAGCATCGGCCGCCGCTTGGCCGATATTGTTTACGATACGGCGCAGCTTTTGGTCCGAGAGGCGCATGCATGGAATGGCGGGGATGTAGTAGTTAGGCAAGAAACTCGCCGAGACCGGAAACTTCTTTTGCGTGATGAGGCATTGCGGGTTGCCCACGCGGCCGAGTCCGGCCGTAAGCTGGACAAAAATGCGCGATCCGAAGGCATGGACACCTTGGGCAAGGTCGCGCCAGCCTGCCATAACGGTTCGGCTTCGATCGATGCGCGGGAAATAGGTGAGCTTGTCCAGCTCGGTGACCGTGGTATCGATGCCGTGGCTTACCGGCACGAGTCCTGTTGTGATGAGGCCGCAGCCGCCTTTGGCGCGGGCGAAAAAGTACTGCAGCATCATGCCACTGGGGCGGCCAGTTTCCTCGCACATGTCGATATTGCCCATCGGTGCCATGACAATGCGGTTTTTGACGGTGAGCTTGTTAATTTTGATGGGAGAGAAGAGCTTGTCAAAAGGATAGAGCTCTTGTGTCATGCGGGACGATCCGCAACCGGAATTTTTGGCGGGCCAGCTGTCGAATGAGTCGACGAGTTGCTGCACCAGTACGTCTTTTCCCAATGAGGTTCCTTTCAGATGTTGACAAGGTAACAAAGCAGTTTACGTCTAAATGTTTAATAGTCAACAACAAAGGTATGAGTTCGGTGAAGGAAAAAAGACTCAATGAGCGTCGGATGGCAAGTTGTGTCGCGACATTAGCTCCCAGCTAATGAATTTGAACTCGCTGCCTCCTACGATGTGCTGTGTGCCGGCACGGTAGCCGGATCGTGGGAAGGATGCATAATGGCAAAAGAGGGAAAGAAGCCGATCGGCAAGATCATTCTGGGTGTCATCGTGGTGCTTGTTGTTGCCGGCGTCGTAGGCTCTATGGGCGGTAACTCGTCTGATTCGTCTACGGGTGATGCAGCAAAGCCTGCCGAACAGACTCAGCAAGTCGAGGAGCAAAAAGAGGCACAAGAACCCTATACGGTTTCGGATGAGGCCGGGGATGCGTCTAATCAGTTCGCGTATAAGATCACTGGCACATTGACCAATAATACGGATAAAGAGCAAAGCTACATTCAGATTGAGTATGTTCTGTATGACGCAGACGGCAATCAGGTGGGAACGGCTCTTGCGAACACCAACCATCTCAAAGCGGGCGGCACCTGGAAGTTCGAAGCGATGAGCACGGTATCTCCCGACCAGGTTGCCAGCTGGGAACGTTCTGACGTGAGCGGTTTTTAACTAGAATTAAAAACATGGTTACTATGCGAGCTGGGGGGTGAGGCCATATGCCCGATAAGAAGCTAACCGAAGAGTTGCTCAACGAGCTGCTCGATGCTCCGAGTATCGAGGGCTATATCAAAGAGCACGACTTTACCGCCCCGTCGCTTTCGGGGTATCTGAAACAGCTTTTGGAAGAAAAGGGGCTGGAGCGTTCGCGCGTGGTGCGTATGGCCGACCTCAACGAGACGTTTGGCTATCAGATCTTTACCGGTGCGCGGCATCCGAGCCGCAATAAGGTGCTGCAGATTGCCTTTGCCATGGCGCTGACGCTCAAGGAGACCAACCGCGCCTTGACGGCGGCGGGCGTCAATGTCCTCAACTGCAAGGACCGCCGTGACGCCATCATCATTTTCTGTATCGATCGTGGCTGCAGCCTGCAAAAGGTGAACGAGGAGCTGTATCGCTTTGGTGAAGAGACGGTGAGCTAACAGCTAGCTGCCGGCGGAAGCGGTGTTCACGATATTTAGAACGTGCAGGGCACGGGCGTCATGGGGCGTCCGTGCCCTGCGTTATTATGGACGCTATGGATACTCAGAGCCCAACATATTCCGATGATGAGCTGACTGCTGCGCTCGCCGGACACCTGGCGTCACTTGAGCGTGATGACAGCTATCGCGTAGACCGTGTGCTCAAGCACTCCGACGTCGAGACGACCGAGCTCGTGTACTTTGAGGGCTCCGGCGGAGGATCTCTTGGCCCCTTTGTTCGCAAGCGCATCGACGCGTCGGCCCAGATTGGCGGGGCGTATGAACGCCTGTTTGCGGCCCAGCATGCTGGGCGACGTTACGAGCACTTGCCTCGGATTGTCGATTGCCGCCGCGTGGGCGACGAGCTTTGCGTGGTCATGGAATACATCGAAGGGCCTGCGATCGATGATAAAGAGAAACTTCTGGCAGAATTAAAGAAGCGATTAAGTGATAATTGCGTTGATTTCACCTGGGAAAACACAAGTGGAATGGAAAATAGTATTGACGAAACAGCGGAGAAAGCAGAAGATGCGGCAGATAAGACAGTGGAGAAACTCAATGAAGATTAGATGGTTTCCGATCACGGCAGCTTTGGCTGCCGCAGATCAGGCGGCAAAATGCTATGCCGAGAATAAACTTGCAAAAGGAGAAGAACGTGCGATTACAGACAAGGTTGTTTTACGGCACGTTCAAAACGAAGGAGTCTGTATGAGCCTTCTGGAAGATGAACCTGAGACTGCCCGTATTTTGGCGGGAGCGGCGTCGGGAGCTGTGCTCGGATGGCATGCCTTTACGGTTGTGACAAAGAAGAAGAGGTTTTGGAAAAAGGCAGGACTTTCATTGATGGCGGCAGGCTCGATCAGTAATATGTTCGATCGGCTCGTTCGCGGACACGTTGTAGATTATGTGGGATTTCGCTTGGAAGATAAACATTTGGAAGGGATCACATATAATTTCGCGGATTTCTTTATCGCAGCAGGAGCTGTCATTACAGTGATGACAAAACTGTTTCGACCGGGCTCGAAAAAGAAGAAAAAAGCAAAAACGAAAAGTGTCTGAAATCTGAAAAACGTAAAATCCGAAAAGAAAACGAAACAAAAAAACAGAACAGAAGAAGGTACAGCTAAAAAGCGACTGGTTTCTTGAGATCAGAAACCAATCGCTTTTTTCACATCGTCGATATTGCCGTTGAAAACAATTCCGTCCATACCAAGAGAACGCGCGGCATTGATATTTTTTTCCAGATCGTCGATAAAGAAACATTCTTTCGGATCAAGGGAAAACGTTTCAAACAAGTAACGGTAGATTGCAGGATCGGGTTTTGCCATTTTAAGAGGAGCGGAAAATACAATTCCGCTGAACTCCTTCAGAAAATCATAGTTGACGGCATATTCGGCAAAATAGGTCGGTGCATTTGATAATAGATACAACGGAATGTTACGCTCTTTTAACTCATCTATAAAGCGCAGCGTATCGTTGATCGGCGTCAGGTGACGCGGCCACTCGCGAAAAAGTGTCCGTACGGCAGATTCTAACCGGTCGGGGAGTGAAGCTGCAATATTGTCTATGTTTTGTTCATAGTCTACCGAACCATTGTCAATATCATCCCATCTTGAAAAAATTGCGGTAAAGAGAAGTTCCTGATCTTCTTCGCAGGAAGAAAAATGTTTTACAAGATCACGTCCGTTAAATTTACCTATTACATTTCCGAAATCAAAAACAATATTTTTATATTTCATAGCATTTATTGGCAATCAGGAATGCTAGCATATGAGCTTGCTGAACAATATAATACATTTTATGTACATACAATTTTGTCTAACGGCAAGA
>ERZ827150.1944-NODE-1944-length-24051-cov-5.931697_pt1 | contig 24051 bp, 19 predicted proteins | sample MGYA00519779_ERZ827150 | MGnify/ENA primary metagenome ERZ827150 (study PRJEB31778, sample SAMEA3449267) | human gut metagenome | biome: human gut; feature: human-associated habitat; material: faeces | place: United Kingdom | collected 2010/2012 ...
TAAAGACTTGACAGAACGATGTTACGGGTTTAATTGCATTATAAACCCGTAATAAGTATTCTTCGAATCCTTAATTTCTTTTTGTAAAAGAAAAACGAGATACTCGCTTGAGTATCTCGTTCCTCTTTGGCAGAGGTATAAGGATTCGAACCTTAAATGACGGAGTCAGAGTCCGGAGTGTTACCGTTACACTATACCTCTATATATTTCAGTTGGCAAAGCAGTTTCGCATTGCTGAATAATATTAGCATATTCGGAAGAGGTTGTCAAGAAAAAATGAGAATTTCTCAACAAAAAATTCGGATCATCGCGGCGGCGACGATCCGCTGCGTTTGTAAATGGCAAATTCTTTGCGCATTGATGCGGCTTTTGGCGCAGCGTCTTGCATAACCGCCGGATTTTCGCTATACTGAAACAGGAAATACCGGCGGGCAGTGGAATTTTTATTTTTGCAGCGCGGCCAGCTCTTTTTTCATAGCAGAGAGGAGCACCTTGTTGTCTTTGCCGTTTGAGGTGATTACCACATCGCAGGTATAGCCTGCGGCGCGTATATAAAACTCCTGCTGGAAGTGGCCGGTGCGCAGCTGGAGAGCGCCGGTGCGCTGGGCGCAAATGTCCGTGTACTTTACGGCCAGACTGGTCTTTATGTCCGAGCGGGTGTATTCGCCGCCGCGGATGGTGGGTTTGGCGTCGAAAAACGCCGTAGCATTCTGCTGTTCCTCGGAGGTCAGGCGCAGGGTGTACTGCACGGTGCCGGTGTCGTATGCATCTGTGCGGGTGTAGTTGCCGTCCGCCTTTTGCAGGCTTTCCTTTACCAAGGCGCTGTCCACCGTGGACGGAAAGTTGGAGGCGATCATCACCTGGGCAGGCGGAAAGTTGTTGTCTGCCGTGTAGTAAACGGCAAAGTACGCCACACTGCCGGCCAAGAGCAGCAGCGGGATCAGCAGAAAAATGCGCTTGCCAAGTTTTAAGAACCAAACGGTCAGTCCAATGGCTGCCAGAACAAGAATCGCAAAAACCACAAAAAATACATTGCAAATCATAAACAGACCTCGTTTGCAAGAGTCACTCTATTATATCTTGCTTTGTTTTGTAGGTCAACAGTAGTTGGAGGATCGGTCATGAATGTGCAGGTCAACGGCGTGATATTATACTATGAAAAGCAGGGCAGCGGGCCGCCGCTGGTGCTGCTCCACGGCAATGGGGAGGATGGACGCATTTTTGACCGTACCGTAGAAGTATTGGCCCCTCATTACACCGTCTACTCCATTGACAGCCGCTGCCACGGCAAAAGCAGCCGCAATGTGCCCCTAAGTTATGACTTAATGGCGGCAGACGTGTTGGCATTTTCAAAAGCATTAAAGTTGGAAAAGCCGGTGATCTGCGGTTTTTCGGATGGGGGAATCGTGGCGCTGCTGGCAGCAATCCGGGCGCCGGAATTGCCCGGTGCGCTGATCGCCTGCGGCGCCAATACCGCCCCGGCAGGGCTGAAGTGGCCGGTGCGCCTGGGTATGGCGCTTCGTTACCTGGTGTGCCGGGAACCGCGGACCAAAATGATGCTCTGTCAGCCCCAGATCTCCCCGGCTATGTTAGGGCGTATTCAGGTGCCTACACTGGTGTTGTGCGGCGCCCACGATATGATCCGCCCGGCAGACAGCCGCGCTATTGCCGCCGCCATTCCCGGCGCCCGGTTGCAAGAATTGCCCCATGAGGGCCACGGTACCTATATCGTCCACAGTCCTAAACTGGCCCACCTGGTGCTGGCATTTCTGCGATCCCTGTGAAGTGCCCCCCTGCCTGCGACGGGAATGGATAAGGATTGCGATTGATTTTAGGCGTAAAACAGCAGCCATCGGCTTTTGGTCGATGGCTGCTGCTTTTTTATATTATTGATTTTGCTTTTTGGCTTTATGCTTTTTAATGACTTTTACCAGTACAATGATAACCGCGGTCAGCGCCGCCAGGCCGGCAATGCCGCCGCACAGTGCGGGAATAAAAACACTCTTATATTCATAATAGCCATGCTCTCGGATATAGGGGTTCTTCACTGTATAATCCATCAGCTTGTCGGCGGGAATCACCTGGGTTTGGAACGTAGTCAGGTTGCTTTCATCCAGGTCAATGGTGCGCACACCCCGGTAATTGCCGTAGCTGTAAAAGGTGACGGCAGGCGCAGCCAACAGGCGAATGCCTTTATATGTACCGGCGTAGTCGTTCACATGGTCGTGGCCAAAGATCGCGCCTAAAATATCGCCCTGCTTGACCCAACTGTCCAGCTGGCCGTCATTGGCTGTATTGGCGGGGCAGGGACCCTCGTTCAGGTGGCCGGCGTCGATGTAATCCGGGTTGGTCACATAATACTGTTTGGTATGGTTGGCGTTGCCTCGCACGGCGCCTTTGGTACCCTTGGATACTTCGGTAAACATATTGTACACCTCCGGCACCACAATATGCTGGAACAGCAGAGAGGGGACGGGCTTGCCGCCGTTCTCCGCCTTTAAGGCGTTAGAGGTACGCTCGTACCAGTCGATCTGATCCTTGTGCACATAGCCGTAGCCGCCGCCCTCGCTTTCGTCCGTATAAGGATTGGAGTCCATAAACCACAGATTAAAGACGGTTTTGTTCGCGGCGGTGTTGAGAATGGGCAGGTTGTAGTTGCCCACGCCGGTCATTTCCTCACCGTCCACCGCCATACAGTATTCGTAGGCTTGGAACCAGGCCATCAGTTGCTTTTTGGCCTGCTCTTCGGTCATGCCGTTTTGCTCGTCACACAGCCCCTCGTGGTCATGGTTGCCGAACACCAGGGCAAAGGGGATCTTGCGGTCGTTAATGGCTTTGCCCACAATATCCACCGCCGCCTTGGTCTCCTCCGGGGTGACCCCCTTCCACCAACCGGCAATGTTGTCACCGGTCAGGGCGATAAAGTCCGGCTTCGTTTGGTCAATGGCGTTATTCATCAGGTCCACGGTGGCCTGCTGGGGGGTGTTGGTGTCTTGAATATCGGATAAGATTAAAATTTTGAATTTGCCGTTTTTGAATTGCAGGGGTGCGCCGGCCGTGTTGTTCGCAGCCAGTGCCGTAAAGGGCAGGGTGCCCAAAATCAGCAGGGCGGTCAATAGGGCTGTCAGGGTGTTACGCAGGGTTTTCATCTTTAGGTTCCTCCTTATCTGCTTTCTTTTTCTTTTTGAATTTGGCCAGCAACTTTTCCGCCTTGGCCCACTCGGCCTCCGCCTTGTCGGCGTCCGCTTCCAGTCGCTCTTCCATATTGTAGTTCATAATATTGCAGCCGCACTTTGGGCATTCCGGCTTTAAGTAGAATACGCTTAGCTTGGCACCGCACTTGGGGCATTTGTTTTCCATAAGCTCCTCCTTATTCTGCGTCTGCGGCAGCGCCGGTCAGGTTTTCTCTCCGCTGTGCCAGCTCCCGGTGGATGGTGTCCAGCTTTTCGCCCTCTAGGTCGTAGAAAATAAACGGGATCAGGGACAACAGATTCAGCACGGCGGGAATGATGGTCACAATGGCCCAAAGCAGAAAACGGGTATTCAACTCGCCGCCCTCCGGCAGCACCATATCCTGGTTCACCTGTTGCAGTCCGATCACCGGGATCAGCGCTGCGGACACGGCGGTGGCCAAAGAGCCGGTGAGCTTACTGACGAAAGTGAGCAGAGAGAAAGAGGTGCCTTCGCTGCGCTCCTTGGTTTTCCATTCCATATAGTCCACCGTGTCGCCGATCATTTTGGTGGGGATCACCATTTTTATGCTGCTTATGGCGGAGTTAAACACGCCCCACACCATCATCAGCGGCACGATCACCCGAGGATCACGATACCAGTGGGCGCCGATCAGGAAGATGGCGCTGGATACCACAGCCTTGACGATCACCGCACGAATGACGATCTGCTTGGAGGTCCAGCGCCGTTCCAGCGCCGGAATAAAGGTATAGGCCAAAAATCCGGTAATAGTGCCGGGAATACCCGCCACAATGGACAGACTGGCGCTGCCCAGGGTAAAGAGATAAAAATACTGGGTAAAGGCGTCTGCAATGCTCTCCACCGTGCCCAGCACATTGGAGCACACGATCAGCAGCAGCGGCTTGTTCTTTACCAGGCACTTAAAGCAGTCGGAGATTTTTGGCTCCTCGCTTTGCTGCATCACCCGCTCTTTGGTGCACAGTCCGGCCAGGGAGAACAGTCCCATACCGAATGTGCCGGCCACAATGCCCAAGATAAAGAACAGCTGCCGCATATCCATGCCGATCTTGCCGCTCTTTTGCAGGTCAATGAAGATGGAGATAACCGGACCCACCAGGCCGCCGATGGCACCGGAGATCAGGCGGGCCGAGGTAATGACCCGGCTGCGATCCTTGGGGTTCGGCGAGATGGCTGCCGACATTCCCCAAAAGGGAATATCACCAATGGTGTAAAAGAACTCCCAAATAAAATAGGTGATACACATGTAGACAATCTTGGCGGTGGTAGACTCCACCCCGCGCAAAAACTCCGCGCCGCCGAAAAAGAGAATGGTGGCGGCACCCAGCGGAATGGGTACAAATAGCAGATAAGGCCGCAGCTTACCGTAGCGGGTACGGGTCTTGTCTACAATGGTGCCCATGATCGGGTCGTTCATGGTGTCCCAGATCCCCATAAAGAAGATCATCAGCGACACGGCCTGGCCGGGTATGCCGAATACAGTGACCAGGAAAAAGGTCAGCTGCATACGCACCAAGTTATAGCCGATCACTTGGCCGCCGTTGGCAACGCCGTAGATCAAGGTTTCGCGAACGCCTACATAGCGTCGCTCTTTCAGTTCCGTTTGTTCCATAGCATATCCCCCTTCTTTTCATGAATGGAAACGGTTTGTATTCTTGCCCGCCACAGGCGGTAATTTATGCTTTGGGTGCCAGGCAGTTCTCTGTAAACCGCTCCAGCGCCAACTGATAGGCAGTAGGGTCGGTGTAGTAGCTCCTGGCGTGGACGGCTGCCGGTACGGTCAGCTTTGCCTTTTCCGTGGGGCAGGCGTTATAGAGTTGATCCCGCATAAAAAAAGGCACAAAGTCGTCCTTCTTGCCGTGGATAAACAGTACCGGCACCCGGGCTTTGGCTACCGCCGCAATCGGCGCAGCTTGGTGGAAGGAATAGCCGGCAAACAGCTTGCAGTATAGATTGCAAATGTGCAGAATGGGAAAGGGCGGCAGATGGAACGAGGTGCGCAGTTGGTAGCGGAATTCCGCCCAGGCGCTGGTGTAAGCGCAGTCGGCAATGATGCCTTTTACTTGCGCCGGGTTTACCTTGTCGCTCATCATCAACACTGTGGCACCGCCCATGGATACCCCAAGCAAAAAAACCGGCAGGTCCGGATAATGGATCTTTGCATAGTCCAGCCAAAGCAGGGTGTCTCGGCTCTCGTGGGTGCCATAGCCCATATATTTGCCGTCGCTTTCGCCGCAGCCCCGGTGATCCGGGAACAGCACCGTATAGCCTTTTTTATACAGATAAGGCGCCATAAGGGCAAATTCGCCGGTGCCGTTGCTGCGTGCGCCGTGGCAGGCGATCAGTAGGCGGCCGTTGGGCTTCTCCGGAGTCAGCACTTTGGCTGCCAGTCGTGCACCGTCCGGCGTGTGCAGTTCCACCGATCGGATCGGCAGTTGCGAAAAAGCTGCCACGGCAGCGTTGTTCTTTTTTTCATACGCGTCCGGCATGGCGTTGCCGGCAATGCGGTCTGTGATCCAGCGGGGTATGGACACGGTTTTGCGCCATACCAGTTGGTTAAAAATAAAGCCGCATACGAAAAACAGCAGCACCACCGCTGCGGCGGCAACTGCCAACAGGATACCGATTGCTTTCATATTTTTTCTCCATCAGCCGTTGTGCCGGCCCAGTAGGGCATGCGTGGCGAATTTTGCGCGTAAACGGCCAATGCCATCATAACTCATATTGCACAAAAAATCAAGTTGCTTACAATATATTTTGTATAAAATGTCAATACTCAGCCTGCGATTTGTGCACTTTGCTAAGTTTTTGATTGGCAATCCCAAACGGTTGTACGGCTTTACATAGTGGGATCTTTTGGGTGGCAAGTGGGAGAATTGCCATTGCTCTGTACGGGGAGGTATGGTATAGTGTAGATACTTGTAAAAACCCGGAGGGCGAAAGATGATTTTTTACTTAGAAGAAAATCGCATTTTTGTGCTGGAGACGGAGAACACCCACTATGTGTTCGGCATTGACTCGGCAGGGTATAATCGGCATTTGCACTGGGGTGCCAAGTGTGACCCGGCGGATTATGCTTTTACGGAGATCGGAGACGAAAACTCCAATCATTCCATGCTGGACGAATACCGACAGGAGCTGACTCCCTTTGGATCCACCGTGTACCGCACCTGTGACCTGAAGGCACAGTTTGCAGACGGCTGCCGGGAGGTGGCACTGCGCTACACCGGCTATCGGCTGGAGGACGATACCCTGCGCGTTGCGTTTGCGGACGCGTACTATCCCTTGCAGGTGCGCCTGGGCTACCAGGTGTATCCGGGGCTGGATATCATCAAGCGCTGGGTGGAGGTGGAGAACACCGGCTCCGCGCCGATTTCCTTTGAGCGGCTGTTTAGCGCCGGGTTTTCTTTGCCCGGTATGGATCCGTATACTTTTGAGAATACCAACGGTGCTTGGGGCGGTGAATTCCTGCCCTGCCGCACGGTGCTGGATGGGGGCAATTTGGTGTATGAGAGCCACCGTGGCGCGTCCAATCATAATCAGTCGCCGTATTTTATCGCCCACCGCGGTGCCACGGAGACCCGGGGCGCAGTGTACTTTGGCTCCTTGGCGTACAGCGGCAATTTTAAGGTAATTGCCGGGCGGGATCTGTACGGTATTACCCGGGTGAGTCTGGGTATGAACGACTTTGATTTTTCGCACACTTTAGAGCCGGGGGCGCACTTTGAGACCCCGCCGGTGTACTGCGGCAAGACGGAGGGATTGGGCGAAATGTCTCGCCAAATGAACCGCTTTTGCTTGGAACATCTGTTGCCGTCCCGATTCCGGGCAGAGACGCTGCCGGTGCTGTATAATTCTTGGGAGGCCACGGAATTTAATGTAAATGTGGCGGACCAGACCCGCTTGGCGGAGATTGCCGCGGGGATCGGAGTGGAGCTGTTTGTGATGGATGACGGCTGGTTCGGTGCCCGCAACAACGACCGTGCCGGGCTGGGGGACTGGTTTGTGAACCCGGCAAAGTTCCCGGGCGGCCTGGACGAACTGATCGGCAATGTAAACGCCCTGGGTATGGATTTCGGTCTGTGGGTGGAGCCGGAGATGGTGAACCCGGACAGCGACCTTTACCGTGCCCACCCGGACTGGACATATTACTTCCCACACCGTCACGCAGATGAGTTGCGCCATCAGCTGGTGCTGAATATGACCCGCAGCGATGTGCAGGCGTATATTTTAGATTGCCTGGATCGGCTGCTGACGGATCACAATATCCGCTATATCAAGTGGGATATGAACCGGCCGTTCTCCCAGGTTGGGGCGGAGAATTTGGCAGATCCCAAAATGTATTCTTATCTGCATACCATGGTAGTGTATCGGATCGTGGATGAACTGAAACGCCGTCACCCGGCGGTGCAGTTTGAAAGCTGTGCCTCCGGCGGCGGTCGGTGCGATTTAGGAGCCATCAGTCACTTTGACCAGGTGTGGACCAGCGATAATACAGACGGCATTGACCGGATGACCATACAAAAAGGCTATTCCATGCTCCACCCCATTAAGACTATGCGAGCGTGGGTAACGGATATTGCCGGGATCAACAAGCCCTGCTCCCTGGACTTCCGCTTCCATATCGCCATGCAGGGGGCGCTGGGCCTGGGCGGTAATTTGGAGAAGTACAGTCCGGAAGAGCTGGAGATCTGCCGCCGCAATGTGGCGCTGTATAAGGAGATCCGCTCGCTGGTGCAGTTCGGCGACCTGTATCGGATCCTGGATGCGGATCGGGACCAGGTGCTTTGCAATCAGTATGTCAGCCGGGACAAAATGCAGGCGGTTTTGTTCCTGAGTGCCCGGGGCACCCGGTTCTTTAAAAAGAAGATGAACCTGCGCTTTGCGGGCTTGGCGCCGGACAGAGCGTATGCTTTTACATTGGACGGCGTGGCGTATAAGAAAGGCGGCGCCTTCCTCATGGAAGTGGGTTTGCCCGTCTATGTGCGTGGTGCCGATTATAATCAAATCGTCCGCTTGACCGCAGTAGAATAAATAAAACACGGCAGGAACACCTGCCGTGTTTTACTTTATAGATTTGCGATCAGCCACCGGAGCATTTGTATGTTGGTCTCTGCCAATTCTGCATATTTATCGTGTGCACTGAAATAAGCAATACAGATGATCTGAATGGAATAGATCACATAGGGAACAGCGGCCATTTCCTGTTCGCTCAGTGCGCATACCCTGTGGTAGCCTTGGATCAGATCATGGAGTATCGTCTTCCATCTTTCTAAATGGCGCCCATTGCCAAAGCATTCGGATAGTATGGCAGTGGCACAATAACAAAGGTCAAAGATCCGTATGTTTACTTCTGTCAAGTCAAAATCAATGAAGCCTATAAATGTTTTGCCGTCGAAGATCATATTGGAGGGGTTCAGATCCCGATGGATCAGTTGCACCGGCAGCTGTGGGTACAACGCTTTGAACCCCTCTTTATATTGCGTGCAAAAGTCATTATTCAGATGGGCGATCTTTTGTACCTGTTCCAGATTTTCCATACTATCCCGGTACAGATTGGCCTGCTGAAAATCCTGCGGGTCATACAGGCTTAGTTTCTTGTGCAAGTCGGCAATCTTTTCGCCGATGATATAGGCGACAGTGGGGTCTTCAAAAACAGTGCGGCAGCAAAGCGGGGTGCCCTGCAGGCGTTTGGTCACCATAAAATAAAGTTCGCCCAGCTGTAAATAAGCGTCCGTATTATGCAATTTGACCACTTCATCAAACAGTATGGCTTTTTGGACCGCAGCTAAGTTAGTGGTGTATTTGATGATGTAGTCATCGCCCACATAGTAAGCATTTTCGTTTTGCCTGCCGGTGTTTTCACTTATGATCGGTTTTACGGCGCAGTTTTGCAACTCCCAATGGGACAGTATCTTTTGAATCTCGGTTTTTGACACCATAATATAGTCCTCCTGCAAAATGTTGATCCTATAGGGCTTGCTGCCGATATAGGTTTTTGTGAATGCTGACGGAGAACAACCGAATTCGCGTTGAAACGCTTTGTAAAATCCGGCGTATGTATCAAATCCAAAATCAAATGCAATATCTGTTTTCGGCTTTTTACTTTTCATCTCGTAAACGGCAAATAGCAGCCTTCTGCGCAGCAGATATGCTTTTGGTGTAACACCCAAGTACAACTTGAACAATCGTACCAAATGCACATAGGAATATCCGGCGACCCGGCTTAGATCCTCCGGCGTGATTTGGGATTTTATGTGCGCATCTATATAGTCGATGGCATTTTGAAGCAGTTGGCGGGTATCCACGGCCGTTCTCCTTTCTTCTCACTTGCAAGTGTATGGGTATTATACCATAAGGCGCGTCAAATACCTTTCCTGTGTGATCAAAAAAAGCAGTCGAGTCATCGACTGCTTTTTTGTATTTAGCTTTTAGTGCCAGCCGTCACAGTAGTCTTTGTTGTGGGCAATGTAGGCGTCGGTCAGGGCACAGGCCAGGGAATAGCTGTTTACCAGCGGGTGCAGGGTCAGGGCTTGCACGGCGGTGGCGCGGCTTTTCTCCCGAATGGCTTTGGAGGCCAGACGCTCGTAGTTCTTCACCCGGCGGATCAGCTCCAGATTTTGCTCGTCTACGGCGCCGATCCGATGGGGCGTGCAGCCCTTTGGCCCCACCTCACAGGTGACCTCCACTACATCGTCCGGTCGCAGGCCGTCTATGGCGTTGCCGTTTGGCACGCACAGGATCATGGGGCCGGTTTGGCCGCTTTGGGCGTTTTCTATGAATTTCAGCGCCACACCGGCGTAGCCGCCGTCGTCTTCTTCATAAATATTAAAGTGCCAGGGCTGGCTACGTTTCTCGCCGGTCTCGCTGGCCATATAACTGCCCTCTCGCATACCGTACCATTTATTGAATACCGCCAGGCAGCCTTCAAAGTCGTTTTCAATATCCATTTGGCTCAGCTGGGCGGTCATTTGCCGGTTGATATCCAAAATCTGTTCACCACGGGTCTGGGGCGCTTTCAGAATATTGGCCACCGCCTGTTCCCGGTAGTAGAAGTAGTAGAGATATTCGTTGAGCACCGCGCCCCGATCCCGTAGCAGTTCTTTGGAGAAGTAGCGCATATCGCTGTTCTTGTAGGCGTCATCGTTCTCGATCAGATCGTGCAGAATCTCTTTGCCGTTTATGGTGATGCTTTTGAAGTAGGACAGGTGGTTGAGCCCGTACACCTCGCCGGTAATGTTCGCCGGGTTCGCCCCGTACAGCAGGGCAAAGGAGCGGAGCATGCCGGAGGGCGCGTCGCAAATGCCGTAGGTAAAATCGTAGCCCATATCCCGCAGGGTTTGGGACACGACCCCGGCCGGATTTGTAAAGTTGAATACCTTTACATTCGGCTTCGCATATTTCTTAATCAGTTCGCAGTAGGCAGCCAGCGCCGGTACGCTGCGCATGGCAAAGGACAGCCCGGCAGCGCCGGTGGTTTCTTGCCCCAGTACCCCGTGATCCAGGGCAATGCGCTCGTCCTTGGCACGCATTTCATCCTGCCCCACCCGAATGGTGGTGATTACATAGTCCGCGTCCTGTGCCGCTTCCACCGGGTCGGCAGTGAGGGAAAAGCGCATTTCCGGGCACAGCAGGCGCGCCACATGCGCCGCCATACCGCCGTAGATGCGCAGCTTTTCCTCGTCATTGTCCATAAAACACAGTTCGTCGATCCCCAGCCGCTTTGCCTTTTGGGCAATGCTTTTTGCCAGGAACATGGAGCGCACACCGCCTCCGCCAAGTACCGTGATCTTCATAGAACCCCTCCTGTATTCCCGCGCGCTCGCGCCAAATTTCCAATCTTATAGTACCCAATTCACCGCCCCTTTGTCAAGATGCAATCTCCGCTCTTCCAAACCCGGGCATACAAAAACGCACAGACAAACTGCCTGTGCGTTTTTTGGTTCCACTCCTGCAAATTGTGCAGTATTACAGCTTCTCCAGCAAGGGGAGCAGATCCGGTAGGCGGTGGATCTGGTATTCTACGGTGCCGTCGGTGGGGAGGGGCAGGCGGTTCGGGTTGTACCAGCAGGTGTGCATACCGGCGATTTTGCCGCCCAGCATATCGGAGGTCAGACTGTCGCCCAGCATCAGGCTCTCGCTGCGCTTTACGCCCGGCAGGCTGGCAAAGCAAGCGTCGAAAAAGCCCAGTTGGGGCTTATTGGCGCCTAGGTACTCGGAGATAAACACCCGGTCCAGCAGAGGCAAAATGCCGCTGCTTTTCAGCCGCCCTTCCTGTACCCAGCCGGTGCCGTTGGAGGCCAGACACAGGGTGTAGCGCCCATGGAGGGCGGAGAGCAGTTCTTCTGCTCCGGGGAGAAAAAAGTGGCGGCTGCTCAGCCGTTCCATATAGTAGTGGTTCACTTCCTCCCGATCCAGGTCGCTGCCCAGGTGAGTCAGCAGCAGGTCAAAGCGGCGGTAGCCGATCTCCGATCGTTGCACTTTGCCTTGCTCCAGCAACTTCCACTGGGCGTCGTTACCGGCACTGTACAGAGCCAAAATCTCATCTGAATAGGGCAGGGTGTAGTGGCGCATGGTTTCCTCCAGTGCCACTTGTTCTGCCTGCTGAAAGCTGAACAGCGTATCGTCTAAATCTAAAAAAATCGTGGTGATCATAGCGAGCTCCTTTGGCTCCAGTATAGCACAGCTGCCGCAGGGTGTGCAAGTCCCAAAAAACGGACGGCAGCTTGTATGCAGACACATTTTATGGTATGCTTTTTACCAAGGAGGTAGAGGAATGGATGCAATCAATTTGATTTTATTTGCGGTGCTTTTTGTGCTGCAGGTGGCGATCATTATTCTGCTGCTGCGCCGCCGCAGTGGGGATGCAGGGCGCCAAACGGAGCTGCTGGCGCGGCAGCTGCAAGCCCAGGACAATGAGCGCCGTGCCCAAATAGAGCGGTTGGAAGCGGCAGTGCAGACTCTGCGGGAGGATAACTACCGTCAGCAGGTGAAGCTGCTGGAGCTGGTCCAGAACCAAAGCGACAGCCAAACCCGGCGGTTGGGTGCCTTTATGGCAGAGATGCAAAAGAGCAATGAGCAAAAGCTGGACCAAATGCGTCAAACGGTGGACGAAAAACTGACCGGCACCCTGAACACACGGCTGAATGCCTCGTTCCAGACTGTGTCCCAGCAGCTGGAGAGCGTGTACAAGAGCCTGGGCGAAATGCAAAAGCTGTCCTCCGGGGTAACGGAAAGCGTCAACGGGTTGAATCGGGTGCTTACCAATGTAAAGAGCCGAGGCACCTGGGCGGAGGTGCAGCTGGGCAATATTTTAGACCAGACGGTGCCGGGTATGTATGACACCAATGTGGCCACCAATCCCAAGTATAACGGTCGCGTAGAGTTTGCGGTGCGGATCCCGGCGGCGGACGGCAGCGGTCACGCCTGGCTGCCCATTGATTCCAAATTTCCTATGGAGGATTATGCACGCTTGACCGCAGCGGCTCAGGCCGGGGATCGACAAGGCATGGAAAGCGCCCAAAAGGCGCTGGAGCAGCGGGTGCGTGACGAGGCCAAGTTGGTGCGTCAGTACATTTCTGCCCCGGAGACCACACCCTTTGCGGTGCTGTATTTGGCCACCGAGGGACTGTATGCGCAGATTTTGGGCAGTCGCAGCGGACTGGCGGAGAAGCTGCAGCAGCAGGGCATTTTGCTGGCCGGGCCTACCACGGTGACAGCGCTGCTTAATGCGCTGGCGATGGGCTTTCGCACCCTGGCCATCAACCGCAAAGCCACGGAGGTGTGGCAGGTGCTGGGCGCTGCTAAAATGCAGTATGAGAAGTTCGGCGACCTGCTGCAAAAGGCACGCAAAAAGGTGGATGAGGCCGGCAAGGTGCTGGACGAGGCAGATCACCGTAACCACATCATTCAAAAGCACTTGCGCCGGGTGGAGACCCTGGACGACCCGACGGCGGCGGAAGCGGTACCGGAATTATTTGACTGAACAAACCCGATAAAAAGGGCGCCTGCTTACAGCAGGCGCCCTTTTGCTTTACGCATACGCTTTGATAATTTCCCGTATCATACGAACATTGTCCTTGGTGTGCAGGGCGTTTGGAGCCTTGTATTCCAGCAAACAGCAGGGAATGTTCAGTTTTTTGTGTACCCAACCGATGGCGTAGCCTTCGTTTGCGGCATAGACGCCGTCTTTCATTTTCTTTAAGTGCAGGGTGCGATTGACGATTTGGCACAGCTTTTTGGTGCCTAAGGTTTCGTTAAGCCAGCCGTGGGCATTGATGTACACATTGGGCTTGCTGCGGAGAATAAAGTCTCGCAGGGCACGGGTCTCTTTGCCCTTAAACGGACCGAAATCCCGGTTTATATCAATATGCGCGGCGGTGCAGCGCCCAAAGGCATTCTTGCCGGAGCGTTGTGCGTTTTTGCCGGCAATGGCACCGTCCGGATTGGCGCAGGGGACAATAACCAATCGGTAATTGCCCAATTCCTCCGGGTGGGAAGCAAAGTGGGCTATCAAGTGGTTGGCAATGGCAGTCAGACGCTGCCCGTCTCTGGCATAATCGTCCTCAAAGCCGTGGATGGCAAAGTCAATAAACAGCGTCTTTTTGTACTTGCCGTTTGCCGGGGTGATGATATAGCCTTCCAAATTGCGATTTTGTACGGATTTGCCATAAACCACTTGGGTCACATGGTTGTGGTCTAAGGCCAACTGTGCGGCATTTGCATTCAGCGGCAGCGCCTTGTTTTGTACGCGAACGGTAATCTGTGCCGTAACACCATTATAGGTGCGTACGGTCAGTTGGGTTTTGCCGTTGGCTTTGCCGGTAATGTAGCCTTGCGGAGTGACTGTGGCAATGGCAGAATCCCGGGTTTTGTATGTAACGGTGTAGGCTGCGGTGCCACGGGCAAATTGCAGCTTTATCTTATGGTTGTCGGCACCCTTTTGGATAATCACATCGCCGCCTTTAACGGCTAATTTGGTGGGAGCGGCCTTAACCGTAACGGTGCAAGCGGCGGTTTGGCGTCTGTAACGCACGGTCACTTTGGCTGTACCGATTTTCTTGGCGGTAACCACGCCGGATTTGCTAACGGCCAGTACGCTTGTGTCTGCTGAGCGATAGGTGCAGTCGGTAGGGTGGATACGAGAATTATTGAATTGAATACAAGCGGCTTTTTCGCCTAAGCCCAGCGCAACGGTGGTGCGCTTTAATGTTAGATTTTCTGCAGCATAGGCTGTGCAGGTGTTGCTGAGCAAAAACATAAGCAGCAATAGTGCTGCCGCTATGGAAGTGCGGTGCTTCATAACAGAATCTCCTTCTTTTCTGATTTGGCAGCGACCCGGGTGCCGCTACTGTAACAGTGTATCATTTCTTGCAAAGTGTGACAAGTTGTTTGCGTTTTTTGCCGTATTTTGATATTTGCGTTTATACGCTGCGGTTTTGTGTACGGCAAAGTGCTGCAAAATTGTGCCGCAAATGCAAAAAATTTGTTTTTGCGTTTATTGCGCCGCTTTAGACTTTGTGGTAAAATAAAGCCGAGGTATTTGATTATGGAGCATCTTTGGAAACAGAATTTGCGGCAGATCGAGCCGTATGTGCCCGGGGAGCAAAGCAGCGACCCGGATCGGATCAAGCTCAATGCCAATGAGAACCCGTATCCACCGGCCCCCGGCGTGGAGGCGGTGCTGCGCAGTTACGACCCGGCAGCGCTGTGCCTGTACCCAGACGCCAACGCCCGGCTGCTCAAGGCGTCCATTGCCCGCCACTACGGCGTGGCGCCGGAGCAGGTATTTGTGGGCAACGGCTCGGATGATGTGCTAGCACTGGCCTTTCAGTCCTTTTTTAACAGCGACAAGCCCATTGCCTTTCCGGATATTACTTACAGCTTTTACCCGGTGTGGTGCCGGCTGTTTCACATTCCTTTTGTGACCTACCCGCTGACGGCGGATTTTCGCATGGATCCGGCGGATTACGCGGCGCCTAACGGCGGCGTGGTGCTGCCCAATCCCAATGCCCCCACCTCTATCGGTGAGGACCTGCCCTTTGTGCAGGCGCTCTTGGAGGGCAACCGGGATGCTGTGGTGATTATTGATGAGGCCTATGCGGACTTTGGCGGCGTCAGCGCCGTGCCGCTGCTGGCGGACTATCCCAATTTGCTGGTGTGCGGCACATTTTCAAAATCCCGCTCTCTGGCCGGGCTGCGGCTGGGCTTTGCCATCGGCAGCGCAGAACTGATCAGTGTGTTGGAAGCAGTGAAGAATTCCTACAACAGCTACACGGTGGACAATTTGTCTCTGCTGTGCGGTGCGGCTGCTATGGATGATGAGGCGTATTTTGCCAAGACCACGGCGGCGGTGATAACCACCCGGGAGCGGGTGCGCCGGGCGCTGGAGCAGATGGGCTTTTCCGTATTGCCATCCCGCACCAATTTCCTTTTTGCAACGAAGGACGGCGCGTCTATGCGGGAACTGTTCCTCTATTTGAAACAAAGACATATTTACATTCGCTATTTTGACCTGCCGCGGATTGACAATTATGTGCGTATTACCATCGGTACCGACGCGCAGATGGACGCATTTTTGCAGGGAACGGAGGCTTTTTTGCGTGGAGAATAAAAAAGTTGCGCTGATCTTCTTGTATTTTATCGGTGCCATTCAGCTGGTGGCCGGTGTGTACACCCAGCTGGTGGGGTTGTTTCATTGGGACTTTATGTCCCTGTTCCCGGTGGTGGAGATGGGCACCCAGCAGATCTTGTATTTGAATTTGCTGACGGTGTTCCTGGTGACCACGCTGATCCATATTGTGGTGGCGGCGCTGGTCAATGACGGCAGCTACGGCCCACTTGATGTGCTGCAGGCTTGCCCGCCGCTGACCGTCGTGGTGCCGCTGGTGCTCTTTGGCATTTCCATTTATACCACTCTGGGCGCTACTTCGGCGGGGGAGCGGGTGTTCTGCCTGGCTGTGTCCGCTTTGTATATTCTTGCCTGCTATATCAGCGTGGGCTGCATTGCCGCTGTGCGAGATATGGAAGATTAAACAAGAAAATAGACAGAAAAGGACCTCTGTGTGCCAAACACAGAGGCCCTTTTTTATGCTTTATTTACCGAGAAAGAGTACCAACAGCAGTGCCACTACGGCAATACCGCCCAAGGCGGCAAAAATTTTAACTGCTCGGGAAATTGCGTCGTACACATTGGTGGGCATGATTTGGAAAAAAGCAAAATGCAGCGGCTCTTGCAGCTTTTTGCCTACCAAGTCCCGGTAGCGCAGATCTTGGGTGGACAGGCTGCCGTCTCGGTGCAGCGCAATGGTGCGCACGCCTCGATCCAGTCCCGGGCCGTACACATGGAACCCGGCACCCTGGGTGTAGCCCACATCAATGCCGCGAATGTCACCGTGGAAGGCGTTGTTGTGGTCGTGGCCGAAGTACAGGCCCTTCACTTCGCCCTTTTCGCAGAAGGCATCAAACTCACCGCTGTTTTCCTGGGGATCGGCGGGGGATTCTTTCATAAAGCCCTCTTTGTCAACCCGCTTTTTGTTCAGCACAAACCACTCCTTGGCGTGGGTGCGGAAGCCCTGTACCGCGCCTTTGGTGGACTTTTTCACCTGCGTGAGCAGGTCAAACACCTCACACACGGGAATGTGCTGAATGACAACGGAGGGAATGGTGTGGCCGTATTGTTTTTCATAACTGTCGCGTACGCCCCGATACCAGTCAATCTGATTTTGGTGCACATGGTCGTAGCCCACTTTCAGGCTGGAATGGCTGTCGATCAGGTAAAGCAGATAGCCGGGCCGGTCGCCGTCGGCGATCTCCAGCACGCAGTTGCCCACACCGTCCACGCCGGGCGTATCCTCCCCGATAAAACCGGGGATCTCTTTGTAGATTTCAAACTGGGCACGGTTGTCCAGCCCCACCTGCCGGTCGTGATTGCCAAAGCAGATGGCAAAGGGCAGATGCCGCTCCACCACCGGGGCAGTCAGCTCTTTCAGTACCCGGCGCACCTGGTTTACATCACCGTGGAACCCGCGCCCCCAGATCTGGTCACCGCTGTATACCACCAGATCCGGCTCCTCTCGATCCAAGGCGGCGTTGATCAGCGCCAAGGTGTCCGGGCTGACCTTGCGGCCCTCTTGCGTATCTGCAATTTGCAGGATCTTAAAGGTGTCGTTCTTGAATGTCAACTTCATATTTATTCTCCGTTCTCAGGAATTTTGCCTTTTTTCTAATTTTAACACAAGAAAGCCTTGACGGCAACGCTTTTTCAAATTATAATATGAAGTGCTGTTACGGCAAGTACATCCGCCCGTGGCGAAGCTGGATATCGCAGCAGATTCCGATTCTGAAGGCCGGGGGTTCGAATCCCTCCGGGCGGACCATAAACGCGGCAAGCGTCTTTACGATGCTTGCCGCGTTTTATTTTTTTGCCACTTACCGGCGCGTGTATCAGCAAAAAAAGTACACGATAATAGCGCCGACAGGCTGGACGGCTTTGTGAATAGGTGGGTTGATTCTTTTACATTATATATAAGAGAGTTCTTGATTTCATCCGAAAGCTATGCTATACTGAGTATGAACGAACGGTCAGTAAAGTTAGAAATGAATAACTAGAAATTTTGAAAAAACTGACCGGGTGCCGTTCTTGCCGATTTTGCCCCCATTTTTGAATTTTGAACGGAGGTAAGAAGATGAAAACAGGAAAAAAACGACTCACAGGTACGCTTTTGGCGCTTTGTGCCGCTTTGTTGGTGCTTTGCATCGTGCTTGCCATAGGATGGAGCAAGACGGCAAAAGCCGACGCAGAATTGCCGGAGGTACGGAACAACGGCACGGCGGTTCAGTGGAAATACAGAGATGAAACCGATTGGCGCGACCTTGTGGCGCTTACCGAACTTACGGGTGCTGCCGGAGAAAACGGAAAGAACGGCACAGACGGTAAAGACGGCTCTAACGGGGCCGACGGTAAGAACGGAATAAACGGTACGAACGGCAAAGATGGTATGAACGGCGTTGACGGCAGGGACGGAGCCAACGGCGAGAATGGCACCGACGGTAAGAACGGAATAAACGGTACGAACGGCAAGGATGGTATGAACGGCGTTGACGGTACAGACGGGCAAAACGGTATCGACGGTAAAGACGGCACAGACGGCGTCAACGGCAAGGACGGCGTGGACGCCAAAAATATAGAAGTGCAGCGAGCCGAAACCCACATACAGTGGCGTTATGAGGGCGGCGAGTGGCAGAACCTTGTGGCGATCGCCGATATAGAGGGCCCTGCCGGACAGAACGGAACGGACGGCATTAACGGAAAAACTCCGGAATTTCGCGTAAGCGAAAATATCCTGCAATGGCGTTATGTCGGCGATGAAATATGGCTGAACCTGTACGACCTTACTGCATTAAAAGGTGCGGATGGCAGAGACGGCGTTGACGGCAAGGATGGTATAAACGGAAAAGACGGCGCCGACGGTAAGGACGGCACCAACGGGCAAAACGGCTCTGACGGCAAAGACGGTAAAACACCTTTTATCGGCGAAAACGGCAACTGGTGGATCGGAGACATCGACACCGGCATCAAGGCGGCAGGTACCGACGGAAAAGACGGTGTTGACGGCGAAAAGGGCGACCCCGGCGAAAAAGGCGACAAGGGTGACCCCGGCGAAAAAGGCGACAAGGGCGATAAGGGCGACAAGGGTGACAAGGGTGACAAAGGCGACAAAGGCGACCCCGGTCAGAACGGCGGAAGCTTCGGGTACTTTGCAGCAAACGGCAGAGTATACAGTTGGGGAACACCGCTTCCGTTCAATGTAAAAAAAGAAAGCGGAGATCTGATCTCCTATGACGCATCAAGCAAAACAATCACCCTTTCAAAAGGTCACACATACAGTATGGTGTTCAGCGGAACGGTTATGATCAGCGCTAACGGTACCTATAAGTTGTGCGGTGCATCACTCATTGACGGATATAACAGTTCTGAAATGATGCTTGAGACGCGAACCTATGTGAGTATGATAGATGACGGTCAAGGTGCAAGACTTGGTATGTCGTATAACACGATATACCGTGCCGAAGCGGATATTGCTTTGACATTTCAATATACAAATATGCTCTTCCAGAATACCAATTTTACCGACAGTCAGTACAACATAACCATTATTGCTCTTGACTGAGCCGACCTATACGGAAACGGAGGTAGCAAGAAATGAAAAAACGAATACTTAGTATCCTGCTCGCCCTATGTATGCTGTTCTGCCTTGTGCCGACTACGGCGTTTGCCGAGGGTGAGACAAACAGGAAAGTCGAAACGGAACAAGAGCTTGTCAATGCGCTGGCGGACAGCAGCGCAGACATCATCACGCTGAAAAATGACATTGCAATCGGCACGACCCTGACCGTCCTCCGCAAGGTCACCCTCGATCTCAACGGCTATGTTCTGAAAATGACCGGCAGCGGCAGCGTTATTATCCTCGATAATAAGAGCGGCATCACCGGCGACCTGACCCTTATCGACAGCAATCCCACGGCGGAGCACAAATTCAAGGTTAACGGCGCAGAACCTTGGGTGCTGGACGACAGCGGTACAGAGACCGTCTATGGTGGCATCATCACAGGCGGCACGGGCAGCCGGATCTTCTTCTCCAACGGGGTGGAAGGCGGCGGCGTGATCATCGGCAGCGGTGCACTCACCATGAACGGCGGCAATATCGTCGGCTGCATAGCCAATGAAGGCGGTGGCCTGTTCCTCTCAGACGGTTCGTTCACCATGAACGCCGGCAGCATTGTCGGCTGCTCAACACCGGACAGATTAACGACCGGAGAGGCCTTTCACGGCGGCATATACGCTTTTGGTCCGATGGCGAACAGAGATACAACCGGCGTGATCACGTTGACCGGCGGCCTGATCAAAAACAACGGCAGATACGCTATCAATGCTGCGTATATGACCACAATTTACGCCAACGGCGGCGAGGTATACGGTGGGGTTGACCTAAATCAGGCATGTAAGATCACCTGTCTTGCAGAAGATAACGGTATTACCGCCTTCAAAGGCAAGACGGTGATCGGCGGAACTTCCAGTGTATATCCAAGCCATGTTGACTGGGGCCTCTTCTACGGCGGTCTGTATATTTACGGCAATACGACCGGCGTCATCGTGACTTACAAGGACGGCGACAGTGAATACGCAAAGCAGGTTCTTCCCTCCGGCACTCTCGCGACGCGTCCCGATGCTCCCGCCGCCACACCGGGCTATACCTTCGGTGGCTGGAACAAGGCCGACGGCACGGCGTGGGATTATGCAAGCGATAAAGTCACCGATAACATAACATTGTATGCAAAATGGGCAGCGAACACCTACACGATTACCTTCGACACCGCCGGCGGCAGTGAAATTGCCCCGATTACGCAGGACTACGGAACGGCGATCACCGTCCCTGCCGACCCTACAAGAGAGGGCTATACCTTTATCGGCTGGGATAAGGAAATTCCCACGACTATGCCCGCTGAAAATATGACTGTCACCGCGCAGTGGGAAATCAATCGGTACACAATAACCTTCGACACTGCAGGCGGCAGCGAAATTACTCCGATTACACAGGACTACGGTACGGCAATTACCGCCCCTGCCGACCCGACAAGAGAGGGCTACACCTTTATGGGCTGGGACAGGGAAATTCCCACGACCATGCCCGCAGAGAATATAACGCTCAAAGCACGATGGAAAGACTGTGAAAAGCCCACGGGCGAAATTGTCATAGGCACCAACAAATGGCAGAAATTCTTAAACAAGCTCACCTTCGGTCTGTTTTTTAAGGATACGCAGGAGGTGACGATAAACGCCGCCGACAACAGCGGAACCGTGTTTATCTCCTATTTGGTGACCGATCGGGATCTTTCCGAGGCGGAACTTCAATCTCTCGTATTTAGTGGATATGAGGAGCCGTTTCGCATAGACCCCAATGGGGAATACATTGTTTATGCAATGCTTGTTGACCCGAGCCTGAATATAACATACCTTCGTTCCGACCGTGTAACGCTTGATAATGTTCAGCCGGTCATCACCGGCATAGAAAACGGCAAGACCTATTGTGAAGCACAGACGGTCACCATTGACGAAAAGTATGTGAACACCGTCACCGTAAACGGCACAAAGGTCACGCTTGACGAAAACGGCAGCTTTATTCTTTCCGCGGCAGACGGCGAGCAGAAGATTGTTGCTACCGACAAGGCCGGCAACGCCGCCGAAATGACCGTAACGGTCAACGACGGGCATACCGGCGGAAAGGCTACCTGCACCGAAAGGGCGGTGTGCGAGGTCTGCGGCAAAGCTTACGGTGAGCTTGACCCGAAGAATCACACCGAACTGAAGCATATTCCTGCCAAGGCGGCCACCGAGGACGCCGAGGGCAACATCGAGTATTGGCACTGCGACGGCTGTAATAAGTATTACAGCGACAAGGGCGGCACAAAGGAGATCAAAAAAGCCGACACCGTGACGGAGAAGCTGAAAGGCGGTTCCACAACGGCGAAGCAGGAGGACGGCTCCAAATCGCCGGGTACCGGCGACACAAGCAGCCTTGCACTGTGGCTTGCCCTGCTGTTTGTCAGCGGCGGTGCAGCCATCGGCACTACGGTCGTCCGCAGAAGGAAAAAGTACAACAGATAATCGACTCGCGGGGAAAGGGCTGGGAAGGCAGCTTCTGAACGGCATGATCGCGCAGGCAAAACGAACACAAAAAGCACTTTTCTGACAAGTTTGTATGGTGGAAGCTTTCCTTTGTGTGCTGTATAATGATGGCACAGACAAGGAGGTGGTCAATATGCTGGCAGAGAATCTGGCGCTCCTGCGAAACCTCCGCGGCATGACGCAGGAGGAGGTGGCGGAGGTCATCGGCATCTCGCGCCAGTCCTACGCCAAGTGGGAGCAGGGCGAAACGATCCCCGACATTGAAAAATGCGACCGGCTGGCAAAATTCTACGGGGTCTCCATCGATGCCCTTATCCATCAGGATGAGGAGGTCGGCAAGGCGCGGGTGGCGCCCGCCCCGGTGGGCAAGCACCTGTGGGGAACGGTGGCGATGGGCGCCAAGGGGCAGATCGTCATCCCCAAGGCCGCGCGGGATACCTTCCACCTGAGCGAAGGCGATCGGCTGGTCGTCCTGGGCGACGAGGAGCAGGGCATCGCGCTCATCAAGGCGGAGGTCTTTGAGGAGCGGATGCAGAAGGCCCTGCGTGCAGGTCAGAAATCCAACGAATAAAAGAAGGTGCGATCATGAAATGTCCCGAATGTGGAAAGGAAATGCGGGAGGGGTATCTCTTTTGCAGCAAGGACGGCGCGTTCAGCTTTGCAAATGAGGTGCCGGGCGTGTTTGAGAACGCGAAGAATGCCGATGGCTTTGTGAAGATCACAGACCTCAAGGCCAGCCACCGGACGAGAGTTCCGGCATCCATCTGCGAGGGATGCAGGACGGTCATGCTCAAGTATTGAGTGAGGCTGCCGCTTCCAACCGAAAAAGACCCCAAGCCGTTGTGTCGCAACGGCTTGGGGTCTTGCTATATTTATTTTCTGCCGTATGACGCGGCGCAGGTCAGAACGCGAACAGGTTCAGTCCCGTGTCCGGGTCATGCACTCTGTCCACCGTGCCGGGAATGATCTCTACGACCATTTCGCAGGTGGCGCTGACCACCGCCCGATTTAAGTGGCCGCCAAACACCTGCCCCTTGTCGTTTCCGGCACTCATGTGCAGATGGGCGTAGAACGCGCCGTCCATGGTGTTGATGGTGCCGGTCAGGGAGACGATCTCAAAATTGCCGCGGAACTCGTTTGCATAGTACCGCTGCTCCTCCACCTTGTACACGCCCACTGTAAAATCGTTGGTCGCGCCCAAGGCGGTGACACTGGCCAGCGTGATGTTCTCCCTGCGCGCAAGCTCCTTCACCTGCTCGAGGATCTCCTCGCCCCTGTCGATCCGCGCCACGATTTTATCGCCAAATCTTCTGTATTCCATCGTAAACCACTCCTTGCGTTTCAATTTTCCCTGTGCTATTTCCATAATAGTACCCGCACTTGGCTTTCTGTCAAGATGCATTTGAAAATTTAGAAAGAAAGTCCGGGCGAAAAACCGCTCGGACTTTTCGCGTATCTTATAAAAGCTGCGGTAGAAGTACTCGCATCAGTTCCACAAGCTGCGAAACAAGCTGTTGCCGATGCTTTTTCCTGCGCCATGAATAGCACCTGCTATGATAATGGCGGCGCGGCGGGACAATATACTGTATAAACAAGAACCCACCTTCGTAAGAAGGTGGGTTCTTGTTTATGCTGCTTTCTGGTGAAGGGGCGGATACGCGCTGTATTTGCGTGCAGCCCGTGCCGTTAGCAGAGCGGCTCCAGCTGAAAGGCCAGCTCGGTGCGGCCCACGACGGCGTGATGGTTGTTGTAAAGGTTTTTGTCGTGAAAGCTGGGCAGGGAGCAGGCTTCCTCCGGCGTGATGACGCCGAGCTGGGTGAGAACCGAGAGGATGGCGTACGGGACGATGGAGGAGGCGCCGTCCTCCATTTTAAGGGCGATGCCGATCCCCTTATCCTTGATGCCCACGGCATAGAATGCGCTGGCACCTGATTTGCAGAAGATGCGGTCGCCGAAGGCGGCCATCAACTGGGTGCAGATGCGATCGGTTCCCGCCACCATTTCCGGATGTGCTGTCATAGCGGACGTGATGCGCCGGAGGACAGCGGCCCGGGTGGGGTCAAAAAGCGTGGGCAGGGACATACGGGCATAGCCTTGCGCCAGCCGGTAAAGGGGCAGCGCGTGGACCGGAACGCCGCAGCCGTCCACGGCCA
>ERZ827150.1950-NODE-1950-length-23952-cov-6.312968_pt1 | contig 23952 bp, 22 predicted proteins | sample MGYA00519779_ERZ827150 | MGnify/ENA primary metagenome ERZ827150 (study PRJEB31778, sample SAMEA3449267) | human gut metagenome | biome: human gut; feature: human-associated habitat; material: faeces | place: United Kingdom | collected 2010/2012 ...
TAAAGAGTTCTGCTGTCTGATACAAGAGGATAAATTGAATTGATAGAACTCACCTGTATAAGGTAACCGGGATGAGTGTATTAACCCTACAACAAAAATATAGATATGGAACTTTAACTCTAAAACACCACCAAGAGGCCCGACCTGCCGGAGAGTTAAAAGCTAAAAACGGAGAATGGACCTATCAAGAAGAATATAGACCCGTTATTTCTTTATTACACACTCAATTTAATGCCTATGTCGAAGGTTACGACTTCGAGTTGACCGTTACGGGTGAGATCATATTCAAACACAGCATGCCATGTTAAAACGTGCCCTCTTTTTTTCGACACCATATTGCCTGAATCTACGGAACGGGCAGATGGTCATTCATACCCGCGAAGCTCCCGATATCCAAAAAAGTGTCCCGATCGAAGACATCGGTTTTGTCGTTCTCGAAGACCAACAAACCTCGATCACTCTTCCTCTGCTCAATGCCTTGTCCGACAATAACGTCGCTGTGATCTTCTGCGGAGAGAACCGAATGCCAAATGCCATGCTGATGAATCTGGATTCCAACAAAACGCAAGGCGAAAGCTACCGTTCACAAATCGAAGCGAGCGAACCCCTGAAAAAAGGATTGTGGAAACAGATCGTCGAAGCCAAAATTCGTAACCAATCAGCCCTATTACAGAAATTAGGCCGCGACGGAAGCAAATTAAAACCCTACTACATGAATGTCAAAAGTGCCGACGCAGACAATAGGGAAGGAATAGCTGCCAAAATTTATTGGTCTGAGCTATTCGGCACTGATTTCATTCGATCACGCGATGGTCTTCCCCCCAACAACCTACTCAATTATGGCTACACGATCCTGCGAGCTGCCGTCACACGTTCGATCATGGGATCAGGGCTATTTCCCGCATTCGGGATCTTCCATCGCAACCGTTACAATGCCTTCCCTTTGGCTGACGACTTGATGGAGCCCTATCGACCCTATGTCGACGAGTTGGTCTATAATCTTCATAACCAAGGACACGAACAACTGACCAAAGAGGTCAAAGGCCAACTATTGCGCATTCTGTTTGTCGACACACATTTTGACAAAGTCATGCGTCCGCTCGATGTCGGACTCACTTTTACGTCATCCTCTATGGCAAAATGTCTATCCGGCATACAAAAAAAGATAGTTTATCCCTTATTGAAATAATTCGATGTCAGAAATACGATTGAATGCATACCGGATCATGTGGCTATTTGTTTTCTTCGACCTGCCCACCAACACCAAAACAGAACGACGTCATGCGGCACAATTCCGTAAGGCGTTAGAGAAAGACGGCTTTTCGATGATGCAATACTCTGTTTACGTTCGGCACTGTGCATCGAAAGAGAATATGCAAGTACACATCAATCGAGTTCGTCGCTCGATGCCACCGTCGGGTTATACGAGTCTGCTTGCCGTAACGGATAAACAATATGGCGACATACTGAATTTTTGGGGCAAAATCGAACAATCAAAACCAGACATTCCCCAACAGTTGGAGCTATTCTAAAGAAATTCCTTATCTTTGTTCTTTGAAATAGTGAAAAACGCATCGAATCGACTTCGTCGGACGTTCGAATTGAATTTTAAGAGTTCTAAAAACTCTGTAAATGTCACATGTTCAACACACAACCATCCCGGCGTTGTGGTTTGATGTAGAATTTCAATAAGATACAACTACGGTCATGTCGCAAAACCTGTTGGCCAAGTTGTGGTTTGATGTAGAATTTCAATAAGATACAACCGAAAATCGACGTATCCCATCACAAAACAGGTTGTGGTTTGATGTAGAATTTCAATAAGATACAACCTCAATAAATGTCAAAGAACAGGCTCCTAGTTGTGGTTTGATGTAGAATTTCAATAAGATACAACATTGTCCTGTAAACATAATTCTTCGATTTGTTGTGGTTTGATGTAGAATTTCAATAAGATACAACGACCTTATCATAACGAGGGTATACCACCCGTTGTGGTTTGATGTAGAATTTCAATAAGATACAACAGCAGCTCACGCCAGACGACCGAGCCTGTAGTTGTGGTTTGATGTAGAATTTCAATAAGATACAACCGCGGGGTGAATTGCCCCTCCGGATTTCTGGTTGTGGTTTGATGTAGAATTTCAATAAGATACAACTTTGCCCCGTGAACAATCAGGGCAGTTGCCGTTGTGGTTTGATGTAGAATTTCAATAAGATACAACAAATGCGTCCATAGTCTTATGATATTCGGGGTTGTGGTTTGATGTAGAATTTCAATAAGATACAACTTCTTATTCGCCCCGATGAGAATATCTTGGTTGTGGTTTGATGTAGAATTTCAATAAGATACAACAATGGTCCGATCCATATTATCAGATCGATGGTTGTGGTTTGATGTAGAATTTCAATAAGATACAACCGAACCGTTTTTAACAAAAGAAGGGAGACAGTTGTGGTTTGATGTAGAATTTCAATAAGATACAACCGAACTTGTCTCCCATTTCTTGGGCCATCTGTTGTGGTTTGATGTAGAATTTCAATAAGATACAACACTTGGTGAAATCATTAGCTCGGGCGGCTAGTTGTGGTTTGATGTAGAATTTCAATAAGATACAACAATGATTGCAAATTAGAAGAAGCTGAGGTTGTTGTGGTTTGATGTAGAATTTCAATAAGATACAACTCGTCGACTACCACCAAGAGTTCATCACGGTTGTGGTTTGATGTAGAATTTCAATAAGATACAACTATCTCTCTCAGGCCCTCGTAAATCTCCTGTTGTGGTTTGATGTAGAATTTCAATAAGATACAACCACTTATCAACAGCATCTTGGCCCGGACGGTTGTGGTTTGATGTAGAATTTCAATAAGATACAACTGGAACAAAAAGAGAGCGAGGGAGTTGAAGTTGTGGTTTGATGTAGAATTTCAATAAGATACAACATATTTTTCAATAGCTACCAAGATTTTGCAGTTGTGGTTTGATGTAGAATTTCAATAAGATACAACCACTGCAAGGAGAACGGAGTAGAGATAGTTGTTGTGGTTTGATGTAGAATTTCAATAAGATACAACAGCAGAATTACCATACGATACATTACGTTGTTGTGGTTTGATGTAGAATTTCAATAAGATACAACTTGAGTTCCGAAAACAAGACGTAATCCCATGTTGTGGTTTGATGTAGAATTTCAATAAGATACAACAAAAGAAAATAGAGATTTGTCCCCCAAATGTTGTGGTTTGATGTAGAATTTCAATAAGATACAACATTACTGTGTTGCAAAATGAGCTGAATGTTGTTGTGGTTTGATGTAGAATTTCAATAAGATACAACTAATCTGGTTTGACATTGACAAAAGACCTAGTTGTGGTTTGATGTAGAATTTCAATAAGATACAACACTTGCTTTACAACATATACGCCGTTCAACGTTGTGGTTTGATGTAGAATTTCAATAAGATACAACTCTTAAGGAGGATGCAGACAAAGGACGACAGTTGTGGTTTGATGTAGAATTTCAATAAGATACAACACAAGAAGGTATTTTCGTGCCACGTCCCAAGTTGTGGTTTGATGTAGAATTTCAATAAGATACAACTAAATCTCCTGAAACAAAAGATGGGCAGGAGTTGTGGTTTGATGTAGAATTTCAATAAGATACAACTTTGATCTTATCTGAATCATATTCGGCCAGTTGTGGTTTGATGTAGAATTTCAATAAGATACAACGATATTTAATTGATAATATCAAATTAAAAGTTGTGGTTTGATGTAGAATTTCAATAAGATACAACAGGCGACACGTGTTTCGCTGGAAGAAATAAGTTGTGGTTTGATGTAGAATTTCAATAAGATACAACAATGGACACAAGTATTGGCCATTTGCGTGGGTTGTGGTTTGATGTAGAATTTCAATAAGATACAACGCGATTTCGAATATTCACAAATCTCTAACAGTTGTGGTTTGATGTAGAATTTCAATAAGATACAACAACGATCTATTGGATCGCGTGCTACCGAAAGTTGTGGTTTGATGTAGAATTTCAATAAGATACAACCGATGTCTACTATTATCGTCTCCCCCTGATGTTGTGGTTTGATGTAGAATTTCAATAAGATACAACGCCGGGACGGCAGTCATTGACAGCTCCCACGTTGTGGTTTGATGTAGAATTTCAATAAGATACAACTGAGCACATCCGGATTCGTGAATTAATTGAGTTGTGGTTTGATGTAGAATTTCAATAAGATACAACGGAATGAGAGAAATCGACATATACACGTATGTTGTGGTTTGATGTAGAATTTCAATAAGATACAACTCACCGCGTGAAAACCACTTTGCAAACTCAGTTGTGGTTTGATGTAGAATTTCAATAAGATACAACGTTCTGCTGATTCTGCACGTGACGTTTCAGTTGTGGTTTGATGTAGAATTTCAATAAGATACAACTTATTCATTATTTTTCTTTGTTTGTTTCACGTTGTGGTTTGATGTAGAATTTCAATAAGATACAACTGTTCAATTTTTCAAACGCCTATTCCACAGTTGTGGTTTGATGTAGAATTTCAATAAGATACAACTTTTCGCTCCTTTCATCAAATCCAGCATTCGTTGTGGTTTGATGTAGAATTTCAATAAGATACAACCCTTTTTGTTTTTGTTTTGGCCTTCCCACAGTTGTGGTTTGATGTAGAATTTCAATAAGATACAACTACATGATGTCGTAAATCTTATTGTAATCGTTGTGGTTTGATGTAGAATTTCAATAAGATACAACCCGCCGATCATTCCCATGCCGATCACGTTTGTTGTGGTTTGATGTAGAATTTCAATAAGATACAACGTGAATACTCCGATCGAGTGTTTTTCACAGGTTGTGGTTTGATGTAGAATTTCAATAAGATACAACAATGAACAAAGTGAATGAGTTAATGTGCCGTTGTGGTTTGATGTAGAATTTCAATAAGATACAACTTCTACTATTTGGTAAAGCGCGCTTTGCTAGTTGTGGTTTGATGTAGAAAACAAGATTGACGATGCGCGGTAAAATCTCTTATACGGCCATCTTACTGATCGGTAACAGAAATCAATTTCTGGTAACACTAACCAATTTCCCAAAATGCACTTGAATACTTTTTTATAGAAATCATTTGCAAATACAATAAATTTATACATCTTTAGGATTGGAGTGTATCAATCAATACAAAAAATATGCAGTCAATATTGATTGTTGAAGACGACAAACGAGTTGCTGACCTGTTGAAAGCTGGATTGGAGGAGAACGGTTACCATGTAACGGCAGCATACGACGGAATCATGGCTTTACGACTTTTCCGAGCTAATAACTTCCAATTGGTTGTGTCCGACATCGTTCTACCCCAAATGAACGGATTCGAGTTGTGTCGCGAAATTCGTAAAATACATGCCGGGGTACCAATACTAATGCTCTCAGCACTGGGAACTACTGACGACAAACTGGACGGATTCGATGCAGGAGCCGACGACTACATGGTCAAGCCTTTCGATTTCCGCGAACTGACTGCACGGATACGTGCGCTGCTCAAACGACAAATGGAAACGAATCTTCCATCACGAGAATCTATCGTGTATGCCGACCTGCAAATCGACTTAATTCGGAAAGAAGTACGGCGAGGGAACATCCCTTTGCACCTTTCTCCCAAAGAATATAAATTGCTGGTATATCTTGTTGAAAATGCAGGACGTGTCATTGCCCGAACTGAAATTGCTGAAAAGGTGTGGGAAACGCATTTTGACACCGGAACCAACTTCATAGATGTCTACATCAATTACCTGCGGAAAAAAGTGGATCGCGATTTCGACGTTAAACTAATCCATACACGTCCCGGTATGGGCTTCATCTTGACCGATAAGCCATGAAGATACAAATCTCTCTTACTCTCAAAAACACGGCTGCCACCGCCGCCATATTCCTCATATGTCTGGCGGCAATTTATTTGGTCAGTGAGCATACTCGCAGTAAAACCTTCTTCCACACCCTCGAAAGCGAAGCCATCACCAAGGCCCACCTGTTTCTGCAAAATCATGTGGATGCCCGAATCATGCAGGAGATTTATCTCAACAACCGTAACTTTATCGACGAAGTCGAAGTAGCCGTCTATACAACCGACTTCCGTATGCTCTATCACGACGCGATCCAGAATGATATCATCAAGGAGGATTCTACCATGATTTCCCGAATCCAGCAGGATCGTAGCATAGAGTTTTACGTCGGAAACTATCAGGGAATCGGGATGCTGTATGCATTTGATGGCGATAACTATATCGTTACGGCCGCTGCATACGATCGTTACGGCCACGACAACTTGACCAAATTGCGGATAACACTTGGAATTCTGTTCATCATTGGGGTATGCCTGCTATTCGTTACGGGTTATTTACTTGCACGTGCCGCATTGCAGCCGATTCGAGGAATCGTGCGTGAAGCGGAAGCCATCACAGCATCGCATATCAACAGGCGTCTTCCCGTAAAAATGCAAAAGACGAACTGGGTGAACTCGCATTGGCATTCAATGCCTTGTTGAGCCGACTCGAAATCTCATTCAATGCCCAGAAGACATTTGTCAGCAACGTGTCACACGAATTACGGACACCGCTGGCAGCGTTAATAGCCGAATTGGATCTGGCCTTACAGAAAGAGCGAAGTGGGGAAGAATACTGCAAAGCCATACATCACGCCCTTCAAGATGCCGGTCGCATGACAAAACTAATCGACGGATTGCTTAATCTAGCCAAGGCCGATTATCAACAGGAACAGATCAAAATGGAAGAGATTCGGTTGGATGAACTTCTGCTCGATGTACGGACTTTGATCCTGCGTGCACACCCCGACTATCGAATCGAACTGCTTTTCGAGCGGGTGGATGACGACGACCGGATGATCACGGTCGAAGGCAATCTCTATTTGCTCACCATTGCGATCTCCAATCTGATCGAAAACAATTGCAAATACTCCGAAGACCACACTTCATGGGTCCATATATCCTATTGGAACGAATGGGCCATTCTACGATTCTCGGACAGTGGCACCGGTATGTCCGAAGATGAGTTGCACAACCTTTTCACGCTCTTCTATCGAGGAGAACAGGAATCAATGGCCGAAGGGCATGGCATAGGGATGGCCTTGGCTCAAAAAATCGTTCAACTGCACCATGGGAAAATCACCGTTCATTCGGAACATGGACAGGGCACAACGTTCATCGTCGAATTACCTCACATATAACTCGATCGGGAAGGGGAAAAAACGCGATACAGTTCTCTCAAGACTTGCAATTGACACACCATACCGAATTCTAATGTTTTTCTAATACGATTCTAATCGCTTTCTAACGGCTCCTGCGAGCCGTTTTTTTCATTTTTGTGGCGCCAACATCGAATAGTAAAACTCAAAACAGTCGGTTATGTGGAAGAAACAAGACAAAACACGGTTCACATTCAATGCCGAGAAAGTATTCCTGGCGGCAACCCAACCGCTCGCTACGGCATACGGCTACTTTCAGACACACCCCTGCGGACTATCCCTCAAAGAGGTGGAACGACGACAATCGTATTACGGAAAAAATGAAGTCGAACACGAAAAACGGAAAAATCCCGTAACGATGTTCATCAGGGCATTCATCAACCCGTTCATCGGAATCCTGACCACATTGATCGTCATCTCCTATATCCTCGACGTATGGATGGCCGCGCCTGATGAGAAAGATTGGACTTCGATTATCATCATAGCGACAATGATACTTCTCAGTGCCATCATCCGATTTTGGCAAGACTGGAAAGCCAGTCTGTCAAGCGAGGCACTACAAAAAATGGTCAAAAACACTTGCTCTGTGCGACGCAGCGAGCAGGGTGTAACTGAGATTCCCATCGAGGAACTCGTTCCGGGAGATATCGTAATGCTTGCTGCGGGCGACATGATTCCGGCCGACATACGGATCATAGAAACAAAGGATCTGTTCGTCAGCCAGGCTTCGCTGACAGGTGAATCAGAACCGATCGAAAAACGTCCTGAGGCACATGGTAAGAAACATGCAAAGGGAAGCGTAGTGGAATTGGACAACATCTGCTACATGGGTTCGAATGTTATCAGCGGATCGGCCACAGCCATCGTATTCGAGACAGGAAACAACACCTATCTGGGAACCATTGCCAAATCCATTGTCGGTCACCGGGCCGCCACGGCATTCGACAAAGGCATCGCAAGGGTCAGCATGTTACTCATCCGGTTCATGCTCATCATGGTACCGTTCGTCTTCATTGTCAATGGAATAACAAAGGGAGACTGGCTGGATGCCTTCATTTTCGCCGTAACGGTTGCCGTCGGACTGACCCCTGAAATGCTCCCTATGATTGTTACGGCCAACCTCTCCAAAGGGGCGATTTCAATGTCAAAGAAAAGGGTCATTGTCAAGGATTTGAATGCCATTCAGAATTTCGGAGCCATAAACATCCTTTGCACCGACAAAACCGGAACTCTGACCTGCGACCAAATCGTACTTGAAAAATACATTAACGCCGATGGAAGCGATGATGACCGAAAGCGAATCCTCCGCCACGCCTATTTCAACAGTTTTTTCCAGACAGGACTGAAAAATCTGATGGACAAGGCGATTCTTTCTCATGTCAAGGATCTCGATCTGGAATCGATGAAAGACAACTATCACAAAGTGGACGAAATCCCGTTTGACTTTACCCGCCGCCGTATGTCGGTTGTCATCGAGGATAATTCCGGCAAACGGCAAATTGTCACCAAAGGAGCCGTAGAAGAGATGCTCGAAATCTGCTCTCACACTGAAGTTTTCGGTTCGGTTTGTCCGTTCACGCCTGAACTGCAAAAGAAGGCAGCAGCAATTTGCACGCGGATGAATCATCAGGGATTACGGGTATTGGCCGTCGCTCATAAGAACTTTCTGAGCAAGGAGAACAATTTTTCGGTCGAAGACGAAAGCGATATGGTACTAATTGGATTTCTCGCCTTTCTGGATCCGCCGAAACCATCAACAGCCAACGCCATCAAGCAATTACAGAACTATGGAATTTCCGTAAAAATACTCTCGGGAGATAACGATGCCGTCGTACGTACGATTGCCCGTCAAGTAGGTATTACAGGCAAGGCTTTCTCTGGAAAAGAATTGGAAGCATTGAAGGGCGAGGCTCTATACCGGGCCGTAGAGGAGACATCCGTTTTCTCAAAGGTCACGCCGCTGCAAAAAACACAAATCATCTCACTGCTGCAAGACAAGCAGCATACGGTCGGGTTTCTGGGTGATGGAATCAACGACGCCGCAGCACTGCGACAGTCTGACATCGGTATCTCGGTCGACTCGGCAGTCGACATCGCCAAGGAGAGTGCCGATATCATTCTACTGGAAAAAGATCTTATGGTGCTTCGAGACGGGGTAATCGAAGGCCGCAGGACATTCGGCAATATCGTGAAATACATCAAAATGACCGCCAGTTCGAATTTCGGCAATATGTTCAGCGTAATGGTTGCCAGCGCATTCCTGCCATTCCTTCCGATGATGCCGATCCACCTTCTGGTCCAGAACCTGCTCTACGACATCTCCCAAACGACGATTCCGTTCGACTGTATGGATGCAGAGTACCTGCGGAAACCGCGCAAATGGGATGCTTCGGGACTGAGTCGATTCATGATCTGGATCGGACCTATCAGCTCGATTTTCGATGTCTCAACCTACCTGTTAATGTGGTACGCCTTCAAATGTCAGTCGGTGGAGATGCAGGCCCTCTTCCAGTCCGGGTGGTTCGTAGAAGGATTACTGTCGCAAACGCTGATCGTACATATGATACGTACACGCAAGGTTCCTTTTTTCCAAAGCCGTGCTTCATGGCCCGTCATGACAATGACCTTTGCAGTCATGGCAATCGGCATCCTGATTCCGTTCACTCCCTTCGGTACGTCCATCGGACTGGTTACGCTACCATGGGGTTATTTCCCTTGGCTGATAGCCACACTGCTGGCTTACTGTGTATTGACACAAAGTGTAAAAAACTGGTATGTAAAACGATTCAACACCTGGCTATAATGTATGAAAAAATGGATATGCCCGATGATTGCGGTGGCTGCCGAAAACAGCCACCGCCTCTCGACTCAACCGTATTCGGAATCGGATATGCGACAGAGATGCAAACCGATTTCAGGGAGCTAAATTGGGTGAACTTGTTGAAATTAAACTTTTCACAAACGTTATGTACTGGCATACTGATCGATCTCGGCTCGATCAGTAATACCAAAACACGCCCGGAACAACTGGACAACGTTGGTAGAGTCTTCAAATATCGAAAAGAACAAGCGACTGAACGAACATCACCCTATATTTTATATTCATCAGATTGACTTGCCCTTGAAAAAATTCACTCTTTATTATAAGACTCTCGTCAGGAAAATCATTTGCTGACAAAATCATAGAATCACACTGTCTTGCGCACACATAACAAAACAGAAACCGCATTGTAGACATCTACAACGCGGTTTCTGTGAGGTCTGAAGCGGATTCGAACCGCTGTACGAGGTTTTGCAGACCTCTGCCTAGCCACTCGGCCATCAGACCTTTTCGGTGTGCAAATATAGTACAATTTTTTTATACTCAAAAAGATTATGCCTTTTTAATCCCTTAAAGTCGTTCCATATTCATCCCCAGCAAGACTCTACCTACAATATATTACTGACTATCAATAATCTCGTAAAAATCGCGGCTTCATAATTTCCGAATACAACACCGCTTGTCGAAGATCAAAACCTGTGGGAAAAACCTTTTCCTCTGTGGATACCGGTTGCTCGGCCGGCTCATTCTTCGCATATCCATCCGACTGTTCCGGCTTTTGACCCTGAGCCTCTTCAAAAAAGCCAGAGAATACATTCAAATCAAAATCTTTTGCCGATAACAACACCGATTCCAGCGACGAAGACTCTTCTAAATCATCCAAAATTGAAACTTCGGGCTGCCATTCCGATTCATACGAAAAGGGAGGTGCGACAGTAGTGGGCTCTACGGACACAGAAGTCGTTTTCTCAGAAGTAGTGGACGCAGGCGTCTGAACCGTAGAAGAGTGGGGGAGCTCCGGCTCCGGCTCCTTCTTTTCCGGGAAGAAATCGTCCCACGGAGACTCCTGCGGATAGGATTCGGTCGACTCCTCAGACTGATTCTTTTTCTTCTTTTGGGATAGAATCACCGACAGGGCAATCAACAGTATAAAGGGTAATAAACTGTCCATAAAGCGTTATTCTATTTTGTTTTCGACCCGATTGACCTGTTCTACGCCCTTGATTCGACGTACCTTTTCCATAATCATCCGTAAGTCTTTTATATTCTTCACATACAGACTGATACGTCCCTCGAAAATGCCATCGTGACTCTGGATATGCAGCTCACGGATGTTGATATTCAACTCTCCCGTAATGACTTGGGATAACTCCATCAAAATCCCGATCCGGTCGATACCTCGCATCTCCAACACCGAAAGATAGGACATCGCCTTATGACTGGACCACGTAACCGGCGTGAGGTTATTTCCGTGTTGAGCCGCTAATTTGATCAGTTCATTACAATTCTTTTTATGAACATCTATCTTGTGGGTCACTTCATTCTTATATCCGACCACCTCGTCGCCCGGAATCGGATTGCAACACGGTGCGATGACGAACTGTGACTCTTCGGTCTCCTCGGAGGGGTCGACCACCAGCTTTTTATTCTTCTTCTTCTCTTCCGCACCAAGGAAACGGAACGGATTGGGAATCTGCAACGTCCAAAATTTCAGTATTTTGTTGGCCGGATTGTCCCGCAAGATTTTCTCTATCCCATCCAGCTTCAGGATCCCCGCTCCGAGCTTGCTATAAAACTCATCCTTCGTCGCACACTCGTATGCAGGCAGTATCTTACGGAAAACCCGTGCACTGGGGGGGACTCCATACTCCTTCAGCTTTCCTTCGAACAGTACGATCCCGTTTGCTATATTGTTGAGATTCTCCTTCTTCAGGAAATTCATGATCGACTGTTTGGCCTTGGTGGTAATCACATGCTCGAGCCATTCGGCTTTCGGCTTTACATTCTTCGAGGTAATAATCTCGACCTGATCGCCGCTGCTGATCGGAGCAAAAATCGATTCGATCTTTCGGTTGATTTTGGCACCCATCGCACTGTTGCCGATCTTCGTATGGATATCATAGGCAAAATCGAGTGCCGTAGCTCCTTGTGGTAGGGTTCGTGATTCTCCTTTGGGCGTAAAGACAACGATTTCCGAAGTGTAAAGGCTCAACTTGAAGTTATCCAAAAATTCGACCGCATTCTCAGGAGAGCTGTTCAGCGCCTCGCGGACCTGCTTCATCCAGCGATCGAACTCACCCTCCTCCTTGGAGAGCTTTTCGGACTTGTATTTCCAATGTGCGGCAAAACCTCGCTCGGCAATCTCCTCCATGCGCTCCGACCGGATCTGCACCTCGACCCATACTCCGTCGGGTCCCATAACCGTCGAATGGAGCGCCTCATAACCGTTCGCCTTAGGGATGTTGACCCAATCCCGGATCCGGTCGGGCTTCGGCTTGTAAATATCGGTAATCAGCGAATAGATATGCCAACACTGCGACTTCTCCGGAATCAATGGGGAGGGGCGGAACACAATCCGCACGGCAAAAATATCGTAGATCTCTTCGAACGAGACATGCTTGCGTTGCATCTTGGCCCAAATCGAATAGATCGATTTGACCCGTCCCGATATTTCGAAGTCGATGTCGTTGCTCTTGAGCTTTTCGATGATCGGGGCATTGAATTTTTCGATAAACTTGGTCCGGTCGGCTTCCGTCTCCGCAATTTTGGCCTCGATCTGTTTGTAATCCTCCGGAAAACGGTACTTCAGCGACAGATCTTCCAATTCGCTTTTGATGGCAAAAAGGCCCAAACGGTAAGCCAACGGAGCAAACAGATAGATCGTTTCGCTGGTGATCTTCATCTGCTTGTGCGGCGGCATATACTGCAGCGTCCGCATATTGTGCAACCGGTCGGCGATCTTGATCAGAATCACCCGAACGTCGTCCGACAGGGTCAACAACATCTTCCGGAAGTTTTCAGCCTGCTCCGATGCACTGGTTTTGAAGACGCCCGACATTTTGGTCAGGCCGTCGACCATCAGGGCGATTTTCGGACCGAAACGGCTCTCGATATCCTCGACCGTATAGTCCGTATCCTCGACCACATCGTGCAACAAGGCAGCAACCACCGATTTCACGCCGAGTCCGATCTCGTCGACAACGATCTGGGCCACGGCAATCGGATGCAGGATATAGGGTTCGCCCGAACGACGACGCACCCCTTCATGAGCCTCTTTTGCCAGAAAGAATGCCCGTTGAATCAAATCCTTATCGTACTCATTCTTACAAATCTTGGCACAACTGGCCATCAATTTATCGAACTGCTCCCCGATAATCCGTTCGTCTTCTTGCGAATATCCCATTTCCGTAACCCTATTACAACACCCTCGGGTGTCGGTCTACTCGGCAGCCAACGCCTCCCGAACTTTGGTTTCCACTTCATTCATAAATTCGGGATCGCTCTGCAACAGCTCCTTAACGGCATCCCGACCCTGTCCGATCTTGCGATCACCATACGAGAACCACGATCCGCTCTTCTTGAGGATCCCCAAATCTACCCCCATATCGATGATCTCACCGACCTTCGAGATTCCCTCCCCATAGAGAATATCGAACTCGGCCTTGCGGAAGGGGGGAGCGAGCTTGTTCTTGACGATCTTGACACGGGCTCGGGCTCCGAGCTGCTCTTCGCCATCCTTGATCACCGAGGCCTTGCGGATATCGATACGGACACTGGCATAGAACTTCAGCGCATTACCGCCGGTCGTTGTCTCGGGGTTACCGTAGATCACTCCGATCTTATCCCGAAGCTGATTGATAAAGATGCAGACCGTTCCCGTTTTGCTGATGCTTGCCGTCAGCTTCCGCAGGGCCTGTGACATCAAGCGGGCCTGCAATCCCATCTTCGCTTCTCCCATTTCACCCTCGATTTCGGCCTTCGGCGTCAGGGCCGCTACCGAATCGATCACCACAATATCAATGGCGCTCGAACGGATCAAATTGTCGGCTATCTCGAGAGCCTGTTCTCCGTTATCGGGCTGTGATATGAGCAATTCGTCGATGTCTACACCCAATTTCTGGGCATACGTACTGTCGAACGCATGTTCCGCATCGATGAAAGCCGCAATACCTCCGGCCTTCTGTGCTTCGGCAATCGCATGGATCGCCAGTGTGGTTTTACCGGAGGATTCCGGTCCGAAAATCTCGATCACCCGGCCTTTGGGGTATCCCCCGATTCCCAAAGCCTGATCCAAGGCGATCGATCCCGAAGGAATGACCGGTACCTTGTCGACCGCCTTGTCGCTCATCTTCATGATAGCTCCCTTGCCAAAATCCTTCTCGATCTTGTCCATTACGGCACTCAGCACTTTGAGCTTTTCCGGATTGACTTGTACTTTCTCCGCCATATTTACTGTTTACTTTTACTATCCTTTACAAAAATTATTCTCTTCGCCCTCCCGCGAGAGCGTAATCACCCGCTATTCGTAAGCCTCCAGAATTTGCTGGAAGTGGTCGGCCGTACGCACCTTCTCAAAGACCTTTTCTATCACCCCGTCCGCTCCGATAACGAAAGTCGTACGCAGAATGCCCATCGAAACCCGTCCCATGAACTTCTTCTCACCCCACACGCCGTAAGCCTCGGCCACACGATGCTCTGGGTCCGACAACAGAGTAAAATTCAACTCTTTCTTCGCTATGAATCGCTGATGCGACTGAACCGTATCGGGGCTGACCCCTACGATTTCAAAACCCTTCTCCTGCAAAACGGCCTTTCCGTCCCGCAGGCTGCATGCCTCAGCCGTACATCCCGGCGTATTGTCCTTCGGATAGAAATAGAGAATCAACTTCTTACCCGCATAATCGGACAGACGTTTCGTCTCTCCGTTTTGGTCCGGGGCCTCGAAGGCCGGTGCCTTATCTCCGATTTTCAAATGAGTAGCCATAGTCTTTTCTACTTTTGCGCTTCCGATCCGATGAAAAATATTTCACCAATCGAACGATTTATGTCTGTAAAGATACATATCTTCTTATAAAGTAAAAAGTTTTTCCGATCGAATCTTGATCGAAAAAACTTTTAATCGGTTAAACCGCTCTACTCCTGCAATCGCGTAGTGCTACGCTATTCCGGATAAATCTCAACAGGGTAGGGAATTAAGATTGGGACAACACGCGTTTCTCGATCTCCTCGACCTGATGCCGGAACACCTTGTCGGTCTCCATCAGATTCGAAATCGCCTTGCAGGCATGGAGGACCGTCGCATGATTCTTTCCTCCGATCGCTGCACCGATGCTCGTCAGCGGCGCCTTCGTATGTTGCTTGCTCAGATACATGGCGATCTGACGCGCCTGTGCAATCTCTCGCGTACGTTTCGGCGATTCGAACACCTCCGGACTCAGATTCATATATTCACACACGACGCTCTTGATTCGATCGATCGTAATCTCGCGCTGGTTATACTGCACGTAGACCTTGACGATCTCTTTGGCTAACGAGATCGAGATTTTCTTGCCCAAAAACGATGCATTGGCTACCAGTGCCGAAAGCGCTCCCTCAATCTCCCGAACGTTGGCCGTAATGTGATCGGCCAAAAATTCGACAACCTCTTCCGGCACGTCGATCCCCAATTTATCGGCCTTGGTCTTGATGATCTGTATCTTTGTCTTATAATCGGGCAGCAGCAACTGCGGCGAGAATCCCCATTTGAAACGGGTCAACAACCGCTGTTCGATATCCTTCAACTCCACAGGAGGTTTGTCGGAGGTCATGATCAACTGCTTGTTCGACAAATGCAGGTGATTGAATATGTTAAAGAAGGCGTTCTGCGTACCCGGTTTTCCGGCCAACTCCTGAATATCATCAATAATCAGCACATCCAGCATCTGATAAAAATGGATAAAATCGGGCAGCTCCTTTTTCAGAACGGCATTCTGAAACTGGGCCTGAAAACGGCTCATCGGCACATACAGCACCTGCATCTGTGGATAGCGCTGTTTCACCTCCATTCCGATCGCCTGTGCGATGTGGGTTTTACCCAACCCCGAATCACCGAATATATAGAGCGGATTGAACGCCGTCTTGCCCGGATTGAGCGCCACGGCCAAGCCTGCCGAGCGGCACAACTGGTTACACTCTCCGACAACAAACGAATCGAACGTATAGTTCGGATTCAACTGAGGGTCGATCATCACCCGCCGAATTCCGGGAATGATGAACGGATTCTTTATATTTGCCGTATCGGACTGGGTCACGAACTTGTTGATCGCCGTCATGTCGGCTTCACCCGTCACAACGGGGGTATGCTGCTCGACTTTCGGCACAGCATAACGTAGTTTGGTTTTCATACCGAACATCTGGTGGATGATCGGGCGCAACACCGGAATAAAATGTTTCTCGATGTGATACACGTAACTTTCGTTGGGTACTTTCAATTTCAGAGTCACTCCATCGAAGTCGAGAGGAACGATCGGTTTGAACCACTTGACGAACTCTTCGTTCGAGGTGTGCTCCTTAATACGCATTAGACAGTTCTGCCATACATCGCTGTATGTCTGATTATTATTAATCATGATTTGGTTTGTTTCGGAATACAAAATTGTAAATAAATTCACAAAAAAAACAGCGACCCGCTATTGTTTCTTTGGCAAATATTTATATAGAAAAATAAGGCTTTGTCGCAGGTCAAAATTTAACCGTTTGATATAGAGTATTCAAAAAATTATGCTTACCTTTGTTTATAACTTTTTTTCACAGAATACAGTTTATTTTTATAAGTAAAGCTGATAGTATGATGAGCAAAAACATGGATCAATTTATTAGAGAGAGAGCCGAAAAATGGCTCACGGGAGACTATGACGAGCAGACAAAAAAGCAAGTCAAATACTTGATGGACAACGATATAAACGAACTCACGGAAAGCTTCTACAAAGACCTCGAATTCGGCACGGGCGGCTTGAGAGGCATCATGGGCGTCGGTACGAACCGCATGAATATCTACACCGTAGGTATGGCCACACAGGGTCTGGCTAACTACCTCAAAAAAGCCTTCCCGAACAAGCAAATCCGCGTTGCCATCGGACACGACAGCCGCAACAACAGCCGTCTATTTTCGGAACGTGTCGCCGACATCTTCTCGGCCAACGGATTCAAGGTCTACCTGTTCGATTCGCTGCGTCCGACTCCTGAACTGAGCTTTGCCATCCGGAAATTAGAGTGCGACAGCGGTGTGGTCATCACCGCATCCCACAACCCCAAAGAGTACAACGGATACAAGGCCTACTGGAATGACGGAGCTCAGGTGGTAGCCCCTCACGACAAGAACATCATCGCCGAGGTGCAGAAAATCACCTCGCCCGACCAAGTGCTCACCGGCGGCAACAAAAGCAACATCACCATTTTGGACGAAACATTCGATGAGATCTATCTGGATGCAATCCACTCCCTGTCTCTTTCGCCCCAAGCGATCGAACAGCACAGCGACATGAAGATCGTCTACACCCCGATCCACGGTACGGGGGTTATTCTGGTTCCGAAATCGCTCCGGAAATTCGGCTTCACCCGGATCATCACCGTCAAAGAGCAGAACATTCCGGATGGCAACTTCCCGACTGTAGCTTCGCCCAACCCCGAAGAGCGTGCCACCATGAACATGGCGATCGATCTGGCTGCCAAAGAACAAGCCGAACTGGTCTTGGCTACCGACCCCGATGCCGACCGAATCGGCGTCGCCTTACGGGACAAGGAGGGCAACTACATCCTGTTGAACGGCAACCAGACCTGCTCCCTGCTCGTGTACTATATAGTAAAGAGGTGGAGCGAAACCGGGCGTCTCAAAGGAAACGAATACGTCATCCGGACGATCGTAACCACCGAATTGGTCTCCCGCATCGCCGAATCATTCGGTGTCAAACACTTCGAATGCCTGACCGGTTTCAAATACATCGCAACCATCATGCGTAACCTCGAAGGCAAGATGCGATACATCTGCGGAGGAGAGGAGAGCTACGGTTTCCTTGCCGAAGACTTTGTCCGGGACAAAGATGCTGTCAGCGCCTGCTCGCTGGCCGCAGAAGCCGCCGCTTGGGCCAAAACACAAGGCATGACACTCCTCGATCTGCTCAAGGAGATGTACGTACAGTACGGATTCTTCCGCGAATCGCTCGTCTCGATTGTCCGCAAAGGCAAAGAAGGGGTGGAGGAAATTGCCCAGATGATGTCGAATTACAGGAACAATCCTCCCACCGAAATTGGAGGTTCGCCCGTCGTAACGATCAAGGATTACCAGAAAGGGGAGGCAATCGACGTTGCCAGCGGAACGACCACACCGATCGACATGGAACGTTCGAACGTACTGCAATTCCTCACGGCTGATTCGACGACGGTTTCGGTCCGCCCATCGGGTACCGAACCCAAAATCAAGTTCTACTTCAGTGTACATACCCCTCTGAGCAGCGTCGATCAATACGCCGAAACCGAGAAGAAGTTGGACGAAAAAATCGAATCGATCAAGAACGAGTTAGGTTTAACCAAATAGGAAAAGAGTCATGGCATCGATATTTACACGAATCATCCGGGGAGAGATCCCGTGCTACAAGGTAGCCGAAGATGATAAATATTTTGCTTTTTTAGACATCAATCCGCTTGCCAAAGGACATACGTTAGTCATTCCCAAAACCGAAGTCGATTATCTGTTCAATCTGGACGATGAGACTTTATCCGGGCTGACTCTTTTTGCCAAACGGATTGCACAAAAGATCAAGGATTATACCCACTGCAAAAAGGTAGCTATGGTGGTGTTGGGTCTTGAGGTTCCTCACGCACACATCCATCTGATTCCGATGAACAGTGAAGCGGATGTCGACTTCCGACGGGAGAAGCTGAAACTATCCGAGGAAGAGTTTAAAACAATAGCTCGGTCAATCAGCCTATAGAGGGTGCGAGCTTAGCAAGCCCAGAGACAAGAGAGGAGATGCGGTATTTTGCTGCATCTCTTTTTTTATTGCCCGCACAAATATTTAACATAATTATAAGGCGATAAGATCAACAGCAGGATCATTCATAGAAGAGCGAAGGATCAAAACAAAATTGCATAACACACGTCATTTGAAGAAAAATTATACGTCGTAGAAACAAAAATACGGGAGAGGGTAGAGGTGAATCTTGAATTTATTGGGTTAGGATTTCTTACACTTGTAAATTAACAATCTATCAACAAATCCAATTGATTTACATTTGAATATTTTACATTTGTAATTGCATTATAAATCATACTTTATTAACATACGTAAATACATAATACACCTTACTTAAAGCAACTAAAACACCCCGAATAAACAGTTGAAATTATATTTGTAATATATAGTATATCAATGTATTATAGATAATCATATCCACATTTAGTTAAATATAAACACTGAGCAAAAATGACATAACAGCATCATCAAACATGTTTCAAAATATAAACAACACATAAATACAATAAAACCAATATATTATAGTAATATAACTATATTAAAACTTCACATAAAACAACATGGGTAATTATGTTGTATAAATCTAATATCTTCATTTTACATTTGTAACAACAAAATGCAACCAACATCAGATTTCCATTAGTAACATTGTGTTCCGAATGTGAATTTATTTTTTTATATTTGTAAAAAATATAATCATGCGCGATCGACTGCTTAAATTCATGGAGGCCGAGCATCTGCAAGCCTCCCGTTTGGCCGAAATATTGGGCGTCCAGCCTGCAACCATATCCCATATTCTCAATGGACGAAACCGCCCGAGTTTCGAGTTTATCGAAAAACTGTTGCAACGATTTCCCAAGATGAACCCTGACTGGCTTATTCTGGGCAAAGGCAATCTTTACCGCTCAGAACTGCAAAATCCTCGCGTCGCCCGTGAACGCGAAACAACACCATTTTCACCGGCCCAGATGTCGTTCGAGCCTGCGGCTCCAGAGAGTTCCGCTGCAACTGCACCTCCACAGGATCTATTTACTACGTCCCCGCAGAATCTTCCGCATCAACCCTCGAATCCAACAAACCAACATCCGTTTGCTGGACAAAATAGCCCTTCAAACTCAGAAAATCTTTCTACAAAAACGGAAACTAAACGCCCCGATTCTGAGCGCTCTATGTCCGTCGTTCCCACACAAATTCAGGATTCGGACATCGAACGGATTGTCATATTCCTTAAAGACGGGACATGTATCCCCTACAAACCCCGTTAAAATCACAATAATTATGTTAAACACATCGCTCGGGAAACCACATGATACAAAGTGTCGTTTGTCAATACGGCTGTTGCCGAAGTGTCTTTCTGACGAACTTCAACTCTTCGAAAGGGACTCTTGTGTACAAGAAGAGGCGAAACGATACCTATCAAGTTTTTTCGATCTGAACGATACCTACACCTGTCCGCTCCTTGGCAACCCTTTTCTCTTTATGAATTATAATATATATTATGTTAAATAATATATGTGTATAGGTGATGCTGCTCTGCTTTTCGGGCTATTTCAGGATAATCTTCGACTTTCCACCCTAAAATGCTTGTACACCGGGACATTTTGGTCTACCCAAATTCCGCTTCACGATTCCCCAAATTTTCGCTACTTTTGCAAAACGCCGCATAAAGCGACATTCGATTTACTATGCATAAAATTCGACTCTTTGCACTCTTCATTATAAGTCTTCTGGTCCTGTCGACTGCTTGCCACCAACAGGAGCAAAAAACAGAGACCATTTCAGTCAGCATCGATCCACTGCGATACGTCACAGAGCAGATCGTCGGAAACGACTTTCAGATACAGGTACTGGTTCCTCCCGGATCGAGCCCCGAGACTTATGAACCAACCTCTGCACAAATGCTACAAACAGCTCGTTCAAAGGCATTTATTGACATCGGACTACTCGATTTCGAAATCAAATTAGAGCAAGCGATCCGGGATAATATGCCTCAGGTAACCCTGATCAAAAGTTCCGAACAGGTTCCCTTGCTGGCCGGTACGTGTGGACATACCCACGACGATCAAGATCAAGCACACGGCACCGATCCGCATATATGGCTTTCCCCTACCCGACTAAAAATCATCGCAGAGAACATATACAACGGAATATCAGCCATTTATCCGGACTCTTCCAAATACAGGACAAACTACGAAACATTCTGTAGCCGGATTGATGCGCTGGATCGTTCGCTCGACAGCCTGTTGTCCCCTCAAAAAATGGGGTTTCTGATTTATCATCCGGCATTGACCTATTTAGCTGCTGATTACGGGCTGACACAAATCTCCGTGGAGGTAGAGGGCAAAGAGCCTTCTGCTGCCTATCTGAGCCGACTGATCGACACATCCAGAACATTAAAAATCAGCAAAATACTGTATCAGAGACAATTCGACAAAAGTACGGTAGAGGCCATCGCCACAGAACTGGGGCTCACGCCCGTAGTCGTCGATCCTTTAGCCGAAAATGTCGTGGAGAATATCGAATCGTTAGCCCACATAATAGCCGACTCATGCAGCCAATAGTAACGTTACAACACATTTCGGTCGTTTATGATCACGAGAAACCGGTCCTCACAGATGTCAATCTAACCATCTACGACCGGGATTTTATCGGTGTAATCGGGCCGAACGGTGGAGGGAAAACGACGTTGGTCAAAACCATCCTTAAATCACTGACTTACACCGGAGAGGTCATCTATTCACCCGAGATCGAGAGCAAGGGATACAGAAGAATCGGCTACCTGCCTCAAACGGCATATATCGACCGATCGTTTCCCATTTCGGTGAGCGAGGTCGTTTTGTCCGGACTGCAATCCCGAAAAAAACTCTGGGGCCGATACTCCTCGCAAGATCGGGAACGGGCGGTTGAACTCCTTGACATCTGCGGCATCGCAGATTTGAAGAACCGTCCGATCGGGACTTTGTCGGGAGGACAGATGCAACGGATGCTGCTGTGCCGGGCGTTGATTTCCGATCCGCTTTTGTTGATTCTCGACGAACCCACAAACTTTGTAGACAACAAATTCGAACAGGAACTCTACGCTCTTCTGAAACGGTTCAATGAAAAGATGGCGATCGTCATGGTATCGCACGATCTCGGAACGATCTCGTCATACGTCCGCTCGATCGTTTGCGTCAACGGTCACGTCCATCGGCACGATTCGAACATCATCACCCCCGAACAGCTGCATAACTACGACTGTCCGATACAGCTCGTCACGCACGGAGTAGTTCCCCACACCGTTCTGGAGAGACACGAATAGGCGAGATAAAGATCAAAGGCCCGAATCTCGATCAACCTTTGATTGGCGCTTGCTTAATCCTGCATAAATGGATGATCTCTAAACGGCCCTTCTTTTGAAGGGAACCGACTTGAACGAGCCCCACGTCAGACAACGCCATACCCACTCCATCGGTCCGTAATAATAGCGTTTGAGCCACCACTTACTCCATGACACCTGAATAAGGAACAGAATAACCCCTGCCAAAAAGCAATACGTAAATCCCCACTTTGCGGCTAATCCGAAACCGTAACCATAATACATCACTGCACCGATTACCGACTGGCTCATATAGTTCGTCACGCTCATCCGGCCGAACGGAGCGAGATGATCCAACACTCGTTTGGCTCCCAACAGGAAATAGGCTTGTACAAACAGACCGATAATCAGCAACATCATTCCCATCTCGACATAATGGTCAAAGATCATACATCCCATTTTCGCATTTTCGGGATTGACACCCATAACGGGTAAAACGGCCGACAGGCTGGAAAACACCACAAAGAGCAGTGCCCCGAGGGCGAGAGCATAACGGCTGTAACGGATCATCTTGCGTCGATCCCTATGGATTCCATGCCGACCGATCAGCAACCCGACGATAAACAATCCCACCAACTGCCATATCCGCGTTCCTCCGACAAACCATGCCCATTTTTGGAAATGAGCGCTCCACAGGTTGTAATCGAGCACATCGAGAAACGATCCGTATTGGTAAATCTGATTGGACGTTGCATAGGCCTCCTCGATAAACCGCTCGTATTCAGGAAAAAGGATAAACGGGTTATCGGGAGAAAGCAGATTATAAACAAATAATCCGAGATAAGGAATCTGGAAAATGAGAAACAGGCTCAAAAATATCAGCCATTTATCTTTGACCCGAAACAAAGGCACGAGCAACATGCCCAATAGGGCATAAACCGCAAAGATTTCGCCTAAATACATCAGCCCATTGATATATCCTAAGGCATATAACAAGACCATCCGCCACAGGAAACGTCCACGGAAATCGATTCCCCGCTCCTGTTGGTTCTTCATCTGAATGAAGAAGCTCAATCCGAACAGCAAGGAGAAGATGGCGTATGACTTCCCGGCAAACAGGAACCACACGATAGACTGTAATTTTTCATCGAACCAAGCCAGCACTGGTGAATCGGCGACAGGGTGAATATAGAGCTCAAAGTGCTCCATCGAATGGAGAATCAAAATTCCCATCAATGCAAAGCCGCGCAAAGCATCGATAATCTCGATTCTTTTTTTCGGGACTATCTTAGTTGTCATAAAAAGTTTGGGTTTAGTCAGGTTTATCAAAGGTAAACGTTTATCTGCAATAGAGGCCCATACATCCCATTAAAAGCTGCGTTTCACCGTTTTTTTAACAAATAAAACCACTTTGTGAAAATTCTGCACTTGATATCTCCATACAAAAACGGGAACACCATTTCCGATATTTCCGTTTTAATTAAGGTGAGTTCTATCAATTCAATTTATCCTCTTGTATCAGACAGCAGAACT
>ERZ827150.1959-NODE-1959-length-23889-cov-3.467987_pt1 | contig 23889 bp, 11 predicted proteins | sample MGYA00519779_ERZ827150 | MGnify/ENA primary metagenome ERZ827150 (study PRJEB31778, sample SAMEA3449267) | human gut metagenome | biome: human gut; feature: human-associated habitat; material: faeces | place: United Kingdom | collected 2010/2012 ...
GTTCGGAAAACCTAACCGGACCCTCGTTCCCGCTCCAATGGTCCCCGAACACGAACACCGAAGACGAATAAGTAACGACAGAATAATTCTAGGTTTTTCTGTTAAAGCCGGAAAATTTCGATAACCCTTTTCTTTTATAGGATATCTCCCGTAGAAAATACCTATTTTTGTTTAGAGAATAAATAAAAAAGCGGAGACATGTTTTATAAGCAAAACGGAATTGTTGCCGGAATATTGTTGTTGATCTTATTTGCCGGAGCTATCGGCTTAGTCAGTGTACAGATGGACAAGACGGTGAATCGGATGCATTATTCAGTGGTGGAAGAGATGGGGGAGTACCGGACGGAACTGATCCGGCAGGATTTCCAAAAGACGGCAGAGCTGGTTGAAAGTATGCAGGATTATTTGGCGACACGGGGCTATCAGAAGGAACAATTCGAAGAGTTGATTGCCTTATTGATCCGACAGGATAATAAGGTGAGCCGAATTTGGTTCGAAACGGAAGGGAAAAGAACGATTTGTACCGATTCCGGTATACGGGAGAGTGAAGCCGGACCTTCAAAGGAAAGAAATGGAGGGTTGTATGCCGAAGATTCCACTTATTACTGGACGTTATACGGGCGGCAGGGGGAGGTGGCATTGGGGATCGATATCGCTTTGGATCATTTACATGCTTATTTTTCAAACTTATTACCTGCGGGGAAGAACTATGCTTATATCCTGAACGACTCCGGGGTAATTGTCGCCCATCCCGAAGAAAAATGGCTGGGGATGCGGCTCCTCGATTCGCTTGAAAGAAGAAGGGTAAAACAGGTCGTCGGGGAGAATAAACGGATCCATGTTACCGGTTTTTCGCAGTTTTTACTCTTGCCTGTCGATAAGATTTATTATCCGCTCACGGTGGGGACAGAGAAATGTACGGTCGTCATTAACGTGGTGCAATTGGATAATCAGGAAGCTATGGCCGATTTCCATCGGTATGCTTTGTGGATAGTCGTGTTTACAGTCGTGATTTTTATTGTTTTGCTTGCTTATTCCCAACGGCGGTGGCGGAAAGAATACGATTTACGGCAAAAGGCCGAACAGGAAGCCATCCGGCTGAATTTGCAACAATTGAAAAATCAACTCAATCCTCATTTTTTATTCAATGCTTTGAATTCTTTGAGTGCCTTGATCACTACCGACCCCGGAGTAGCCCGGAAATTTATATTGGAAATGTCGAAAGTGTATCGTTATGTGCTGGAAAAACGGAAAGAAAACCTGAGTAAATTAGAAGAAGAGGTTGAATTTATCCGCCACTATTATTTTCTCCAAAAAATACGTTTCGGGGAACAATTGAATCTGCACCTGGCCGATAATTTGACAACGGTAAACGGGAGGATTCCGGCGATGAGTCTGCAATTGATTTTCGAAAATGCACTTAAGTACAATGAAATTACTCATAGATATCCTTTGGATATCGATATTTATGCGGAAGTTGGAGCGGTGATTGTAGAAAATTCCTATCATCCCCGGACCGATATGCCGGAGGCATCTTTCGGAGTCGGCATGGAGAGTATTCAGGAAATTTATCGTTATTATGCTGACGTTCAGCCGGAATATGAGATAAAGGAAGGGAAATTTATCTGCCGCTTACCTTTGGTTGAATAATTCACTCCTTTTTTATCGTGTTTCATACTTTTATTCGGGGGATTCATTCTGGTTTTTTTTCATTTTATAAAAAATCCCGATAATATTGTAAACTGCATAAATATCGATGAATATTGAATAAACTATATGATGAAAACCAGAACAAATTTAATTGTAGCGTTATTCGCACTCTGTTTTACCGGAACAGTCTCCGATGCTTATGCCTGGGGATGGCATAAAAGAAAATCCGTAAAAAATGATTCGGTCGTAACTTCTGAAAGTAAATACGATGAGTTGGTGAAGAAGGCAAAGACGCGGGAAGGTATGTTTCGTATTCATCAGGTAGAGAAGGATTGGTATTTCGAGATCGACGATTCGTTGATGAACCGTGATCTCCTGATTGTCAATAAAGTTTCCGGTGTACCTTATCAATTGAACGATGCCGGTTTAAATAAAGGGATGGCTTACGAAGATAAGCTGATCCGTTTTCATAAAGATACAGTGCTTAATAAAGTGTGGGTGACAACGTGGAATCCCCGTGTCAGTGTGCCCGAGGGGGATGCTATAGCCCTTTCGGTGAAGGACAACTATCGTGAAGCTGTGATCGAACAGTTTCCGATAGAAGCCTTCAAGTCCGATTCTTCTGCCGTCTTGATCAAGGTGAATAAAGTTTTCGACGGAAGTGAGAAGAGCTTTAACGATTTATACAATAGTATTTCTTTGGGAGCTTCTGTGAAAAAAGAATTGTCCCGGATCGGAGGAATGAAAGCTTTTCCTCAGAATATTGTAGTAAAAGCTTTTCTGACAACCCAGATTACGGAAGGTACCGAGTCGGTACCCTTGACTGTCGAAACGACAACGAATATCGTATTGTTGCCGAAGGTGCCGATGACTCCGCGTTTTGCAGACCGGAGAGTCGGATTTTTTACGACTCCTCACATTTATTTCAATGACAAACAACAGGCGGTGGAAACCCGTGATTTTGTACATCGCTGGCGGCTGGAACCGAAACCGGAGGATATAGAGAAATACAAACGGGGCGAGTTGGTAGAACCGGCCAAACCGATTGTATTTTATATCGACCCGGCAACTCCTGCTCAATGGAGGGAGGAGATTAAAGCCGGTGTTTTTGATTGGCAGGAAGCTTTTGAAGCTGCCGGTTTTAAAAATGCGGTTGTAGCGAAGGATGCTCCGACCGATGATCCTGATTTCGATATCGACGATGCGCGTTATTCGGTGATTACTTATGCGGCCTCGCAGCAAGCGAATGCCATGGGACCTTCTGTGGTCGACCCCCGTTCGGGAGAGATTATCGAAGCCGATGTCGTTTGGTGGCATAATGTGATGACGATGTTACATACCTGGATGCGGGTACAGACCGGGCCTATCGATCCCCGGGCCAGAGCGAATACTTTCGACGATGCTTATATGGCGAGTGCTATCCGTTTTGTATCTTCCCATGAAGTGGGACATACGTTCGGATTGAAACACAATATGGGAGCTTCTTCGTCTTTTCCGGTAGATTCGTTGCGCTCGAAGACCTTCACAGCAAGGATGGGCGGGACGGCTAGTTCGATTATGGATTATGCCCGTTTTAATTACGTGGCCCAACCCGAAGATGAGGTAGAACGAATTACGCCGGTGATCGGGGTATATGATAAATTTGCGATAAATTGGGCTTATCGTTGGCTGGATGTAAAGGATCCGCACGAAGAATTACCTGTACTCAATCAATGGATTACGAAACATTCCGGAGACAAGATGTATTGGTACGGCGAACAACAGGACCCTAAAGATCCGATCGATCCCCGTTCGCAGGATGAGGACCTCGGTGACGATGTGATCAAGGCTAACCGCTACGGTATACAAAATCTGAAACGGATTGTGCCGAATATTGTAGCATGGACCGAAGCAGAAGGACAAGGTTATCTGGAAGCGGGAAAATTATTGATGGCGGTGATCAATCAATGGAAAATGTATGCCGGACATGTAACTGCGAATGTCGGAGGTTTCTATATCAACAATCCGGTGATGGGAGATGATCTGGAACGCTATGTACCGGTAGAGAAAGAACGGCAGAAAGAAGCGGTGAAATATTTATCCGAAGAAGTATTTACCGTTCCTGAATGGTTGTTTGCTGCCGATGTCTGGAAGAAGAGTTTTCCCGTTCGTACTTCCCCCCGGGAAGTAGAATATTCACCTTATAATACTGCCCGGGAATTACAGTATGCCTGTTTTTATGATTTATTGAAAGACGATCGGCTGATGCGGATGTACGAGGCCGAAGCGATGAAGGGAAAGAAAAATGTGTATACACCCGAAGAAATGTTTGCCGATTTATACCAGGTGGTTTTCAAGGGATCCCTACAGGGACGTAATTTGTCTTTGTATGAAAGGATGACCCAAAAGAATTTTATCGATGCTATCATTGTCAGTTCCAATAAAGCGGTGGAAAAAACGACCAAAAAAGCTTTGCATACCGGTTATTGTTGTGGTTTTGCAGCCCGGGAAGCTGCTTTCACGCTCCCCGAACAGCCTGAAACCCGGCTTGGCAATATGCAATATTCTTCTATGGGACGGGTTTCCGAGGCTGTATCGGTGAAGAGAGGAGTTATGTTGCAGGTATTAAAATTGGCAGAAAGAAACCGGAATGCAGGAAATGCGGAAACCCGGCAACATTATGAAGATTTGGTTGTGCGGATTAAAGAGGCTTTGAATATAAGATAACATACAAACCTAAATAATAAATATAGATGCGTAAACTTTTGATCTTAATAACATTGTGCCTGCCTGTGGTGGTGTGGGCACAGGATATGCGGAAGATTACCGGGCGAGTGCTCGAGGCTGCGAGCGGTGAACCTCTCCCCGGTGCTACGGTTTTTATCGATCCGGATGCTCCTGAAGCTAAAGAATATAATCCTGCGGGGACAGTGACGGATGTAAGCGGAAAATTCGAATTGACCTTGCCTGCTTCGATTCGTTATGTGGTGGTGAGTTTTATCGGATACGAGGCTTTAAAAGCGGATATATCGGGAAAGACCGAATTTACTTTCCGCCTGAAGGAAGAAGTGAGTCAGTTGGATGAAGTGGTCGTTACGGGATATCAGCAGATAGAAAAGCGGAAAGTTACTTCGGCTATTACTACTGTACAGGCAGACGATATTAAAAGTATCGGAGTGGCCAGTATCGACCAGATGCTGGAAGGACAGGTGGCCGGTTTGATGTCGACACCGACGAACGGTGCGCCCGGAGCTCCCGCTAAAATGCGGATCCGGAGTACGGTTTCTCTGTCGGGGAGTACCGATCCGTTGTGGGTACTCGACGGAATGATCCTGGAAGGAAACGATATACCCAAAGATTTTGGAGATAAGGATAATATCGATGAACTGCAGAATACTTCGATCGGCGGGGTCAATCCCGCAGATATCGAGAGCATCACTATATTGAAAGATGCGGCAGCTACAGCTATTTATGGAGCTAAGGCCGCTAACGGGGTGATTGTGATTACGACGAGAGCTCCCAAGCCAGGGGAGGTGACTATTTCTTACAACTTGACAGGATCGCTTTCTTTGCCGGATTTGTCGGATTATAACTTGGCTAATGCCCGGGAGAAATTGGAGATAGAGAAGGCTGCGGGGATTTATGAGCCGGAAAACGGATATTATGCTAATCGAGCAGATGCCATCAGGGCTTATAATGAGCGTTTGGTGAACGTGCAGAAAGGGGTTAATACGGATTGGCTGTCATTGCCTTTGCGTAATGCCGTAAATCATAAACATAGTTTGTCAATAGAGGGTGGTAATGTTGATTTGCGTTATAACTTGGAATTAGGATACACGAACGAAAATGGTGTGATGAAAGGTTCGTACCGGGATAACGTGGATGTGGGATTCACGGTAGACTGGAGATTGAAGGATAAATTGCAAGTGTTGAATAAGATCTCATACAACTTTACGGATGCTCCGGATTCTCCTTACGGTAGCTTTTCTGATTACGCTCATTTGCAGCCGTATGATCGTTTGTATGATGACGATGGAATTTTGGTACAAGCGCTTAAGTTTTCGCAAGAAAGGGGCGGGGGTAAATCGTTAAATAACCCGTTTTACGAAGCGAAGTTGAATAATTATAACTGGAATAAACAGGATGAAATTATTGAACAATTTATGTTTCAGTGGTTTATTAATGATTACTTGACATTGAAGGGGCAGTTGGCATTGACAAAGACTATGGGGAGAACGGAACGTTTTATTGACCCGAAATCCTCTAACGCTACGGCAAGAACAGCGAATTCCAGTACTAGTGCAAATTCTTCTTTGTTGGGAGATCTTTACAGGACTGATAGTGATGCCACGAAATGGGATACGCAGTTTTCGTTGTATTATTCGAGGTCATTAGGGTTACACAATTTGAACATATCGGCTATTGTAAATGCTCAATCCACGAAGTCTGAGTCTACTTCAGCTCATTATAGAGGGTTTCCTTCGGGTGCGTTTCACTCACCGAATTATGCTGCAGAGATTTATCAGAAGCCGGCCAAGAGCGAGAGTTTGAAACGGTTGATGGGTTTTTTGTTGAGTGCTAACTACACGTGGAATGATGTTTATTTGGCAGACTTATCCGTACGTTTTGATGGTTCCTCGGAGTTCGGATCGGACCAAAAATGGGCTCCGTTCTGGTCAACCGGAGTTGGTTTGAATATCCATAATTATGGTTTCTTGAAAGATAATGACATGATAAACCAGTTGAAGGTGCGAGTATCATACGGACAGACGGGTAAAGTGAATTTTCCGTCGTATTCAGCCAAGACAGTTTATGCAACGAATGACCGTTGGTACGCAACCGGATTCGGAACACAGTTAAAAGCATTGGGGAACCATAATTTGAAATGGGAAACGACGAATAAATTGAATATAGGTACAGACTTGCAGTTCTGGAACGAACGTGTTTCATTGAATTTTGATTATTATTATAATAAAACCGTGGATTTGATTACGGATGTGTCATTGCCCGCATCGGCCGGATTCACTTCTTATAAAGATAATTTAGGTGAAACATTAAATAAAGGATTTGATATACAGGTACGTTTTGACGTGTATAAGGATAAGGACTGGAACGTGTCGTTGTGGGGTAATTTGAATCACAATAGAAATGAAATTTTGAAGATTTCGGATGCACTACGAGCTTATAACGAGCGGGTGAACGAGAAGTATGCAGCAGCAGAAGATGCACAAGGTAATGCTAATTTATCCAAATATGGGACAGAATATTCTGAACCGGAAATGAAGTATGAAGAGGGGGCCTCGTTAACCTCTATTTTTGCGGTTCGTTCATTGGGTATCGATCCCATGACTGGTAACGAGTTATTCTTGTATAGGGATGGTTCTGTTTCTTCACTTTGGAAAGCAACTGAATCAGTGCGTGTGGGCGATGAAGAGCCTAAAGCGAGCGGTTCGTTTGGGGTGAACTTGTCGTACAAAAATTTGACGTTATTTGCTTCGTTTGCATACGATTGGGGAAAACAGACCTATAACCAAACCATGGTGGACGGGGTAGAAAATGTTGACATCAAGAATAGCAATGTGGATCGTCGGGTGTTGACTCAACGTTGGCAAAAACCGGGCGATGTTGCTCCTTTGAGAAACATTAAAGATATGAACACTTCAACAATGCCTACCTCTCGTTTTGTGCAGGATGATAATGAATTGTCATTAAGTGCCCTGACTTTGAGTTATGATTTTAATACAGATTGGTTGAAGAAGATTCGCTTGAAAATGTTGCGTTTAGAGTTGAGTACGAATGATCTTTTCAGAGCGTCTACGGTAAAATTGGAACGGGGAACGAGTTATCCGTTTGCCCGGACATTTAATTTCTCTTTGAGAGCCACTTTCTAAAATGGGAATAGTTATGAGAAAATATAGATTATTATCATTGTTGATTTTAGCGCTGTTTGCATATTCTTGCAACAGTTGGTTGGATGTGAAACCGGAAGACGAACTTGATGAAAGCGATATGTTTGCTACCGGGGATGGGTACCGTCATGCATTGAATGGTATTTATTATGGTATGGGTGGTCAGACCCTATATGGTGAAGATTTGACTTGGGGGCTTGTTGATGTATTTGGGCGTACCTACACGCTGTATAGCGTGTATGGTGGCGGTAATCGAGCTCTAACTATGTTTTATTATGGTGTATATCAGAATAATTGGGACAACATTTTATTGGAGCCGGAGATTGAGTCTATTTGGGAGAATGCTTACAAGATGGTTGCCAATTGTAATAATTTGATTCAAAACATTTCGAAAGAAGATCCCGATAAGTTTGCGTATAAGGTGCGGGAGCAGAAGATGATTTGGGGTGAGGCACTTGCTCTTAGGGCTTTTATCCAGTTTGATATGTTGCGATTATTTGCTGCTTCTCCGGCAATGAATCCTGGTACGACGAGGTATATTCCATACATCTCGGAGTATCCGTCATACGTATCTATCCCGTTGACTGTGGATAGTTGTTTGAATAGTGCGATCCGGGATTTGAAGGAGGCACGTGAGTTGCTATGGAAGGCTGATTCTGCAACAACTTTCACTGCACAAAGACGTTTTGAGACAACTTCTTCTTCTGATGATTTCTTTTTGGAGCATAAGAGAGGTTACCGGTTAAATTATCATGCAGCAACGGCTATTCTTGCTCGGGTCTGTCTGTATGCGCAACGAGTGGATGAAGCGTATCAATATGCTAAAGAATTGATTGATTACAACACGAAGACAGGTAGTTTTACCGTGAAATATAGTAGTGTCAAAGATGGAGATATCAAGTTGTACGGGGATGTACTTTGGGGGGTAGAGTCATTGGATGTGATAGAGTACATTAATGTTTATAATGATTTGACGGATCCGAGTCCCTATAAACATACCTATTTGATAACCACTAACCTAGATGAGATATTCGAAGGGGAAGGAACGAAGGATATGCGTTATAAGAAATGGCAGAATAATAGTTCTGGCGAGTATCGTTTCAGTAAATATGAGAAGTACGATGCGGATAATGCGGCAGCTAACGTAAGCAATTATTTAGTGCCGTTAGTGCGTATGTCAGAGGTATATTATATTGCGGCAGAAGCCATTTACAAGAAAAATTTGAATGAAGCGAAGGAGTATTTACGGGCGGTGAAACAATCTCGCTATGCTTCTTATAATAGTCTTTCGTTGGATAAAGTGAACAATGCCACAGAGGGGAATTTTATGGATGTGTTGATTAATGAAATGCGTAGAGAATGGATCGGAGAAGGACAAATTTTTTATTTGTATAAACGTTTGAAAAAAGATATTCCTTTTGAGGGCAACGAGGTTGTGCCAATTGAAGCGAAGTATGTGATTTGGCCGATACCGGATACAGAAACCAATCTTAAATAAATAATAGAGAGTATGAAAAAAATATATGTTTATTCGATCATATTGTTCCTGTTTTTTCTGGGAGCTTGTTCGAAAGAAGAAATAAAATTGTATAGTGGGGATGTCGTGTATATTTCTTTCGTGAAGAATTCAACGCAGGATAGTGCGATGTATTCTTTCAAAACGTACCCGGAAGGGGAGATTGTTGCAGAGATTCCGGTACAAATTCATGGGGCTTATTTGACAGAACCTCGAAAGTTTACAATTTCTCCAACGGATTCAACTACACTTCCGGCAACGGCTTACGAGTTGCCCGAAATATGTGAGTTTGCTCCCGGGCAGGATGTTGATACGATACAAGTGAAGTTCTTCAATAATTTTGATGAATTGGATAATAAATCTTTCCGTTTGTTTTTAAAGATAGATAATAGCGAGAATGTAAAACAAGGAGATCGGAATTATCAGGTAGCAAAATTTTATGTGTCTGATAAATTAGAGATTCCTATCTGGTGGAGTCGTAATGATGGTACGGTTGATCGGCCGACTAATATAGTGGAGAAAGTTTATTTGGGCGAGTATTCGGAGACGAAATATATTATGTTTTTGGAAGAGTTGGAAAAGGGTGGAGAGTCATTTGACGGTACGGACATGAATGTGATGAAGAAGTATGCTATCCGTTTAAAGTATACTTTAGAGGAATATGAAAAGGAGAATGGAGAACCGAAGAGAGATGAAAATGGGCGTGTTATAACCGTGCCTGTTGCAGGATAATTTAAATAGAAAAGTTATGAAATATATATTGTTTATATTTGTATCGGTGTTTATTGCCGTGTCTTGTATTGATGATAAGACAAACTTGGACTACAAGGAGATAAACGAGTATGAGAATTGGAAAATAGAGGGAATTGATGGCAGTTATTCCTTATTTCCCGGAGAATCAGTGGTACTAACACCTAAAGTTCGTTTGTCTATCGACTCATTGAATCCGGACTTGAGTTACTCTTGGTTGTTGGATGGAAAAGAGGTGTCTACAGAAGCTTCTTATACATTTACGGCAGATGTGTATGGGGATTATGAATTGATATTTAATGCGATTGATAATAAAACGGGTGTGGCATTCCCGGAGCAAGCTATCATGAATGTAACGCCATTGTATAAATTGGGTTGGTTGTTTTTGGGGCGTACGGCTTCCGGTGACAGTCGTTTGGATATGTTGATCACGAAAAGGCAAACGATTCATTACCTACTTGATGGTAAATATGATCGATGGCGGGATTCTTTGGTACATGTACAATTTGCCTCGGGACTTGGAGAACAATTGGGAACGGGACCGATAAAATTAGTTGAAGAATTTTCTTATGATGATTATGTTTCAACCGAAAATTCGGAAATCATGGTGTTGCAAGAAAGCGGGCCGGTTGAATTAAGTGGTAATGCATTAACTTATACCGGACGTCCGTTTGATGAATTTATGGGAACAGTTCCGGCAAATTTAGTTGTTCGGGATGCCGCTCTTTCGAAAACGAGTAAATGGTTATTGACTGAAAGTGGATTGTTGTATTATGCCGTCGCTAACGTGCTGACAGATTTGCACTCCGGACGTTATAATGATGATCCGGCATTCAATGGTATGAGATTTACATCTTTAATTCAGACAGCGAAGGCTGATAATGATTACTATATAGACGTGGTGCCTGCCATTGATGCAGAAGGAACAATGTGGGCATTTTATGATAATGCAAAGGGAGATAAAACTTTTATTATTGATCCGCAGAATGAGGTTGGACGGAAATTGGAAATTCGGAATAATACGGCGGGCGAGTTTGATATGAGTTTGTTTCAAAAGTTTAAAGGTGAGCGAATCAAGGATTGTTTTGTTGGTAAACATGATTACCTTTTATCGTTGTTGAGGTTAGAAGATGGAACTTATGTATGGCATCGCTATGCTTTTGATGATCATAAAAAAGCTGCGGATTTTATAAACTTGGAAGAGTCTCAAGTGAGAGAATTTGCCAATCAGTCGATGTTTACGAATTTTAAAGATGCTGCTTATTTTCATTACAGTTATGGTTATGACCCTAATACTTATGACGATTACGAGTGGTTATTTATTGCTGCCGGCAATCAGCTTTACGGATGTACTATGCTATGGGAAGGGACTGAACAGCAGGCTTGTGAACATTTCTATACGGCACCAGCAGAGATTCAATCTATAGAAATCCGTTATGTTAGTGAGTTGGATTACATATTGGTTGGTGTGTTAATGGTGGATGGAACTTTTGAAGTACTGGAGGTGAAACGTTCGGAAGAGGAAAGGTTTGTGTATAAGAGTGTGTATAAAGAAAACTTGAAAACTCTAGATCCGGAGATGGTGGAAATAGTCGATTTTATTCCTAAATGGGGAAGCGGCGCTAACCAGTATTCGGGAACTTGTTTGTAATCCGGTGTTGATGGAAATTTATACTAAATAAACGAGCCTCGCTTGCCCGTCATGCGGGGAGGCGAGGCTCATTTTAGATGTTGTATGTATGTTTTTACTTGTATGAAGAAGATATTTTTTTTGTTGGTCGGTTTGATGGTGACCTCGCTATTGTGGGGACAACAAAAAGCAAATTTTAAGTTAGCGGATCGTTTCACGAGTAGTAATTTTCGGTTTGCGGATGGGAATAGCATGAGTATATACCCCATGTATATCAATGACGGGGATTGTTTTTGGTATTCGTTCACGACAGAGGAGGGGAAACGCCATTATTATGTGAATCCAGAGAAAGGGGAAAAACGTTTGTTGTTTAACCCGGAAAAATTATTTGGATTTTTGAATCAAGAAACACATGGGGTGTGTGATGCGAAGAATTTCACATTTCAAGAATTGAAGTTTGATAAAAAAGGAATTTCTTTCACATTCAATTTCGAGAGATACAAGTATCGTTATAATATGAAGACGGAAGAGGTGACGAAATTGGATACCGTAATTAACGAGGGATTTGGGGATTCGTGGAAAAAATATTCTCCGGATAGTGCATATATTGTATTTGCTCAACGGCATAATCTCTATGTTATGGGCAATAAGGATAAAGGGAAAGATTCCACGATCGTGCAGTTAACGACGGATGGAGAGAGGTATTTTTCTTATACTAAGGATGAGGATGAGATTGCCGCAGACACATTCCCTACGGCTCCAATAGCAGTGTGGATGAAAGATTCAAAGAAAGTGTATGCTTTACGCTGTGATACCCGTCACGTGGATAAATTATTTTTAGTGGATGTGATGACAGATCCCCGTCCCACGCTGAAAACGTACAAGTATGCCATGGCAGGGGACCAGAAATTGGAAAAGTACGAGTTAACGGTTATTGACGTGGAAACGAAAGAGGTGAAAACGATTGATATTGATGGTTGGCAAGACCAGTACGTGGATGTACTTTACACTTCGAAAGATGGTAATAAAATTTATTTCGAACGGAAAACTCGAGCTTTTGACGAACAAGAGGTTTGTGTTGCTAATCTCGCAACGGGAGAGGTGAATGTGTTAATTCATGAAATAGACAAACCTTTCATGGATTATAAAATGGCAAATATAATGTTTCTGAATGACGGAAAGGATATTATTTATCGTTCCGAACGTACGGGATGGGGACATTATTATCTTTACGATGATCAAGGGCACTTGAAGCATGCTATAACCTCTGGAGAATGGGTAGCCGGTCCTGTTGCAGAGATTGATACTGTGGGACGTACGCTTTATTTCTATGCTTTGGGAAAAGATAAGGATATTGATCCTTATTATTATATCCCATGCAGGGTAAATATTGATAAGCCGGAAAGTTTAACGCAACTGACTTTTGATAATGCGAATCATCAAGTACATTTCTCGAAATCTTTCAAGTATTTCGTGGATATTTATGAACGGGTGGATATGGTTCCTCGTATCGTGCTGAAAGATCGGATGGGCAAAGAGGTCATGGAATTGGAGAAGCCTGATATTCGCCGGGCGTTAGAAATGGGGTGGAAAGCTCCGGAGCGCTTTAAGGTGAAGGCTGCCGATGGAGTGACAGATCTTTACGGGGTAATGTGGAAACCATTTGATTTTGATTCGACGAAAGTTTACCCGATTATCTCTTCCGTGTATCCCGGTCCTTTTTATGAGTATGTTCCGACGCAGTTCCGATTGATTCATGATGAAAATACCCGTTTGGCTCAGTTAGGATTTATCGTGATTGCCGTGGGACACCGGGGAGGAACACCTATGCGGGGGAAATTTTATCATACATATAGCCACGGGAAATTACGGGATTACCCGTTAGCGGATGATAAATATGCGATAGAACAATTGGCAGATCGTTATCCTTTTATTGACGTGACGAAAGTGGGGATTTATGGTCATTCTGGGGGAGGCTTTATGTCAACCGCAGCGATTTGTACCTATCCGGATTTTTACAAGGCTGCCGTGTCGTCTGCAGGAAATCATGATAACTATATTTACAATCACTGGTGGGGAGAAACTCATAATGGAGTGAAGGAAGAAAAGAAAGTAATCAAGGATAGCGTGAATGGTGATCGGACTGAATCGACCTTCAAGTTTAGAGTGGGGACGAATATGGAATTGGCAAAGAACTATAAAGGTGGGTTGTTGTTGGTTCACGGTTGGATGGATGATAACGTACATCCGGCTCACACCTTGCGAGTGGTGGATGCGTTGATTAAGGCAGGTAAGAATTTTGATATGATTATGTTGCCGAGATCGAATCATGGTTTTAGTGGAGAGGAGAATACTTTTTATGAGCGTAAGATGTGGTTTCATTTTGCCCGTCTCCTGTTGGGGGATAATACCGGGGATTACTATTATGAAATTGAACAATATAAGAAATCTGATAGATAGGATATGTTAAAGAAATTAGTTATTAGTCTGTTTCTGCTTGTTTCTGTAGGAGCATTCGGGCAGCAAAAAGCAAATTATGAGCTTGCTGAACGTTTCCGGCGTGTAACGCAAGTGCCTTTGACGAAGAATAGCTTGGAAGTGAATCCTTGTTTTATTAATAACACGGATCGTTTTTGGTATTCTTTTCACACGAGTGAAGGGAAAAACTATTATTTAGTTGATCCGGCTAAAAAAGAGAAACGTTTGCTCTTTGATAATGCAGAGCTATTGATGAAAATCAGTGAGATCACTAAAAAGGGATACAATCACAAAGACTTGGAATTGAATTTTGATTTCGATGAGGATGGGGAAACTATTCGTTTTTGGTTTGATAGGAAAGATTTTACTTATAATATCAACACGAAAGAGTTGAAGTTGGAGGAAAAGCAGAAAGGACAGACTAAGTATAATCCTTATTGGATGTATTATTGTCAGGATAGTTCCTATATGTTGTTTGCTAAGCGGCATAATCTTTATATTGTGGGGAATGCGAACAAAGGTAAGGACACGACTGAAATACAATTAACGACAGACGGGGAGCGTTATTATACCTTTAATCGGGATGATGAAGGTGAGGTGGATGCACGCATGGGGTGTTCTGCCCAATGGTTTAAGACGGGACACAAGTTTTACGCTGTTCGGGATGATTCCCGTAAGGTGGAAGATTTGTGGTTGATTGATGCTTTAGCAGAGCCTCGTCCTCGCCTGAAAACTTATAAGGCAGAATTAGCGGGCGATAAAAACGTGATTCAATTCGAGTTGTTAATCGGGGATGCGGATACTCGAGAGGTTAAAAAGATTAATATCGATCGTTGGAAAGATCAATATGTAGATATTTTGTATGCTAGTAATGATGCAAAGCGACTTTATTTTCAACGTTACAAGAGGACGTGGGATGAATGTGAAATTTGTGTAGTCGATACAGAAACGGGAGAGGTGAAAGTGTTGATACATGAAGTTGACAAGCCTTATTTAGATTATCAAATGCGAGCTATCCATTTTTTGAATGATGGAAACGAGATCCTTTTCCGCTCAGAACGTAGTGGGTGGGGACATTACTATCTGTATGATAAAGATGGTAATTTGAAAAATCAAGTGACATCCGGAGCATGGGTGGCCGGACCGATTATGAAGGTTGATACCGCTCGTCGACAGATTTATTTTATAGGTTTGGGAAAAGAGAAAGAGATTGATCCTTACTATTATGTCCTTTATCGTGCTGATCTGGATAAGACTAATGTGGTAACATTGTTGACCCCGGAGAATGCTTCACATGACGTGGATATATCTCCATCAAGCAAGTATATTGTGGATAGTTATTCCCGGGTGGATATGGAGCCCGTCAACGTGGTGCGCAACCGGAAAGGAAAAGTGATTCTCGAGTTGGAGAAAGCGGATTTGAAAAGCCTTTATGCTTTTGGTTGGAAAAAGCCTGAGCGTTTTAAAGTGAAAGCTGCTGATGGGGTAACGGATATTTATGGTGTGATGTGGAAACCGGCGGATTTTGATTCCACGAAAATCTATCCGATTATTTCGTCTGTTTACCCGGGACCTTTTTTCGAATATGTGCAGACTCGTTTCACGGTAAATGATGATTTAAATACCCGTTTGGCTCAAGTTGGTTTTATCGTCGTATCCATGGGACACCGAGGTGGGACGCCTATGCGAGGTAAATATTACCATACTTATGGATATGGTAATCAGCGAGATTATCCTTTGGCTGATGATAAATATGCGATAGAACAATTAGCAGAACGTTATCCCTTTATAAACGGGAAAAAAGTGGGTATTTTTGGTCATTCCGGAGGTGGATTTATGTCTACGTCGGCTTTGTTGACTTATCCTGATTTTTATAGTGCAGCGGTGTCTTCGGCGGGCAATCATGATAATAATATTTATAATAAAGGGTTCGTGGAAATCCATTACGGGGTGAAAGAGAATAAGCGAGTGATCAAGGATAGCGTGAATGGAGATCGTACGGAGTACACGTACAAGTTCCGAGTGAATACAAATATCAACTTGGCAAAGAACTATAAAAAAGGATTATTGCTTGTCACGGGTGATATGGATGACAATGTGCATCCGGCACATACTTACCGTATGATAGATGCTTTGATAAAAGCCGGGAAAAATTTTGATATGTTGGTTTTGCCAGGACAGGATCATGGATTCTCCGGGGCTGCAGAGTTATTTTTTGAACGGAAATTATGGGCTCATTTTGCAAAATATTTGTTGGGAGATTCTTCTGCGGATTACAAAAGTTCAATTGAAAATTAGAGTATAAAGAAATGAATAGAATAATCATTTTACTGGGATTCATCGCTTTCCATATAATGGGATTTGCACAACAAAAGGCAAATTACGAATTGGCGGAGCGTATGCGGAAAATCACACAAACCCCCATAGCAAAGAATACTTTGATTATAAGGCCGAACTTTATAAAGGGAAGTGATTGTTTTTACTACTCGTTTCAAACAGAAGAAGGGAAAAAATACTATTGGGTGGATCCGAAACGGAAAGAGAAGAAATTGTTGTTCGATAATGCCGAATTAGTGTCTAAGATTAGTGAGATGACAAGAAAACCTTATAATCATAAAAATTTGGATATCGATGTAAAATTTCTGGATAAGGAAACATTTAGATTCTATCTTGATCGTCAGGATTATACTTATAATATTCGGACAAAAGAGTTGAAACTTTGGAAGGCAGAGAAGCAATTCACGGCAGATCCTTATTGGATGTATTATTCTTCGGATAGTACTTATATGTTGTTTGCTAAACGCCATAATTTGTATTTGGTGGGTAATCCGGCGAAAGGTAAGGATACGACAGAAGTACAACTTACGTCAGACGGGGAGAAAAACTATTCTTTCAACCGGGAGGATGAAGGGGAGTTAGATGGGCGTTTCCTCTGTGAAGCCAAGTGGTTTAAAAAAGGAAATAAATTTTATGCTTTGCGGGAGGATGCTCGTAAAGTGAATGATATGTGGGTTGTGGATGTGCTTGCGCAACCTCGTCCCAAGTTGGAAACCTATAAATACGAGATGGCAGGTGATAAACATGTTATTCAACATCGTCTGATTATTGGGGATGCCGATTCTCGGCAAGTGCGGGAGATTGATATTAACCGTTGGCCGGATCAATATGTAGATGTCGTTTATTGTAGCAATGACGGGAAACGTCTTTATCTCCAAAGATATAAGCGTACGTGGGATGAAGCGGATATTTGTATGGTGAACGTGGAGACAGGGGAGGTGAAATCGCTTATCCATGAGAAAAATAAACCTTATTTGGACTATCAGATGAGGAGTATTACTTTCTTGAATGACGGAAATGAGATATTGTTCCGTTCGGAACGTAGTGGTTGGGGACACTATTATTTGTACGATAAGGATGGAAATTTGAAAAATCAGGTTACCTCGGGAGCTTGGGTTGCCAGTCCTTTGCTACAAGTGGATACGGTTCGTCGTCAGATATATTTCTACGGGTATGGACGAAAAGAAGGAGTGGATCCTTATTACTATATTTTGTACCGGGCAGATTTGGACAAGGAGAACGAGTTGACATGTTTAACTCCAGAGAATGCAACTCATAATATAACATTATCTCCTTCTTGTGATTATTACGTGGATGGCTATTCACGAGTGGATATGGAACCGAAAAATGTCGTTCGGAATCGGAAAGGAAAAATCATCATGACGTTGGAGGACCCGGATTTAGATCGTTTGTACGAGATGGGGTGGCGGGCTCCGGAACGCTTTTCGGTGAAAGCTGCCGACGGGGTTACTGATTTGTACGGAGTGATGTGGAAGCCTGCGGATTTTGATTCAACAAAATTATATCCGATTATTTCCTGTGTGTATCCCGGACCATTTTTCGAGTATGTCCCGACACGTTTTACCATAAATGACGAGTTGAATACCCGATTGGCACAACTTGGTTTTATTGTTATCACCGTGGGACACAGGGGATGTTCTCCCATGCGAGGTAAATATTACCATACTTTCGGGTATGGTAATCAGCGGGATTATCCTTTGGCAGACGATAAGTACGTGATAGAACAGTTGGCTGATCGTTATTCTTTTATTGACAGGAAGAAAGTCGGTATTTATGGTCACTCCGGAGGTGGTTTTATGGCTGCTGCCGCTATTTGCACGTATCCTGATTTTTATTCGGCAGCAGTTGCATCTGCGGGTAATCACGATAATAACATGTATAATAAGGGGTGGGTCGAGATTCATTATGGCGTGAGGGAAAGTAAAAAAATGGTGAAAGATTCTCTCGGCAATGAACATGAGGAAATTACATATTTCACGTCCAGCAAAACAAATATGGACTTGGCTAAAAACTATAAAAGTGGTTTGTTGCTCGTGACAGGTGATATGGATAATACGGTTCATCCGGCGCATACGATGAAAATGGCAGATGCCCTCATTAAAGCAGGAAAATATTTTGATATGCTGGTATTGCCCGGTAATAGACATGGATACGGGGGAATGGCAGAATATTTTTACGAGCAGAAATTATGGCATCATTTTGCCCGGTTCCTTTTAGAGGATTCATCTGCCGATTATCAGACAGATTTGGATTATTTCATGAAAAAATAAACTTGTATTGTATAAACGGTAAAATACTAAATTTTTTATTATGAGACTAAAATTAGTCATTATTTTCATGAGCTTTTTGTTCGTGCAAGAAGTTGCAGCCTCTTCTGCGGCTATAATTTGGAAAAAGAAAGGAAAAAAGGAGGAAAAGGTCGAAGTGAAAAAAGAGACTCCTTATGAAAAATTTTTTAAGGGGAAAAAATGTGAAACAGTCAAGGGGTTGATAATCTTGCATAAAATGGATAATAAAATCTATTTTGAATTGCCTTTAAGTTTGTTGGGGAAAGACATGCTTATTGGTTCCACGGTGACTGAAATTACGAATAATGGTTTTGCCAATGTGGGAGAAAAACCACATGAACCGATGCATGTCATGTTTACTCGTACGGATTCAACGATAAATTTGCGGCAGGTGACTTGTGCTTACATGTCCAAAGATAGAAACTTGCAGGAGCGTATAAAGACAAGTATGATGCCTGCTATTATCGAGAATCTGGCGATTAAAGCTTATAGTCCCGATAGTACGGCTGTTGTGATTGATATGACTAATTTTTTATTGAGTGATAATGAGCAGTTGAATCCTTTTTCTGCCTACGCTCCGGTTACTTGGAGTGGAGCTTGGATAGAAAAAGAGTTTAAAAGGAATAACTCACAAATTGCTAAAATAAAAGCATTTGATGATAACGTGAGCGTGCAATCTTCTTTGACATATTCGGTTAGTCTGCGGGATAAACGTTCATATTACTGGTACAAAGAACCTTTTACTGCCGTGATGACACGTACTTTCTTATTGTTGCCGGAAGAACCGATGCGTCCGCGTCTGGCTGATCCTCGTATTAATATTTTTTGGCAAGGGTATTCAGAATTCAGTAACGAGGGAAATGGTATGAAACCATTATACTATGCAAATCGTTGGAGATTGGAACCTAAGGATGAGGCGGCTTATCGTCGAGGAGAGTTAGTTGAACCGAAGAAACCGATCGTGTTCTATATAGATAATGCATTTCCCGAGATGTGGAAACCGTACATGAAGTATGCGGTAGAAGTTTGGCAGAAGGCTTTCGAGAATATAGGTTTTAAAAATGCAATTATAGCTAAAGATTTTCCGACGGATGATCCTGAATTTGATCCGGATAATTTGAAATATTCCTGTATTCGTTATTCCCCTTCTTCTGTTGCTAATGCCATGGGACCCTCGTGGACAGACCCTCGTACGGGAGAGATTATCAATGCTTCGGTGTACGTGTATCATAACGTGATTAAATTGGTGCAGGATTGGAGATTCCTGCACACGGCAGCTGTCGATTCGGATGTGAGGAAAGTGGTATTAGATGATGAGATTATCGGGGATTGTATCCGTTATGTAGTTTCTCACGAAGTGGGACATTGTTTAGCATTGATGCATAATATGTCTGCTTCAGCAGCTATTCCTGTCGATTCGTTGCGTTCTCCATCTTTTACGCAAAAGTACGGTACGACTTATTCCATTATGGATTATGCTCGGAATAATTATGTGGCACAACCCGGGGATAAAGAGAAAGGGGTTCGGTTGACCCCCCCGGAACTTGGGTTGTATGATATGTTTTCAATTAGTTGGTTATATCGTCCTTTGTTGGATGCTAAAACTCCGGAAGATGAGGTGCCCACATTATCTAAATGGATTTCGGAGAAGTCTGGTAATTTGGCTTATCGTTACGGTAAACAACAGTTCAGAACACGTCTTGATCCGAGTTCCGTAGAGGAAGATTTGGGAGACGATGCCATGAAAGCTGGGGTTTATGGTATCAAAAATTTGAAAATTATTTTAGCAAACTTGAACGGTTGGGTGGGAAAAGATGATCCTGACTATCGCTTCCGCCTAAATATGTATAATGAGGTTATATATCAGTATTTCCGTTATTTAAATAATGTACTGATGAACATCGGTGGTATTTATATGAATGAACGGTATGATGGGGATGTTCTTCCGAGCTACACGGTTGTTCCGAGAAAAGATCAACGGCGAGCCGTGAAATTCTTGTTGGATCAGATGAAAGATATGGATTGGTTGGATGCAAAAGAAATGCAGGAAGGCTATCCTTTGCGAGGAAATATTGCATCTTATTTGCAGGATGAAATTTTTTTCGCGATGATCAAACAAATTGGTAATGTAATGATCTGTGCCAGCAAGTCGTTAGGAGAGGATGTTTATACTGCCGAGGATTATATGAAAGATATTTACGATTATGTGTGGGCCCCTACCCAGCAAGGAAAAACATTAACTTCTATCGAGAAATTAATGCAAATCAATTTGTTGACAACTATTATGGATCAGGCTGGTGTTGTTTCAGAGCAGAAAGGAACCCCTTTCGCTTTGGCTGGAAATATGATTCGAATACCTGAGGTAATGAAGGAGCAGAGCCGGGCTGCTTATGGCTTAATATCAGAGGAATTTGCCGGAATTTATTCCAACTTGGAGCGATTGGTTCCGTTCGAGTCTGAGGATTTATTACGACAGGCAGAAAGAATGGGATTCGATTCTTATGTAGGCGTAACTGCTCCTTATATTCCAACGGGTCATATTTATTTCGATGTGCTGAAAAAGACCTTGTCTTTATTGAAGAGTAAAGTAAATACGGGTTCAACGGATACGAAACAACATTATAAGTTATTGATTTATAAGATCGAGAAGGCATTGAAGTAATTTATTAAGATGATAGGAAATACGATGAAAGAAATAATATATGCTATATTCCTCTCTTTCTTTCTGTGTGGGTTGTGTGGAAATGCCGAAGCTAAAAAGAAGAAGGAAGTAAAAAAGGCGATTAAGAGAGAGGTTCAAACGCCTTATGATAAATTGTTTAAAGGAAAAAAAGCATTCACAGTAAATGGGTTGATGAAAATGCATCTGATGGCCGGGAAAGTGTATGCAGAATTTCCAATAGAATTATTAAACAGAGATTTAGCTTTAACCTCTTCGATTGAGGATATTAGTGATAACGGGGAAGGCGTTGTCGGGCAGTTTGCGGGACGCGTGAATCAGTTCCGTTTTACACTGCAGGATTCTATGTTACAAGCCCGGTTGGTACGACGGTATGGTGTGAAGAATACAGGGATGGGTAAGAATGCAGATCAGATAATTGAACGTTCCAATACCCCAGGGATTTTTCAGAGTTACAAAATATTAGCTTACACTCCGGATAAAAAGGCTGTGGTTGTCGATATGACAGAACTTTTCCTGGAAAGTTCCAGGTTGACGAATCCTTTTCCCAGTTATGCCGGAAATTCGCTTTACGGTTTTGTACAACGTATCCATAAGTTTCAATCCCAGCGTTCCGAATTATTGGGAATATGTGGGAACGATAACAGTATGAGCGTGCGTTGTAATTTAGGTTTTAACGTTGACCGATTAGTGCTCGGTTCTTTCATGCAGGCAAAAGATGTTCCGGTTTCTGTGACTGTGAATAAAATTCTCATGTTATTGCCTGAGGATCCGATGAGACCTCGTCTGGCAGATTCTCGAATCGGAGTAAATGCCATTATACAAACAGAATTGCCAGATGTGTGCCAGGGTATAAAAACTTATTATATTACCAAGCGTTGGCGGATTGAACCCGTTGATGAAATCCGTTATAAACAGGGTGAGATGGTGGATGTGAAAAAGCCAATCGTGTTTTATATCGATACGTTAATGCCTGATTCATGGATTAAGTACGTAAAGGCCGGGGCAGAGGCTTGGAATGCTGCATTTGAGAAAATAGGTCTTCGGAATGTGGTACGGACTGAGTTGTTCCCGAAAGATTCCTCTTTCGATGCCGGAGATATTCACAATTCGGTGATTCGTTATGCTCCGTCGTGGATGTATTATCCGCAATATTCCATGCATACCGATCCTCGTACCGGCGAGATTCTGAATGCTTCTGTATATTTGCCCGCTAACGTGGCTTCTTATTTCTACACATCTCGTACTGAAGAGACGATGGCAGTTGATCCTTCCGTGCGTAAGGCCCGTTTATCAGAGGAGCAGTTTGGTGAAATGTTCAAGGCGAAAATGATGCAGGCTATTGGTCGTTGTTTGGGTTTGACGGATAATTATGCTGCATCTTCTGTATATCCGGTTGATTCGTTACGTTCAGCTTCCTTTACAAGAAAATATGGTGTTGTTGCATCTGTTATGGATGATTTCACTTGTAATAAAATAGCCCAGCCAGAGGACGTTAAGAAAGGTGTTGTTCTGGTTCAACAAAATTTGGGTCCTTATGATTATGAAGTGATTAAATACCTGTACAAGCCGATAATGGAAGTCAAACATTTTCGGGAAGAAAAAGCTGTGCTTGGACAATGGATAAAAGAAATGCAGGATAAGCCGTATTGTTTATACATGCAGACTCCGGATAACTGGGCGAAATTTGATCCTCGTGTTAGTCGTAAAGATCTAGGAGATGATCCGGTGAAAGCGAGAGAATATATTATTCGCAATTTGAAAATAGCGATTAATAATTTTTTTGAATGGTATAAAGAAGATGACATGGATCTAAGTGCTCGTCGTTTATGTTATATGGAATTGACCGAGGGTTTTAAAGGAGAGTTCGTTCCGATAGTTGCTTATTTAGGTGGAATTGAGTTATATGATGAGCAAATGCCCAGCTATAAAGTAGTTCCTAAAGAAACGCAGCGTCGTATGCTTATCTATCTGTTAAATTCATGTAAAGATCTTGATTGGCTGGATAATAAAGATGTTTTGCGTCAATTGCAGATTATGGATTTGCCTTCTACCAAGATAAGGGAAAGTCTTTTCGGAGAGATTATGTCCCGTTTACATTACGTGAGTATTGCTGCACAGAAATCGGGAGGCGAATATACGCCCGAGGAGTTTGTTCTTGACATATATAATCATATTTGGAAAAATACGATGCAGAATAAACCTTTGACAAAGCATGATATGGACATGGAACAAATATTCTTGGCTAGTATCATTGCAACTTCTTGTGTTGATGCTCCGGTAACGGTATTTTCCCCTAATATGGAAAATGGATTCCGTTCTTTAAATCCGGAAGAGTTAAAGCTTGTAAACCGGATACAGCAAGGAATACGACAGAGTATGAATTATGAGTTGCGGGATGAGGTTGCGGGATACAATTCGATCCCTTATTTTGAAGCTTCCAATGGACCAATAGCTCATGTTTATTTGGATCTGTTACTGAAAACACGAGATATGATTCAGCGGGCGGTGATAAGTAGTACAGGTGAAACGAAACTACATTATGAGTTTATGTTGTATCGGATCAAAAAGGCATTAGAGAAAAAATAGAACATCAATAAGCGGAAGATGTCTTCCAAATATTCTGGAAGACATCTTCCGCTTATTGATGT
>ERZ827150.1961-NODE-1961-length-23852-cov-33.362693_pt1 | contig 23852 bp, 21 predicted proteins | sample MGYA00519779_ERZ827150 | MGnify/ENA primary metagenome ERZ827150 (study PRJEB31778, sample SAMEA3449267) | human gut metagenome | biome: human gut; feature: human-associated habitat; material: faeces | place: United Kingdom | collected 2010/2012 ...
CCTTCGAAATTTGCATTTGCATCTGACGAAAAATCCATTCGTCAGCCGACCACCTTATTTGTGCGGTGTTACCCTAATACTATTTCCTGCATTCGCCTGCGCCATCTGCTTGCGCCGCGAATTTGGAAATAGTATAAAAAAGGCGGGTGCGCGGAGCTTCAAACTCCATGCACCCGCTTTGCGTATATCAATAATTACTTCTTGTTTCCCCCGAACAGACCCGTGATTCCGCCCAGAATCCCGCGCGTCACCTGCCGCGTCACTTCGCGGGTCGCGGTGTTAATCGCCGTATTCTGCACGCGCCCCAGCAATGAGTCGTTCTTCCGGGCGCGCGCGGCACGTTCTTCGCGCAGTTCATCCGCGTGCTTCCGGCGTTCTTCCGCCTGGCGTTCCTTCTCGGCTTTTTCAGCCGCTTTGCGCTGCTTCTCCGCCTCGCGCTCCTGCGCCTTCGTCGTTGTCGGCGCTGCTGCGGGCTGCGCCTGAGCCGGGACGTAATTGCCCGTCGCGGGGTCAAGCTGCATCGGCATCATCTTCTGCACATACTGCCCACTTGCCGGGTCGTAGACCATCACCAGCATGTTCTGTACCTGCGGCTGCTGGACGGTCAGCACCGGGACAGGCTGCGCCTGACCTATCGGCTGCTGCTCCTGCTGATTCTGCCACGCCGGACGTGCGGGTTCGTCCGCCGCCATCCAGGCGGGACGCGGCGTGCTGCCCTGTGCGGCAGGCTGCTGAACAGGCTGTGCCTGACCCACAGGCTGAGCCTGAACCATCGGCTGCGCCTGAGCCATCGGCTGGGCAGCCTCGCGCTGCACATAATGCCCTGTCTGCGGGTCGAACACGAGGAACGCATCGGGGCGGCTGACCGTCGGCGCAGCGGTCGAAATCTGCGGCGCGGCGGCTTCCGGCGCGGGCATCTGCTCCTTCTGGAACGCACTTGCCAGCATTTCGTAGGCGGAAACGCGGTCAACCGGCGTGTCGTAAACGCCGCGGAAGGGGCTGGATTCGATGCACTCCTGCCGAACATCGCCGTCGATGGCGTTCATGGCACTCTGCGGGGGGAGGATGGTCGCGCGCTCGACGATGCTCGGCGCACCGTCCGCATCGAGGAAGGAAACCAGCGCTTCGCCTGTTTTGAGCGTGGTGATGGCTTCCGCCGTATCGAACGCGGGATTCGCGCGGAAGGTCATCGCAGCGGTGCGGACGGCCTTCTGGTCAAGCGGCGTGTAGGCGCGCAGGGCGTGCTGGACGCGGTTGCCGAGCTGCCCCAGAATGCTCATGGGAATGTCGCAGGGGTTCTGGGTGACGAAATACACGCCGACGCCCTTGGAGCGAATCAGCCGGACGACCTGCTCCAGCGTTTCCAGCAGCGCCTTGGGGCAGTCGTCGAAGAGCAGGTGCGCCTCGTCGAAGAAGAACACCATGCGCGGCTTGTCCAAATCGCCGCATTCGGGCAGCAGCTCGTACAGCTCCGACAGCATCCGCAGCAGGAAGGTCGAGTACAGCCGGGGTTTGCGGTAGAGCACATCTGCCGCGAGAATGTTGATAACGCCACGCCCACTTTCATCAAGCTGCATCCAGTCGGCGATGTTCAGCGCGGGTTCGCCGAAGAACGCATTGCCGCCCTCGTCCTCCAGCATGGCGACGGCGCGCTGAATCGCACCGACAGATGCCATGGACACGTTGCCGTAATCGAGCGTGTACTCCTTGGCGTGCTCACCGACGTAGGCAAGCATGGCCTTCAAGTCCTTGAGGTCGAGCAGGAGCATGTTCTCGTCATCCGCGACGCGGAAGAGGATGCTCAGCACGCCTGCCTGCGTGTCGTTGAGGTTCATCAGCCGCGCGAGCAGCGTCGGCCCCATTTCGCTCACGGTCGTGCGGACGGGATGCCCCTCTTTGCCGAACACGTCCCAGAACACGGTCGGGAATGCGCGGTACTCGAACGTCGGCACGCCGCACTGCGTCAGGCGATTGGCGATATTGTCGCTGTGTGTGCCGGGCTGCACCATCCCGGCGAGATCGCCCTTGATATCCGCGAGGAACACGGGCACGCCCATGTCCGAAAATCCCTCTGCCAGCACCTTGAGGGAGACGGTTTTGCCCGTGCCGGTCGCCCCGGCAATGAGACCATGGCGGTTTGCCATCTGCGGCAGCAGGCAGACGGGGTGTTCACCCGTTCCAAGCCAGATTTTGCCTTCGTAGAGCATGTGTGTTGTGTTCTCCTTTTTCCTTTTATAGTGGTACTATTGGTACTTCTTTATCGCGGCAGGGGTTTCGCCTCTGCGGAGGCGATCAGAGGGCTTTGCGGTCGCCATCTGGACTCCTTCGCACGCACACCCATGTTATTTGGATTTTATCGAAAATGCGATTAGTGGGTGTGCCGTTACTCCTTCTTCTCATCCATCTCCGCTGTGCGTTCCGAAATAATATACCGCGGACGCTGCTTGACCTCCAAGTAGATTTTGCCGATGTATTCCCCGATGATACCCAGAAACAGGCACTGCATCCCGCCAACGAAGCATACCAGACAAGCCAGCGACGCCCAGCCAGCCACCGAATGCCCGGCAATCGCGGCAATCACTGCCCAGATAATGCCGATGAATGACAGAATCGTGATGAACAGCCCGGCGAAGAACACCATGCGAATCGGTTTGACCGATAGGCTTGTGATGCCGTCAAACGCCAGCCCCAGCATCTTCTTCAGCGGATAGTGGCTTTCGCCCGCAATGCGCTCGTGGCGCTCGTAAGAGACGCTGGTGGACTTGAACCCGACCAGCGGAACCATCCCGCGCAGATACAGGTTTACTTCGCGGAATTTCGCCAATTCCTGCAGGGCACGGCTGGAAATCAGGCGGTAATCCGCGTGATTAAAGACAACCTCCGCGCCCATTGCGCTGAGCAGTTTGTAGAAGCCTTCCGCCGTGAAGCGCTTGAAGAACGTGTCGGTATCACGCTTGGAGCGCACGCCGTAGACGATTTCGCAGCCGTCAAGGTACGCATCCACCATCGCGTCCATGGCGTTGATATCGTCCTGCCCGTCGCAGTCGATGCTGATGGTGATGTCGCAGCGGTCTTTCGCCTCCATCAGCCCTGCCCAGACCGCCCTTTGGTGCCCTCGGTTGCGGCTCTGCGCAATACCTTGGAAGCACGGGTCTTTCGCGGACAGCGCCGTGATAATCTCCCACGTCTTGTCCTTGCTGCCGTCGTTGACGAACAGAATGCGGCTCTCGTCGCTGATTTTCCCCGCGTCTGCGAGCTGACGCACCTTGTCGCGGAACATGCCGCTGGTAATCGGCAGTACGCTTTCTTCGTTGTAGCAGGGAATCACAATATACAATACAGGCTTGTGTGCCACGCAGAAACACCTCCAGTATGGTTGATTATGTCTTATTATAGCACATTTTCTCCTGCTTGAACAGGTTCTTTTTGCAACAGTTTCGACGCAATTATTGTTCACAAAATATTTACAAACACTTCCGACATTCGTTACAAAGTCGTGCTATGATACGGAAAGTACTCCAAGAGGGGTGCGGCTATCAAAGGAAGTGTGCTTATGAATCAGGCGGCAATTGGTCAGTATATCGCAGGCAAACGCACTGCGCAAGGGATGACGCAGGAGCAGCTGGCGCAGAAAATTGGCGTATCGCAGAAATCCTTGATGCGCTGGGAAACGGGCAAACGTCTGCCCGATGCTGATGTGGTGGAAGCGCTCTGCACGGCGCTGGGGATCACCTTGCCGGAACTGCTCAACGGCAAGGATTCGCCGCAGAAGGAAGAAATGCAGCTGACGCATGACGCACAGATGCTTGACCTGCTGCGCCGGATGCAGCGGACGGTCTACGAGCAGCATATTCTCTACGGCGTTCTGCTGATTCTGCTGGGCATCGCGAGTAACGCATTGTCTGCGCTGGTCGGCGGCAGCCATGTCAAGGAATTCTTTTCGGGTGTGCTGATGGGGATGTCCGTTGCGGAAATGCTGGCGGGGGTCGTCATCGTGGCCATCCATGTGATTCACGGAAAATGCGAGGAGTAATTAGCAATTTGAGAAATCATTGCGCATTGAAAAGCGGTTGTGCGACCGCTTTTTTCGTTTTGGGAAATCGCAGAAACATGCCTTTTTTCCTTGACCCCTTCGGCATTCCGATGTATAATAAACAATGGTGTATTAGCGCATTGAGCAGAAAGGGGTGAGTGTCCTGTACGCACAGGTAATTGTGGACATTGTGCATGAGAATGTTGCGCACACGTTTACCTACCGCATTCCGGACGGCATGACGCTCACCGCCGGACAGCGCGTGGAAGTTCCGTTCGGGCGGATGCGCAAGGAGGGGGTCGTCCTCTCCCTGACGCAGGAGACGGACGTGCCGCCGGAAAAGCTCCGCGATATCCTCCGCCCGCTGGAGGATTATGCCGCTATCTGCCCCACGCTGCTGACGCTCGCCCAGCAGATGGCGGACGACGTGCATTGCCCACTGGCGGAAACGCTGCGGCTGATGCTGCCCGCCCAAATGCGCGGTGGACGCATTCAGGTGAAAACGCAGACGGTCGCGCAGGCCGCGAAGCCACGCGAAATGCTGGAAGCGGCGACACTGGCGGAGAAACGCTCGCCGAAACGGCGTCTGCTGCTGACGGTCTTATCCGACGGGCGGACGCACCCGGTGGAGGAATTGAAGCTGCTCGTCCGCGAGCCGCTGCAAGCGCTGCGCCAGATAGAAGCAGCCGGACTAATTGCCCTGCGGGAAGAAGAAGTGCTGCGCCGGCCGGGCGGCAATACGCCGGACACCGCCGTCCCTGACCCGCCCCTCACGCCGGGGCAGGAGGAAGCGCTGTCTGTCATGCTGCCGGATTTGCGCAGTGGACAGGGAAAATACCTGCTCCACGGTGTGACGGGCAGCGGCAAAACCGAGGTGTTCATCCGCCTCGTGCGCCAGACGCTCGTGCAGGGGAAATCCGCCATGATTCTCGTGCCGGAAATCGCCCTCACGCCGCAAATGGTCATGTGGTTTCGGGCGCGGTTCGGGGCGGTTGCAGCGGTGCTGCACTCGCGGCTCAGCGCGGGCGAACGCTTTGATGAATGGCGGCGCATCCGGCGCGGCGACGCGCGGGTCGTCATCGGCGCACGGTCAGCGGTGTTCGCGCCGTGCGGGAATTTGGGGCTGATTGTCGTGGATGAGGAGCACGAATCGACGTACATCTCCGACCGTCATCCGCGATATGACGCGCGCGAAGTTGCCATCCGCCGATGCGAAAATGAGCACGCGACGCTTCTGCTTGCCTCCGCTACGCCCAGCATCCTGTCCTTCGCCAGGGCACGGCGCGGGGATTATGTGCTGCTTGAAATGCCCTCCCGCGTCGGCAACCGCCCGATGCCGCAGGTCACGCTGGTGGACATGCGCAAGGAGATGGAGAACGGCAACCGAAGCGTATTTTCCGGGCAATTGGTCGCGGCACTCAAGAACTGCGTCGCGCGCGGCGAACAGGCCATGCTGCTGATGAATCGGCGCGGGTACAACAGCTTCGTCAGCTGCCGAAGCTGCGGTTATGTCGTCAAATGCCCGAACTGCGATGTCGCCATGACCTACCACGTCGTGGGCAGCGGGCAGACTGAGGCGAAACTCCACTGCCACTACTGCGGATTCGCCGCGCTGCCGCCGAACACCTGCCCGAAATGCGGCAGCAAGTACATCCGCTATTTCGGCGCGGGGACGCAGAAAATCGAGGAAGAATTGAAGAAACTCTTCCCACAGGAAAACGTCATCCGCATGGATATTGACACGACCTCCGGCAAGGATGGTCACGCAAAGCTGCTTGATGAGTTCCGCTCCGGGCGCGCAAAGCTGCTCGTCGGCACGCAAATGATTGCCAAGGGGCTGGATTTCCCGAAGGTGACGCTGGTGGGCGTGATTGCGGCGGATATGACGCTGAATCTGCCCGACTACCGCGCGCGGGAGCGGACATTCCAACTGCTGACGCAGGTCGCCGGGCGCGCCGGACGCGGCACACTGCCGGGGCAGGTCATCATCCAGACGTACAAGCCGGAGGATGAGGTGATTCAGACCGCTGCCGCGCAGGACTACCGCGCGTTCTTTGAGCTGGAGTTCGATCGCCGGCGGACGGGGTTGTATCCGCCGTTCACGATTCTGGCGCGCCTGCTGGTGGAGAGCAATTCGCCGCAGAAGGCGCGGGAGGTCGCGACAATGCTTCATGCGCGGTGCGAGGAGCTGCTTAACGCGCATCCGCAGTGGAAGAAGCGGGCGCTGATGGTGCGGCTTGACCAGCCGAGCATCACGGTTTTGCGCGGAAAAACGCGCTGGCATGTGCTGATGAAGCTGCTGGTGCATCCGGAGACGGAGCAGTTCGCCGCGGCATTGAGTGAGCTGGCGCGGGAAAAGCAGGAGGGCGTGGAGGTGTACTTTGAGTACAACCCCACGACCATGATGTAAATGTGGTTTTATTTCCCTGAAATCGCGTGAATTGTGTGGGTATCCTGTGGATAAACACGCGGAAGCAGTATGCAGATGCGACCAACTCAATCGCGCGAAAGGGTCAAGGGACGAAGTCCCTTGCGGAGTCCAGAGGCAGAGCCTCTGGTGGGGTCAAGGGGCGAAGCCCCTTCGGTTCCCCTTTTATAGGAAGGAGTATTGTAACTTATGGCGATTCGGAAGATTGTGAAGATTGGCGATGATTGCTTGCGGCAGGAGTGCCGGAAGCAGGAGAAGTTTGATTTGCGGCTGAAAATCCTGCTGAAGGATATGGCGGACACGATGTATAAGGCGGAGGGCGTCGGGCTGGCGGCGCCGCAGGTCGGGGTGCTGCGCCGCGTGGTCGTGATTGATGTGGGCGATCAGGGGGACGGGCTGCTGGAACTCATCAACCCCGTCATCACCATGCGCGAGGGCGAGCAGTGCGGGCGCGAAGGCTGCCTGTCGCTGCCGGGACGTCAGGCGGTCGTTACCCGCCCGCGTAAAGTCACCGTGCAGTACCAGAACCGCGACGGCGTGCATTGCGAAAAGACGGTCGAAGGGCTGTTCGCGCGCGCGGTCTGCCACGAGCTGGATCACCTGGACGGCAAGCTGTACATCGACGTGATGGATCGCGAGCTGACGCCGGAGGAAATCGAAGGGCATATCCCGGAGGACGACAACCAGTGAGAATCGTGTTTATGGGCACGCCGGATTTTGCCGTGCCGTCCCTCAAAGCCTTGGTGGAGGGCGGATATTCGGTCGTCGGCGTGGTCACGCAGCCCGACCGCCCCAAGGGGCGCGGCAAGAAGCTCGCCATGTCCCCCGTCAAGGAGTACGCCATCCAACAGGGCATCCCTGTCCTTCAGCCGGAGCGTATCAGCCGGGATGGGTATGAGGATCTGCTGAATCTCCACCCCGATTTGTGCATCACGGCGGCGTTCGGGCAGATTCTCTCGCAGAAAATCCTCGATATTCCGCCGCTGGGGACGATTAACGTCCATGCGTCGCTCCTGCCCAAGCACCGCGGCTCTGCGCCGATTGCGTGGGCAATGGTGCAGGGCGACAAGACCACCGGGGTGACCACCATGATGACCGCGCGCGGCATCGACAACGGCGATATGCTCCTCAAAGCCGAAACGCCGATTGACCCCGCCGAAACGTGCGGCGAACTGACGGCGCGCCTGAGCGAAATCGGCGCGAAGCTGCTGATGGACACGCTCAAAGCCCTTGAAGCCGGGACGCTTGAGCGCATTCCGCAGGACGAAAGCCAAATGACCTACGACCCCAAGCTCGAAAAGGACATGGGCGTTATCGACTGGACGCAGGACGCGGCGGACATTGTGCATCGGATTCACGGCCTGAACCCGTGGCCCGGCTGCACAAGTGCCGCCCCCGGCGGAACGTGGAAGCTCCTGCGCGCCGAAGTTGCGGACATGAGCGGTCAGCCCGGCGAAGTCCTTGCGGCGGATGGCAAGGAAGGGCTGATTGTCGCGGCGGGGAAGAACGCTGTGCGCGTCCGCCAGCTGCAAGTGCCCGGCGGAAAGCCGATGGATGCACGGGATTATCTGCGCGGTCACGCAATGGCCGCTGGAACAATGTTGAAAGAGGATACGGAAAATGAGTGACGAGAATCGACAGGGCAGCGGCAACTTCCGCGCAAACAACGGCGGACAGAAGCGTCCCGCGGGTGGCAATCGCATGAGCGGGAACCGCACTGGCGGCAAAAATTTCGGCGGCAAGAAGCCGCTCAGCGGAGAGAAGCGCTCCTTCGGTGGCAGCAAGCCTGCGTTTGGCGGCGAGAAACGCTCTTTTGGTGGGGATAAGCCTGCGTATAACGGGGAAAAACGCTCCTTTGGTGGAGACAAACCGGCATATAACGGTGAGAAGCGTTCCTTTGGTGGCGATAAGCCCGCGTACAATGGCGAAAAGCGCGCCTTCGGTGGGGATAAGCCCGCGTATAATGGCGAAAAGCGTGCCTTCCGTGGGGACAAGCACAATGATGGCGACAAACGCCCGGCAAAATCGGGCTTTGGTGGGGAAAAACGCCCGTATGGGGATAAAAAGCCGCCCTTTGGTGGAAAATCGGGATTCCGTTCCGGAGAAAAGCGACCCTACGGTGGCGGCAATGGGGAACGCCGTCCCTATCCGGCAAAACCGGCTGCCCCGAAGGTGGAGGGCAGCGACGGTCTGCCCGCGCGCCGTCTCGCGCTCGAAGTCATCCGCGCGGTGACGGAGAACGACGCGTATGCCTCCCTCGTGCTGGACGAGAAGCTGAACAAGTGTACGCTGCCGCTGGTTGACCGCCGTCTGGCGGCACGGCTGGTGTACGACACGCTGGAGCACCTGCTGACGCTCGACTACGCGCTCAATTCGCTGATGGCGAAGCCCGACACGGACATCAAGCTGCGCAACGTGCTGCGGCTGGGGGCGTGCCAGATTCTGCTGGAAGACCGCATCCCGGAGAGCGCAGCGTGCAACACGTCGGTCGCGCTGTGCAAGGAGCTGGGCATGGAGGGACTGGCAGGCGTGTGCAACGGCATCCTGCGCAACCTCGTGCGGCAGAAGGACGAAATCAAGTATCCGGACATGGAAACGGAGCCCGTCAAGGCGCTGTCCATTCGGTACAGCGTGCCGGAATGGCTCGTGGAGCGCTTGCTGGCTGACTGGGGCGAGGATGCGGAGAAGCTCATGGGCTTCCATCAGCCGAACGCTGCCATCACCATCCGCCCGAACCTGATGAAGATGGACGAAGCCGCTTTTGAGCAGTTCCTCGGCAGCAAGGTCTGGGAAAAGGAAAAGGGGATGCTGCCCTTCTCGTGGCGCATCCGCAACATGGCGGAAATTGCGCATGACGCGGGCTTCGTCGGCGGCAAGTTCTCCATCCAGAGCGAAAGCAGCATGATGGTCTGCCTCGCCGCTGCGCCGAAGAACGGAATGCAGATTCTGGATGCCTGTGCCGCGCCGGGCGGCAAGAGCTGCCTGCTGGCGGAAATGATGCAGGGCACGGGGCGCGTGCAGGCGTGGGAGCTGCATCCGCACCGGGCGGATTTGATTGCCGCGCAGGTGCAGCGTCTGGGGCTTGAAAACGTGCGCCCGATGACGCGCGACGCCCTCAAGCACCGCGAAGAGCTGGACGGCACGATGGACATTGTGCTGCTGGATGCGCCGTGTTCGGGGCTTGGCGTGATGAGCGAAAAGCCGGACGTGAAATACCGCGTGACGGCACAGAGCGTCGATGAGCTGGTGCAGCTGCAAAGCAATCTGCTGGACGCGGTCTGCCCGTATGTGAAGAAAGGCGGCACGCTGGTATACTCCACCTGCTCGGTGCTGAAGGACGAAAACGTGCGTCAGGCGGAGAAGTTCCTCGCGCGTCACCCGGAATTTGAGCTGCTGCCGCTGCCGGAGACGATTCCGGCTTCCGTGCGGCAGTATGAAACGACCGGCTTGCAGCTCCTGCCGCAGCGCGACGGCATCGAGGGCTTCTATATGTGCCGGATGCGGAGGAAAAAGGCATGACCGAACTGACAGGCATGACGCCGCAGGAGCTGTCCGACTGGTGCAAGGCGCAGGGAATGCCCGCTTTTCGCGGCAAGCAGATTTTCCGCTGGATTCATCAGGGCGCGGATTTTGACGCGATGACGAATCTGCCGGCGGCAATGCGCGCGCAGCTGAAGGAAATCGCTGTGGCGCAGCCGGTCAGCATCATTGACGAGCGGAAAAGCCAGATTGACGATACGGTGAAATTCCTCTTTGGTTTGAAGGATGGCAACTGCGTCGAGGGCGTGCTGATGCACTACCACCACGGCTATACGCTGTGCATCTCGACGCAGGTCGGCTGCCGCATGGGGTGCAAGTTCTGCGCCAGCACGCTGGAAGGGTGCGTCCGCTCGCTGACGGCGGGGGAGATGCTCGGCGAAGTGCTGGCGGTGAACCGGTATCTGGACGGCAAAGACCGCGTCCACAACATCGTGCTGATGGGCAGCGGCGAACCGCTGGACAACTACGACAACGTCTGCCGATTCCTGCGCCTGCTGCGCGAGGAGGACGGCGTGAATATCGGCTTGCGCAATGTGAGCCTCTCCACCTGCGGGCTGGTGCCGAAGATGTACCAGTTCGCGGAGGAAAACCTGCCGGTGACGCTGTCGGTGTCGCTCCATGCGCCGAACGACGAGATTCGCCGCCAAACCATGCCCGTCGCCAACGCCTACCCGATGGACGAGCTGCTTGCCGCTTGCCGGAATTACATCGACAAGACCGGGCGGCGCGTCATTTTCGAGTACGCACTGGTGGGCGGCGTAAACTGCGAGGAAAAGCACGCGATTGAACTGGCGAGCCGGCTGCGCGGAATGCAGTGCCATGTCAACCTGATTCCGCTCAACGCCGTGGAAGAGCGCCACTTGAAGGGCGTGAACGAACAGACCGTGCAGCGCTTCCTGCACAAGCTGGAGGAACTGCACATTTCCGCGACCCGCCGCCGCGAAATGGGCGACGACATTGAGGGCGCGTGCGGCCAGCTGCGCCGCAAGACACTTACTACTCTACACGACCCGCAGGGAGAAGAAGCATGAGCCGCAAAATCCGTTTCAGCAAGGAGAGCCAGAGCTCGCTGAATGATTTCTTCGTTCACCGCAGTCCGGAACAGCCGAAATCCAAAGCGGAAGAGAATCTGCCCGCCGGGATTCTCAGCGCCTTCCGCACGGACGTGGGCAAAGTGCGCGCAAACAATCAGGATGCGCCTATTGTGTCGGAGAAGCTGCGCCTGTACGGGGTGGCGGACGGCATGGGCGGCCACAAGGGCGGCGAAGTAGCGTCCACCAGTGCGCGCGACGACCTGCTGCGGGAACTGGAAGGGAAAACGCCCTCGGTCGCGGCGCTCTCCGGCGCGATTGAGGAGGTCAACCGCCAAATCTACCATCAGCAGGAGCATGACGACGCACTGACCGGCATGGGGACGACGCTCTCCGTCCTCTGGATGAGCGACAATTTCGTATACATCGGTCATGTAGGGGACAGCCGTGTGTATCTGCTGCGCGACGGCGAGTTCAAGCAGATGACGCTTGACCACTCTCTGGTGGAGCAGCTGGTGCGCGAAGGCGTGCTGACGGAGGAAGAGGCGCAGAATCACCCGATGCGCAACATCATCACCCGCGCGATTGGCACGGATGAATCGGTGGAGGTGGACGTGGTGGTGGAGGAGCGCCGCAAGGGCGACCTGTGGCTTGCCTGCTCCGATGGTCTGCACGGCTTGGTGGATGACCGCCAAATGCGCGATGCGCTGCGCCAGTATGCGCCGGAAAAGGCGGCGGATGTGCTGCTCAAAGCCGCACTGGATGCGGGCGGACGCGACAACGTGACGCTCGTCATCGTGCATGACGGGGAGGAACCGGCATGAATGCGCTGATTCAGCCTGGCCGCATCCTCGCCGGCCGCTACCGCATTGATCAGCAGATCGGCGTGGGCGGCATGGCGGTGGTTTACCGCGCGACCGACCTCAATACACAGCATTTCGTCGCCGTCAAAGTTCTTAAACCGGAGTACAATCAGGATGCGGAGTATGTCGCGCGCTTTCAGCGGGAGGCGGAAGCCGCGTCGAAAATGACGCACCACAACATCGTCAACCTGCTGGATGTCGGCATGGATTCCAGCGGCAACCGCTACCTCATCATGGAGTACGTCGAGGGGCAGACGCTCAAGGACGTCATCCGCGAAAAAGGGCGGCTGAGCGAAACATCGGCAGTGCAGATTACCATCCGTATTCTCTCTGCGCTGCAGCACGCACATTCCAACGGCATCATCCACCGTGACATTAAGCCGCAGAATATCCTCATGCAGTCCGACGGACATGTGAAGGTGGCGGATTTCGGCATCGCGCGCATGGCAAACAAGAATACGCTTGCTAAGGGCGATTCCGTCATGGGGTCGGTGCACTACTTCAGCCCCGAACAGGCGTCGGGCAAGGAAGCAGGGGTCACGAGCGATATTTACAGCGTCGGCGTGACGCTCTACGAGATGCTCACCGGGCGTGTGCCGTTTGACAGCAATAACCCCGTCGCCATTGCGATGCAGCACATCCACAATACGCCTGTGCCGATTCAGCAGTACGCGCCGGAAACGTCGGACGCGGTGTGCCACGTCTGCATGAAGGCAATGGACAAAAATCCGGCGTACCGCTATCAGTCCGCGTGGGATATGGCGAGGGATCTTCGCCACGCCATCAGCGGGCAGGTGGGAGAGATGGAGCCGCGCATCGTTGACGGCAGGCTTCCGGGGGACGGCGAGAGCGGCGGAATGCAGCCTGCACGCCGCCAGCCCAGCAGACGCATGGTGCGCAAAAAGCACCCCGCCAGCTGGTGGGTGATTACACTGCTGATGTCACTGGTTGTCTGCTACGGGCTGTTCGTCGGCACGAAGGCGATTTACGAGCGCGTGGTCAACAGCGCGGTGGTTGACGAGTACATTGGCATGGATGTCTCAGCGGCGCAGCGGAAGATTCAGCGCGCCGGACTGCGCCCGGAAATCATGGAAATCAATCACCCGACCATCAAGGCGGGTGAGGTCATCCTGCAAGCGCCGCAGGAGGGGACGACCCTGCGCAAGAATGACGTGGTGGTGCTGACTGTCTCGAAGGGTCCATCCACCCAGACCGTGCCGAAAATTACGAATTTGACCGTCTCGGACGCGATTACGACGCTATCTCCCTATGGGCTGACGCTGACGATTGTCGAGTATGTGGTCAGCGCGACGGTTCCGGCGGGGCGCATCATCAGCCAAAGCCCGGAAGAAGGCAGCGTGTGCATGTCAGGCGACGCGGTGAGTGTGTCGGTGTCCGGCGGGATGGCGGTTGTGCCGAATGTGTACGGGCGGCATCTGGCGGATGCGCAGGAGCTGATTGCGGCATCGGGATTGTCGCTGAACCAGAACATCACTTTCTTGGAGACGGATGACACGACGATGCACGGGCTGGTTGCCCAGCAGTCGCCGTCGGGCGGCAGCGAGGTGATTGCCTCCGCGAAAGTGTCGCTGACGCTCTACCGCGTACCGTCGATGATGGCGCGGGCGAAGGTGCTTTTGTCCCTGCCGCAGACGGAAAGCATGATGCACGTCCGTGTGACGCTGGTGGAAAGCGGCGTGGAGTACACGGCGTACGAGGGGGATTTCCCCGCCAACGCCAGCCGCGAGCCGGAGGTTGAGCTGTGCGGCAATGAGCCGGGCATGTATACCTACCGCGTCTATTGCGATGGAGAATTTGCCTATCAGCAGCAGGTGAATATGGAATGAGAGAACCAGAAATGACGCAGGAATTGCAGGCGGAACTGCATCAGGGGGTGCTTGTACGCTTCTTCGGCGGCTTCTATGTCGCAGCGGACGCGGACGGGCAGGAGTACACGCTCCGCTGCCCGAAAAAATTCCGCCATCAGCGCCTGTCACCCCTTGTGGGGGATGCGGTGCGCTTTACGCCGGGGCAGGGCGAAGAGGAAGGCTGGCTGGTGGAAATTCTGCCGCGCAAGACCGAGTGCATCCGCCCGCCCGTGGCAAATGTGACGCTGCTGCTTGTGAGCATCTGCCCGTCGCCTGAACCGGATCTGCTGCTGGTAGACCGTCTGCTGGCGCGCGCGAAGAAGCAGGGCATGAAAACGGCGCTCATCGTCGGCAAATGCGACCTTGACGGCGGCAAACTGCTCGCCCAAATGCAGGAGGAGTATCGCGGGGCGGACTGCCCGGTGCTGGGTGTCAGCGCGCGGAACAAGGAAGGGCTGGATAGCGTTCGGGCGCTGATGCGCGGGGAGGACTGCTGCTGTCTGGCGGGGCAGAGCGGCGTGGGCAAATCGACGCTGCTGAACGCGCTGCTTGACTTGCAGCTGGAGACGGGTGAAATCAGCGAGAAAATCCAGCGTGGCAAGAACACGACGCGCTATGCGCAGCTGCTGATTCATGACGGCATCCGTGTGCTGGACACGGCGGGCTTCAGCCTGCTGGAAACAGAGAAGGGCATGGAGCCGGAAAAATTGCAGGAATTGTACCCGGAATTTCAGCCGTACATCGGGCAGTGCCGCTTCCAGCCCTGCCTGCATGACTGCGAACCCGGCTGTGCCGTCACGCAGGCGGTGCAGGCGGGGGAAATCGACGGGAATCGGGTCGAACGCTATCGGGAACTGCTGGCGGATGTCAGGCTGGCGTGGAAGAATCGGTATCAGTGACATAAAAGCAAACGAACTCACCCCGGCGTGTGACCAAAGCGGTTCACATGCCGGGGTGAGTTTCTATTCGATTAGCCGATGCCATCCCGCTCGAACTATTTCCATTTTGGAAACAGTTGCGGCAGGGGCGGAGCGCCTTTTGCGGAATTGCCCGTGGGTATTTCCATTTTGGAAACAACCACTCCCGCGCCGCTCACTTCCGCCTGAGTTTCGCCACAAAGAACCCCTCAAACCTTTCATCCGGTTTGACGCACACGACCCCATCTACCTTCGTCGGCAGCAGCGGCACGTCAGTCAAGAACGGGTGTTCAATCGGCACAACCTCACAGATGCCCATGCTCACTGCGCTCTGCACGATGTCCTCATTTTCCATTTGCAGCACCGAGCACGTCGAGTAGACCATTTCGTGCTTCTTCGGCAGCAGGGACAGCGCCTTTTGCAGCAGCACTTTCTGCGTTTTTGCGGTCTTTGCCAGCCAGTCCGCCGTCATCCGCCGCTGCGGCTCGCCGTCTTCAAGCAGCAGCGTGCCGCTTCCGGAACAGGGTGCGTCCAGCAGAATCTTGTCGAACTTGAACAGGCTGTCCAGCAGGCGCGCGTCCTGCCGCATGATGTTCACGGCGCGCGCACCCTGCCGCGTCAGGTTGAATTGCAGGCGGTCGGCGCGAATCGCGTTTTTCTCGCAGGCGGTGATGAGCGCCTTGCCGCCGGACAGCGCCGCCATCTGCGTTGTTTTGCCGCCGGGGGCAGCCGCCATGTCCAGCACGGTTTCGCCTGCTTTCGGCGCAAGCACCAGCGCAGGCAGCATTGAGGAAAGCGATTGCAGGTAAATCGCGCCCGCGTCGTAGCAGGGCAGGGCGCGCAGCTGCTCTTCGTTGCCGTCCGGCAGCAGGAACGCATCGTCATACCACGCAATCGGCCCGACTGCAATGCCAGCATCCGCGATTTCGCGCAGAACCGCCTCCCGGTCGCCTTTGAGCGGATTGACGCGGAACGTCGTGCGCTTGCGGACATAGCCCGCTTCAATCTCCCGCGCAAGCTCCGCGCCGTATTGTGCTTCCAGCCGCTCATGCAGCAGCGGCGGTACTTCGGGTATCATAGGCTTCTCCTTTGCCGTCAGGACACCGGACGTTCCCGGCTCATGCGGCGCTTGACTTTGATGGGCGCGAACAGCGGCTTTTTGCCGTGCTTCTTCGCTTTGCTTTTTTTCATGCGGATGCACCTCCTGCGGATAGCTTATCCGCATTTTGCAGCCGTCATTCAGCGCATCTGGTGGATTTTCGCGATGTCCTCGGCGGGATTTGCGCTCTTGAACAGCGCTGTGCCCATGACCGCAGCGTCCAGCCCGCACTCGTGCAGCAGGGGCAGATTGCTAAGCGACACGCCGCCGTCCACCTCGGTCAGCCCGGTGTAGCCGATGGCGCGGAGCTGGCGGAGTTTGTCCAGCACGATGGGGTTGAATTTCTGCCCGCCGAAGCCGGGCTCGACCGACATCAGCAGCACCATGTCGCACAGGGGCAGCAGGGGGATGATGGCGTCCACCGGCGTGTTGGGCTTGATGGATACCGCCGTCTTGACACCCTGCGCGCGGATGCAGCGGAGAATTTCGGCGCGGTCGGCGGCGATTTCCTCATGAATCGTGATGGAGGACGCGCCTGCCCGGCAGAAGGCTTCGACGTATTTTTCGGGCTGGTCGAGCATGAGGTGCACATCCAGCGGGATGGTGAAGCGCTCATGGAGCGCTCTCACAACGCTGGGGCTGAAGCTGAGGTTCGGCACGAAATGCCCGTCCATGACGTCTACATGAAGCCAGTCTGCGCCCGCGGCAATCATGCGGGCAGCGGCGGATTCGAGGTTGAGAACATCGGCAGCGAGGATGGAAGGGGATACTATCATGGCTTGAACCTCCGAGTAGTCGATTGGATTCAGTTCATCATGCAAAATGCGCATCCTTGAGTATCTTTAGCGCCGCGGGAGCAATTGGGTCGGGAATCGCGGCAGGGCGGGCGAGGAAGTAACCTTGCAGCAAATCAACGCCTAAGCGCAGGACAGTGCGCAGTTCGGCTTCGTTTTCAATGCCCTCCGCGACAACCTGCATCTGGCGCGCATGGGCGTAGGTGACGACGTCCGTGACGACCTGCTGCTTGTCGATGTTGGAGTCAATGCCGCGGATGATGGCAATATCCACCTTGATGTAGTGCGGGGCGAGCAGAAGCAGGTTGTTGCTGTTGCTGTACCCGCTGCCGTAATCATCCAGCGCAAAGACCGCGGTTCCGCCCAGCTGACGGCGCTTGATGGCAAGCACCTCCGGCATCGCTTCTTCTTCCTCGGTAATCTCGATGACCATTTTTTTCAGCATCGGGGCAAACTGACGGCGAAAATCCGCAAAATCAGCATCTGTCAGCGAAACGTTTGCAATGGAGTTGATGAACAGCTTCGCGTCGGGGGAGAGCTTGCCGCACGAGACAAGGCGCTCGAACGTCTGCGTGCCCTTGAAGAGGGTCAAATGCTCAATATCGTACAGCCGATTCTCCTCGTGCGCCAGCTTCATGATGGTTTCGGGGGAACGCAGCAGCGGCATGTTGACGCGCATCAGTGCCTCGTAAGCCACCACATGCCCGTCGCGCGCGGAGAACAGCGGCTGAAAGTGATAGAACACGCTGTCGTTCTCCAGCAGTGTGGTGAACTCCTGCCGCAACTGCGCGTAATAGGCTTCGCGGTTGTATGCACCAATGTCAAATTCGCGGATTTCGCCCTTGCGCTGCCGCTTCACCTGATAGAGCGCAAAGTCGGCATAGCGTTTGAGGGTCGCGAAATCGCGGCTGTCATCGGGATACCACGCCACGCCGCCGGAAATGGCAATGTGCATCGTGTCGCCGGAAGGCAGCACGGCGGTGTAGGTGGACATGGCTTCCTGCAGGTGCGTCAAATCCGCCCGGAGCGCATCGCGGGATTCATAGCCGTGCAGCAGGACAACAAATTCGTCGCCCGAAAGCCGCGAACAGACCGCGTTCGCCGGGATATTCTCTGCAAGGCATTGCCCGGTCAGGCGGATGTAGCGGTCGCCACAGTCGTGTCCGTAGGTGTCGTTGATGCGCTTCAGGTTGTCCAAATCGGTCATCAGCAGCGCAGCGTGGCGCATCTTGTCCGGGTGCGCGAACATCTCCTGTACCTTCCGCATGAACGAGAAGCGGTTGTACAGCCCGGTCAGTACGTCGTAGTCGCGCTCGTGCTCAATGCGGCGGCGCTCCTGCATGGAGGTCGTTACATCCTCCACCAGACCGACCTGCGTCCCGCGTTCTTCGCCGGAACGCAGGAGGATGTAGCGCACCGTGCCGCCCGAAGCGGGCAGGGCGTACACTTCGCCGCCGTATGCGCGGGTTACGTACTCGTGCATCTGCTTCCAGCCGTTCAGGATGGCATCGAACCAATCCTTGTTCAGTGAATCCAGCGGTACGTCCGGCAGCGCCAAGAGGGAGAAGAAATTGTCCGTCACATACACGGTATCCACATCAGGCCGCTTCTCAAAGCCGCCGATTTCCACGCTCGCCAATTCCATAATGCGCTGGAACTTGACTGACGTGTCCAAAATCTCCTGTGAACGCTGGGTGAAGGCGGCGGAGAATTGGTCAAGCTCACAGATGCCCGTCGGGGAGAGCGTCGGCACTTGATACCGCTGATTCTGTGACGCGCTGATCTGCTTGGACAGGCGCGTGATCGGTTGTGCCAAACGCCGACTGACGATGAAGGAAGCAAAAACACCTGCCAGCAGTGTCAGTACGACGATAATCACCAGCATTTGCCGAACGCTGCCGGAAAAGCTGTACAGCTGCTTGACGGGCACAAGCCCAATCAGCAGCCAGTGCTCACCGGAGAACGGCGCGTTTCGGCTGTACAGCGCCAGCGGCTGTTCGCTGGCAAAGTAGCGTGTGCCGTCAATTGTCAGAAAGCCCTCACCGGATGCATCCTTTTGCAGCACCAGCGTGTTTCCCGCCTGAATTGCTGCGTCGGGCGAAGAGCAGACGGCGATTTGCAGCGTCAGCGTATCCGCGGACAGGTCGTCCGTCGTCGAGCAGAGCAGGTAACTGCCGCTTCCCTCGTTCTGCAATTCATAGGTGGGCAGCATGCCGCGCAGGTAGGTGTCTGACAAAAGCCCGATGCCGACCACGCCATACACCGTGCCATCGGGAAGTATCAGCGGCTGGGAGTAGGAAAACACGCTGCGCGGGTCATCAGGGAGGCAGAATGGAAAGCGCGTCCAGTGACCATAATCATCCGCCGAAAGCAGGGTGTCGGCGTTCCGCGCGGTTTGATAGGGAAGATAGAGAAAGTCAGATGCTTCACGCTGATATTCAAAGGCAGGCTGCCAAGCGCTGGCGGTGTAAAGCCCTGTGGATTGCACAAGCGTTGCCGGGGCAAACTCCAGCGAAAGGTCAGCATTGCGGTCGGAATATGGACCATCCGGGTCGAGGTCGCGCACATAAATACCGGGGAAGCGCGTCCCGTCCACGCAGTCATCCAAATCACGGCTGCAGAGAATAACATAGATGCCGCTGAGTTTTTTTGCGCGCATTTCAAACACCAGCTCCGACGAAATGGCGCGCAGAAGCGGCTCGGATGCGGCACTGCCGGAATCCAGCGTATCCAGCGAAATCGTACCGTCCGCCAAGAGCGCTTCGGTCTGACTGTTGATGTAGGTGGACAGCGCGGTCAGCTCCTGCGAAGAAACCAGAAAATTCTGCAAATATCCGCTGCGATTTTCCACCTGTTCGCACAGAACTTCCTCCGCATTGTCATCCAGCTGCGACGGCACTTGTCCGACGATAATTGTGCCGATGAGCAGGGTCAATTCAATCACCAGCACAAGCAGCAGAGAAAAGAAGATGGTGAAAAAGACAGAATGCATTTTGCGTCTATGCGGCGCGGGAGCCATTACACTTTCACCTCCTGTTTAGCGGCAATCAGGGCGATTTGATTATTCGTAGGCTTGCAGCTTCGTCAGCGTCTCCTGATACCAGCTGTCAAAGCATTCATCCGTGAGAAACTCCGCCTCAGCTTCCTCGGCGCTCATCCCCGCGGCGATTCGCTCGACGACGATGGCACGGTCTGCCGCGGCTTTGTCGCTCAATGCGTATTCCAGCACTTTGCGCGCCGCTTGACCGCCCTCAAACGCCAGTGGTGTGTACAGGCGATTCTCATTGATCGTCGCGACCGCGCCCGTCAGCACCTGCTCGACGACGGGGGAGAGCGTCAGTCCGGCGGCCTTGATGGTATCCATGTTGTTTGCCGCCTTTGTCACCGGCATGTAGCCCGAACCGACGGAGAAGCTGATGTCGTTTTCCGGCAGGGTGAACCACTTGAGGAACTCCACGCTCGCGCGCACTTTCGCTTCATCGCCCGCCGTGACGACCATGCCGGCACCCTGCTGGACAGCAAACGATTCGCCATCCGAAACTTCGGGCAGGGGAGCACTTTCAGCGTGATGTCATGGCTCTCGGTGTCGCTGGTTATGACACGGGAGGGGAAGAACGTGCCGCTGGAGGATGAACCGACGTAGCACAGCAGGTTGCCCGTCTTGATATCATCGCTGCGGAAGCGCCCGGCAGCGCTGAAATAGCCCTTGATGAACGGAACGTAGTAGCTGTCCCAGAGCTTGCGGATGATATCGCGGTCGAAATGCAGCGTAAGACGCCCATCGCCATCCACCTCGAAGATGGTGCAGCCCAGCTCCTGCGCGCCGATGAGCAGATAATTCGCCATTGCGTCGCGCCCGAAGAGGGCCTTGCCGTCATCAGGCGTGGCGGTCTGCGCGTCTGTCCAGTTGTAGTAGCGCTCGGCGACGGCAAGCAGACCCTCGATGGTGAGCATCTCGCTTTCCTGCGTGCCGGTTGCCTCGGCAAAAGGCTGCCAGTCCGTTTCATTCAGGAAAAGCAGCTCGGTAGACTTGGCAACCGGGAAGATTTTGATGCTCCCAGTCTGTCCGAAGTCGCCTTCAGTGAGATAATTATCGACATATGCGGCGCGTTCGTCCGCTGTTAGATACCTGCTGACATCAACGACCAGCCCCAGCTTGTCCAGTGCGTAGGCGGTGTCGGCGTAGGCGGAGAAGATGTTCGGCATTGCTGCCGCGCCGACTTTTCCCTCGGCGGACTGCATGACGCTGGCTTCCAGCTCGTTCACGCTGCCTTGGCTGTACGCCTCAACAATGATGCCCTTTTCCTTGCCAACCGTTTCGTTGAAGGTTTTGACGAGCGTATTGAAACTCTCCAGCAATGTACCGTTGTAGTATGTCCAGACCGTAATGCTGATGGGCTGCGGTGCAGCGCTATCCGATGAACATCCCGTGCAGAGCAGCAGGACGATGATGCAGAGCAAAGCCAACAGGTATTTCAAATTCTTTTTCATCATGTGAAAAACTCCTCTCGCCGGCGAATTCCGACGGGAATCAGTATAGCGCGTTTTCGCAGGAAATGCAAGGCTTTGCACGTCTAAGCGAGCGGATTTTCGGAAAAACTTACATTATAGATGAAAAAAAGATAAATGAAAAATACGCCGGAGGAAAGTCCTTCGGCGCAGGGCAATTGCATCAACCCTTTATTCTACTGATGAGACGCTCCGTGACGATCCGCATGTCCTCCGTCGTGCCAATCGTTACGCGCAGATACGACCGCAGGAGCGGCGTGCTAAAGTGGCGGACAAGGATGCCGTCGTCGCGCAGAAGCTGCTGAATCGGCGCGGCGTCATTTTCCGATGCCTTAACGAAGAGGAAGTTTGTGCGGCTCTTGAGGACGGGAATGCCCGCGTCCGCTAATGCTTGGCGGCAGATATCGCGGTCATGGCTGATGGTGGCGACGATGCGCGCAGTGTATGCCGTATCCAGCTCGGCTTCGCGCGCAGCGGCTTGTGCCAGGCGGTCAACCGGGTAGCTGTTGAAGCTGTCGCGGATGCGCCTCATGGCAGCCATCAAGCGCGGATGCCCCAGCGCATAGCCGACGCGCATTCCCGCCAGAGCGTGACTCTTGCTGAACGTGCGGGTAATTATTACGTTGTCAAATTCGCGCAGGAGCGGTACGGCGACTTCCTCCGCGAACGCCGCGTATGCCTCGTCAATCAGCAGAACTTCGCCGCAGTCGCGCGTGTATGCCGCCAAATCTCGCAGCACATCCAGTGGGAGCGCCATGCCGGTCGGGGCGTTCGGGTTCGCTAAGGCGATGGGGCAGGCAAGGCGCAGACCATCCACATCCACCGAAAAATCGGGCTTCATCGGCACAGATGCGACTTTTGCGCCGTACAAATTCGCATAAACTGGATAGAACGAGTACGTCACCGCAGGAATGGCGACGGTTTTGCCCGCGAAAAACGCCGCAAACGCAAACGCCAGCACTTCGTCTGAGCCGTTGCCGCAGAACACCCAGTCCGCCGGACCCCCCTCGACGGCACTGATGGCTTCGCGCAGGGCAGTCGCATCCATGTCCGGGTACAGGCGCAGGGACGCGGCATCGAACGAGCGCAGCACCTCAGCCACGCGCGGCGACGGCGGATACGGATTCTCGTTCGTGTTGAGCTTGATAAACTTGCGGTTTTTCGGCTGCTCACCTGCAACGTAGGGAGTCAGGCGCAGCGCTAATTCGCTCTCATACATACTCATGTCCTCCTGACCGGCACGCCCTCGCGCGCCAGATATTCCTTCAAGTCGCTGATTTTCAGGATGCCGAAGTGGAACAGCGTCGCGGCGAGGGCGGCATCAGCGTGCCCGACGGTCAGCGCGTCGCGGAAGTGCTCCATCTTGCCCGCACCGCCGCTGGCAATCACCGGTACGCCGACTTCATCCGCAATAGCGCGCGTCACATCCAGTGCGAAACCGTCGCCAACGCCGTCGCAGTCCATGCTCGTCAGCAGAATTTCACCCGCGCCGCGTTTCACGCCTTCTGCCGCCCATTCCAGTGCGTCCAGCCCTGTGTTCTCGCGCCCGCCGCGTACATACACGTCCCAGCCGCCGCCGGTGCGCGATTTTACATCCATTGCCAGCACGATGCACTGACTGCCGAACCGCAGCGCACTCTCGGTGATGAAATCCGGGTTGCGCACGGCGGGCGAATTGATGCTCACCTTGTCCGCGCCCAGCCGCAGCAGCGCGCGAATCTGATTGATGTCGCTGATGCCGCCGCCGACTGTGAATGGGATGAACACCTGCTCCGCCACACGCGACACCACGTCCAGCATCGTGCCGCGCTTCTCGTAGGATGCGTTGATGTCCAGCAGTACCAGTTCGTCCGCGCCTGCCTCATTGTAGCGCACCGCGGCTTCCACCGGGTCGCCCGCGTCGCGGATATCCACGAAGTTCACGCCCTTGACCACCCGACCGTCGCGGATGTCCAGACAGGGGATGATTCGCTTGGTCAGCATGATTTGTCCCCCTTCCACTGCGCAAAGCGCCGGAGCATATTCAGCCCGACTTCACCTGATTTTTCCGGGTGAAACTGCGTCGCCATCACGTTTCCGCGCTGTATGGCGGCGGTGAAAGTCTGCCCGTAAGTACAGGTGGCAGTCGTCCATTCCGGCGACACATCCGCCATACAGTAGCTGTGGACGAAATAGACAAACGACGACTGTCCGCCGTCAAAAAGGACGCACGGGCGTGTGTCGAGCGTATTCCAGCCCATATGGGGGATTTTTAGCCCCGCGTCGCGGAATTTCGTGATGGTGCCGGGGAACAGCCCCAGACCATCGTAGAAGCCATTTTCCTCGCTGTGCTGGAAAAGCATCTGCATTCCCAGACAAATGCCGAGGATGGGTACGCCTGCATCGGCGGCGGAGAGAATGGCGCGGTCGAGATGGAGCGCACGGATGCGGGTCATGGCATCGGAGAAAGCGCCGACGCCGGGGAGGATGATGTGGTCGGCGGTGGAAAGGGCGGAGGGGGTGTCGGTGATGAAGCAGGGGACGGCAAGAAATTCGAGCGCCTTTTGGACGCTGCGGAGATTGCCCATGCCGTAGTCGAGGATGGCAATCATGGGGGAAAACACCTCCTTGAGGGAAAAATTCGGAAGGGGGAAGGGGAAAAAAAGCAACACGCGGAAGAATTATGGTAGTGAAACCAACTCAATCGCGCGAAAGGGGTCAAGGGGAAAATTTCCTCTTGCAGGGTCAAGGGACAGCGTCCCTTGTGGGGTTTGGGGCAACGCCCCAACTG
>ERZ827150.1964-NODE-1964-length-23794-cov-4.101773_pt1 | contig 23794 bp, 17 predicted proteins | sample MGYA00519779_ERZ827150 | MGnify/ENA primary metagenome ERZ827150 (study PRJEB31778, sample SAMEA3449267) | human gut metagenome | biome: human gut; feature: human-associated habitat; material: faeces | place: United Kingdom | collected 2010/2012 ...
CGACGAGCGTTTGCTCGTCGCGGCGGCTTTTAATTGAATTGCAAATATGAGGCTATAAGACGATTAACGCCGTTTTTTCGTTTATTACGAGTAAACTTTTTTCACGCCTCGTTTAAAATTACCGACCGACGACTTTCGCGCCTGCCTCGGACGCTATTTCAAAATCTTTTTTCTCTTCGTTTGTCGGCTCGTTCCATTCGACGTGAATTTCAAGGTCGTTCGTTTCTCCGGACTTTATCTCGCCCGTAAGTTCAACATAAAACGTCTTTTTTTCGGGCGCGAAAGGATATTTGTAGTCGTAAACCTGCACTTCTTTGCCGTTTATGAACGCTTTCAGGCTTTTCACCGCCGCGGAATCGACAAACACGAATTCAATAAGTTCGTCGAAGCCGTAAACGTTCGATAAACTCGCGTATTCGATGAACGGCAAGCCGAATTTGGTTTTATAAACGTTCGCCCTGCGTTTTTTCGCGCCTTCCGCAACGATTTTACCGACTTTTCCGCCGTTTTCCGGAAAAACATTTTCGGCGTTCGCCCCGACGAAACCCTCTTCGCCGGTAGTCACCGTAAGGAAGACTTTTGAGTTTTCACGGTAAACATTATGCGCAAAACCGCCGACAAAATCGGAGTTTTCCGCAGTGAGTCTGCACTTTTTTTCTTCTTCGTCCGCCGCCCACAGAGATAATTCCGCCTGCGGTTTTTCCCTCGGCATTTTCAGCGTGAACCGTGCAAAATTTTCACCGCTAAAACCGCCTTTTATTTCGGACGGAAAATAATATTTCGGCACGTTGGGCGCGGTTTTCACCGACGCGCTTATTTTTCTGCCGTTTTCGTTCCAGACCGCCATAGCGATTTCCGAGCCGTTTTCCGCGACTATTTCATATTCGCCCGTTTCGGTAAGCCGCGTTTCCGCGCCGTAAATCCGTAAGCCGTTTTCGGGCTTTTCATATTCGCCGATTTTAATTATTCTCACGGAGTAAGCGGGGATTGTCAGCGTTATCTCGCTGCCGAAACGAGCCGCGGGGAGAGGCTGCTCCGCTATCGGGCAGACGCGCGGATAAACTTCTTCGAGCAAAAACCGCTTTTCTTCGCCGTTTTTACTGCCGTTTTTATCGTCGCTTTCGTTGCCGTTTCGGCAACCTTTTTTAAGCCCGATTTTTTCGTCGAGCGAGAAAGTGAACTCCTTGGAATAGCAGTCCTGATTTACGAAGCATAAAAATCCTTTTTCGCCGTCTACGTGCGCGTAGCACTCGTTCGAGCCTGCGTCGGGCGCGTCGCCCACGCGATAAACGTATCGCCACGAATCGATGTTATCCCTGATAAACCCGAGCCATTTTTTCATAAAGGCTTTGCGCTTCGGATAACTCTTCACGGACGAACGCTCGAAAAACGTTCTGAGTTCGCCGAGGCAGATGTTCGGCGTTACGGAAAGACCTTGCAGAAAACTGTATTCAAAAAAACTTTCGTCGTCCACGCGCGAATGTCTGAACGCGTAATATTCGCAATTCGTGAACGCAGTATACGGCACGAAATGTTTTTCGTGTACGGTGACCATTTGTTCCCTTCTGCAATCGCCGTAATACTTCAGACAATTGAGCGTCGACTCGTACTTTCTCGCATGCGGATCGGTTAAATAAACGTTCGGATTATACCACAAAAGTTTGGGCATAAACTCTATCCAATTCCCCGCGTTGGTCCAGGTCATGAAGTACGGCGAAACGGCATTCAACTTCTCCATAAACCGCGTAAGTCCCCGTATAAGTCGATAAACAGAGTTTTTTGCATGTCCATGGGTTTCGTCCGTACAAGGCACGTAACAGTTTCCGTCGATGCAGATCATCTCTTCGCCGTTGCGTTTCACCGACCGAACGATCGTGTCTTCGAGCATTTTCACCGTTTTATCCGAGCCGTAACAAAGATAATATCTCTCGCCGTTTTCGTTCATAGCGAGCATCTCCGGGTCCTTCGGGTGGCGGTCGTGATAGTTATAATGCCAGCAGTTGAGTTCGAGCGCGGTGACGTAATCGCCGACGCGCACGCCGATTTTTTTGCCCAGTTCGACAATCTCTCTAAGATTTTTTTCGCTCGAGCCGTCCTCTTCCCAGTCGAAATACCCCTCGAAAACCTGATAATATTCAATACCGAGTTCGGCGCAGAGTTCCACCTCTTTCTTCAAGGTTTCCGCGTCGAGAGTGAGCGTCGGGTTATCATACATCGAGTAAAAAATTCTGCCGTCTCTCACGTCGCACATGCAGTTCGTTATGCACGTGGACGAATAAATCGGGCGCGACCCGTTGAACTTTTCGGGCATTTTCGCCCGCACGTATTCGCTCATCGCCTCGATTTCCGCAACGTCAAACTCGCCCGACCTGCGTCCCGTTAAAACAGCCGCGCCGAACGTGACGGTGTGCGGAACGTATTCGTCGCCTGCGCAAACCTTATCGTAAGGGTCGCAACCGACCGAGAGAAACTCGCCGTTTGCGGTAATTTTGCTGTAAGGGAAATCGAACGAAGCAAAAAAAGACACTTCGCCGCACCTGAAAAAGGCACAGATATCCGAAAGGTTGGTTTTTGCGACGATTATTTCGTCGTAGCCCGACCACGCGCCGTCAAAATAGGAATATTCCTTGATTAAACCCGCCGTTTTTGCGGTAAGGGTTACCCCCACGGCGCAATCGCGGACTATCGGAACGACGTTAAAATTCGCGCTAGTGCCGTTGCAGCCGAAAAGATTTCCATCAAAAACAAGGCTTTTGCCAAGCGCGGAAACGACCATTCCGACGATTTTATCGCTTTGTTCGCCGCTTGCTTTTTTGCCCGATTCGCTTGATTTGTTTGATTCGTCGAACGACGAATCGCCTGTTTTGCCGCTTTTCAACTCGATTTTTACTTTGTTTAAAAACGGTTTGTCGTAATTTACGTTTAATTTCATATCGTTATGCTCTTCGGATTGTTTCGGTTTTTTTAACGTTTTACAACCGTTTTTTCAACCGACAATCCGAGTTTGAATTTTAATTTTTCGCGCGGGAGAAGAACAGCCTTTCCCCCGCGTTTTTCCGCGTTTTCGGGTGAATCGTAACGATCCGAACAAGGTTCCAGCCCGACGCACCTCGCGCCGTTGAAATAATCGTCGTTCACCCAGATTCCCGCATACGGCAACCCCTCGACGTCTATCATAAAAGCGGGCTTGCCCTCCGGTCTGAAACCGACGGCATAACCGCCGCATTTTGCGGGGAAATACAATTTATAACAACGTTTTTCGCCGCGCCGCGCGGGAAAATTCAACATCTCCTCCCGAAGCGATCTTTTCGTTTCGCCTTTCGGAAACGTTGCGGTCGTATCGAAAAACAATTCCGTTTCGTCGCCCGCGTTGGTTTCGTTGTTCGCCCTGAAAGGAACGATGATTTTTCCGCCGTTTTCCGCGTTCACCAGGCAATGCGCCGCGTAAAGGCACGGCAAAGGCTCGCGCCCCGTGTTTTCGATTTCGTAAGATATTTCCAAAGCGTCGCCGTCGCCTTTTCCGATCGTCTTTTCGATCCGATAACCGAATTTTTCCGAAACGAATTTCATCGCGATTTTTTCGCCGACTGTTCCGCCATCGGTTTCAACTGTTTTTTCGCCGATAATTTCGTAAGCCCAAGGCATTCTGCAAACCTCTCCGTGGTCGGGATAGGCTTTGCCGCCCGTTCCCGCGCAGGAGTCGATCGTCGGGAACATATCGTCGAATCCGGCGCATTCGCAAGCCACGAAATCACCCGCTTTCCCGAGCCGCAAAAACGCGGACGACGGATTCTGAAGAAGGTATTCATAGCCGTCCGCCTTAAACGAAGCGAGTTTTCCGCCTTCGCCCGGCAAAAACTTCGCCGAGATGTTTCCGAAGCAAATCTCAACGGCAAAAACTCCCTTATAAGTCGATAAACGCACCATTTTTATATCAAACAGCCATTATGGAAGATAGCGCTTCGTGGCTATGTGATGTATCTGTTTGCACATCGTGAAGCCCTCGACGTAACCCGTATCGCACTGAAGTCCGCGTGTGCGGGCAAAGTTACGAACGGTTTCCACCATATCGAAATTATCGTGAACCTTAAGCCATTCGATCTGACTTTTATGGTGCTTATACATCTCGATTTTCGTGTCTATCGTGTCGGTTATGTCGACGAACTCCTCCGGGAACGAATTGACCATGAACGTGTTTTCCATGTAATATATCGGCGTGTATCTGTCGAATTCGGGATAATCGGACGGATAATGATTGACCGTAGCCGCCATCGTCGCGTCGAAAACTATCGTGCTCGTTATGCTGTGGTCCACCATATATTCGTGTTCGCCGTGAGTGATGATAAAATCGGGCTTCACCCTGCGGATTATGTCCGAAACCTTTCTCACGCCCTCGTCGTAATCGCGGCGGACGAACATGTCGTCAAGCCCGAGGCAAACATATTCCGCGCCGATAACCGCGGCGGCTTTTTTCGCCTCTTCGAGCCTTACTAACGATTTCCTCTTTGCTTAAAATCTTATGCCCCGCGCTTCCGTTGGCAAGCGTGACCATCGTCACCTTGTCGCCGCGCTTAGCGCATTTCGCAAGCGTGCCGCCCGCGTTGATTTCGAGGTCGTCGGGATGACAACCTATAGCCAGAACGTTCATATTTTTCCTCCTTACTTCGCATTTCTGCGATATTTATTCAGAATTTCCTCGTTGAGTTCCACGCCTATGCCCGGAACGCCCGGAATAGTCACGTTTCCGTCCTTATCGAGCGTGAAGTGATGCTTCACGAGGTTTTTGCTCAGCACCGTTTCCTGCGCGCAATATTCGAGCATGTCCGCGTTCGGAATCGCCGCAATGAGTTGCAGCGTCGCGCCCATAAGTATGCCCGTTTTGAATGCGTGCGGAATGAGTTTTTTCCCGCGAAGTTGCGCCATATCCGCAATTTTTTTAGCCATCGTGATTCCGCCGCAGCGGCTCATGTCCGGCTGAACGATATCCACTTTGCCGTTATCGAGCATATCCTTGAATTCGTACATGGTTCCGAATTCCTCGCCCGAAGCGAGAGATATGTTCATATTGTCCGCAAGTCTGCCGAAATCTTCCGTTCTGTCCGGCGCGAAAGGTTCTTCGAGCCAATATAACTTTTGTTTTTCGTATTCCTTCGCCACTCTGAGCGCGTATTTGTAGTCCGTCCAGCGCATCCCTACGTCTATCATAAGCCTTGCGTCGTCGCCGACCGCTTTTCTGCAATATTCGACGAGTTCCACGTCCTTTTTCTCGCTCTCTCCGAGCGCGCCCCAGCCGAATTTGTAACCGTGATAATTGCAATCGGCTTTGTGATGCGCCACGAGTTCGTCGATTTCCTTTTTGCTGCCCGGCATAAGCACCGAGCAGTAAGCGGGGATTTTTTCGCGGAATCTTCCGCCGAGAAGTTTGGAAACGGGCAAGCCGTATTTCTTTCCCGTTATATCCCAGAGCGCGATATCTATTCCGCTCATCGCGTGGATGCCGACGCTCCTGCGCGTGTAATAATAACTGTAATAATACATTTTGTACCAAAGGTACTCGATGTTCGTGGGATCTTCGCCCATAAGAATGGTTTTCAAGCCTCTGCACTGATCGTGCGAGGACGGCGCTTCGACGATCGCCTTGACGACTTCGGGCGCGCTGTCTACTTCCCCTACGCCCGTTATTCCTTCGTCGGTGTGAACCAGCACGACAGCCGTGTCCTGGCTGCCGTCGCCGATCATTTTCACTTCGTCTTGTCTTACCACTATCACTTCTACGTCTGTTATTTTCATTGTCTTTCCTCTCTTAATTAAATTCAATAACTGCCTTTATAAGTTCTTTATCGCGCTGTTTATATAATTCGAACGCCTTGTTTATCTCGTCGAGTTTAAACCTGTGCGTTACGAATTTCCTTATGTCGATTCGCCCGTCCGCAATCATTTTCACGAGAGGATACCAGGCTTTGGTGTTCCCCACCGCGCCGTAGACCGTCATCTCTTCGCAGATGAGTTTTTTTATCGGGAGCGTAACCGTTTCGCCGTCGCCGGGGATTCCGTAAAGAATTATTTTGCCGCCCTTTTTCGTGTATTCGGGCATCGCCGTTATCACTGCGGGCGCGCCCGTCGCCTCTATCGTTACGTCGGCAAGTTCGCCGCCGTTAATCTCTTCGAGTTTTGTTTTCACGTTCTCTTTAAGGCAATCGATGACGTCCGTCGCGCCGAACTTCTTCGCTCGTTCCGCATTTCTTTCGCCGCGGACCATCGCCACGACCTTCCTTGCGCCGAGCGACTTCGCGACCGTTATGAACGCAAGCCCCGCAGGACCTACCCCCGCAACGAAAACCGTTCCGCCGAAAGGTACTCCTATCCGCATAAGCGATTCCGTAGGGCAGACGGCGCTTTCGAGTATCGCCGCGCTCTCGTCGTCAACCTCGTCCGTTATCGGCACTATCGCGCCGACGGGTACTTTGACGTATTCCGCATAACCGCCGTGGTGAGGATAATAACCTATTTCGCCGCTGTCCTTGCAGATATACTGTTTTCCCTCGCGACAATATTCGCAATGCCCGCACCCGAGCGACGTGGCGACCACGCATCGCTGCCCGATCGCTATATCCTTTCTCTTCGTGTTTATCCCGACAACTTCACCGCAGATTTCATGCCCCTGAACGTTCGGCGGCTGACCGATTCTCAGTTTGCCGCTGATAATATGGTAGTCGGTTACGCACACGCCCGCCGCGCGGACTTTTAGAAGCGCTTCCTCCTCGCCGATTTCAGGAATTGGCAATTCTTCGATTCTCAGGTCGTTATCGCCGTACCACACAGCCGCTTTCATCGTCGTTTTTCCTGTCTTTTTGCCCACCGTTTTCTCTGTCGTTTTGCCTGCCGTTTTTGCCGTCTTGTTCGCTGCGTTTTTCATTCGGGTTCAACCTCCTTATCTCCGAAGCGGATTCCGCTCACGTTTTCCATAAGCCGTTTGTAGCCTTGTGGGAACGTCGCTTTGTCTGCTTTTCTCAGATCCGCCATCATCGAAAACTGAATTTCTTTCGCCACCGCGTATTCGCCCGTTTCCACGGCTTGATAAAGCGAACATATCTTCTCGGGAAAAATCGTAGCGAACGCCGTCATGCTTCCGCTGACGCCGCCGACGAGCGCGGGAAACAAAATATCGTCCGTTCCCGTCAGCACCGAAACGTCTTTGCCGCGCGTTTCTTCGATCATATGTTCGATTCGCTTCATATTCGCGCTGCTGTCCTTGATGCCGATTATGTTTTTATGCTCGAACAGTCGGTAAATCACGTCCATTTCGATTTCCTGCGTGAAGAATGGAATGTTATAAAGTATCACCGGTAACGGCGAAATGTCCGCTATCTTTTTGAAATACCTCTCCCTCTCGCCCACGGTATACTCGAAATAATACGGTGGGCAGACAAGCACCGCGTCCGCAAGCATATCCGCCGCGTGGCAGCATATTCTGTAAGTGTCCGTCACGTTGCCCGTACACGCGCTGACAACGAGTTTTTTGTCCCGCGCTTTGTTCAAAGCCGTGAGTTCGACCATTCTTTTCTGCTCGTCCGGCGACAACTGAATAAACTCGCTCGTGCTTCCGTTCACAACGTATCCTGACAAGTCGGTAGCGTTCAGTCTTTTGATTTGTTTTACGAACGCTTCGCCGTCCACCGTTTCTCCGTCAAACGGTGTCATCAGCACCGCATACGGTCCTTTGATTTTCATTTTTTTCGTCCTTCTTTTGAATTTTTTTTCTTGGCTGGCATGCAACTCATTCGGATATATAATTTTTTATTTTCCGATTATATAACTTTCGACGTCGGCGAGCGGCATAAATTTATCGGATAAATCTTCCGCGCCGCTCTCGCTTAAGTAAAAATCGTTTTCGAGCCTTATTCCGAATCCGTCGTAAAGCCCCGATTCGATCGCGTAAACGTTTCCGCTTTTCACCTTTCTCTTTTCGCCTGCGATAAACCGAGGCTCGGCGATCGGCGTTTTGTCTATCAGATGCCCCGCGTGATGAACGAGCGTTTTTCCGCTTTTTGCGTAACAAGCGTTTACCGCTTCGTATATCTTTTCCGCCTCAACGCCGTTTTCAAGCGAGTCTTTACCGACCGAAATTGTCGAATTAATCAACTTATAGGTGGATTTTTGCAGTCCATTAATCTCTCCGACGAAGAAAGTTCTGCAAACGTCGCTCCACCGTCCGTTAAATTTCACGCTGACGTCGAATATGATCGTATCGCCCGCTTCGGCATACGCGCCGAAACTTTTTCCGTCGATATTTACGGTATCTTTGCCTATTAAAAAATCGAATTCCGTTTCAACCGCGCCGAGGCTTTCCTCGAGCGAACGGAAAAACGGTTTCAACAATTCTTCTCCGCTCTTTCCGTAACCGAACTCCGTTTTGAACGCCCTGAAGGCTTTTGCCGTCGCGAGCAGTTGTTTTTCAAGTTTTTCAAATTCCATTTTTCACTCCCCGCGCCTGAACGAACCGACGCGGCATTTACTTGTTTATACTCTTTTATTTTCACCGTTAATCGATATATAGACGGGGATTTGAGGAAAATCGCTTTCAAAACGATAATCTGCTTCTCCGTCTGAAAAATCAACTTCGAGCGAGAATTTACCATATAAACATCTCGCGTTTTTCAAAACGATTTTCTTTCCCTTTTTTCTCCACGCATCGGGGATTCCCGCCAGCAAAAACAGAGCGCCGTTCTTTTCAAAATACAGCATATATCTCGTGCGCATCAAAAACCATGCCTGCTCGTGAGTTTTGTGCGGCGTGGCGAGGAAATAATGTTCCCAGAAAGAATACGTTTCCCTGTCCGCCAAGGTTGCGAAAGCCGTGTAATATTCCTTTAAGAACGCTTTCCGCTCGCCGCGGAAAAGATTTATCATCGGCGCGAGATTATAATACGGCTGCGAAAACGCGGTGTTATCCTCGAAATAACTATCGGAAAGATATTCGATTATCCTCGTCGCGTCGTCCGTTTCGGGCGCAAAAACGCCGTAATAAACCAAAAAGCCGAGCGACAGAAGCGAATCCTTAAGGTTATGCGCCGCGTGTGTGAAACAACTTTCGCCCTCGAAATGCAGCGAGCAAGCGCATCTGCCCTCCGCCCACGGAGCAACCGCGGGCGTCCATCTGCCGTCCTTAAGCGGAACGAGCGGCGAACGTTTCAACGCCGTTTTATACGCCTTTCTTATATTTTCCGCAAGTTCGTCGGCATAGCGTTTCACCCTTTCGGTTTCATCTTTTTCCGCGCCGAAAGCCTCATACAACCCGGCCGCGCCGCGCAACCCCGCATAAGCGAAAGCGTTAAGAGCGTACGACCGGAAAGTGTCCTCCGGATCGGCAACTTGTCCGTCTATCATTCCGTAACCGAACGGCTTGTCGTTTTTGTTTCTGTCTATCCAGCCGAGAACGTAACTCGTCGCTTTTTTGATTTTACCGAAGTTCTCCGCCAACTGCTTTTTATCGCGCGAATAGGCGTAATGCAGACTCTCGTTATAAAGAGTCGCGCCGTTTTCGAGCATATAGCCGCAGATATTCTGAATAAACCCGTTCTCTTTTTCACGTCCGAAAAAGAAATTCAGACACTTCCCCGCCGCTTCGTTTTGCCCGACGCTGTCCAGAAACTGAATTATCGGCGAACTTTCCGAGCCGATCGGCGGATACACGCCCGCGCAGGAAGCAAGAACGTTTCCGCCCCGCTCGCCGAAACACGAGCCGAGGAGATGGAAAAAACCTGTTTTAACGGCGTTTTCGATCCGTTTTTCCGGTAAGCATAGTTCGGCTAAATCGCCGAGTTTTTCCCGCCATACTTTTTCAGCCTCGGACAAGCGTTTTTCAAAATCCGTTTCGTCGAACTTATCCGCAAAACTCTTCTCCACGGGCCTAAAAAACAACAGTATATATATATCTTTCTTTTCGCCCGGGGCGAGAATAAACGCCGTTTCCGCGCCGTTTGCTTTTTCGCCGTCCGCCGTAACGCGCATAAACACGCGGTTCTTGTAAATTCCGTAACCTTGCGAAACGACTTCGCCCGTCTTATCTGATTCCGCCATAACGGGCGTGTTGATCTGCGGCAATCTGAAATACGCCGTTGCGCAGGTTTCGCCGTTGTTCGCCGCGGAAAGTTTCACTCTGAGAACGGTCGGCGCGCTTTCGAGTTTTTTCGCCGCCGTTTTCTCCTCGTCCGTGAGCGAATTAGCCGCGCTGTGAAGCATCGCGTTAAAAGGATTTGTTCCGCTGTCCGCCGCATAATCGGTTTCGGAATCGCAGAACGCCGTAACGGAATAATCGATTCCGCCGTCCGGGAGTTCGGCGATAAGACAAGGATAATACCCTTTATAATTTCTGCGTCTGAGATCGTCGCGCGCACCCATCCCCCTGCCGAACGAATACCTGTAAACCACCCTTTCGGCGTCCGCGTCGAAATTCACTCTGTCCCAGTTCTGCCGCGGAATAAAATAATCGTAAAGATCGAAATGTTGTTTTTCCTCGATAGGAAAACCCCTGAACCCGGCTTCCCACAAATTCACGTTTCCGGAAACGGATAAAAACGTGGGACACCGCCTCGACGGAAGTTTTTCTGCCGACGAAAAAGACGTTTCCTCGCCCGACTCGAATTTTCCGATATCGGTTTTCAGACCTTTCGCTTTTATCGCCGATTCGATTTCGCCGTAACCTCTTTCGTCGTCGGAAGTCGTTACGATAACCCCCTCTTCGGGGTAATAAACGGGCATTTCTTTGTTAACCGCATAAGCGAAAAAAGCGAAACCGCTTTCGCCGCGTTCCGCTTCCAGGACACATTCCTTCCTACCCTTTTCGCCGCCGTCAGAAATGACGAGTTCGTCGCCGCCGAAAACGGTTTTTACAGAAAGAATTTCGCCGTTAATCGCCTTATAGCTCGATTTTCCGCATTTATTGTATAAAATTTTAAGCCGACGCGTAATCATCCTTTCAAACCTCCGATATTGACGTTGTTCACAATGAATTTCTGCGCGAACGCATATAAAAGAACGGCGGGAACAACCGAGAACAGCATCACCGCGAAGAGTTCGGGATAACTTACTTTCCCGTATTTGTTAGCCTCGACGAGTCCGTTCAAACCGAGCGCGAGCGTAACTTTCGAGGGAGCGTACATATAGAACGTGAAATATTCGTTCCAGATTCCGAGAATGTTCAGAATCATTATCGCGGAAAGCGACGGCATCGCCATCGGCATCATTATTTTTAAAAACACCGTGTAATGCCCCGCGCCGTCGATCTGCGCCGCCTCGGCATAAGACCAGGGCAGGTTTTTGAAGAACGCGTAAAGATAGATAAACCCCGTGCCGAACCCGCTGCACGAGCCAATCAGGATCCCGATATAAGTGTCGTAAATTCTCAGGTCGTTATACAGTTTGTAGGTTGCAGCCATCGCGCCGACCGCAGGAATAAACATAAGCATGAGGGCGAAAATGTATAAGAATTTATGCCCCGGGAAGTCGTACTTGCTGATCGCGTAAGCGGTGCATGACGAGAAGAACGTGCTTATGATCGTGCATGCGAACGAGAAAAACAAACTGTTGCCTATCATCCCGAGGACGTTCACGCCGTTATATTCAAGCGCGAAGCATTTCTGCCAGTTACGGAAAGTGACCACCTGCGGCAAACCCCAGATGTTGTTTACGAATTCTTTTCTCGTTTTGAACGTGTTGATAAAACACCACACGAAAGGCGCGATCATCGAAATTGCGTATAGCATAAAGACCGCGAACGCTATTCCGATGAAAATTTTTTCGGCTTTTCCTCTATATATTTTTTCTTTGCGGGGCTTAAGATAATAAGTTCCGCCGTTGCTTTGTTTGCTCACTGATTTTCTCCGATAACCTTCTGTTTGTCTGCGGCGGCGCGAAATCGCGCCGCCGCAGCCCGCTATTTCCGGTTTTAATTATCCGATTTGCGTTTTTTCATAACGACCGCCGCCGCTAAAAGAGCCGCGACACCCGCAAATCCGAGGCTTACGGACGAACCGCAACCGCCGGACGAACCGCTGTTATCTGTTTTTCCGCTGTCGGACGGTCCGGCGCTTTCTCCCGCGTCCGCAACGGTTATTTCCACCTCGTTGCTCGCTTCGGAGTTTTTAAGCACCCAAGCGCCGTTTCCCACCGCTTTTACGGTTATTTTATGCGTTCCTTTTTCGCTCACCGTGAATTTTCTTTCGGTCTGAACCGCCTGCTCCACGCCGTCCACGCTTACGATATATCCGTCCGCGCCTTTAACCGCAGCCCAAACGACCGCGTTTTCGCCGTCCTTTTCGATGACGGGCGCGGCAAGTTCAAATTTCTCGTCCGCGATTTCTTTTCTGTCCACGAATTTCGCGACGTTTTCCTCAACTTTTGCCGTGTCGGGATCGTCAACGGGAGTTATGCGGAGATTATCGAAACTCTGGAAGCAGCCTTCGTCCGCCGATATTCCGAAATATCCGTAAGTATCTTCCACCGTCCATTCGCCGCCCTTGACGTAAGCGTCCTTGCTGAAGCCAACGTCGGTGATGTTCTGCGTGTAAAGCGTGATTTTGTTGTTCGCAACGACGAGTTTCACCGCGGTAACGATATCTTTTCCCGCGTTGTAGAACGTTTCTGCCGTCGCAAAATCATGGTTTCCGTTATACGTTCCGGCGGAATAATCGTTCATTCTGATAAGGTTGATATCGGGATAATAAAGGATACTCACCATATACGAATTGAGATTGCCGGCGTAAGCGTTGGAGGCGACGCACATTGCGAATGTTCCGTTATAACCGCCGTTTTTGAGTTCTGCCGGTATATCGTGTTTCTGAATATAGTCGAACTCTACGATATAGTCCGAATAAGCCTTTTTAGTGGATAAATACGCCCACATTCCCGCGCCGTCGAAGTTAAATCTGCCGCCGTCGAACGTGATCCCCTTCGCCTTGGAAGGATCGGCGAGATAAAGCGCTTTATCGCTTTGCATCATCCACACGTCCTCGTCGATGAAACCGGTGTTGAAGTTGTTTGCGATTTCGCCGCCATCGGAAGCCTGATAGGTGTATTTGATTATTTTCAACGATTTGTCGACTATGACTTTCGTTGCGCCCTCTCCGCTGCCGGCGACGACGAGATACCCGTTGAAATCTACGTTTTCAAACGTAAAATTCTCCGTTCCAACGGTTACGACGAGTTTCTTGCCTTTAAGACCTTCCAGCATTACCGACGTTTCGTTCCCCACAAGGTTAGCCGCGAGAGTTTTATCCTCTTCGCCGAGCGCGAGATGCGATTTGCCATCCGCGTCGAGATAGAAATGAAGATACGCACCTTCGGCAAGCGTGGAATCCTTTTTCGGGAGTCCCAGACCGAAACCGAACTTGTTGCCGAGCGAATCAAAATAAAGTTTGCCTTCGAGCGAGAAAATCTTTTCACTTTTTTCGTCAACCTCTATCGGTTTTTTAAGAGCCATTCTGTGCGCTTCGTCGGTGTTTTCGGAAACAAGCCCGGAAGCCTTAATCAGTTTTAAGCCGCTTGCGTAAATCTTTTCGTCGTCGGCTACGTCCGATTTCCATTCGCCGTCGAAGTCGCACACGAAAAGAGTTTGCTCCTGAGTTATTTCGAGATTATCTATTTTAAGAAGTCCCCAATCCGCAATACCGAAACGCATTTCGCCTTCCGCATACTCGGCGGGGAAAGCGTCCTTAATGTAAACGACCTGATTGTTCAGCGAAACGCGGATTATACCCTCTTTCATGAACGTGAATATCATTCTGCCCGGCGCAAGGCTTAACAAAGCGTAATTTGCCGTCTGCGCGACGGGAACGGCACAAGCCTTGTCGGCAAAGAATCTCTGAACGCCGTCGACGTGATTGTAATGGCAAGCCGCCGCGCCCTGATGAACGTAAGCGTAATAATCGTTCGCCGTCTGATTGAACGCCGCAATGTTCGCGCTTGCGGATTCGATGATTGCGTAAAGATTTGTGTAATAATCCGTGCCGTTGTTCGCTTCCGCCGCCTCGAGAATATCGAACGACACAGTAACGTCGCCCTTTGAAAGGTCCTTCGTCGCGTAAGATTTGATTATCGACAAATCGCCCGAACCCGTTTTGTTGGTTGCGTAATAATTTTTCTCTGAGGAAACTTCAGACTCGGGATCTTTATCTTCTCCGAGTTTTCCGAGTTGAACGTAATTTTCCGCATAACACTTATCGTCCGCAGCGGCAGCCGAAGCCCATTCCTTGCCGAAATTGCAAGAATAAAGCGGGTTTTCGCCTTGTTTTAATTCGAGATTGTCGATCGTGAGAACTCCCCACGCCGCAAGCCCGAAACGCATTTCTCCGCTCGTATACTCCGCGGGGAAAGCATCCTTGATATAAACCGTAACTTCGCCCGTTCCCCAGTTATACGTGATTCCGAGAACTCTTTCGGCGGTGTAAGTAAACGTCATTTTTCCGGCGCCCAATCCGAAACTTATATAATCTGCCGAATAGGCGTAAGGATCGGTGCAAGCCTTGTCCTTATAGAAAAGACCTTCGGGCTTGGAAACGTAATAGGAATAATCCGCGATGAGCAGATTCTGCTTCATAAAAGCGTAATAATTTGCGGAGCCGTCGGGAGACATTTTAGACACCGCGCTTCCTTTCGGTTCGATTGCGGCGTAAAGGTTAGTAAAGTATTCCTCTCCGACGTTTGCTGCGGAAGCCGCAATAACATCGAACGAAAGAGTTACGTCGCCCTCGGAAAGATCCGCCGTTTTATAAGGCTCGATAACCATCAATTCCCCGGCGGGTTTCGTTTTTATCTGCGCTTCGACGTCCTCTCCCGCGCCGTTTCCGCCCTCGCTGTTACCCTCGTCGGTAACCGTCTGAACGTTCGACGCGAAAAACTTGGAAGAATCCGCATCTGCCGAACTCCAACCTTCGCCGAAATCCGTTGCGACGACGATTCCGTTCTGAGAAACGGTAAGATTATCTGCTTTAAGATAACCCCAGTTCATAAACCCAAAGCGCATTTCTCCGCTCGTATATTCCGCGGGGAACGCGTCCTTGATATAAACGGTGGTTCCGTTCAGCGTTACGGCTATAACTCTTTCCTTAGTGAAAGTAAAAGAGAATCTACCCTCCGCAAGAGAATACCCGCAGAAATCCGCCGTCTGCACGACGGGAACGGCGCAAGCCTTGTCGGCAAAGAATCTCTGAACGCCAGCCTCGTAGTTATAATCGCAAACAAGCGCGCCGCTGTGAAGGAAGGCGTAATAACCGGTTGCAGAACCTGCGGCGATTTTACTTTCCGCTCCCGCCTCGGGTTCGACAATCGCGTAAAGATGCGTGCCGTATTCGGTTGCCGAAACCGCCGAGTTGGCGCAGCCTAAAATATCAAACGAAAGAGTTACGTCGCCTTTGGAAAGGTCCGCCGTTTTGTAAGATTCGACAATCATCGATTCCCCGGTGTCGGTGAGGTTGGTGACGTAAGGATCGCCCTTGCCGACAGTCCACGCCCCGTTACCCTTTTTGTCGAGTTCTTCCCACTCCACGATATTAGGGTTTCCGCTGTCCATAACGATCTGCTCGGAAAGCGTACGTTTCTGATAAGACGCACTCGCAACCGGCGCAGCGTAAGCCCCCAGAAGCGCAACGCATACCAGAAGTGCCAAAAGTTTTTTCTTCATTGAATTTTCCTCCTTTTCGGTCTTAAAACCGCTTTAAAATTCGTAGGTCGGAAAGACCTTATCGAATAATTTTTTGAAGCCTATTATAAGCGGCGTGCCTATAAGGGTTATTATCATTCCAAGCGTTGCGCTCTGCGTCAGATCTGTTCCGCCGCCTTTTATAAACCTTATCGAATACATCGCCAGCGTTTGCGTCGCGCCGTCCGGCCCGCCGTTCGTGAGAAGTTGCACGGGCAAGAAGTAAGAAAAGAACACCTGAACGCTCAGAAGCAACATCGTGGAAATCGTTCCGCCGATAAGCGGCACTTCTATGTGCCACAATTCCGACCAAAAACCTATTCCGTCGATTTTCGCCGCCTCGATAAGTTCGCTCGGCACTCTCGCCATCGCGCCCGACAAAAGCAAAACATTTCCTCCGAAACCAACCCACACGCAGTAAGTTATCATCAATATCCACGCCGTTTTTTCCGTGCCGAGCCAGCCCTCTTTGGGGATAATCTTTTCAAGCCCTATCCACTTTAATAACGGGTTGACGAAACCGATAGTGGAATCGAACATAAAACGGAAAACCATCACCAGAACGACTACGGAAATGATAGACGGCAATTGGAATATTACCCTGAAAAACAGAGTGCAAGGCATTTTCTTGTGCAGAAAATAAGTGAGGATTACGGAAAGCGGCAACAAAAAGAAATTGTTGAGAATCGTGAACACGAGCGAGTTTCTGCACGAAAGCAGAAGCCCGCTGCCCTCAACCGTGAACGCCTTGAACATATCTTTATAGTTTATAAAGAAGTCCCCGAAATTCCAGACGTAAGAATCTATATCCGCCTTATACGTTTTGAACGACAACAACACCGCGTTCAGATTCACGTAAAGGTTGAACACGCAAAAGTGAATGATGGGAATAAGCAATAACGACCCCGCGAACAGCCATTCTATTCTCTTTTTTTGAGTCAGTCTGAATTTTCTCATTTGGTTTTCGACCTTGCTATGGTTTCTTCCCAGGTCTTCCAGTTTTCAAGCGCGTAACTATATTCTCTTAAGCAGAATTCCTCGGGAGTCACGCCCTTTGCCTTCGGTCCGTTTATGAGCGAGGGGAAAGGATTAGCCGTGTTAAGGAAGCACTGCGTGAAACCGAAGGTGTACATATCCGCGCGGGAAGTTTCGAGCCAGTACGTCGCTCCCTTTCTCACTTCGATACAACTCTTGGTAAACTCGGTGAGTTCGCTCCACACGGGCGTTATGTCGTATTCAAACGGACGGAGCGTGCCTGCGTATTTTGTGAAAAGAAGAAGCATATCGTCCCTCGATATGAACGAAAGAAATTTCTTCGCCGCGGCTTTCTGCGTCGCGCCGGAAGGAATTATCGCATAATCCGGCGAGCAAGCCATCGAATATCTTTCATAAGTTCCGTCGGCGTTTTTGCGGGCCGTGTCGAGATAAGGCGCTTCCATAAGCCTTACCTGGAATCCTTCGGGCATATCGTCCTTCATTTCCGTTTCCATCCAGCTTGCGTTGGGTATCATCGCCGCTTCGCCTCTGAGGAATGAAAGTTGCGCTTCCGTATGATTTTTGCTGAGCGAACCCTCGAGCGAATAATCCACGTCCGGTCCAAAAAGGCTCACGAACGCTTCCAACGCTTCGAGTTTTCCTTTTTCGGGTTGTTTTTCGGGGTTGAACACCTCAACGTCCTCGAATCTGAAATATTCTTCTATCGAATCGTAACCCGTGCTCTGAAGCCACCATGTGTAAACTATATAGAAGTATCCGCCCACCTGACCTGGGTATACGAACGGAGCGATTTCACCCTTCGTATCGACCTTGATTTTATCGCATAAAGCGACGAGTTCTTTAACCGTTTTGGGGATTTCCCAACCGTATTTATCGAACATTCCCTTGTTGTATGCGATACCGGTTATCGATTCCGTCCAGGGGTATACGTACTGCTTATATTCGCCGAAATAAGGCTCCCAGGAATGATATTGCCACTTTTCGGGCATTTTTTCGTAAACGGTTTTTCTGTTCTCGCCGTCCGGCTTGCTGTTATAAACTTCAGCTAAATCCTCGAGCCAGCCGCTTCTCGAATAATTGAGCGAATTCGAAGCGAGCAGAAAATAAACGTCGGAAAGGTTTATTCCGGTGTCGAGTTTGGTGGAAACGCTGTCCGTAAGTCCCGGATCGCCGTCAAGAAGTATCCAGTATTCGGGATTTTCATCGACGAAATGCGCCGAAAGAACCTGAAGCCAGAGCGAACCGTAACCCGTGTTTGCGTAAGAAATTTTAAGCCTCGTTTTTCCATCTTTCGTTCCTTTGTAGATCTCGTTGCCCTTGGTCGAGATCGTCACTCCCTCGGGAATATCGTTCTCCTCGATAACTTTCGCCGATTCATCGTCCGAATTATCGATCTTACAACCCGTGAGAGCAAGGCAGAATACCGATAAAACGGCGAGTAATAACGCTATGATTTTTTTCATCGTTCTTCCTCCGATTTTTTATTTTATCGGAACGACGAAGAAACCGTCTCCCGACTTCTGATGCAATGTAAGCCAACCGTTTTCCACTTTATACACTTTCTGTACGCCGTTCTCCCAGACCGCGGCTTTCGTACAGTCTTTGAGTTTCATAACGACTTTGTTTTCGAGGTTCGCGCTCGGCTCGGTGTAATTCACCACCAAAAAGCCGTCGTTGCCGTCTTTATCCTCGAAAACTCCTATAACGGTGTCCTGTTCGGCGGAAACGGATTCTATCCTCGGAGTTGCCGTTTCCGTGAATGCCGCGAGCGCGAAATCGTAATTTTCGCCGCCGTTCGCGTTTTCCGCGCCGATAACCGTTTTCGTACCTTTCCAGGCGAAATTGAAATAAACGTCCTCGAGTTTTCTTATCTCGTTAAGACCGTCTTTAATGAAGTAATAAGTGTCCGTAGGCTGATTTGTCTGCCTGTCGTAAGCGGCGTCGCCGAACGTCGTCGCGCCGTCGTTGGGAACGGGCGGCCAGAACGTGAACCAACCGAAGCCCTCGAAACCGTAACACAGCGCGGAATAAACCTGAAACGTAACGTCCGCAGCACCCGAAAGTGCGCGATGCATGCCGCCGTACTGAACGCTCTGCAAAACGGTGAACGTTCTTCTTCCGTCGGAATTTGCCTTGACCGTCGCCAGATTATAAAGGAAATCGTCGCGCAAGTAGTTGTTTTTCCCGCTCGTCTGAAGAGGATAATGATCGTAACAGACGTAATCCACGTCGACTTTTTCCACAAAAGTCTTTATATAATCTTCAAACGTACCGTAAGTCGACGAAGAAAACGCTATCGACGGGAAAAGATTGATATAGAAAATCTTACCCTCGGCAATGATGTTCCATCTTTCGAGCGCCGTTTTAAACTCGCCGAGTTTTGCCACGGAGGGTTCGTCCCACACGCTTATCCCCGCAAAGGCGGGCGAATCGAGCATTTCGGAATAATTTGAAAGAACCTGATCCACCACCACCGCGTCCGATAATTTGTCATTCATAAGCAATGCCACGAGACTCTGATCGTAAACCATCATTTTAAGTCCGATTTTCTCGCACACTTTAAGCCCTCTGATATAGTCGGCGTAAGTCATGTTGATATATCCGCCGGCTGTCATGTTCATTCCGGCGTCTTTTATCTGCTTATAATATTCTTCGAGTTGCTCGTCCGAAATGGGAATGTTATCTTCGACTATTCCGCCGTTTTTGTCGTAAATGCGGAGTTTTCCGGGTACGCCGCCGTAAGGATACATCAAAAACTCCTTATCGGTCGAATAAACGAGTTTTTCCTCGTCGCCGAGAAGAACGTTGTCCTTAACGCTTTCGCTTCCTTGCGCCCCTGCCGAGCCGACGGAATCCCCGCCCGAAGACATTCCGCCGCCGCAAGCCGCCAGAGAAAACAAGATGAGCGCGGCGGCAAACGCCGCAATGGTTTTTTTGCCCGATTTCATTTCTTTCCTCCTTTATTTAATCGTTTCGATAAGAACTGCTTTGCCCTCTTCTATGGTCAAAACGATGTGATTCCCTTTTGATTTCGTTCTTTCCGCGCCGTCGACGATTTCGTATTCGACTTCTTTTCTGAACAGAAGTTCGATAACTCTCGTTTCTGTCACGGAAGGATTGACTACGTAATACAACCTCTTTTTCTCATTCTCGAAGCAGCCCGTCAACACTCCATCGGCGTAAACCTGTTTCAACTCGCCGAAAAGGCGGATGTTGTCCTTCGCGGGGAACGGCGCGGCCGTATCGCCGAATGCGATCGTTCCCAGGTAGCGCGCCCCGAGAATCTCGCCCGCAACGCAAGCCAGCCTTTCATTCGCCTTTTTCACGAAATAATAACTCTTCGTTTTTAGTCCCGTTTCGGTGACCATGGCGTGTTCGAACAATTCATCGTTTGATTTCGGAGTCCAGTAGCAGAAATAATTCAGCCCGCTAACGCCGCAGGCGAGCGAGGTGTTGTTGAGCCACTCTATCTCCGAATAAGTCATATTTCTGACGGAGTCGCGCTGCCATGAAGTAACCTGCGTGAAGTTCCACAGCGGCGCTCCCGATTTTTCCGCGATTTTGCGGGAAAGGCAGAGTTGTTCGAAATATCTCGGATGAACCACTCCTTTTTCATGCCTGAACGGATAAAAATCGTAAGAGAGAACGTCCGGAGAAACACCGCTCTGAAATTCTCCGAGAAATTTTTCGTATCTTTCGGCGGTTATCTCCTCGTCCGTGAGCGAAAGTTCTCCGCCGTATATCTGCTCGTCCTTTGCGTAAAGCGGCATATGGTTAGTATAAATAATAAGATTGCCCGTATGCGGACGTATCTTTTCAAGATTACGGCTGAAAATTCCTATTCTGTCATACCCGGGTTCGTCCCAGATATTTATTCCGACGACGCATTTGCGCTTTTTATAAGTTTCGATTCGCTCTAAAATCGCGGGTACGTCCGCATCCTCTCGCCCTACGCTCTCTTCCGGCACGACGGTATAAAGTCCGAATTTTTCGCACTCGTCGAAAAACGCGAGAAGGTCGTCGAAATGCGTTTCGGGGTCAATCACTCCGAAAAGCAGATTCACCCCCGATTCTTTGACGTTTTTAAAGTGTTCGTCGGTTAAATAGTTTTCGCCCGAATAACTCGCGTTCGGAGGCGCAACCCAGCCGCCTTTGATCATTTCTCCGCCGAGAACGTAGTTTCCGTATTTGTTTTTTACAAGTTTGTCAGCCATAATGTTTTCTCCGTCCGACGAGATGAACATTCCCTCGGTTTACCCTGATATTTTACACGCAAAGGGTATCCGTTTGCAATATTATTTTTGAAATGAAAGATACAAAATTTGAAACAAAAAAACCCTCGCGCAGGTAAATTTTCACGGGTTAAAACCGAAAATTTTTGTAGGGCTCGGCAAAACATATTAATATTTGAACTTAAAAATTCGTTTTTTGAAACAATGCGGCGATTAGGCTTGCAATAGAAAACCGATAATGATATAATACGATGGGTACCAAAGATGATCGACGATAAAAAATACACGTTCTTACAAAAAAACGTCTGCGTAAAATTTTATTCGCTTACGGACTATCATATCCGCCCCGTCGTGTGCGCGTGGGAAAGGACTTCGCCGAGAAAATATCCCGTCGGACCGTGGAAACTCACAAATTACATCGTGCATTTCATTCTCGACGGCGAAGGCGTGTGCTACTACGAAAACAAGAAATACGTCGTGGAAAAAGGAGCGATTTTTGCCATCGCTCCCGGGAAAACCGTATCTTATATGCAAAACCCCGAAAACCCCTGGCGTTCGATATGGTTCGAGATCAACGGCTCGGACTGCGGAACGCTTTTCGAGCAGTCGGGGCTGGGCAACGACGTTTTCGTTAAAACCGTTTCCGATTACGATAAGTTCGCCGCTATGTTTTTAAGCGCGATGAACGACGGAAATTTAAACGAAGATCCGCAGGGCTTCATAATGCTTTCCAACCTCTTCCGGATTTTTGCGGAAATTGCCGCGGAATTTGCTTCCGCCCCCTCTCAAAAGACGATAAAGACGCAACTCGTCGAAAAAATCGTGGATTATATCGACAAAAATTACGGCAACGACATCTCCGCGGGAACGATCGCGAAAACGTTTTTCGTTTCGCCGCAATATCTTTCGAGAATTTTCCGCCGCGAAATAAAAAGGTCGCCGCAGGCTTATCTCACGTCCGTGCGGCTGAGCAAAGCCGCGGAAATGCTCGCCAACGGGAGTTTCACCATTTCGTCCATTTCCGAGTCCACGGGGTTTGCCAGCCCTTATTACTTTTCGGAAGTGTTCAAGAAAAAATATCTCGTTTCGCCCGCGAAATACCGCGCCCGCGAACAAGCCGCGAAAAAATCGTCGGAACTCAACGCCGTATCGAAAAATACAGACGAATCGCCGTATTAACGTATGCCAGACAAGAATAAAATATAAATTACCGCATAAAGTTTGCCGACTTCACGGTAAAACCATGCGGAAAATTAAATCGATAACCGCAAAAAAAGGAAGAACTCAACCGTTCTTCCTTTTTTACTTCTTTTGTTGCGTTTCGGCGTTTAAAACCGGCGACCTCTTCGCTTATGAAAGCGCAAAAATGTTAGTTAATCGACTTATAGCGCGGTGTTCGCGTTAAACAATATCCCGAAAAATACGTTCGGGTTAAATAGAACCGTTATCGATAAACGACGCGTAAATGGTTTTAGTACCTTCGGCTTTTCTGCCGTTGATTTTGTCGAGAATGTTCTGCGTGCATAACCTGCCGAACTCCATCTTGGAAAAATCTATCGTCGACAACTTGTTATCCAGGCACTGCAGATAAGAAATGTTATCGCAACCGCAGAGCGATATGTCTTCCGGGACGCGTTTTCCTATGGAATTAAGGTACTTGAACGCCCCTATCGCGAGCATGTCGTTCATGCAGAAAACGGCGTCGATATCGGGGTTCTTTTTCAGCATTTTCTCCATGCACGCCGCGCCTTCCGAAAACAAGGCCGTTCCTTTAGCCGCTTCCGTCGTTTCGTCGCTGTTTAAGATATTCTCTTTTTTCAACTCTATACCGTATTGTTTAGTATAATAATCGAGAGCGATGTAACGCGTATCCTTTTCAACCGATTTCCAATCCCTGCCGGTTATGAACGCTATTTCGCGGCGATTTTTCTCAGCGAATTTTTTCACGATGTTTTCCATCGCGTCGGCGTAGTTAATACCTATCGAAAACTCGTCGTAAGGGCGACAGTTTATCATGGCGACTCTTTTGGCGAGTTTTTCAAAGACTTCGGGCTTGCAGAAAGTATAGGAAAAGTTTATTATCCCGTCCACCTGCCTTAAATACATCTCGTTATAATAATCGACTTTGTTGCTCTCCACCACGCAAATCGTTACGAGATAGTCATATTTGCGCGCCTCTTTGATAACGCCGTAACAGATATCCGCGTAATACGTGTTGGACAGATTGCTGATGAATATCACTATCTGCTTCGTCTGCGTGGTTCTGAGCGACTTCGCGACGAAATCGCCGTTCAAAGCGGATAAAAGACCGTTTAAAAGTCCGGAAGAGCCACTGCCGAAAATAACCTTCCACCCACACAATAGTTCCCGCCCCGCCCAGCAAAATCCCCGGAATAAACAAAAGAACTCTCGTCCAGAAAGAAAATCTTTTACTGTTTACCGCCAGAATGCACTCCGCGAAGATAAACGGCGGAATCAAAGCCTTTAACAGGTCGGTGAGAAGAAGAATCAGCATATTGGAAGCCGACGACCAGAACTGTGTGTTTCTGATAACCGAAATCACGTTAAACTGTTTCTGTCATTATTTGTTGTTTACAATTAAAATTTTAAATAACGAAAGTCATACTTGTAATATCCGTCTCACACATTAAACAATAAAAGTCGGCGTATAGGTCGATTAATTAAGCATTTTGGATATAATAGGAAAAGAGATACCACCTGCTCGGCGTGAGGCATTTTAAGTCAGAAAGGCTAAAAAAACCGCGTTATAAACAATCCGGCAATCTCAAAATATAAAAAACAAACAAAAAAAGCACCGCGGCAAAGCAGTGCTTAAATGGAATGTGGCAACGACCTATCCTCCCGGTAA
>ERZ827150.1969-NODE-1969-length-23766-cov-3.047995_pt1 | contig 23766 bp, 20 predicted proteins | sample MGYA00519779_ERZ827150 | MGnify/ENA primary metagenome ERZ827150 (study PRJEB31778, sample SAMEA3449267) | human gut metagenome | biome: human gut; feature: human-associated habitat; material: faeces | place: United Kingdom | collected 2010/2012 ...
TCCGTACATTAACCGGATGCCACTCAGGCCGGTCACTACGGTCAAAGGTGATATTCTCTTTATCCCGTTCGAGGCCTCCCAATAAAGGATGAATGGGACGCATCGCAGATACCGACAAAGGACTCCGGCGTTTTAAAGCAACCATATCCTTTCCAGCCCGCATCCAGCCTCCAATCAACTGGTCGATATACCTGGGATCACAGGGAGCCCAGGTTTCTTTATTTTCCAGACCATCTTTTTTCGTTATATTATAGAAAAAAACTATCTTTGAATATAAATTGATTGTTACCCTATGACCGACGTTCATTCCCGGGAAACCCGAAGCTACAATATGTCCCGGATCAGAAGCAAAAATACCAAACCGGAACTTATTGTACGGAAGTATCTTTTCAATAAAGGCTTCCGTTACCGGGTGAACGTAAAAAAACTTCCGGGAAAACCGGATATTGTTTTTACCAAATACAAAACCGTAATTTTCATCAACGGGTGTTTCTGGCACGGACACGAAAATTGCCCGAAAGCACATATTCCGAAAACTAAAACTGAATGGTGGACAGAGAAAATCAGGAAAAATCAGGAGCGTGACCTTCAGGAACACACCCTACTGAAACAACAGGGTTGGCGGGTTCTGGTAGTCTGGGAATGCCAGTTGGTTCCTAAAAAACGGGAACAGACATTACTGGCCCTGGAAGGTGTTCTTTCCGGACAGATATTGGAATTTTACCGGAAAACACAATCTTATATCAGAGAAACCAATGAATTACCCCAAGTTGCAGAACCTGAACTTCCTTACAATTCCCCCCGCAATACTATGGAGTAATTTTTATCTTCTTTCCAACCGGATGAGTCAGGGATTTCAAATTCACATACCGGTACGGATTTACATTATCCAATACAAAATATTCATCTTCCCCTATCACATATTTTTTTCCTAACCTCACCACCAAACGTTCTGAAGGATCATTTTTATACAAAGGATGGGAAGAAGCATAAATCTCATTTCTTTTCTGCACGGAATATCCTTCTATTTCGTAATAACAAACAACTCCTTTCCCGGGAAAATAAGGGGCAAAATAACGGAGTTTTCTTTTCCCGAACTGAGCAGGTATCCGCTCCCCGCTCACATATTTTTGCTGATACAAACGCTCCCAGTCCTCCGGAGGGATACGAGTGACACCAACTAAAACATCCGGATTAGGACATTCATACAACATTCCTTTCTGCGGAATAATTTCTTCCATGACTTTATCCGTTTCCTTCACTAATAAAGATCCGACAAAACCTTGTAACAATTCCCTGAGCTCTTTGTTATCCGAGTGGGGGGTTAAAGGGAAAGCCCCGATATTCACCTCTCCTACCGATAAATAATAACGTTGTTTTCTGATTTCTTCCGCTTTTCCATCCCCGGGAAACAGAATATAACCACCAATCACTTCTTTTTTCAAAGGTTCATCCTTCTGTGCCTTATCCTTAAAAAATATGGCATCCCGGTAACGGTGCATCTGGTTTATGGCGTCATCAGGCGGCAGATCCGGTTCACAACCATCTTTATCTGACTTTAGCCGGTACTTTGCATCAAATAAATAAGTCAGCGTATACTCCTGGTGCAAATCATTCGGAGTAATACGAAGTATAATATCAGGCTGCTGGGGAACGGTTACAGATACGGTATCCGGTAATTGGGAAGCAACATCTTCAGAAGTGAATTTAGGATTATAATACAAATCAATCAAAGAATTATCTTCCCGGATAAATTGTATGCGGGATGCCGTTCCTTTGTGGAACTCAAATACAAATTTTCCGTCTGCCTGAACAGTCCTGATCCGGTCGGGAGATATACCTGTTTCCTCTTCTATCATTTTTTTCAGCATGATGAAACACCATACTTCATACAAATGTGCAATATCTTTCGTTTCCATCTGATGCATACCATCCAGCATCCTGTAAGCACATTTCAGCATAATCCAATACCTGCAGACGGCAGCATACCCGGGTGCCCTCTGTAAAACCAATGATTCCTGGCGCACTCCGCGGAAACGTCCCACGGCACGGAAAAAAGGATGGGAATATAATTTCTTTAATACCTCTCCGGTCTCTTCCATTTCCAGAACGGCCTCTCCGGATAACTTCTTTTTGTATTTACCCTGAATCCGTTTTTCCAGCAACAAGTAACGGCCTGTTACCCTTCCCAGTACATATTTCAAAAACCTGTTTTCAGTAGTATCTGCAGATAAATTCTGACTTGAACAACGGTACAAATGTTTTTCATCCTCCCGGTAAATAGCATATTCTTCTTCCTGAGCCGGAGAAAAACGGCGGATCCGGGCAGCCCTCTTATATTCCGTACATTCCAGCAACCTCCGGGAAGGATGTGTCAGAATCCTTTTGCAGGCCTGTAAAAATCCTGACTGAATACTTCTGAATATATTCCACCAGATCACTTCAGGTCCGGTGGCATCGCAAGGCTGTTCCCTGAAATTCAGATAAGTTTTACGCAAATAATCCAGTACATATTTCGGATATTCCTCTTCTATATCCTGTAAAATACTTTTCAGATCATTCTTATAATCCAATTTTACAGGAAAAACTTCAAACCACAATATAAAACTGCAGGCTTCCCCGTTTATTTCATACCGGAACTCCAACTGACTCTTGCCGATGTCATTTCCGAAATTCAGACCGCCATACAGATTACCGTTTCTGAAAACAAAGCTCCCGTTTGTTTCTTTCAGCAAAGAAAATACACGGGCATTTTTCACAACAGACCTGTCACGGAAAGTAAGCATAAAATCATAAGCCGTATTTTCAAAAAATACAACCGGAGCATCCTCACTTTTTCCGGCAGCTTTCTCTGTCCCGTCAGGCTGACTTACATAGATTTTTTCAGGTATCCCGGAGCTTCCCGTCCAATCATAACCGGTCACTAACACCTGTTTCTTTTCAGCCCGCCTGACATTCTCCGTATACTTAGCAGAATCTATAAAAAGTTCAAAATCCCTGTGTTCAACCCTCAGCACCTGCATATTAAGACCAATAAGATATATATCCGCTTATTTTCCCCCTTTCCTTCATTTCTTCAATTTTTCCGGCTGAAATACCATCCTTCCGGACTATGCCTTTCAGCTTATCAAGTATTCCCCCGGCTATTTCATTTTCGCCTTCGATTCTTGATAATATCTTCATAGCCGTCATCTCGTCAAGCCAAATATCATATTTTTCAATATTCCCCTTATCCAGTGCTGCATTTATGATTCCGTAAATCATAAATTCATTACGGATCCGGTAAGCAATCTTAAAAGGAGTCTTATCCAAAGCCTCATTTATTCTCTCCAGATAATCCAATATTATATTACAAAGCGGTTGATTTACTCCGTATACATCCTTCCCCTCAGCATACTTTCCGATAACATCATTCGGATTAACCAAATGATTTTCCGGCAGAAATTGCTTCTCCCTAAATTCTTTTTTCAGATCGACCTCATTCATTTCAATTGTCATCGCCCGGTCCAACACCTTCCGGCTGAAAGAATAGGTTGTTTCATCCATATTTACCGTACCCATCACAATCAGATTGGAGGGAATGGAAATTCCTTCCCGCAAAAAACGTTTTTTCAATTCTGTTATCCGTTCCTGATCTGACAAACCGTCTTGTGCCAGTAATTCATCCACCAATTGATGGTAAACCTTCCCATCACATTCTTTCACCAATAACGGATCGGTAACAATCTCCCCGTCTGTCAGCTTCCGGGTTTCAATCACACTCAGATATTCTGCAAAATACTGTTCCACCGGAGCCAGATTCATTTCATCCAGACAAAGGAAGAAAGGAATCTCCCGAAAATACCAGGCTTTTACTAAAAATTGCAGGAAAGGGGTTATCACATAAGAAGGGCCTGCACTTCCGATCCTTGAAACATACCCCATCAGTTCCGTTGAATCGTGCCAGTTCGGCCGCACCTGGATAATTTCGTAATTCCCAGGCTTTTGTTTGTTCTGTAATTCTGCCAAACAACAGCTCCGTTGAGCCAATTCCCTTACAATACGGGATTTCCCGGTCCCGGAAATTCCGGCAAGCAAAACAAAAGGTTTTGTCTGAATAGCTGTAAAATATTTACGGTAGGGATCGGAATAGGCAAGCGGATAAGCTTCTGCAAATGAAAAATCTTTTTGAAAAATTTCTTTCTTGTACATTTTATATAGGGTAAGATACTTTTTCAGAATTACTTCCAAACTGTTATAATTTTTTGTGGTCCAATCCCACAAACTATAATAAATCACCCCTTCTTTATAACGAACATCCGCAACATCCAGATTATTATCCGTTTGTAATATTTTATCTTCAATATTTAATAATTCCCGGATATATCCGCGGCGACTGACAATCTCCTTTACGCTCAATCTGCTCCCGAATTTACAGGGGATCGTTGTTCCCTGAATCAAAGCAATATAAACCTTTTGCAGATCAGAAGAAAATAAAAACACGATATATACTCCTTCTGTCGTTGTATGTGTAATCTCACTATCCAGAACAGCAATCCAAGGAGTTTTGGTTAACAGCCCTGCCCCAACAGACCCCTTTATCTTATAATTTTCCCAATCAACGAATAAACGCAGAACTTCGGGAATATCAGAAGTTATATACTTTCTGACATCCGGTTCCAAAGCAGAAACCTTCTGACCAACATTTTTTAAATAAATCTCCCGGTTTTGTATAAATAATCCGAATAAACGATTTAACCGGACTAAAAGAACTTCTGTTTCATTTGTTCCCTTCATTATTCCTTCATTTTATGAGGTAAGTCGACTCCCATTCTCAAGGCCCGGTTAAAAGTAGCATTAATCACCCGTTGGGAAAAAATGTCTTTCTGATTCCCAATATATACCAACTTATTAGGAGCACCGTTAACCGTAACAGGAATAGGAATATTTACGTTGAAAATATGCTCTTTGATATAAAGAGTAAAAAAATTCAGATTCCATTTAACCACCTCATTCCCGCTCAAAAAAGAAAAGTGTTCTTCTTCAGTCTTTTCCAATGCACGGGAAAGCTTAGAAACTTTAATTCCGCCCGTAAAAGCAAAGTTATAATTTATTTTCTGTTCCGGCCGTAAAGCATCACATCCCTGCGTAATACAAATCACATACTCCATATCGGTATTCTCCTTTCCCTCTTCCACAGGCGAGGTCAATCTGAAAATATCCCCGCCCTTCAATTGATGCATCTCAGCAGGCAGTTTATCCTTATCCGTAAAGGTCAGGAAACAATTCAATTCTGCTAACTGTTTCGGTGTAGGTACTTCCGGCTCTTCTTCATACAACAGAGCATTCAGTTCCGATAACTGAGTATTTTCCGTCATCTCCTGAACAATATGTCCGGCAAAACAGGTAACGATATACGACATCAGGCTTTCTTCCTTATCCAGCTTATAATTACTGGCATGATAAACCAATGCCTTTTCATCCAGCCCTCCTAAACCTTTCCCCACCATACACAGCCTTTTGTGCAATACCTCTTTCAACCGCAACGACAATAACAAGGAGCGGATATTAGGCACTCCGGATATTACCTGACATATCCGGTCATACACATCATCCGGTGAAATGCCGGTCCCGGTCCCTTTTTTATTCAGGATGAATACAAGCGTATTATTTACCAGTAAAGCAGGAACCTCCGCTTTTACGGGCATAACCGCAAATTCACCCGGCTCCCTTTGACAGAAAAAATATCCTTTCTTATAGCATTCATACCAGATATAGAACTCCTCAGAATTATTAAATCCGGCTTCCAGGATTAATTCAGAGGAAAAAAAAGAGCACAATTTTTTCCATTCCGGCAGCAACTTTGTTACCTGCAGCTTGATACTTTCTCCGATTTCTCTCCGGCGGTGAGGATATAACGAATAACCGTCTGTTTCCTCACCCAAAACTGCCCTAAGATCATCTGCCGTACAGTCACTTTCTATTTCCTTCAGAAACTTATCCGTTTTTTCAATCAGTCCTTCCAGTTTCTTCTCCTGTTCCTCTGCCGTTCCGAAATTTCTGAAATAAGAAAACACCTGTCCTGCAATATTATTGATATTCTCCTCCTGAGTATATAAAGTCACAAACTGTACATAATCACATTCCACAGCTTTCTGCAGCACTTTCAGGGCATCGGTATATTTAACCTGACTTTCAGGATCCAATTCCCAGTCCAGAATCAGCAGTTCCTTATTATTAAACAGATATTCCTGATCTTCCAGAAAAGTATCGTATCCTTTAAAATTATATATATCTAAATCACATTTCCCGTTTACCCGGAAAGAGCGGTACAAACAGGCAGGAAATTCTATATTCAAGGATTCCTTTCCAGAAGTCGTCTGATAAGGTTCCTGATACTGATCGTCAATACACACAGCCGATTGTATTGCCCCGGATACAATCGCCTTAATCTGTCCCGTTTCTAACATAACTCTTCTTTATAAGGACGGATGATAAAACATGCACCTCCCAGTTTATTATCATTTTGCTCATTACTTGCCAGAATATCCAATCCCACAGAACGGAGAATCATCCGGGCCAGATAAAGCCCGATCCCGCGCCCTTCTCTTTTACGGGTGAAGAAAAGAGTAAAAATATCATCCAGTATCCGGTCGTCGATACGTTCACCATTATTCATAACCAGGATTTCTTCCGTTGCCGGACGGTAATCGATCCGTATTTTCCGGTCTTCCACCGGAATAAGCCAATACAAAGCATTATTGATGACATTGATAAAAACAGAAGTAATTACCGACTCATAACTGAAAAAAGTATATCCCAGAAAAGCAGGGCAACCTTTCAAATCAATCTGATATTGTCTGAGTTTTTCAGAAAAGAAAGCCTGCATACCGGACAAAACATATGCCCCTGTAAATTCCGTCCTTTGCCGGCGTGTTGTCCGGTATAAAGGTTTCAGCATCTTATAATTAGCTTCCATGTGCTGGAAAGAAATCTGTAACTGGGAACAAATATCCTGAATTTCAGGATGTTCTCCGGCATAATCTCTCAGGAAATTGACAGATTGTGCCATCTTGGCATACAACACATTGAACTCATGGTCAATAATTTCTACAGAAATTCCCAATTGAGCCAATTCATTCGTCATACTCAGCTTATCTTCCAGCTTCTCCTTCTGCTCCATATACCAATTAGTCAGCAAATCATCATCGACTTCAAAATTCAGATTCTCAACATGGTTCAAAAAAGCAGAAAATTTCTGTTCAGCCTGATTTTTCACCTCTTCCCCGGTTGCCAGCACCACATTAATAGCCTGTTCAAAATCTTCCCGGGTTTTAGGCACCTCCGGGATACCTGTCTGTACCTGTTCTTCAAACAAACGGACAAAAGTATTCTGTTCTTCACGGAACAAACTGTCAAATTTACCGGATACGGCATTAAAACGTTTTCTGCATGCAACAATGTAAGCATCGATTCCTTTCATTTCAGCCCGGTATCTTTCCTCATAATCTCTCTGCAGATTCTGAACATCGAAACGCTGACGCACCTTTGCGACTTCCTCTTCACATTCCTTCATTAAAATTTCCGTCCGGGCATATTCCGTTCTATAATCCTCAAACTTCTTTTCCTGTAGCTCAGAAAGTTTTGCCGCCTGTGGTTTATTCAAACGTAAACGGCGCAATTCGGCTTTTTTCTCCTCCAACAAAAACACCAGCTCATTATAGTCATTATACACCAGCTCCAACTTAGCAGTCTCCGCAGTCAGACGCTTCTGCAGCTCATTGATTTCTTCCTGCAGTTGTATAATTCTTCCCCGGTTATTCTTCAATTCCTCAATAAACCGGGATTTGGTATGCTTGGCTTTCTTCTTTTCAGCTTCCTGTATTTTTTTATTTCTGGCTTGAATTTCTTTCAGTTGTTCAGAACGGGAATTCACCTCTGGATTTTCTTTACTGATACTCTTAAAATAAGTCATTGCCAAATCGACAAAAAGCTGTATCAGGTCATTCTTAAATTCCCGGTAAGCCTTATTTTCAATTAAACCTTCCCGTCCGGCCTTATCGATCAGATTCCGGTTACTTTCCCGGCTGATGGCAATATATCCGAACATATTCCGGTGACTAAAGAAATAATAACCGGCACCCTTTGTCCTGCGTTCCTCAAATTTCAGGAAATCGTAATCCACCCGGCCATAAGGCAACACCCGGAAATCATCCCGGTAAATATAGAGACCGCCGAATTTTTCTGTTTTACCGGACATCCTCTGGTATACCTCAGGTACTAATTTAGAACTGTTGGGTGTTCCTTCAAGCACACCCAACTCTAAAGACAATACTCCGTAAGGCGTCCTGCCAGGCAAACGCACCGGACGGAATTTATAATCAAAACTTTCATTAAATACCCTGACCGTACCAGTGAAAAATCCATTTTCATCAAAAGTTCCCCGGATATAATGATCTGCTGACTGAAAGTCTTCCTGACTGAAAAAGTCATTGATAATATTATATTTTCCTCCGGCATCCACCACATTGAATTCGGTTGCAAAATCCGGAAAATTTTTAAATACATTATATAATCCGCTGAGCGAACGTCTGATTTCAGTAACAGCATCGCTTCCATCCCCCGTATCCTTTCCGGCATCCGCCAGCTCCAATAACTGTTCATTGGGTTTGAATATCAGAAAAGTAGTACCATGATATTCAGGACGAAGAAAATCCGGCAAAATTTCTTCAAAAACAAATTCCGGGACCACCAAAGAACGAACATCTTTCCTGATCACGTCCATTAATTCCGGCTGTTCGGTCCATTGTTCATTATCAAAATTTGTCAGGAACTCAGCCAGCATTCCGGTAAAATCCTGCCGGAATCCCTCCGGTTCCGCAAACTCTTTCAACGGGATATTAATATCATCCACAAACAGATTATAATTTTCCAGAATCCGCCAGTCCATAAATAAAAGCTGGCATACCTCCCCTTGCTTTTTGGTAAGCATCAGCATCGGACTACCCAGATAGGCCACAGACAACCGTCCGATACCCTTTTCGCCCATCGGCACCCGGGAAGGCTTACCGAAACGCTCTTTCTCAGTCAGGAAAGAACGTCCGCGGGCCTTGGAATCCGTCCCTAAAACAATCCATTTCTCCAGAATATCTTTTTCCGACATACCGGAACCGTCATCCGTCAAAGTAAAGAACGGAAAGTTATTACCCTTATACCCAGGCAGGTAAAGATTACAAGTCAGTTTCCCGGCATAAGCATCATATCCGTTTTTCCACAATTCAGAAATTGCCGTAGGTAAATCGGCTATTTGTCCCTTACCTAAAAGTTCAATCGCTCTTGCTTTCGTCCTGAATCGTGCCATCGTATTTTTCTTTTAATTCTTTTAATAATAAACCCAGACGCCGGCCGTATTCGGGCGGAACCGCATTACCGATCAGCCGGGCATTAGCTCCGATACTTCCGGCCTTAAACACATAATCCAAAGGAAAAGTCTGCAATGTTGCCCCTTCCCGCAAAGAAAGTCCCCGGTCTTCATCCGGATGGGAAAAACGCCCGCAGGACGTTTTATAAAACATAGTAGTAATAGTAGAAGAAGGTTTATCCCATTTCAACCGCCCATAGACATCTGCAAAGCTGTGATCCTTTCCCACATAACAAGGGAGTTGCAATTCCTTATCATCTTTCCATGCAAGCCGGGAACCACCATCATGGGGGGTCTTCCGCAATCTTTTCAGATTTACTTCGCTCAACCCGGAAACAGTATGCATAAAAGCAGTGTCGTCTTTATGCCCGGCCTCCACCGGAAAAAATCCTTTATCCGCCCCAATAGCATCCTTCAACAATTTTTGCTTAGTATCAGCCACAGGCATGGCAACTTCCCCCAAACGCGAAGCCACTAAAGAAAAACGTCTCCGGGATTGCGGAACCCCGTAATAACTCATATTTACAATATCCCATTTATAATGATACCCTTTTCTATCCAGAAAAGCCAAAAACTCCGGAAGCACGCTGTCCTGCCGGGTTGCTAATCCCGGAACATTCTCCACCAAAATAAATCCCGGATTATAATAATCCGCAAAACGCTTGAAATCCCTTAATAAATCCTTTGATTTCAGCGACTTATCACGGCTTGTATTAATAATCGAATAATATTGGCAGGGACTGCACCCGACCAACACCAGATTATCATCATTCCGGATAAGACCGAACTGTTTTTCAAAATAGTTTTCTTCCAATTTTGTAATGTCTGCCCCAACAAATTTTGTACCCGGATTATTAGCTTCGTAAGTACTTTCACATTCCTCAGCCAAATCAACACCAGCCATAACCTCCACCCCGGCCTGCCTGAGCCCGCACGTCATTCCTCCTCCTCCGCAAAAGAAGTCTATCGCCCGTAATTTAACCATCTGATTCACAACAATAAATAGATATTAAGATCTTATAGTACAAAGATAAGAAAATGCCCTGAATTTTGGCATAATGTATATCAGATTTTTAGTCAAATTGTACTTTCAATCATACTCCACATAAATAAATTTATCCTTTAGTATTATAATTCTATCCTATCAATCATCCTCTGCCACGTTCCCTTAAAGTAATCATAAAAATACCCGACTCCTTGTTTCTCCAGAATAATAATCTATAAAATAAACAGACCAGAAACTGTAAAAGCACTCTCTCTTACTTCTAAAACACCTAATCATTCAATATAGTTAATCTTTCAATATTTAAAGTGAAGGTAAAGAAATCCCGGAAGGAAAACAGAACACTCTGAATCAACTATAAGGACAAGGTAATTGTGCACACATTTATCCTGCCTTCCAGAACAATAAAAAATGCAGTCCGTGGCAGGAGTTGCTGACGATCGCCGGCAGGCTGCATTCTTTTGGGAGGTGAAGTGCTTTCCGCTTCGATCATTGAGAGAACATCATGTATTTGTCGCAAAAAAGCATAAAAAGATAACAGAACTATTACCTCTTTTTCTCTCTATTTTAGTTAGAAAATAATCGTTTTGCCATTAAATTTACTCAGATGGAAAAGGAGATCAACATTCAGGAACAGGGGGTAGGAACAGGGCAGATGATAAGAAGGCATTCCATTGGGTATATGTAGAATACTTTCCAAATCTGCAACAGTATACCATACGCGATGCATACAGCGGAGAATCTGATGCAGCATGCCTTTTTCGTGCAATGGACCCATCTGAAACAATATAACGATCGCTATAGTGTCGTCGCTTACCTGCTGACCATAGGCAAAATCAATTGCCTGAAACATATTCGTTCGCAGAAGTTTCAAGGCGATTATCAGAAAAAGATAGTAGAGGTGTTACTCTTTACAAATATGGCCGAAGAAAAAGCTGACAAAGCATTGCAGTACAGGTTACAGAAGTTCTTGGGCGAACTGCCGGAAAAACAGAAACAAGTATTGCTAAAGCATGTGCCGAACATAAGACCATACCTGAAACCGCCAATGAATTACATGTTACCGGGTCGACGACTGTGCATGATTAGGTACTCCTTCTTCCTGAATTTTTTGAATAGCTTGGAAAATATGCTCACGAATGATCGTACTAAATTCTTTCATAATAATCAACTCTGTTTTGGTTCCATTTTTCAAAGATAGATAATATAATTTTCAAAATTATTACTTTGATTCATATTTTACCAATATGATATATTAAAAAAACTCTCCCCTCAGCCAGATTCCGAAAAAGCGGTCGTATACCTGATATATGCCCTGTTCCTGCGTGATAAAATCCTTTTCGAGCAGGCCACGCAGGGCAGACTGTACGGAACTTGGGGAGGATAGACGGTAGTTCTGAACAAATTCGCCGGAAGTGACGACACGAGCCTTGCCTTCCTTAGCCAGAGCAATCAGCAATTCCTTCTATTTTCCAGGCATCCGGTACAACATTTCCAGATAGGTATATTAAAAAAATCCATTACACTGTCGAGGGCCGGAAAAATCATATCCCGCGTATAATTCCCTCCCGGAGGAGTTGAACTGTACAAAACATTCAGCATCTTTTACAGATACCAGGTGATTCCTTCAAATTGCCGGTAGAGCAATTCCACCACTTCCGGTACAATCGTTTTTCCTCCCTGTTCGAAATTCCGAATGGCAAAAGCCGTGTATACAGGCAAAGCAATGCTTTCCATATACAGGACGGGAGGCACTCAGGAACATATTCCCCATGACATGCCACCGACTGCCCGCAAAAATAAAACAGGCTCTTTTACCCTTGGCTTTAAACCTTCGAGAATCACCTTACTCAGTAGAAAAACGAAATCCCGCAACGAAGCTATCGCATAAATATCCACAAAAAAAGTATAGTATAGACGGACTATAGACTCATTTCTGAATCAATGTTCTATCAGTCCGCTTTTACCGCATTCTGCGGGTGGAAATCAAAGCCAGATTATTACCATTACTGATCTCCCGGATCAACTTTTCCATCTACCGGTCACAAAAATATTCGGGAGAAACATGCCCGCTGGTTACGAAAAGATTTATCAGAATGGTCACACTTCACAAAATTAATTGATACAAAGACAATTATTATAAAACAATAATCAAAATCCAATAAAACACAGAAACTGACAAAACGAAAAACCGCGATGGCCGCTAATAGCCATCGCGGCAAGGTTTTCTCTGTCGCTAACCTTCTTCTCTACTTCCGGAATCAGCCGTTTCGGCAGCAGGCTCCACCACTATCGTGTATATCCCCGGCAACACAAAGCTACGTCCCAGGTTCCACACCCGGAGGTCGGCCCTGTATGTGCCCACTGGGATCGTATGATCCTTCGCGATCCGGAACACCCCGGTCAATACCACCTCTACCTGCGAGGCGATCACGGCCTCCACTTCCCGGCCCGAGTCATCACGCAAGGCTGCCAGTTCGTAATATATGGGAAAAGTACCGATCACCCCCTGTATCTTCTCCGATTGATAGGGGATTGAATCCCGGCTGTCCGGAGCAAGGGCAATCCGGAGCGTATCGGTGACATACCCGGCTTCGCCCGTTTCCAGATATCCCTTGGTGATATCATCGCAACTGTAAAACCCGATCCCTGCCAGGATCAGCATTCCTAATATTCCTATTTTCATAATATATTCTTTTATCATTTGAATTTTAACCGAATTTCCCTTCAACGTCCTCCTGTCCTCTCCTCACTACCGTCCACCACCGGGTCGGCCATCTGAAAGGTGGTCGACAACGAATGCACCACGGCATTACCGGTCATGATATCCCCCGAGGCCACGTGCCCCGTATGACCCGATTCCAGGAAGTGGAAACCGATGCCGTCCGCTCCGATGTCCGGCATCCCCTGCCAGCTGCCCTTCACCCGGTACACCCGCAAATCCAGACCGTTCAGGGTTTCAAAAACCGTTCCCCCTTCCAGCGTACCCTGCACCTCATAAGGGAAATCCACCCGCACATGCCGTCCTGCAATCACATACGACAACAGAATCTCCCGGCACAATGCATCCGGCATATCCGCCACCGAGCGGTAAACCAGCTCCCCCTCCCCGTCCGTCGTTCGCAAAAGGAACTGCACGATACTCAGATTCGTCAGACCGAACACCGTCATCTGCGGACAATCCGGGTCTTTGCCGTCGAACAGGTCCGCCAACCCGGCCTTCCGGATCATGATCACCAGCGAGTCCCAGTTGCCGTGCCCCGCCTGCATATATTCCCAGGCCGTACCGTCGTAAACCCCGTTAGCCAGACCTGTATCGTGGAACGTATCTTTTTCACAACCGCCTGTTCCGCAAGCGATGACGAACATTATTCCTATCATATAATTTTTCATATTCCATATATTTTTTATTGTTTTCCCGCCGGAAAGGCATCCCCCGGCAGGAAAACACAGATTATAAATCGACGGCTCAAAACTTTCCTACCCAGTAAGCCGTCTGTTTCACCTTCGGGTTATTGTTCATCGCATCCAGAGATACCGGCAGGAACAAAGCCCCGGCCGCCACATCCGTTTCCGTCAGATCACGGAAGCCCCCTTTCAGCAGGTTATAGGTGTGATTGCGCATATAATCGAAATACCGCACCCCCGTCTGAAACAGCAACTCCCTGTCGCGTTCCAGCTGTATCGCCCGCCGGAGATCACCCTCCGCCTCCGAATAACCGGCCACGCCCGCACGGCGGCGGACAACATCCAGGTCGGCAACGGCCCCTTCCCGGTCACCCGTCGCCGCTTTCATCTCCGCCCTCAGCATCAGGATATCGTTCGCTAACAGCGTACGCGGCGTACCGTCATAAATTCCGCCCGAGTAGTATTCCACCTCCCGCCACATCCGAACATAGGCAGCTCCTTGTGTCACAGACACCGGCTCTTCCTTCATCCGGAAGAAATCGGCAAAATAGGCCTGTAAACGCAAATCCTCCGGCGTGTAAAGCCTTTCCACCGTCTCGTTGCGGATAAAGAATTTACGCCGCGAAGCAGGGGTCGTCCCTTTCAACACCGGCCATTTTTCGACCGTCCCCCCGATATAGCTCCCGAAATCCTTATACTCCCCCCGGCTGTCGTCATAGCACACCTCGAAGATCCCTTCCTCCGAATTTCCGGGAAGCACCTCCGTACATACCTCCTCCGGGCTGGCCACCAGACGGTAATTCGGGTCCCCGATCACCTTCCCGGCAGCTTCGATCCCCAGCGCATAATATTCCGGTTCCTGCCCGTAGCCCGCTATCCACGCATACACCCCGGCCAATATGGCATACGCCGTCCCCCGCCCCGGGATCTGACGGGCCGTAAGTGGTTTACCCTCCGGATCCTTCAACTGATCCGCAGGAGGCAGGTATTCCGCTGCCAGCAGCAGGTCCGCCACGATATGCCCGGCGATCTCCCGCCAGGGCGTACGCCCCTTCTCCGAGATATCCTCGTATTCCAGCACCAGCGGCGCATCCCCCCACAACCGGATAATCTGGAAATACAGGCAGGCACGGATACACAGCGCCTGACCCATATAAAAACGGTAACGCTCCTCCGGAAGACCGGCCCGGTAAAGATTACCGATCACCAGATTGGCCGCGCTCACGGCCTTATATTCGTACATCCAGCTGAACTCCACGGCTGTAGCCGTATAGCCCGAAAGGTTATGCTCATTGGCCTCCCGCCAACGGGCAAGGCCGAAATTATCCAGCAGCAGACCGCGGTCGCGGTAGTCCTGCGTAAAACTCCCCATCACCTCACGGAACTGGGCGTGCATGCCGTAAACCGCTGCTTCCACATCCGCTTCGCTACGGAAATGGTTCGCTACCGTCGTATTATTCTCCGACAACTGCGTCAGGAAACTGTCACATCCCGACAGGAGGAATAAAGCCAGCCCTGCGATATATCCGATCATCTGTTTTCTCATCGTTTAAAAATTTAAGGTTAGTCCGATTGTAAAGCGGCGCGACAGCGGATAGGCGTTGTAATTGTCCACTCCCGTATACGGGTCCACCGTCTCCGGGTCGCCGCCCCGGTAATCCGTCAGCGTAAAAAGGTTCTCACCGCTTATGAAGATCCGCGCACCGAAACCCGTCGCTTTCCGCACCGCTTCCGGCAGCGTATACCCCACCGTCACCGCCTGCAGTTTCAGGTAGCTGATCCGCTGAGCGTTCGAGGCCAGGTTGGTGGCGAAATTATACAGCCCGTTCTCCATCCGGTTGGCCGGATAAGGCGCACCGTCGCCCGGATGCTCCCAGAACAGCCCGTCGAGACTACCCGTCAGATAAGGACGCGCCATATCCGCCGGGTTCAGCGCAAGGTAAGTACCCAGAGAAGCCCCCCGGGCAGCATCCAGTACCCACTTGCGGCAAACGAAATTGAACAGCACGGTCACATCCAGCCCCTTCCACATCAGGTCCGTGGAAATACCGCCCTGAAACTGTGGCAGGGGCGAACCGATATATATACGGTCCTCCGCCAGCGTACCGTAATTATAAATCTGACCATTGCCGTCCACGTCCGTGATGATCCGGTCGCCTGCCCGGTAATAGGCACTCCCCTCCCCGCGGAGGTATTTCTTCACCCCGTCCTCATAATAAGAAGGCACATCGCTCTGGCTATCGTAAATCCCGCGGTCGTCGAAGGCATAAATCCCGTAAAGCGGCAGGCCGATCACCGAAATGTTGTTCGCAAAGCGGGCCGCCGTATTCTGGAAATCGCGCCCGTTCAGGCTCCGGGCCAGCCGATTCCGGTTCCTGCTTACATTGAACGACAGGTTCCACTGCCAGGTCCTCCCGCGCACCAGCTCACCCTTCACCTCCAGCTCCACACCCTCGTTGTCGATGCCGTACATATTCCGCCACGGGGCCAGGAAACCCGTATGCGTGCCGGGAGTCGGGGGATTGTACAGCAACCCGCGCGTCCGTTTCAGGTAATAATCGAAAGTGAGGCCGATGCGGTTGTCCAGCAACCCGAGGTCCAGCCCCGCATCGTATTCCGTCGTCTTTTCCCAGGTCAGGCCGCTGTTCGAGACACCTGCCCACCATTCGGGAACCACAGTCGGATGCCCCAAATAGGGAGCGCCCTGATCCAGTTCGCCCTGTGCCAGATAGGGATATTCGAAGATACGGCCCGTACGCCCTTGCGAGAAGCGCAGCTTACCGTAATTCAGCCAAGGTTTCAGCGCCTGCATAAACGGCTCCTCCGTAAACGTCCACCCCACAAAATACGAAGGGAACCAGCCCCAACGCACATCCTCGCCGAAGGTCGACGAAGCATCGCGCCGCAGGGTGAAGCCCGCATAATACCGCTCCCTGTAATTGTAGTTCAGGCGGCCGAACAGGCCCACCATCGTCTTTTTCTCATAATCCGAATAATAATCCTTCAGGTCGAGCCGGGCCTCCGCATCGTACACCTGCGAGTACCAAGGGGCGTAATGGATGGTGTTCGAGGCAGCCCCGAGCGCCTTGCCCGTGTTATTGTTCATCTCGTCCTGCTGCACGGAAAAACCGAGCAGCAGGTCGACCGTATGGCTGCTGCCAAACGTCCGGCGGTAGGTCAGCAGGTTCTCGTTGAGCACCATCAGATGGCGGGCGATCGTGCCGCTGCTATAGGTTTTACCGTATTCGTTCACCTCCTTCGGCAGGAAAACGTTCTGGTTGTTCTGGAGATAATCGACCGCCACGCCCGATTTCAGTGCCAGGCCGTCGGCGATCTCATACGTTAGGTCGAAGGAAGTGCGCAGCTTGTAGCTGTCGTTCTTCTCCCTGGTGCTCTCATAGCGGCGGGTCAGCTCGCCGAAATAAGGCGTTCCGGGACCGGGCAGCACCGTCGAGGTGAAAAGAAAGTCCGGCAGCGTGGAATAAGCCGTCGGCGCCGGATTGAAGGCATCCACCCCTTTGCGCGAGCGGTTGTTGTCGGTATAGGCCAGGTAGAAGCGGAAATTGCCGTAAAGGTGGTGCGCAGGCTTGAAGGCCAGGTTCGAAAAGGCCGAAAAGCGGCGGTTGCCCGTACCCCGCAGCGTTCCCGCCTCATCGTAAAAGCCCAGGCCGACGGAATAGGCGATTCCCTCCGCCCCGCCCCGGACCTGGATATTCGCATTCGTGGCATGGGCGGGGCGCAGGTAATACGCCATCAGATCGGTGGAATTGTTATAGAAAGGGTTCAGGCTGTCCTGATACACGGTCATGTCCGCGCCGTTGCCTTCGTTCCAGAAATAATCGTAAGGCTTGCCCAGGGCGTAGCCTTCCGGATAGCGGTAGGAATCCGTTTCCCGGTCGTAGTACACTCCCGCATAATTTTTCATCGCCTCCAGACGGGCGAGCCGCTCGGCATTCCCGCCGATCCGCTCCGGCAGCAGGGGCTGCAGGATAAAGGTGTGGCTGACATTGGCCGAGAGCAGGGGGTGCTGGTTGTAGCGGCCCTTTTTCGTCGTGATGATCACCACCCCGTTGGCTGCCCGCGAGCCGTAGATGGCCGCCGCTGCGGCATCCTTCAATACGGTGAATGTTTCAATGTCGTCCGGGTTGAGCGAGGTGAGCGGGTTGCCGCCCACCTTGAGGCTGGCGTCGTCCGAGGCGATCACCCCGTCGATCACGAACAGCGGGTTACGGTTGCCGGCAATCGCCAGGTCGTTCGCACCGCGGACGATGATGCTCACATCGTTACCCCCCGGATCGCCCGACTGGCTCGCGATATACACCCCCGCCATCTGGCCCTTGGCCAGCGTCAGCACGTTGGATGCGGGCTTGTTTTGCAGCCGGGCGGCATCCACCGTCGCCACCGAGCCCGACACCTGTCCGCGCCGCTGCTCCCCGTAGGCGACCACCGTCACCTCCTCCAGCGATTCACGGCTCTCTTCCAGCCGGACCCGGAGCATTTCCCCGGCACGGTAACCCACCGTCACCGTCTTATAGCCCACACACGAAAAGGTCAGCCTGCCGCGCTCTTCGGGCAGGCGGAGCGCAAAATGCCCCCCGTTGTCGGTCGCCCCGCCCGTAATTCCGTAACGGACGGTCACGCCCGGCAGGGGGACGCCTTCCGCATCGGTCACCAGGCCGTTGACCGGATAAGTGGATTGTTGCTGCGGCACTCCTGCCTGCAAAGGGACGGGCAGGGTAAAAGCAGCCAATAAACAGAAAATAATGGCGGTCAGCCGTTGCTTTCGTAAGCTCCGGCTAACGCTGCATGCGTTTTTTTGCATAACTTTGTCGGTGTTAATATTAGTAATAATGTTAATTGAGGCGGGAGGACTGAACGGGCACGCCAATGTCACCCAGTCCCCCGCTGTTTTTTTATGGAATCTTCATTTTTTTCCGGTTCACCTCCTTCCCTGTTTGCATTGTTTCGTTTATTTTATCGTCCCTGTATCCTTTCCGGACAGAACCGGATCTATACTGGCCGGATCGGAAAGATCGATACGCAACATTTCCTCCAGGTCCGTTTTTACCCGGCAGAAGAAGATCAGGTCATGGGCGATCAGGTCATGCAGCTCCGAAATCTTTCCCGTAAAAATACTCTGACGGTAAAGGATATTGTTCAGGCGCCGTTTCTCCTTCTGGGAATCCGACAAATCCGTGAACAGATAAAAGCTGCAGGCCTTGATCAGGAAGGGATCGATATCGCTCCACGGGTGGGTGTCGAGTAATTTTAATAGCTTGCAGCTCTTTTTTACACGGGTATAAAGGATCTGTAATATTTCACACTCCGTTGAGTCTGCGGTGACCGAAGGACACATCATCCGGGACATTTGCAGATAAAAGTGTTTCAAAGGTTCGTTGTCCGTCGAAATAAATCCTTTGGGCAGGCACTTACCCGTTACATCTGGTTTTTCAGGCTGAAATTCTTCTCCGCCTAAGCTGGAATACCGATTCTCTGTCGGTTGAAAAGTGTTTTGATGATCTGTTTCCATGTTTGTATTTAATTATAATAGTTAGATATAGTAAGACGTAAATCACGTCTCATAAATTGTAAATTTCCTAAAGGAAATAATCTTAATTCGGTGGAGATTTGTTATTTTTCATAATTGAACTGTTATATTTTAGTTATTGATATAATGTATATTCTAATCTTTTTTTACTTATTTATTGTCCCTTATCAATTTCTGGTTTATAAACCAGAAAGAGTGTCAACCTATATTTTTTCCTTTGTTATGAACTTAAAACAAAGGATATGGAAGATGATGAATTAATATTACACAAATTCGGTCAAAAATTGCAACAGCTAAGAAAAAATCAATCTTTAACCTTACAAGAACTTGAAGCTATCGTTGATATTGATAATAGTAATCTTTCAAAGTATGAATCCGGCAGTATAGATATAAGGCTTACTTCCTTATATAAACTTAGTAAAGCACTCGGAATTACATTAAGCAAATTGTTTGAGGGCATAGAATAACATACTATCAATCAAATATTTTTCATTTCTGTTTTCATAGTAAAAAATTTTGTTGAAGCGAATAGAAAAGACGGTTCCGCTCGTCCCGTTGTACTACACCTCGAAGGCAGCGGGTGCATTAACACTCCGCACGGGGATACGAAACCGCCGTATATGGAGTGTACAAGCATAAAAAATGCCTGTCAATGATTGGCAGGTTTCCCTACCTTCGAGTATGTAGTACGTAACAAATGTACAAAAATTCTCTAACATAACAAAACAAACTTTCAAAGAACTATCTAAAATCATTAATTGTCTTATACTTCAACAGGTTTTATCATAGTAATTACTTATAATTACACAATGCCTCCAACCTGCTCAACTCTTTCCCTGTTTCCTCCTTTTTCTCCTTATCATCCGGCGAATTTATCAGATAATAAAGGCAGGCACTTACCCGTTAGATCTGGTTTCTCAGGTTGAAACTCTTCTCCGCCTAAGCCGGAATACCGATTCTCTGTCGGTTGGAAAGTGTCGGGGTGTTGTTCGTTTTCCATAAGTAAAGTTTTATTCGGTTTATAACTAAAAATGATTAAAAACTCTCTATTCAAATTGGGTTAATAAGTCAGGCAGGAAGTTCCATACCTTTTATTTAATGGATTGAAAGAGGGCTATTGACTCAGGCCGTCATTACACCTCCTTCCTTGGGGAGGTCAGAAGTTTCCCCTTTGCCGCACGTTCTGATTCCCCATGCAATGATTCAAGGAAACCCTTAAAATAAAAGGCCTTCTCTGCAATAAATTGTTTATGCCAGGCAAAGTCACGGCAATATGCGTCCAACCTGTTCAACTCTTTCCCGGTTTCCTCTTTTTTCCCCTTATCATCCGGCGAGTTTATCAGATAATAAAGGCAGGCATTTTTAACATGTTCCAGATTCAAAACCACTTCGTCGAGCCATCCGAAAAAGCCGTCCATCAGTTCCGTGTCATTTTCAATGCAATCGAAAGGATTAGGGTAAGAATGGTAATCCACGAAACCTTTCCAGATTCTTTCAGCTTCATTCGGTAGTAACAAATCCCCCGAATCGGGAGGAAGATTGTGTAAAATCCGCGCGTAAGCTTCATTGGTAAGAGTGTCTTCAATGGTATCCATACTCTTAAGTTTTATAGGTTGATATAAATTCTAAACATCCAAGTGTCTGGCTATTTTCCTTTTCGTGTAAATTCTTGCTTTCTTACATCGGTTGGTGGTTTTAGGCTAATAATCTGAATTATGTTATCCTCATTTTATCTTTTCATTGCTTTCAACACTTTTATAGCCAAAACAACCTTATAGGGTGGTTTAATCTGTATATTTATCCTTTTTCTTTGTAGCAAATAGATATAAATGAATAGAAAAAAGGAAAAAATAGATCTTTTCGTTATCGAAAGCGTCAAAAAACGAAGAAAAGAACTCAATCTCACTCAAGAACAACTTGCAGATGAAGTTGGTTTTTCCAATACATTCATTAGTGAAAGAGAATCTGGGATTAAACGTTATAACATTTCACATTTAAATAAACTCGCAATTGCGCTAAAATGCTCTCCGAAAGATTTTCTTCCTAATGAACCTTTTAAAGAAGATGCAAAAAAGTAACAATACTTGTAATATCCATATTACTTTTTACAACTACTCTAAATAGCCAGCAAGAATAAGCAAAATACAAACGGTTTCGCCTTTCCCGCTGTCCAACAACACAATGGCTGAGCTGGGTGCATTAACACTCCAAACGGGGGTACGAAACCGCCGTATATGGAGAGTAACAGGTATAAAAATACCTGCTCTTATCGGCAGGTCTCCCCGCCATTGTGTTATGTTGGACATTACAAATATACAAAACATTCTAAACATACCAAAATCAATCTTTCTCATTTTTCAATTATTTTATATACTTCTCCCGCACTCTAGTGTAATCCCAAGAATTACCCTCTTTGATAAATAAAGAATTTTTCATAAATTTATAGGATTCAATCCGGAAACTATGTGTTTATGGCAGACTTACAACTCATACAGAGCAAAATATATGAAATCCGCGGACATAAAGTAATGATAGACCGCGATTTAGCTGAATTGTATCAGGTAACCACCGGCAATTTGAATAAATCCGTTCAAAGAAATATCAAGCGTTTCCCCTCTGATTTTATGTTTCAACTAACAAAAGAAGAATTTGACCAGTTGAAAACAAACTTGATATTCCAAAATGGAATATCAAATTGGGGAGGTACCCGTAAACTCCCCTATGCCTTCACCGAACAGGGACTAGCCATGCTTTCCGGTATATTAAGTTCGGATACAGCCATACAGGTGAATATTAATATCATGCGTGCTTTCGTAGCTGTGCGCCGCTTAATATCTAATCCTCCCGTTGATAAGAATGCTGAACTCCGGGAAGAAATGAAAAAATTGAAAGACTACATGGAAGAAATATTCGCCGACCAGAACGATATCAACGAAGACACCCGCATACAACTCGAACTCATCAATCAGACACTGGCAGAATTGCAGGTACATCAGAAATTGTCAGACAAACCACGCCGCCCCATTGGTTTTATCCAGCCGGAAGAAGATTAATTAATTTTGCCATATATAATTTGAATATACCTGAAAAATTATGAATCAATTAGAGTTAATTCAGAGTAAAATATATGAAATCAGGGGACAGAAGGTGATGCTCGACCGGGATTTGGCAGAATTATATCAAGTGGAAACACGTGTGCTGAATCAGGCCGTGAAACGTAATATCGACCGTTTTCCCGAAGATTTTATGTTCCAGGTGACGGCGGAAGAATGGGTGGTTATCTCATCACAATTTGTGATGACATCAAGGAATAAACGTCCAAAATCCGCTTTACCACTGGCTTTTACCGAGCATGGCGTTGTTATGCTTTCAAGCGTATTACGTAGTGATATTGCCGTACAAACCAGCGTACTTATCACACGTGCATTTGTCGCTATGCGGCAGATAATAGCTAATTCCCCCGTTATCATGAGTGCTCAACTCCAAAAGGAAATGAAAGAACTCAAAGAATATATCGAGGATGTTTTTGCCGACCCAAACGATATAAACGAAGATACCCGGATGCAAATTGAGTTGATTAACCAGGTATTGGCGGAATTACAGGTACACAAGAAACTGTCAGAAAAAACACGCCGCCCCATCGGATTTATCCTCCCGAAAGAAGACTAATTGAGTTTACCATGTATAATTTGAATATACCTGAAAATTTATGAATCAATTAGAGTTGATACAGAGTAAAATATATGAAATCCGTGGGCAGCGGGTAATGCTGGATTTTGATCTCGCGCAAATGTATGGAACGGAAACCGCACAATTAAAACGTGCTGTCCGACGAAATAAGAAACGTTTTGACGGTGAAGATTTTATGTTTGAAGTTACGCGTGATGAACTTTCAAGATGCCAAATTGGCACCTTGAACAAGAGCCGTGGGAGTAATATCAAATATCTGCCCTTTGCTTTTGCTATGCTAAGCAGCGTACTTAACTCTGAAACAGCCATTGAAATAAACAAAGGTATTATGCGTGCTTTTGTTGCTATTCGTCAATTGATAGCCAATCCCCCGCCAGATAAACATTCCCTGCTTCAAAAAGAAGTAAAGGAGTTAAAGCAATATATTGAAGAAATGTTTGCCGACCAGAACGACATTAACGAAGAAACCCGCATGCAATTGGAATTGATTAATCAGACATTGGCGGAATTGCAGGTACATAAGAAACTGTCAAACAAACCGCGCCGCCCCATCGGATTTATCCGCCCCCAAGAAGACTAATTGAATTTACCATGTATAATTTGAATATACCTGAGAATTTATGAATCAATTAGAGTTGATACAAAGTAAAATATATGAAATCAGGGGACAAAGGGTGATGCTGGATTTTGATTTGGCGGAATTATATCAAGTGGAAA
>ERZ827150.1974-NODE-1974-length-23744-cov-3.829035_pt1 | contig 23744 bp, 25 predicted proteins | sample MGYA00519779_ERZ827150 | MGnify/ENA primary metagenome ERZ827150 (study PRJEB31778, sample SAMEA3449267) | human gut metagenome | biome: human gut; feature: human-associated habitat; material: faeces | place: United Kingdom | collected 2010/2012 ...
GCTCTTCCGATCTTGTGCGTAATTACCCGATGACCCGATCTGTGCGTAATTACCCGATGATTTTTCTAACTCTTTTGTATCATTTTTCGAGAATATAGTTTGTTCCTTCAGCCATTCTATCCCCATCTTGAATAATCCAACAAATCCGATTTCAGCATTTATTTTTATCCGTTTGCCACAGATTTTAGAATCATTCTCTTTTTTGTCATTTGATACCTCGTCAAGTTCTACCTCGCAGTACTTGCCTTCCACGTCGTTGTAATAGTTAAGAACGTCAAGGGGGTTGGTGCAGGCGTGAAAACCTTTCTCGCATAACACTGCCTCCTCTTCCTCGTATTCCTTTCCTTCCTCGAACTGGAAACCTCTGCACGTGAAATCTTTATTAAATCCTTTGTACGCTTTCATGTTTATGTTATTTATTGTTCGTTTCCAAAATTTCGCCCTTTCGAGTATCACTACTTTGTCCGGGCTAATTATCTACTCACTTTAAAAGAAATTGCGTTCTTGATTGTATTTCTCGTTCCATTCATCCACCACGTGCATCCACTTCTGACCGGTTACCTCTTCTCTAGATTCCATCTTGACAAGGTCTGATTCCAACATACCCAGAAAAACACCCCTCTCTTCCGGGTCCCAGGCGTAAGTCTTGAGAAACTCCTCGTCGCTCATGGTCTTGACATTGTTAATGTCTTCCATCACTTCCGATGCCGTGTCGTAAATAAAGTTCATGACTTCCTAGATTTACTTCTCGTCCTGAAATGCTCCTCGATAAACAACAAGGTCAAGAACCAGCAAAAGACAGATACGTACAACTGGTGCGTCGCCGGATCACCAAGAGGGGTGGTGCCGAACAAGCCCCCGAAAAGGCTGACTAGCGACAGGATGAAGAATATGGCTATGTGTGTTTTCATCGTTCTCTCAGATATTTATGTCGTATTTCTTCTATATTTAGCATTAAAGCTTCTGCTAGACTAACTTTGCCATCTGCGTCGTGTTTTATATACCCAGCATTGGCATAATTAATTATCGTGTTCGTGCAAACCCCATGTAGCTTGGATATAAACCTGTAACTAACTGGGATGTTAGAGTACACCTTGGCATTGATGTATCCTTGTTCCCTTAGTTTATTTTCATCTGCTTCAATTTGCATGATTTTATCTTTTATTCTTCGACATATTCCATTCTTCGAGCCGTTCTTGTTCTAGCTCTTCTAACTCGCATCATATCGGCTGGTTGTACCAGTAATTGAAGGAAAATCAACGCAATCATTGTGATTGCGCTTATAGCCCTTTTCACGTTCCCGACCTTGTCGTTTTCGATTATCATGCGCTCCGGATGCTTCACGAACATATAAGCGGCGAGTTCCGTTGATTTATTGAAATGGAGTTTGGCGTATATATTTCGCAGGGTGTTTTTTACCGTGTAAGGGCTGATATTTAATTTATCTGCCGCCTCGTCCACGGATGCACCCCACGCTATATAATCAGCGATTTCGATTTCTCTGTTAGTTAGCGTACTCATAGTTAAATACCTTTTCCACGTTATACTGCTTGAAAATGTCACGAATAATATCAGCTTGTTCCGTAGTAGACCTTACTTTGCCAAGCATCTTAAGTCTAAGTGTTTGTTGTGTTACACCAAGAGCTTTTCTTAGTTTTTTCCGAATTTCTATTCTGTCTTTTGTTTCAAGCTTAATAAAAGCTTGTTCAAAGGCGTAGCTTTTTTTTGCTATTGTTGTTTCGCTATTTTCTTTATACATTTGCATATTGAATTATCGTTTCTACAATGCAAATATATAATCAATTTTGACAAGTATATCATTTTTGATAAAATATTATTGCTAAATAAAGTTAAAATGACATGTCAAAAAAGACATTACGTGAAATTTTGAAGGAAAAGGCTATATCTCAACAAGTTGTTGCAGATGCCTTAGGAATTAATGTTACAAATATTCGCAGGTATGACGATTTGTCAAAAAGAAGTTTAGATGAAATCGTGATTATATCTAAAGTTACGGGCATTGATATGTCAGAATTGATAGGCTCTAGTGTTGATGTTTCGGTTGAAGAAGGTAATATATATACTCCAAGGCAAGCAAATGAAGTATCCTATGGTGATTTAATTATCATGAATGTTCCTCTTGTTAGTCGATACGCTTATGATGATTATTTGAATAATTACTTGGATGATGACTATGTAAATCGATTACCAAAATTCCCATTTTCTAAAGGGGGAGAGCAAGGGAGATATATCGCTTTTGAAATGGAAGGAGATTCGATGATAGATGACACGGATAGATATGTAGAGGGGGCAATATTATTATGCAGGGAAATTCCTAAAAGTCTGTGGGGGCAAATAACACAATATATGAAAAAGTGGGATTTCGTTATTGTTCATAAAGAAGGTATACTTATTAAAAGAGTTATTGATCATGACGTGGAGAATCACAAGTTAACTCTTCATTCTCTTAATCCCTTGTACCCGGATCGAGTTGTGGATCTAGTCGATGTTCGGCAAATATTCAACGTGGTAAAATTACAAAGAGGGATGCAGATATGACACAACAAGAACGAATACAACAAGTTCGTAAACTGATGGAATTAACCCAGTCCGAAATGGCCTTTCACATGGGAGTAACTCAAGGTACATACTCTTTTTACGAGAAAAACAGGGATATACCGGAGAGATACCATCCAATTCTTTCAAAGATGGGAGTGAACTTAAGTTGGCTAAAAACAGGGGTAGGAGAGCCGATCGATGAAGAAGCGTACTTGCAATTCAAAAAGTATCGAGATAATTCTGAAGTGTCGGTCGTGGATGTACGGGTGTCTCCCAACGTGGTGTTACCTTTCGTTAGGTTTGGATTCAGGCAAGCCGTGAGTAGGGGAGATAGAATTAAGGATAAATCGATTATCGTGCGTGAAGATGATGTTGATTATAACGAGGCAATCGTTGTTGAAGCGGGTAACGAGAAAATGGAACCAACAATATTACCGGGGGAAAAATTGCTTTGTATGCCGGTAAGTGAAAGTAGTGTAAATTATGTCACGGGTGTCGTTTTCGTCGTTTTCGGGGATATGGCTTTAGTTAGACGGATCAAGACGAACGAGGCGGGGAAGGATATTGTAATCCTAACAACAGATGATGAATCTGAGGCGGTGTCCGTTCGGAAATCAGATGTAATAAAAATATACAGGGTCATGATGTCAATCAGCAGACCTATTTGCTAAATGTATCAAACTTACAATTTGTAAGCAAAAAAGATGTTTTTGCTTACAGTAGTTTGTATAATCTCGGGAAAATAAAGATGACAACTTTCAATTTGTAATTTTAATGAACATTTTACTTACAACTTAGTTTTTAAAATACGGGTGATTGGCTAGCATCTCGGCATTCTCTTCTTCCGTGATTTTGATATATTTCATGAAGGCTTTTTCTGTCTTGTGTCCAGTTATCTTCATTATCGCTAGCGTGGGAATTCCAGCTTTATACATATTAGTTGCGCCAGAACGCCTAGCGGTATGATTTGTTACAAGGCTATATTTGGGGAAAGTTTTAACGATTTTTCTCCCTCCCTCGCTACAAGTTATCTCAACGGGTGTATCTATCCCGGCCATTTGACATATTTCCTTTATGTGTTGGTTTATCTTTTGATCACTTACCGGTGTCATTATGTCGAACCCTGAATCCAGTATTGATCGTAGCATCTTGTTTATAGGAACCACGATTGGAGTTTTAGTCTTTTGCGTGGTGATCTTTATAAATTTATCCGTTATATTAGCTTTGCTCAGCCTGTTAAAGTCCGATACCCTTAAAGCAGTGCAGCATCCTATTAGAAATTTGTTCCGAACTATTTCGTACGATTTTATTTTGCTTTCCAGATTTGCTTGATTTCTCGTTACGAGCGGAAATACCTTTTCTATAGTTTCCTTCGTGAATTCAAGTTCTTGAATCCTTCTTAATTCTTCATCATTCAAATAAATCGTGTCCGCCGTTTCATTTATCGTCTTGAAATTATTGCTACTTGTCAGGTTTAAATTGTGCAAGTTGTCGTTGAATTTAGCAGCCCTGAAAACGGTTTTAATACATTTTATGGCAGTTCCAAAGTAATTGTCAGAGAATTTTTGATTGAACATGAATTCCCTGAATTTATTGTAAAACTGCATGTCAATATCCTCGAATTTCAACCTCTTGTTATACTTCTTTTCAAATTCAATAAGCTTGTGTAATATTGTCGTGTACGACTTTATCGTTGTGGCTGCTCTTATGTTCTTGTTATTATCAATGAATAACCGGAAATAATTAACAAAATACGTTTCTCGTTCCGATCCGCTTAGTATAAAATCCACTTCTTTCCAAAATTCATCACTACTCGGGATTTTCATTTTTTCTATAAAATTATCACAAGCATCATCGCAAGCTCTTTTAATCTTTTTGAGCTTGATGTTTACAGATTTTCCATGCGGGTATTCTCTCACTTCTCTACATCCGTTCGTGTTCCAGTAGATTGTTTCAATAGATTCGCCGGATGATCTTTTGAATCTTTTATTTTTAAACCTTACGATAACGTCTATTGATGATTTTTGCTTATTTTTGTTTGGCAATGAAAATGATACTCCCATGACTATTTGTATTAGGAACAATGTTAGGAACGCAAAAATGAACAAATACGTTCAATTATCAAATGATTTTGAACAAAATATTTTATAATGTCTTGTTTATTAATTAAAGTGAACAACCATGTTCATTATAAATACTCTGCCCGGGGGTACTGAAAAGATAAAAAAGTTAAAAGCTAAAAGTTAAGGTGATCCGGTTACTTTTAGCTTTTTTTGCTTGAAAAAGGGAAATGGGCGTGGCCTCTTGTGATAATATACGGAGGATAGCCGTTGAAGTCCCGGTGAAGATAGGGGACATTTTCGCTTCTTTTTCGGAACAACTTCGGTACTCTTTCGCTCGCCGGGTGTAGGTGAAGCGAGTGTGTATCCAATGTATGCTGGGCGAGAATATTTATTTGTATACTATATCAAGGGGTCTACTTGCTTATTCGTTATCACATTTGGGTAGCTGGTAACCGATCCGTTTTCGTTCACTGATCTCTCGATTTTTTACTTGTAATTCGGCTAGTGTTTGATTGATTAGTTCGAGTTGCATTCGGGTATCCTCGTTTATATCGTTTTGGTCGGTAAATATTTAGGATGTTGTCCTCTTCCTCTGTTTAAGGTGCTAAAATTGCACCTTAAAAAATGCCATTCTTCTTTTGTCAGCTCAAACGTAAAGTCCGGAGGAAATCGTTTCAAATTATTCTTCACGGAACGTTTCAAATATTTTGTTTCTGTACCATATAGTTCGGCTAGGTCAAAATCAAGCATGATCCTTTGTCCTCGAATCTCGTAAATCTTATCTTGAATGATTTGCAAGTCCATCACGGTTATATTATTTTAGTAGGACAAATGTAGTAAAAATAGATATGAATCATCACTATATAGCTACAAAGTTAAAGAATATGAAAATCAAAAGTACGTGTTCCATGAATTTCTATTAACTTAGCAGGCGGATAAACAGGATTGAATATGCTGAAAAGCTTGAGGTATGGAAAAGAGTTCGAAGAACTGTACACGGGGAACTATTCCCGTTTGTACTACTATGCTTATCAGTTTTTGAATGATGCGGAGGTCAGTCGGGATGTGGTGAATGATGCGTTCGAGTACGTGTGGAAAAACTACGAAAACTTTCGGAAGATGAATGTGGTGGCGATTCTTTTTCAAAGTGTACGGAATAAAAGCATAGACACCTTCCGGCATAATAAAGTGGAAGAGAATTACGTGGCATTGTATTCTCGGATGCTTTCGGAAGAGGATGCGGGGCTGGATGAGGAAAACGAGAAGATTGAACGGATATATAAAGTATTAGATAGTTTAACCCCGCAGACAAGGCATATCATGGAAGAATGTTATTTTAACCGGAAAAAATATGCAGAGGTTGCGGAGATGCTAAACATCAGTCCTAGTGCGGTAAAAAAGCACGTTATGAAAGCCTTGCGTTTATTGCGGGAAGAATTTCATATAAATAATGGCTCGGAGGGGGTGCCCGAAAATGAGGTCTAAACGTATTAATATAAATTAGGTCGTTAATAAACATGGATGATCAGGATATGAAAAATAAAAAGGATTTGCTGGATGCTTTGGATGATCCCGGCTCGTTGAGTCAGGAGGAGCTTGATGCAATTCTGGATGATCCGAAAGAGCTGGAAGATGCTCGCTTGCTAGGGGATTACAGGCAAGCGTTTGCGCGTCGTCATGCGTCCTTGAAACCTGATGTGAATAAAGAATGGAATAACTTCCGGCAAAGTAGAATTTCCGGTAAAAATAAAGGAAAACAATTGTGGATCGGCATCTCGATAGGTGTGGCGGCCTCTGTGCTTTTATTTTTCAGTTGGCAGATGTTCAATCGGACCTCCTTGGTTCCGGTTAACCAACCTATCGTGGCTTTTACCGCCAGTACTCAATCTCAAGAAGTTCTTTTGTCCACGGGTGACGGGCGTATGGTGTCTTTATCCGCACCTCAAGCAGATAGTTTGCTACGAGAAACAGGTATTACCAGGGGAGACGAGGAGTTGGATTACCAGCAAACGATCCGGGAAACAGAGATACATACATTGACAACTCCCAGGTGTGGGGCTTATCAACTTCGTTTGGCAGATGGGACTCAAGTATGGTTAAATGCCGAAAGTCGTTTGAAATATCCCAGTCGCTTCACCGGAGAGCAGCGAGTGGTTGAGTTAGAGGGGGAAGGTTATTTCAAAGTAACGCCCGATTCAAAAAGACCTTTTATCGTGAAATCCGGGGATATCACGACGGAAGTCTTGGGGACCGAGTTCAATGTCAGAACCTACGTGTCCAATGATTCACACGTGACCTTGTTAAAAGGGAGCGTGAAAGTGAAAAATGTTAGTTCGTCCTCGGAAGTGGTAATACGTCCCGGGGAGGATGCCCATTTACAAGGAGACGGGACTTTTGACGTGCGAGAAGTCGACACGGACAATTACTATTTATGGACGGAAGGGTATTTCTATTTTGATAATGAAACCGTGGTCGAGATCATGCGTGAATTAGGGCGGTGGTATAATATACGGGTAGAATTCGAGAACCCGCAAGCGATGAATTACCGCTTGCATTTCCTTGCCGAACGCGATCAGAAAATAGAAGAAGTACTGCAATTATTGAACATGCTTGGTAAAGTACAAGCGACTTACGAAAACAATAAAATTTCGGTAAAATAAAAAAAATTATCGTTTCTGGTACCCGATTTACATCTCAAAACGAAATCTGAATAAAGAATACGTATTTGAGTCATGTAAAAATAAATTAAATGAACAAATTTATGAAACACCAGAAACTCCAATTCAAGCCGGGCAGTTTTCGACTGAACGGGTTATTCCGGGTTGTGTTCTTCATGTGTTGCTTGTTGTGGGCAGGGCTGACACAAGCACAAGAGAAGAAAATCACGGCGGAATTCAAGGATACACCTTTATCCAACGTGTTAAAACAACTGGAAAAACTTTCTACCTACAAGATCCTCTTTACATACGACGACGTGCAGTCCTATAAAGTGACCGTTTCGTTAAAGGATGCGACTATCACAGAGGCTTTGCAAAAAGTACTTGATGGTAAACCTTTTGTTTTCTCGGATGTGGCGAATGGGAAATATATATCGGTCGTCTACCAACCCAAGAAAAAGTCTGATACCACGAAAGAGATCAAGGGAAAAGTCGTGGATAGTAAAGGAGAAACAGTTATCGGGGCAACGGTCCGGGTGGTGAATGCTACAATCGGGACAGCCACCGATATTGACGGGAACTTTACTTTGCGTGTTCCGGAAGACGTGACAACACTTGAAGTCGGGTTTGTCGGGATGAAGACACAGCTGGTTCCCATCAAAGACAAAACCGAAGTCCGTGTTGTGATGGAAGAAGATAATACCGTGCTGGAAGACGTGGTGGTTACCGGTATTTTTAAAAAGGCGAAGGAAAGTTACACGGGTGCAGTTTCCAGCATCTCTTCCGAACAATTGAAAATGTACAAAGGGCAGAATGTCTTGCAAACCTTGAAAAATATTGATGCCTCCTTAAACTTCATGGTAAATAATGCCATGGGTAGCAATCCGAATAACGTACCTCAAATCAATATCCGGGGTAATTCCTCTTTACCCATGAGTGTGCAGGAGTATAATGAAAGTATCAAAAATGACGTGAACTCTCCTTTGATCATCATGGATGGTTTCGAAATCACGTTGGAAAAGTTAATGGACTACAATGACGATGAGATCGAGTCCATCAATATATTGAAAGATGCGGCAGCCACGGCCATTTACGGTTCTCGTGGGTCCAATGGTGTAATTGTGGTTGTCACGAGACAACCGGAGGCAGGCAAATTGAGAGTGAATGCCGAAATAGGAATGGATATTGAGGCTCCGGACTTGAGTTCCTATGACTTGCTGAATGCGGCAGAGAAACTACAATTGGAAAAGATGGCCGGACTATATGATACTGATTTTCCGGGGAATGATGTAAAGTATTCCGAAAGATATAATAAACGCCTGAAAGCTGTACTTTCCGGGGTGGATACGGATTGGTTGAGTAAGCCTTTGCACACGGGAGTCGGTACCCATTATAATTTACGTTTGGAAGGAGGAAGTGAGCAATTTCGTTGGAGTGGTGCTTTGGCTTACAAAAACGTGGTTGGAGCCATGAAAGGTTCTTCCCGGCGTAATTTTAACGGTTCCATCGTTTTGATGTACATGATGGATAAATTGACATTCAAGAATTACACCTCTTACGGGATGAACCGGGGACGTGAAAGCCGGTATGGGGAATTTAGCACGTATGCGCAGCAACAGCCGTATGATGCCCCGTATGACGAAAATGGTAATCTCGTGCGTTATTTCGACGGTTTCCAGTATAACAACCTTGATAAGCAAAATCCGTTATATGACGCCTCGTTAAACTCTTTCGATAAATCGGGTTATCAATCGTTAACCAATAACTTTTCCATCGAATGGGACATAATCGAAGGTTTGAAATTAAGAGGACAACTGGGAATTTCCAGCACGGATAACAGCAGTGACTATTTCTTGCCGGCAGAACATTCCTATTTTACGACCGGGGATCAGAAAGCGGAATATGCCACGGATGAAGGATTCTTCCGTCGCGGATTGTATCGTTATGGAACCGGGAGAGAATATAGTTACAGCGGGAATGTTACGGTGACCTATAATAAAACTTTTGCCGAGAAACATCTTTTGTCCGTGGGGGTTGACTGGTCATTGGCCGAAACACAATCCCGTTCATACAGTTTCGAACTGGAAGGATTTTCGAGCGAGGATATGAGTTTTTTAGGAAACGCCCGTCAGTATATGAAGGATGGGATTCCTAGCGGAACAAAAACAAGTACCCGTCGCTTTGGTTTAACCGGGAACGTGAACTACATCTATGACGGGCGTTACTACGTGGACTTGGCCTATCGTGTCGATGGTAGCTCCACGTTCGGGAGTGACAAGAAATACGCACCTTTCTGGAGTACCGGTATCGGTTGGAACTTGCATAACGAACAATTCCTGCAAGGCCATCCCGTGCTTACGACCTTACGGTTGAAAGCCTCTTACGGGGAAACCGGTTCACAACAGGGTTCCTCTACCGGGGCATCGACAACCTACAAGTATTCCACGGACAACAAATACATGAACTGGAACGGGACGATCCTTCAAGGATGGGGAAACCCCAAGCTGACTTGGCAAAAGACGGACGAATTTAATGTCGGGATGGAGTTCGGTTTGTGGACAGGACGTGTAAAAGGAGAAATCAACGTGTACACGAAAAAGACGGCAAACCTCCTTTCTAACATGGATCTACCTCTATCAATGGGATTTTCTTCCTATATTGCGAACGTCGGGGAAGTTGAAAATAAAGGTTGGGAAGCCTCTTTTAGCGGTTATGCCATTCGGAACCCGGAACGTAGGATGAACTTGATGTTTAGCGGGCAATTGGTTTACAACAAGAATAAAATCACCAGACTTTCCGATGCGATCAAGGCTCAGAATGAATTGTACTTGCAAGAGGATGTAGACGTGAGCAACCTGTTCTACGAGGGACGTCCGCAGAATGCCATTTATGCCGTACGCTCTTTAGGTATTGACCCAAGTACGGGAAACGAGATTTTTCTGGATAAAAACGGGAAAATCACCGATACTTGGAAACCATCCGATAAAGTATATTTAGGATCAAAAGATCAGAAATACAGGGGAAATGGTAGCATCATGTTCATGTGGAAAGGCCTGACGGTCAACGTGGCCTGTTCTTATTACTGGGGAGGTAAGGTGTACAACGAGACTTTGTTGAACAAGGTAGAGGTAACAAAGAATACCTTATCCACCCAAAACGTGGATGCCCGTGTGCTGAAATCCCGTTGGTTCCAAGCGGGTGATGTGACGTTTTTCAAGCAATTGAGTAACACCCAGACCCGTGCAACCTCTCGTTTCGTGATGGATGACAATGTGTTTGAGATCTCGTCTATCGGTGTGCAATATCGATGGGATACCCCTTGGATTCAGAAATATACTCGTGCCACGTCGATTACTTTCGGTGTGAATATGTCCGACATCCTGCATTTATCATCCATTAAAATGGAACGGGGAACCAGCTACCCGTATGCTCGTAACATACAGGGATATATCAAGTTTTTATTCTAACACGCAACTAAAAACTGTATTTATGAAAAGATTATATATCATAACGGTACTCGTGGCTTTGTTGTCCGTTTCTTGTAATGATTGGCTGGATGTTCGGCCGGACACGGAACAGAAAGACAAAGATTTGTTTACCACGTACAAAGGATTCCAGGATGCCCTCACGGGTTGTTACATGAGTTTGGCCAGCCAAGATGTTTATGGCGAAAGATTAACGATGTCGAATATTGAATCTTTGGCTAATCTCTGGTACCAGTTTCGTAATTCGACACGCTACGAGGATAACGACCTCATGAACCATGACTACACGGGCGACTACTCCAAGGCGGCCGTGAAGACCATCTACGCGGGATTGTTCAACGTGATCGCCCAAGCGAACATGATTATTAAATATGCCGAGAAGAACGGGGATGTTATTGAGGCCCCTGCGGCTCGTGCCGTTATCACGGGAGAGGCGTACGCCATTCGTGCTTTTTGCCAGTTGGACGTGCTGCGTTTGTTCGGACAAATGCCACAGGGAGCCTCCCGGCAAGTGGAATTACCTTATTCTGAAACAACCTCGATTGATGAGATGCCCGCTTATTATAGTTTTGATGATTACGTCGTGAAATTAGAAAGCGACTTGTCGAAAGCTGAATCTTTATTGAAAGACAATGATCCCTTGTTCCAATATACTTTTTCCGAGTTGAATTCAGCGAACGGGAATGAATTAAGTGATAGCTACATGTACTATCGTCAGTCCCGGATGAATTATTGGGCGGTAAAAGCCATTCAAGCCCGTATGTATCTTTACTTGGGAAAGAAAGACAAGGCGTACACGCTGGCCAAAGAAATTATAGAGGCCAAAGGTGCTGACGGGGAATTGGTAATGACCATGAGCGGTGAAACCGATATTGCTAAGGGATATAAAGCCTGCCCGTCGGAATGTTTGCTCTACCTCAGTAAATATGACGTGAAAACATACTCGTCCGTCTTCTTGATCGGTAACAAAGCCGACCAACAGGCTGGCCCCTCCCATCTCGTGATCTCCAGCTCCATGTTGAGTGACTTGTACACGGGGGAAAACACGGGTTCGCACAACAGGTATCTGAATTGTTGGAACCGGAACGTGAAAGATGCGTCGGCCAACTTGTATGGAGCCCTTGCAAAATATTATTTTGCAGATGACGCTGAAAACCAGATGTTATATTACCAGATTATCCCGTTGTTACGGATGTCCGAAGTCTACTTGATAGCGATGGAAACCTCTTCCGATCTGGACGAAATAAACAAATGGTACCATGATTATATGTTGGCCCACTCCGTTGTATTGAATGAAGTAGGTTTTTCCTCCTTGAGCGAGGTCCCCGGGAAGATGCTTAACGAGTACCGTCGAGAGTTTTACGGTGAGGGACAAATGTTCTACACGTATAAAAGAACCGGGGCGACAACGATGCTTTGGGGTAACGGGAATGCCGACGAGAGCGTGTACATCGTTCCTCTCCCGGAAACCGAATATAATCCTAACTCTCAAATAAAGTAAATGGTTATGAAACAGTTAATAAATATACTGACCGGGTGCATATTCCTTTTGGGAATGAGTTCTTGTGAGAAAGATTTGCCGGTGTACGAAACCCCGGACTGTTGGTTGAATTTCGTGTACTACAGTTATGATGGTTCCGTACTAGGGACAGAAGAAGTTACTGATGAGATGCGATACGCATCGTACTCCTTTGTGTATGTCGGAGATGAGGTTGAAGTTGATACAGTTTGGTTTGAAGTATCAACCATGGGGTTCGTGTCGGATGAGGACAGACCTTTAGAATTAGAGCAAATTTTGACCGGGAAAAATGATGCGAAGGCCGACGTGCATTATGTCGCTTTTACCAATGAAGAACTGAAGGCGAAATACATGATCCCTGCCCGTAAAACGGGAACCAAAATTCCGGTTGTTGTCAAAAGAGACCCTTCTTTGAGCAATGGGGATGTTATCCTGCAATTCACTTTCAAGGATAACGGTTATTTCAAACCGGGATATGACGGGTTGACGACCCGTACGTTATCTATTTCTTCGAAGTTAACAAAACCATCGGTATGGGAGGAATGCTATTGTGACTATTCGTTTGGTCTTTACGGGGCAGAAAAACATCGCTTGATGATCGAGTGGACCGGGGAAAAGTGGGATGATGAATATATCAAAGAATTGATGGATGGAGATTCTGCCTATGTTAACTACTTGGCTGATTGGTTCGCCCAGAAGTTGGAAGAAGAGAACGCGAAACGGGAAGAGGCCGGCGAGGAACCCTACAAGGAAGAAGATGGAGCACCAGTTAGTTTTGAGCCTAAAAGTTGGAGTTAATTTTAAAAGTAAGAAGATATGAAAAAATATATCATATTATCCATGTTGTTCACGTTGTTCGGGTTGGTATCCTGTTATGATGATGATAGTAGTTTAGGTACTAAGGATGTCGGGGACATCACGATCGGACCTTTGGAAGACGCGTCGATTATTTCTTATAGCGGAAATAAATTAATTCGTGAACCGGAAATAGAAACGACTTATCCGGATGATCAATTGACCTATGCTTGGTACATTTATAAGGAAGATCAAGATAAAGGATTCCGGACGAATAAAATAGATTCGGTCAAGAATCTATCGTACGAGGTAAATTTGCCGGCAGGAAGTTACACGATTATCTTTGAAGCCACGGCAACTACGAATGGCTATGCCGCAACAGCAGAAATGAAACTTGCTGTTTCCACCACTTTTTCGCAGGGATTCTACATCTTAAAAGAAACGGAAGATGGGAACACGGAACTGGATGTATACACGCAGAACGGGTTAGTCTCCGATCTTTTTGCCACGACACAAGGCGAAGTGTTGCCCGGCTCTCCTCGTAACCTCTCCGTGGGTTACAGTCAAGCCTTTATTGACACAGAGGAAAACAAAATGGTGAACGCCAATACGGTTTGTATAACCACGGAGCAGAATAAGCTTGTTTGTCTCCGTACCGTGGATATGTTGAAAGCGTTTGATAATTCGAATTTACTTTTCGAGGAAATGGATGCGGACGAGGAACCCTATTGCATGGTTCGTAGTCTTGCCAGTATATTCTATTTTTCAAATAAAGGAATCCGCTCTTCTTCGGCTAGTAGTGAAAATAGTGGAAAAATGGGATTCCCGCTGGATAACGGGGGAAGTAAACATGTTCAGATTGTAGACGGGGGATTCGGAGGACACGTGTATTGGAATAACACAAAACATCGTGTTATGACCGTGGACTACAATTGTGTTGCGGCCTCCGAAATCGAGTACAATACGGAGATTAATCAAGATAACCTAGAATGTTTATCGAGTGGTCTAAACTACGTGGGAGGAGCCGAAACCATCTATTTTCTGTGTCAGGATAAAGTTTCCGGCACCCGTTATCTGTACCTGCTTTCCGGTGGTGCGATTCTGGAGATCCGGCCGTTGAACTCGGCTTTGCATTTGGCGCAAGGAGATATTATTGCCGGGAACGGGTTAACCGGAACATTTATTTATAGTGTACATAACAATAAGCTGTATGCTTATAATTTTGATGCAGAAACAGAGATTGAAATTCCCGTCACGGGTCTTCCGACAGGAGAGACAATTTCTTATGTTTTTAATTTGTATTGGAACATGGGACCCTTCGGGGACACTTCCTTGAATTTTGATCATATCGTGATCGGGACTCAGAAAGAAAACACCTATACCGTGTACTTGTACAATATCCGCGGGGGACAACCTTACGGTACTCCTATCGATCAGTTTTCCGGGGAAGGGAAATTGAAAAGTGTCCGTTATGTTTGCCAGTTAGTCATGGATATGACCGCCATGATGGGGCCGTTGTATGGATATGGTCCATGTTTCCCTTATTGATAAATGATACGTTACTAAAAATTTAATACAATGAAAAAAATAATTCTATTCTTGTCCGTTTCCTTGTTTGCCCTTTCATTAGTGGCTCAGACGAATTTTCGTGATATTACTTACAAGGAGGCTCTTGCGGCTGCTAAAGCGGAAAAGAAACAGGTGTTTATAGATTTTTACACGTCTTGGTGCGGGCCGTGCAAGATGATGATGAAGAATGTATTTCCATTGAAGGAGGTGGGTGATTATCTGAATGCCAGGTTTGTGTGTGTGAAGATTGATGCGGAGAAAGGCGAGGGGCCGGAACTGGCTAAACGGTACAAGGTGAAAGCGTATCCGACTTTTGTGGCGATTGATCCCGACGAGGAAGTGTTGATGACAAAGGAGGGAGGAACTTTTGACGGGGGAGAGTTTATCGGAAGTATTGATCGGTTGATTAATCCGGACAAGAGTCCCGAACGTTTGCAACAACGTTACGAGGGTGGTGAACGGTCGGCTGATCTGGTGTCTGCTTACGCGGGAATGAAAATGGAACAAGTGTATCAAAATCGTCGGCCGGATATGTCGAAGAAAGATGAAGCTTTTAATATCGTGCAGGATTATTTCAACGGGTTGAATGACCGGGAGAGATTAAAAGAGGAAAATCTGTTTATTTATGCTTCTTTCACGGAGAGCCCGATGGATGCTATCGCACAATACATGATTGCAAACCGGGATAAGTTTACCCCGGCGATCAAAGATCGGATTGAGGATCGGATCGCAACGTTGTATAAAATGGAAATCCAAAAGTATATTACGGCACAAGAGCCTTTTGATCAGCAACAGTATGATGCGTTGAAAAAAGGTGTTTTGGATCTGGGGTTAAATAAGGATAATTATTATACCGAAGCGTTTCGTATGATCGAGTGTTACGGAAAAGGGGATTTGAACGCTTTTCTATCATTGTTGGAGAAGGAGTATGGCGAGTTGAATCGTGAATACAAGGCTTCGATGATGTATAATTACGCTCAGTTGTTTACTACCGGAGATGAGGCTGTAAAAGCTCGTGCTGTAAAATTTTTGCGTAGTTTACTCGTGGATATGGATGCGGGAATGCTCATGTTTGTCGCTCAGCAGTTACTGATATTGGAAGGCAAAATACATTAAAGGTAAATTAATGCTATCGAAATCGTTTCTGTATCCCGACTTCCCTTGTTGGAAGCCGGGATCTTTCTATTTGAAAGATATTTCTTAGTATTGATGATGGGTTGTTGGCTCTTTTTTTATACTTTAGCCGAACTAATTTGAAAATGTGACGGATATGTATACTGTAGATGAACTTAGAGCGATTATAAAAGAAGAGTTAGATAAGAAAGAGTATATACAGGAACCGTATTCCCTGTTCGAGCCGATTCTGTATATTTTGGAAGATGGGGGAAAACGCTTGAGGCCTCTTTTAACGTTAATGGCTTACAATCTTTACCGGGAAGATATTGAGAAGGTGTTGAAATCCGCTATCGGGATAGAAATATTCCACAATTACACGCTTTTGCATGATGATGTGATGGATGATGCGGAGTTGCGGAGAGGCCGGCCGACCGTTCATAAAAAGTGGAATAGTAACGTGGCCATTTTGAGTGGTGACGCTGCGGCGATCACGGCTTACCAGTGTATCGAGCATTGCGAGGACAAGTATCTGCGTCGAGCGATAGATTTTTTTAACCAGGTAGCGATGGATGTGTGTCGGGGACAGCAGTACGATATGTTGTTCGAGACCCGGAATGATGTTTCGGAGGAAGAATATATTAAGATGATTTATCTGAAGACTTCGGTGTTGCTTGCCGGAAGTTTGCGGCATGGAGCCTTGCTGGCGGATGCTCCGGAGCATGAGTATAACGCTTTGTATGAATTCGGGGGATACTTGGGGCTGGCATTCCAGTTGCAGGATGATTATTTGGACGTGTATGGCGATGTGGCAGAATTCGGGAAGAATATCGGAGGTGATATAGTGGCTAACAAAAAGACTTATATGTTGATCAAGGCGTTAGAACTGGCCGATCCGGAGACGAAAGAAGAGTTGTGGGGATGGATTGAGCGGAAAGAGTTTGACCACGAGGAGAAGATTAAAGCGGTGACCAGGATATACGATCGTTTGGGTATTAAAGAGATCGCTTTTGCGGCGATTGATAAATATTTGAAAATGAGCCGGGATATTTTAGATAAGATTGATGTACCGAAAGAAAGAAAGATCGATTTTTACGAGACGTTGGATGCGATCGGGAATCGGAAAAAATAAAATAAAAGGATAAATGAGTAAATCGAAGCAACAGTTACTGGATGAGCGTTATTTGAGAATGGCCCGGATATGGGCGGAGAATTCGTATTGCGAACGTCGGCAGGTTGGTGCGTTGATTGTGCGGGGGGATGCCATTATATCCGACGGGTATAACGGGACTCCTTCCGGGTTTGAAAATATCTGCGAGGACGAGAATAACAAAACGAAACCTTACGTGCTGCACGCCGAGGCGAATGCGATCACGAAGGTAGCGAAGTCGAATAACAGCAGTTTGGGGGCAACGTTGTACGTGACAGCCTCTCCTTGCATAGAGTGTGCCAAGTTGATCATACAAGCCGGAATCCGGCGGGTGGTGTATTCTGAAAATTATCGGAGTGTCGACGGGATCGAATTGTTGCAGAAGGCCGGGATTGACGTGGCGTTTATTGAGTTAAGCGAGAATCAGGAAAATAAAGATTAAATAGGAAAATAATGAATAAGAGTAATTTGAGGGCTTTGTTGACTCCGATCGTGCTGGCTCTAGCCATCGTGTTCGGGATGATGTTGAACCGGTTCCTACCGGATCGGACTCAAGTGTCAGCGTCCTCGGAAATGTTTTTGCCTGTGACGGGGAGTAAGCTGGATTTGATTATCAGTATGATACAGAATTCGTACGTGGATACCGTGGACACGAGGCAGATCGTGGAGAATACAATTCCGGTCTTGTTGAAGGATCTAGACCCGCACACGGTATATATTCCTGCGAAGGATATGCAACGGGCGAACGAGGGGATCGTGGGAAACTTCGGGGGTGTCGGAATCCAGTTTTACAAGTATTTGGACACGGTGACCGTCGTGAAGGTGGTTCCGGGGGGACCTTCGGAGAAAGCCGGGATAAAGGACGGAGACCGGATTGTTCGGGTGAACGATTCTTTGGTTGCCGGGGTGAAAATGAGCCAAGATAAGATTCAGGAGCTAATGAGGGGGGAGCTGGGAACGAAAGTGGAGTTGACGATTGCTAGAAGAGGGGAACCGAAGTTGATCAAGAAAGAGGTGGTTCGCGGAAGTATCCCGGTGAAAAGCGTGGACGTGGCGTATATGCTGAATGACACGACGGGTTATTTGAAAACGAATACTTTCGGTATGCACACGTATGCCGAGTTCATGCAGGCTTTAGTGAAGTTGAAGGCAGAGGGGATGAGAAAAATTATTATCGATTTGCGGGAGAATGAAGGCGGCGTGTTGCCGATTGCGATACAGATGATTAACGAGTTCTTGGATGCCGACCGTTTGATTCTTTACACGCAGGGACAGGCGCAACCTCGTACGGATTATAAGTCTAACGGCAAAGGGCAATTCAAGGATTTGCGCGTGGATGTGTTGATTAGCGAGTTTAGTGCGTCAGCCAGCGAAATTTTTGCCGGGGCAATACAGGATAATGATCGCGGGTTGATTATCGGGCGTCGTTCGTTTGGTAAAGGATTGGTTCAGGAGCAGCGGATGTTGCCCGACGGTTCAGCCTTGCGTTTGACGGTAGCCCGTTATTATACCCCTTCGGGGCGTTCTATCCAGAAACCTTATAATGAAGGGAAAGAGAAATATTACAATGATATTTACAATCGTTTAGTTCATGGGGAGTTCTCCCAAAAGGACAGTATCGTTTTTGACGAGAATCTGAAATACCAGACTGTGGGCGGGCGTACCGTGTATGGTGGTGGCGGTATCATGCCGGATGTCTTTGTACCGGCGGACACGACCGGGGTCTCCCGTTATCTGAGTGATGTGACGAGAACCCAGTTCTTGTACGAGTACACGTTTGATTTCATGGACCGGCATCGTCCGGAAATGGTGAATCTGAAGGATTACAAGCAGATTCAGAATTACCTGAAATCATTTGACTTGGTGAACGAGATGGCGAATTATGCAGCCCGTCGCGGTTTGAAACGGGACGAGAAGGGAATAAAGATGTCCTATCAGATTTTACGCACTCGGATCGAGGCGTTTATTGCCCGTCACACGATAGATGACGAGGGATTCTACCCGATTCTTGGACAGATTGATAACACGTTGCAGGAAGCGATTAAACAGTAATTGATGAAGAGTATATTACACGGGAGGCTGATTTTGGGCCTCCTGTTTCTGTTTCTTGCCTTAGGTAGTTTTGCCGATGGGCGCTATATTCCGGCGTATGATGACGGGATACGGGTGGATTACAAGCACTATTGTTTGGGATTCAACAAGGAGCATCGACAGGCGAACTGGGTGTACTACGAGTTGGGAGCTACGAACTTGACAGGGAAAGCGAGCCGGAAGAATGACTTCCGGGTGGACCCGAAGATCAGTCGTTGGAGTGCCACGCCTGACGATTACAAGCGGAGCGGTTATGACCGGGGGCATTTGTGTCCTGCGGCGGATATGTCGTTTAATGCGAAGGCGATGAGCGAGACGTTCTACATGTCGAATATGTCTCCCCAAGTGCCGATGTTTAACCGGGGAATCTGGAAAGAGCTGGAGGAACACGTGCGTAACCGGGCCAGGAAGGAGAAACTTTACGTGGTGACAGGTCCGATTTTCAAGAGTAATAAAGGTGCGATTGGCAAGGGAAAGGTGACGGTTCCGGGGTATTACTACAAGTTGTTTTACTCGCCTTCCAAGCAACAGATGATCGCTTACGTGTTGCCTAACGAGGAGAGTAAGCGTCCCTTGAATAGTTTTGCAGTTCCTGTGGATAAGGTGGAGAAGATGACGGGGATTGATTTCTTTTCTCAATTACCCGATGATTTGGAGCGGGTGTTGGAGGCGGATACGCTTTCGCACGTGTCACGGGATGGGGGACAGGTATCGGGAGGTTTATATCGTCCAACAAGAAATCAACAGATTATAGCGGTTGTCGCTGTGGTCGCGATCTTCTTGCTAGTACATTTTTTGATAAAACACCAGGGAGGTAAGAAGAAAAAAAAGAAACCGGCACGCAAACCGGTCAAGAAAAAGAAATAAGCCAAACGGCTTATTTCTCTTTTAAAAGTTGATCAATGACTTTCACCATTTCCTCGAATTCTTTCGGGTCGTAGAGACGGGTGAGGAAGGCAATGTTACCTTTCTTATCGATGATGATGTTACGGGTAACGCCGGCTCCTTGTGCGGCGTAGGTGTAGAATGCTTTGCCTTCCGGATCAAGGAGTAGGGGATAGGTGATTTTGATGTCCTTGGCGAACTTTTCGGTGGTTTCTTTACTTTCTTTGAAGTCGATGCCGAAGAGAGCGAATGCCGGGTTGTTCTTGTATTTCAGCCATATGTCCTTTTCGATAAAGGGCATTTCCTTGCGGCAAACCCCGCACCAACTGGCGGTGAATTGTATCATGATGACTTTCCCTTTCAGGTCTTTTAGTTGTTTTTTGGTTCCGTCGGGGAACAATAATTCAATATTCGGGGCTTTCTCGCCTACTTTCACGATATACCCTCGGTCATCTTGCCGGGCTTTTGCCAGCGAACAGGTCATGACTAGTAATAGTATAAATGTCAGATGTTTCATAGGATAATGTATTTGTGTTAATAACGTTTCAAGCTTTTAGGGCTGCCGCTCCACGAGCATCCGAGACAATAAAGGGTTTCCGTGTCAAATCCTTCCAAGGAATCTCCCTCGTGGACGGGGACTACAACGTGGTCGGTTGTGACTTGTACGAGACAATTATTTCCCTTCTCGTCTTTCACGTAAAAGCGGCGTATTCCGCATTTGGGGCAGAGTAAGTATCTCATAACGTAAAATTAATTTCAAGGCATAATTAGTAAATATTCTTGATAGTTGTACCGGGAAAAGGGGAGAAATTGTTTGTTTTTTTCTTAGATTTGCGGGTATAGTTATATTTGGGGAATAGTCCCTTCCTGTATTAACTGAATTATAATGATTTTTGAATCTCAAAATATAGAATTTAAAGAGAGTTGGCGAGATGAATATCTGAAATGGATATGTGGATTCGCTAATGCTCAAGGTGGTAGGCTCTATATTGGAATGTGTGATAATGGTGAAGTTTGTGGTGTAGAGCATGCTAAAAAGTTGATGGAAGATATTCCCAATAAAGTGCGCGATACATTAGGTATTCTAGTGGATGTGAATTTGAAAAAAAAAGGAGGGAGAGAATATCTTGAGATTATAACAGATGCTTACCCGTATCCGATTAGCTATAAGGGACAGTACCATGTGCGGAGTGGTAGTACGAAACAGGAATTGAAGGGTGTTGCTTTAGATCGATTTTTACTCCGGCGACAAGGGCTAACTTGGGATAGTGTGTCATTGTCCTCTTTGAAGTTAGAAGATTTGGATAAGGCTACGATAGATCTGTTTCGTAAGTATGCTCTGAAGGGAGGACGGATGGAAGAGGATGATCTGCAAGATGATAATCAATGTTTACTTGAAAAACTTCGTTTGTTTGAGGGAGAATATTTGAAGAGAGCTGCGGTTCTTTTGTTTCATCCGGATCCGGAGAAATATATTACAGGAGCTTTTATTAAAATAGGTTATTTTATAAATGATGCTGATTTAATCTACCAAGATGAAGTTCATGGTAATTTATTTCAACAAGTTAATGTATTAATGGATTTGTTGACTACTAAATATTTGAAGGCATTGATTCGTTATGAAGGTATTCAACGTGTGGAGGAGTTACCTGTTCCTCGTGATGCTTTGCGTGAGGCGATTCTGAATGCCATTGTTCATAAAGATTATGTTTCAGCTACGCCTATTCAGATTAGCGTGTATGATGATAAGTTGATGATATGGAATTGTGGCGTATTACCGGAGAATTGGTCAATAGAAACATTGTTGAGTAAACATGGTAGCCGTCCATATAATCCTGATGTTGCCAATGTGTTTTTTCGGGCAGGAGAAATTGAGGCATGGGGACGTGGAATAGAACGAATTGTATCAGTTTGTAGGGAGGCTGGGAATAAAGGACCGGAGTTTCGCTATGATGGTACTGGATTGTGGACTATTTTTGAATTTAAAGAAACTACCCAAGAAACTACCCAAGAAACTACCCAAGAAACTACCCAAGAAACACTTCTTAAAAGGACAGAACTTCAAGATGAGATAATCCGTTATTTGAAGGCTCATCCCCACGCGACACGTAAAGAGTTGACCGGTAGTATACCAAATGCAACAGAAAATGGTGTAAAATATAATTTGTCTCGTTTACAAGAGATTGGGATTTTAAGACGGGTTGGAAGTACTAGATATGGTTATTGGGAAGTAATGGTAGATAAAAAGTGAATTATTAGAGTTAGAATATGAAAAAGTATAAGATACATTTTGCCCCGGTACAGGGGATTACCGATTGGACATACCGGAATATACATGCTGAATTTTTCGGGGGAGTGGATGCTTATTACACCCCGTTTATCCGGGTGGAGAAAGAGGATTCATTTCGTTCGAGGGATATGAAGGATTGCGATCCGGAATTGAATAGTGTGAAGTTGTTGGTACCCCAAGTGTTGGGAGGGGAGCCTGCGGAATTGGATGTTTGCTTGCAAATGTTGGAAGGACGGGGATACAAGCAGGTGGATATTAACATGGGATGTCCGTTCACGATGATTTCCCGACGGGGAAAGGGGGCCGGATTGTTGCCTCACCCGGAGAGGGTGGAGGCTTTGATGGAGGTGGTGAAGGATTTTCCGGAGATACAGTGTTCCGTGAAGATGCGGTTGGGATGGGAAGACCCGGGGGAATGTCTGAAATTGTTGCCTTTGTTGAATGCGGCCCCGCTGGCCGCCATATTTCTTCATGCCCGGGTGGGCGTCCAGGAATACAAGGGAGAGGCGGATAAGGAGGCTTTTGAGATTTTTTACAAGGAATGCGAACACCCGTTGTATTATAACGGGGACGTGTTAACCTTGGAGGATATTCAGGCCGTGACGGAGCGTTTCCCTCGTTTGGAGGGTGTGATGATCGGGAGAGGTTTGTTGGCGAATCCGGCCTTGGCACAGGAGTACGCGGAGAATAAGGAGCTTACCGGGGAGGAACGATTGAATAAATTCAAGGCATTTCATGCCGAATTGCTTGCGGCGTATGCCGAGCGATTGCAGGGAGATCGCCAGTTGTTGATGAAGATGAAAACGTTCTGGGAGTATTTTATGCCTTCGACAGACCGGAAGATTTTGAAGAAGATTCATAAGAGCAATAAGTTGACGCAGTATAACGAGGCGGTGGTAAAGGCTTTTATGCCGGGTGAAGAGGATGAGTAAGTGCGAATGAAAAAAACGATATATATCATCGTCGGTTGTATTTCCGTGGTTTTGGGGATTATTGGCATTTTTGTTCCCGGATTACCGACTACGCCCTTTTTATTGTTGAGTTCGTGGTTGTTCTATAATAGTTCGAAACGATTACATGATGCTTTACACCGTTCGAAATGGTTGGGACCTTACCTAAGGCGTTTTCAGGAACGTAAAGGAGTCGGGTGGAAGACAAAAGCGATGTCGATCGTGTGTATGTGGACAATGATTTCTATTTCGGCTTTCGCGGTTTTTGAAAACTGGCATGTGCGTTTATTGCTTTTAGGTTTGGGGGTGATCGGGACCTGCAGCGTGTTGTTTATTGTTCCTAATGCTAGGAAAAAGGGAGAAAAAAAACTTGAAAATGACAGGAGCTAAATGAGAACATTCTTTGAGGGAAGTTTATACTCTCTTGTAGCTCTATCGATAATGAGCGTGAAAGGAAGATTAAGGGTGTGAGATGGCAAAGAGGAAATAGCCCTTTCGGGTTTTCGAGAGTGTAATTCGCTGCTTGTCAATATATTGTGGGATTAAAAAAACGAACGTTTAATAATAAAAATCTTTTGAATAATATCATAAATATGAATATTATTCAAAACAATGATA